>Ga0070714_100002077_pt1 | contig 14671 bp, 12 predicted proteins | sample LARL83metaG_FD_65450 | JGI IMG/M metagenome (GOLD analysis project Ga0070714, IMG submission 65450) | Corn, switchgrass and miscanthus rhizosphere microbial communities from Kellogg Biological Station, Michigan, USA - LAR L8-3 metaG | ecosystem: Host-associated > Plants > Roots > Rhizosphere ...
GGCTCGGGAAAATACCGGTAGTCGTGACTCGCTTCCTTGCTGCGCGCGGGACGCACCTCGCCCTTGTTCGCGTCCCAGAGCATCGTCTGCTGCGTCACCTCGCCGCCACTCTCGATCAGCTTCACCTGCCGCGCGAACTCGAGCTCGAGCGCACGCTCGACTCCGGAGAATGAATTGAGATTCTTCACCTCCGTCTTCGTGCCGAGCTTCGTCTCGCCGCGCCGGCGCGCGCTGACGTTCGCATCGACACGCAGACTGCCCTCCTCCATGTTCGCATCGCTCACGCCCACGTATTCGATCAGCTGCTTGAGCGCGCGAAGATACGCGCCGGCCTCGCGCGCGGAGCGCATGTCGGGCTCGCTCACGATCTCGATGAGCGGCACGCCCGAGCGATTCAGGTCGATGGCCGTCGCGCCCGGATACCGGTCGTGCACTGACTTGCCGGCATCCTCCTCCATGTGCACGCGCGTGATGCGCACCGTGACCGGGGTGCGGTCCTTGTTCGTGCCGATGTCCAGCTTGCCGTTCTCCGCGAGCGGCTTGTCGAACTGCGAGATCTGGTAGCCCTTCGGCAGGTCGGGATAGAAGTAGTTCTTTCTCGCGAAGATCGAGACCTCGTTGACGGTGCACGTGAGCGCGTGCGCGGCGCGAACGGCGAGCCGAACGGCCTCCTGGTTGAGCACAGGGAGCGCGCCTGGGAGCGCGAGACAGACGGGACAGGTGTTCGCATTCGGCGGCGCGCCGTAGGCGGTGCTGCAGTTGCAGAACGCCTTGGTGCGCGTGAGCAGCTGGACGTGCACCTCGAGGCCGACGACCATCTCGTAGCCGTCTTCGGAGCTGTCGTCGTGCTCGTCCCGGGTCTTCTCTTCATGCTTCCCGTGCGTGCTCATCTCGCCTCCGCACGTGCGGCTTCGAGCGCGAACGCGCCGCGAAACATCGTCTGCTCGTCGAAGTGGGGAGCGATGAGCTGTCCCCCGATCGGCAGGCCATCGATCTCGCCGATCGGCACCGACATCGCGGGCACGCCCGCGAGATTGGCGGTCGCCGTGAAGATGTCGTTCAGGTACATCTCGTAGGGATCCGACTTGGCGCCCAGCTCGAATGCGGGCGTCGGAGTGGTCGGCGTGAACAGCAGATGGACTCCGGAATCGAAGGCGTCGCGGAAATCCTTCACGATCAGCGTGCGCACCTCCTGCGCCTTCCGGTAGTAGGCGTCGTAGTAGCCGGCGGAGAGCACGTAGGTGCCGAGGAGGATGCGGCGCGTCACCTCGGGGCCGAAGCCGCGCGTGCGCGTGCGCTCGTACATCTCGCGCAGGCTGTCCGACGGCTCGCGCAGCCCATACCGCACGCCATCGAAGCGCGCGAGATTCGAGGACGCCTCGGCCGGTGCGATGATATAGTAGACGGGAATCGCGAGCTCGGTGTGCGGAAGCGACACCTCGCGAACTTCGGCGCCGCGCGCGCGCAGCAGCGCCAGCGCGGCGTCGCATCGCTCGGCCACGCGCGCATCGAGCGACTTCGGGAAGTACTCGCGCGGGCGCCCGATCACGAGGCCGCGAAGGTCCGGCGTGCCCGCCGACCGGTACGGTGAGATCGAACAGTCGGCGCTCGTGGCATCGCGCGGATCGCGTCCCGCGATCACCTCGAGCGCCGCCGCCGCATCGTGGACCGTCGCGCCGAACACTCCGATCTGATCGAGCGACGACGCGAACGCGACGAGCCCGAAGCGGCTCACGCGTCCATAGGTCGGCTTGACGCCGACGATGCCGCAGTACGATGCGGGCTGGCGCACGGAGCCGCCGGTCTCGGAGCCGAGCGCGATCGGCACGATGCCGGCGGCGACGCTGGCGGCCGAGCCGCCGGATGAGCCGCCCGGGACGCGCGTGCGGTCCACCGGATTGAGCACGGGCCCCCACGCGCTGTACTCGTTGGAGCTCCCCATCGCGAACTCGTCGCAGTTCGTTTTTCCGACGAGCACCGCACCCGCATCGCGGAGCCGGCCGATCACCGTGGCCTCGTAGGGGCTCACGTAGCCCTCGAGGATCCGCGAGCCGCACGTCGTGGGCAGATGGGTGGTCGCGATGTTGTCCTTCGCGACGAAGGGCACGCCGGCGAGCACGCCGGATGCAGCCTTGTCGTCGACTGCCCTCGCGTCGATGATCGCGCGATCCTCATCCGTCCACAGGATGCAGTTGAGCCCCGTCGGGCCGGCATCGACGTCCGCCATGCGCCGGAATGACTCACGCACCGCGCTCACCGCCGTGGTGCTCACTCGAGCGGCTCGTCGTCGGAGTCATCGCCGGCGCTCTCGTGCGTGGCGAGCCGCGGCACGAGCAGAAATCCGTCGCGCACACTCGGTGCGAACGCGTCGAGTGCCCTGTTCATCGGAATTGGCGGACCGATGTCGATGCGCAACGGCATCGCTGCGTCCCCGATTCCCTGCGTCGCCTGCACGTCCTTCGTGTTCACGAGCGCGAGCGCATCCATGTGCACGAGAATGCCGTTGAGCTGCGCCACGAGCTCCGGCAGCTGGCGCTCGGGAACGGAGAGCCGCGCGAGTGCCGCGACGTGCCGCACGTCATCGGGACCGATCGCCATTACTCGAATCCTCGCTCGAGACCGGCGTACTGCACGACCAGGCGCTTGCTTCCGATCGTCTCGTCGTCGAATGCGACCGTCACCTTCATGTCGCGTGCGACGCCTGAGAGCTCGGTGACCGTGCCCGATCCGAAGCGCGCGTGCTTCACGCGCTCGCCTTTCACGAAGCGGGGTGCGTCCTGCGACACCTCGACATCGCCGTCCATCCACGCGCGATCGACCGCCTGACCCGGGCGGCGCGACGATGGCGACTGCGAGAAGGTGGGCACTGCGCGCGTGCTGCCGCGCAGCTTGAAGGACGCGCGCTGCGTCACGAGCGCGGGAGGGATCGGCTGCAGGAAGCTGGACGGAATGCACTGCATCGTCTCACCGTTCCGGCGGCGGCTGCGCGCGTGCGAGAGATAGAGCTTGCGCATCGCACGCGTGATGCCGACGTAGAAGAGCCGCCGCTCCTCCTCCATCTCGTCCGGCGTGTCCTGCGCGCGCCGCAGCGGGAAGAGTCCGTCTTCGAGCCCGGTGATGAACACCGCGGGAAACTCGAGACCCTTCGCGTTGTGCAAAGTCATCATCGTGACCGCGTCGGCGTTCGAATTCTGTCGATCGACGTCCGTGATGAGCGAGGCGTGCTGGAGGAAGTGATCGAGCGGCGTGAGGCCGAGCTCTCCGCCCTCGTCGGCCACCGTCTCGGACGCGCCCGCAATCAACTCCTTCACGTTCTCGATGCGCTCCATGCCCTCGGGCCCTTCGGCCTTCAGGTGGTCGGCGAAGCGGATCTCCTCGATGACGTTTCGCAGCAGCTCGTCGACGGAGCTGTCCTTCGCGTTCTCACGCTGGCGGAGGATGAGTGCGGAGAAGTCGGCGAGCGCCTGGCGCGCCGCAGGGCGCAGCGAGGCAAGTCGCGCGGAGTCGGCCGCAATCTCGAGCATCGGGCGCCCCGCCTCGCGCGCGATCGTCGCCAGTGTCTCGAGCGTCGCATCGCCGAGCCCGCGCCGCGGCACGGACACCGCGCGCAGGAACGCCTCGTCGTCGGCCGGATTCGCGATGAGCTTGAGATAGCTCATGAGATCGCGAATCTCGCGGCGGTCGTAGAAGCGCACCGCGCCCACGAGACGATACGGAATGGCGCGCTTGCGCAGCGATTCCTCGAGCGCACGGCTCTGCGAGTTGGTGCGATACAGCACCGCGATGTCGCGATAGCCCAGCGCGCGCGCGCCGCTGCTCAGGGTCGTGATCTCCTCGGCCACGAACTCCGCCTCGTCGCGCTCGTCCAGCGTGGCGACCTGCGTCACCGCGTCGCCCGGTGGCAACGTGGCCCGCAATGTCTTGCCGCGACGGCCGGGGTTCGCGCTGATCACCGCGTTCGCAAGATCGAGCACCTGCGGCGTCGAGCGGTAGTTGTCCTCCAGGCGCACGACCGCCGCCGACGGGAAGTCGCGCTCGAAGTCGAGGATGTTGCGGATGTCCGCGCCGCGCCATCCGTAGATGCTCTGATCGTCGTCGCCGACGACCAGTACGTTGCCGTCTGCGCCGGCGAGCAGCTTCACGAATTCGTACTGCGCGCGATTCGTGTCCTGGTACTCATCCACGAGCAGAAAGCGGAAGCGCTCGCGATAGGCGGTCACCCGATCCGGGTTCTGCTGCAGCACGCGCACCGGGAGCACGAGGAGATCATCGAAGTCCACCGCGTTCGCATCGCGAAGCGTGCGCTCCCACTGATCGTACACGAGCGAGGCCGCCTTGCTGAGGGGGTCCATCGCCAGCCTCGCGTATTCCTCCGGCGAGACCAGCGCGTTCTTCGCCCCCGAGATCGCGCTGCGCAGCGCCTTCGGCGACCACGTCTTCGTGGAGATGTTGAGACGCTCCATGATGCGGCGCACGGCCGCGAGCGAGTCATCCTCGTCGTAGATCGTGAAGCTCGGCGAGCGCCCGACGAGATGCGCCTCGCGTCGCAGCATGCGCGCGCCGATCGCGTGGAAGGTGCCGACCCACATCCCCGTCGGCATCTCGCCGATCAGCTTCGCGATCCGCTCGCGCATCTCGCCGGCGGCCTTGTTGGTGAACGTCACCGCGAGGATGTGCGAGGGATCGACCCCGTGATGCTCGATCAGTCGCGCGATTCGAGTCGTGAGCACCCGCGTCTTGCCGGAGCCGGCGCCGGCGAGCACGAGGATCGGACCTTCGAAGTGGAGAACAGCCTCGCGTTGCGCGGGATTCAGCTTTGCGAGTGCGTCGTCGGACACATCGGTGACGGGGGAGCTGCTCATCCCTGAAGTATAATGTCGAAGGTCGCGCCTTTGTCCGACGGAGTGAGAACGAGTCGCCCGCGATGATTCTCTTCCGCAATGCGCTTGGCGAGCGAGAGGCCGATCCCCCATCCCGACTCCTTCGTCGAGAAGCCGGGCTCGAAGATCCGGGCGCGCATCTCGCGCGGAATGCCCGGCCCGTCATCGGCCACGCGCAGACGCACGCGATCGGGATCGAGGCGCTTGGTCATGATGTACATGCGGCCGCCGCGCCCGGCGAGCGCATCGAGTCCATTCTTGACGAGCACCTCGAGCGCCCACTCGAGCAGCACCTCGTCGCCTTCGATCGTGAGCGGCTCGTTCCCGCCCGAGGCCACGATCGTGACGCGATGGGCGAGCGTGGGCACGCGCGCCTGGAAGTAGTTTCCCACCCGCACAACGAGCGCGCCGAGATCGACCACGTCGCGGCGCGGCGGGCGCCCGATGCGCTCGAAGCGATGCGAGACGCGCTGCAGGCGCTCGAGATCGCCTTCCATGTGCGCGATCGCCGATGCGGACAGCGCGTCGGAGCTCTGCTCGCGGAGCAGCTCGAGCCACCCGCTCAGGCTCGAGAGCGGCGTCGCGAGCTGGTGCGCGGATTCGCGCGCCATCCCCGCCCAGACGCGCTCACGATCCGCGCGGTTGCGCGTGCGCAGCGTGTACAGCCCGGCGAGGAACACGAACACGAGCAGCGACGCGAGCACCACCGGGATGAAGCGCAGGCTCGTGATCAGCTGGCTGTCGCCGAAGTGCACCATGCCGATGCCGCGCTCGACCACCGGAGGGTTCAGCCGATCGAGCACGGGAATGTACTCGCGCACCTTCGGATCCGAGAGCGGCGCTTTGAACGGCAGATTGGCCGCCGCCGTCGGCACGCCCTTGTCATCCGTGACGATGACCGGCACCCCTAGCGCGTCTATGTGACGGGCCAGATCCAGCAGCGCGTCGTTCCCCGCGTCCGGACGCGGATCCGCCAGCGCGCGGAAGACGCGCGCATACATCTGTCCCGAGCGTCCCGCATCGCGGCGCAGCTCGAGCACCACGCGGCGTGAGAAGAGAATGTACGCGCCGAGGAGCAGCGCGAGCAGCAAGCCGAGGAAGATGACGGGCGCGCGTCCGCGCATCGACTACTCGAGCGTGTCGCCGCCGAAATACCGGCGGAGCGCGTCCGGGATCGTGACGGTGCCATCCGCCTGCTGATAGTTCTCGAGGATGGCGATGATCGTGCGCGGGAAGGCGAGCGCCGAGCCGTTGAGCGTGTGCACGAATCTCGGCTTCTCTCCGGGAGCCGGCCGATAGCGGATGTTCGCGCGACGCGCCTGGAAGTCGCCGAAGTTGCTGCACGACGACACCTCGAGCCACTTCCCGACCCCGGGCGCCCACAGCTCCAGGTCGTACGTCTTCGCGGACGAGAAGCCCGTATCACCAGCGGCGAGCAGCACCACTCGATACGGAAGTCCGAGCAGCTGCAGCACGCGCTCCGCGTGGCCGGTGAGCGTCTCGAGCTCGGCCGCCGAGCGCTCCGGGGTGGTGACGCGCACGAGCTCCACCTTGTCGAACTGGTGGACGCGAATGAGGCCGCGCGTGTCCTTTCCCGCCGCGCCGGCCTCGCGCCTGAAGCACGGGCTGTACGCGGTGAGCGCGCGCGGAAGCACGCCCGCCTCGAGGATCTCGCCCCGAAGCAGATTGGTCAGCGGCACCTCGGCGGTCGGGATGAGGAAGAGATCGTCGTCTGTGCGATACGCCTCATCCTCGAACTTCGGCAGCTGCCCGGTGCCGGTCATCGATTCGCGCGTGACCAGAAACGGCACCCACGCCTCGTCGTACCCCTGCTCGCGCGTGTGAAGATCGAGCATGAACGACATGAGCGCGCGCACGAGCCGCGCGCCGCCGCGACGGAGCACGATGAATCCCGACCCGGACACCTTCGCACCGGCGGCGAGATCGAGGATTCCGAGCTGCTCGCCGATCTCCCAATGCGGACGCAGCCCATCGCTCGGGCGCGGCTCGCCCCACGAGCGCACGATGCGGTTGTTCTCCTCGCCGCCTTCCGGCACGTCGGACAGCGGAATGTTCGGCAGCTGCAGGAGGATGGCATCGAGCTCCTGCTCGCATTCGGCGAGCGAGCCCTCGATGGTCGCGATCTCGTCGCCGAGCAGACGCATGTCGCGGATGAGATCGTCCGCGCTCTCCTTCTGCTTTTTCAGTCGTGCCACGTCCTGGCTCACCGCGTTGCGCTTCGCCTTTTTCTCCTCGACCTGCTGGATGAGCGTGCGGCGCTTCGCGTCCAGCACCTCGGCGCGATCGATGCGCGGCGCGAGCGCATCGAGCTCGCGACGGCGCCGCATGCCATCACGCAGCGGCTCCAGATTGTCCCGCAACGATCTCAGGTCGTGCACGGTCAGCGGGTGGGAATGCCATCGAGGAACGAGATGAAACCGCAGTTCGGATCGTTGCGCATGCGATACCAGAGGGTGCGGGGCGTGTGCGGCGGCGCCGCCTCGTCGTAGAAGATCGAGTCGATCACGACCTTCGCGTAGAGGAAGGTGCGGGCCTGCACGCCCTGCGTCGCGCACTGCGCCGACGACGACTGCACGAGCAACACGTCGCCGGCCTTGATGAACACGGGCAGCGTGTCGTTGTAGCCGGTGGTGGGCGCCTCGGTGATCGCGCCGTACGGCTGATTGGCGAGCTGCAACCCGGCCGTCAGCGTGGCGCCCACCGCGTGCGGGGGAAACGCGAACGCCGAATCGTGGCGGATGTCGAACACCACGTCGTAGTGCTCGGTGGGCGTGGCGATCACCGCGCGCGGAAAGGTGATGTTGATCGCCGTCGGCGCGCTCTCGGGCGCACCCGTCAGGGCGAACACGGCTGCCGTGTCGTCGATGGTGGCGAGCGTCGCCTTCGTCTTGAACGGGTCCGCGCAAGCGACCGCCGCCACGCCGACGCCGAAAAACAGCAGCAGAAATCTGACCTTCATGGACGCACGCGCCGTGGGGGAAAAACTCACATGCCGGACGTGAAAGGATAGGGCGCATCCGCAGCCAGTTCAAGCTGTTATCCTCGCTTGACTTCCGCGGCGCGGAGCCAGTAGTTTCGCTCACCCATCAGGAGCGTGCATGGCCACCATTCGAGATCTCGTGGGCGCTCTTCGCCAGCGCGAAGGCGTGGATGCGGCCGTCGTGCTCGGCCGCGACGGGCTGCTGATCGACAGCGAGACCAGCGGGTCGGTGAACGCGGAGAGCGTGGCCGCGCTCGTGCCCTCGATCGTCGCGGCCGCCGAGGAGTTCGGCGTGCACGACTCCCGCGGCGCGCTGAACACCGCAATCCTGGAATACGAGCGCGGAATCGCCGTGATCGCGCTCCTCTCCACCGACGCGCTGCTGCTCGTGCTCGCGCAGCCCTCCGCGAACATCGGCCAGCTGCTCTTCGAGCTGCGCCGCAATCGCGAGAACATTTCCGCGCTCGTGTGAGCATGCTCGAGCAGCCGCGCGTTCACGTGCTCGTGGCTGACGACGAGCCGCACATCGGACGCATCATCAAGATGAAGCTCGAGCAGGGTCCATTCACCGTCACGCTCGCCTACGACGGGCGCGAGGCACTCGAGCTCATGGAGCGCGATCCCACGATCGCGCTGGTTCTGCTCGATGTCATGATGCCGTACATGACCGGGCTCGACGTGCTGGCGAAGCTGCGGGCCGACGACCGCTGGCGCAACGTGCCCGCCATCGTGCTCACGGCCGCCGGGCAGGAGCAGCATCACAAGCAGGCGATGGAGCTGGGCGCGAACGAGTTTCTCACGAAGCCGTTCAGTCCGAAAAAGCTGTACGCGCGCGCAGCAGAGCTCACCGGCGTGCCCACCGAGGGGATGGGAGTTCCGGAGCGTTGAATCGCTGGGCGGTGATTCTCGCCGGCGGTGTGGGGTCGCGCTTCTGGCCGCTCAGCACTCCCGGACGTCCGAAACAACTGCTGCCGCTCATCGGCGACTCGCCGCTGCTCGCGGACACGGTCGCGCGTCTGGCCCCGCTCGTGCCGCCCGAGCGCACGCTGATCGTGACGAACGCATCGCTCTCAGCGGCGGTGCGCTCGCTGCTGCCCCGCCTGCCCGCGGAGAACGTGATCGCGGAGCCGCGCGCCGCCGGCACGGCACCGGCGCTCGCCTGGGCGGCGGAAACGATCGCGCGCCGTGGCAGCGCGGACGACGTGATGCTGTGCGTGCACGCGGACTGGGCGATCGGCAACGATCCGGAGTTTCGGGCCACGCTCGCGCGCGCGGCGGATCTGGCCGAACGTGAACAAAGTCTTGTGACCGTGGGCATCGTCCCGGCGCGTCCCGACCCGGGCTTCGGGTACATCGAGCCCGGCGATCCGGTCAGCGATGGCGCGAGCGATGCCGCGCGCCGGGTGGCGCGATTCGCCGAGAAGCCGAATCGCGAGACCGCCGCACGCATGGTGGCGAGCGGTTACCTGTGGAACTCCGGCATCTTCGTCTGGCGTGCGGTCGATTTTCTGGCGGAGGTGCGCTCGCGCACGCCGGAGGTGGCGCCCTTCCTGCCGCTCGCCGAGTCGGGAGACATCCGGGCGTTCTTCTCGAGCGTGACTCCGATCTCGGTGGATGAGGGCGTGCTCGAGCGCAGCCCGCGCGTGCTCGTCATACCGGGCGACTTCGGATGGGACGATGTCGGCACGTGGGCCGCGCTGCACCGCGTTCGCAAGCGCGACGGCAGCGGCAACGCCACCTTCGGCGACGTGCATGCCGTGCAGGCGTCCGACAACGTCGTGCACGCGGATGCGGGGTCGGTCGTGCTCTACGGCGTGAGCGATCTCGTGGTGGTCACGCGCGACGGCCTCACGCTCGTGACGACGAAGGAGAAAGCTGCGGAGCTCAAGCAGCTGCTCGATGCGCTCCCACCCTCCGTGCGCGAGCTCGCATGACGCAGCTCTACCTGTACGATGATGCGATCGCGCGGAGCTTCGAGCCGTTCGCGCTCACGCGTCCGTTCGGCGAGATGCGCGCGGGGATCGCGCTCGGGCGCACGCGCTGGGAGCGCGCCCTCGATGCCTCGGTGGCGGGCTTCGTGAGCGCATCGCATCTGCGCGACTTCGAGGAGACGGGCGCGCCGTCGGCCGCGGGCGATGTGCGCGGAGGCTCGATCCTCGCAAACAGCCGCTGTCTCGTTCCGCTCGGCTGGAGCGCGCACGATGCGGATGTGTGGACGTGCGAGGGCAAAATCGCAGCGGTGCGCCTGGCGAAGGATGCGAGCGGCGCGGAGCTCGAAGAGGGCGCGCGAGGGCTGGAATCGCTGCGCGCTGCGGGCACGCGCGTCCTCGACATTCCGGGGCGATGGGTGGAGCAGGTGTGGGAGCTCGTGACGCAGCTCGTCGTGCAGCTCCGCGAGGACATCGACGCGCTCGGTCCACACCTCGCGTGTACGCATCCGGCCGGGGCGATCGTGATCGGCGGCGGCGGCGTGTACGTGGAGAACGGCGCGCACGTCGAGCCGCAGGTCGTGTTCGATGTGACGAGCGGGCCCGTGCTCGTGCGGCGTGGCGCGCAGGTACGAGCGTTCACACGGCTGGTGGGTCCCTGCGCGGTGCTGGAGAACGCGAGCGTGCTCGGCGACCGCGTGAGTGCGTGCTCCATCGGTGAGGGGAGCGTCATTCGAGGCGAGATCTCGGAGACCGTCGTGCTCGGACACTCGAACAAGGGGCACGAAGGGTTCGTCGGCCACTCGTATCTGGGCCGATGGGTGAACCTCGGCGCCGGCACGATCACGAGCAATCTGAAGAACACGTACGGACCCGTGCAGCTCTGGACTCCCGCTGGCATCCGGGATACCGGAGCGAGTAAGCTTGGCTCGATGATCGGCGACCACGCGAAAACAGGAATCGGAACGCGCTTGACGACGGGCACGGTGATCGGCGCCGGCGCAAATGTGTTCGGGTCGGAGATGCCGCCCAAGTACGTGCCTCCGTTCTCGTGGGTGGATGGCAAGCAGATGATGGAGTACCGACTGCCCAAATTTCTCGAGATCGCGACGCGCGCAATGGCGCGGCGGTCGGTGACGCTGAGTGAGCGCGCGCGCCGGCAGCTGAGCGCATCGCACGCCAAAAGCCGGAGCGCGTAGATGCGGGTGTGGGTGCTGGGCAGCGGGAGCGCGGGGAACGCGGTGGTGGTCGAGAGCGCGGGCACGCGCATCATCATCGACGCGGGCTTTCCGGTGCGGGAGCTCGCGAAGCGCCTGGCGGCGATCGGAGTGAGCGGCGACTCGATCGAGAGCGCGATCGTCACGCACGAGCATACGGATCACGTGCGTGGCGTGTGTGCGGCGGCGAAGCGATGGAAGTGGTCGGTGCATGCGAGCACGGGAACGATCGCCGGCCATCCGCTCCTGAAGGAGATCTGCGCGCAGCCGTTCGCGGCCGGCGCGACGCTCGAGCTCGGGGACCTGAGCGTGCACACCGTGCGCACCCCACACGACGGAACCGAGCCGGTGGCGGTGCTCGCGACCGCGCGCTCGAGTGGCGTGCGCGCCGGCATCATCTACGATCTCGGACACGTGCCGCCGTCGTATCGAAGGACGTTCGAGCGACTCGACATTCTCGTGCTCGAATCGAATCACGACGAGGGGATGCTGCGCGCGGGACCCTACCCTCCCTCGGTGCAGTCGCGCATCGGCGGCGCGTACGGGCATCTCAGCAATCGGCGCGCAGGGCTGTTCGCGCGCGACTGCGCGCACGCGGGGCTCGCGCAGCTGGTGCTCGCGCATTTGAGCGAGCGCTGCAACGACCCCGCGATAGCGCTGACCTCGATGCGCGCGGCGCTGGCGCGCACGAATTTCAGGGGAGCGATGTCGACCGCGAGCCAGTCAGCCGCGTGCGGCCCGTTCATGGCGGGGCGAGGCGGCCACGCGGGATCGAGAGGCGATCAGCTGTCGCTCGAGCTCTGAACGACCGTCGTGCGTGGCGGCAGCCGAGCACTTGCATGCCGGTAACTTTGCTGCATCCACAATCATCAGGACAATCGAAGAGCCGTTCGACCGTGGTTTGGAAGGTGATCTCACGGGGGCAAGGAGGAACACACCCCTAAAGCTGTGAGCGCACACCACGGGCGAACGGCTCTTCGATTCAATTTTGGTCGGGTCGTGCAACGGGTTCCGGGCCCGTGCTGGTAGTACGTGATTCGCCCCGAAAAAGTTGCATTGATTCATTTCGTCGAGTTTTTTTCTCGCGCACCATGCAGCAGCGCGGTGTATACGCGCACGCGCTCGAGATAATCCGCCGCCTCCGCTCTGCCACCCGTGAGCTCCGCCAGGTGCGCGGTCCAGCCCGGACCGTACTTGTCGACGAGTGCCTTCACCTCGATGTAACCTCTGTTGTAACTAACGGTTACGAGGTCGAACATCTGGTCGCGTGTGAGGGGCTTGCCACCGTTCAGGCGCGCGCGCACAGACGGACCGTAGCCTCCGGGCCAGTAGTCGGTGGTCCACTTGTTCTCGAGCAGCCGAATCCAGAACACGGCGGCCCGTGCGCTCGTCCCGGGATCGAACAGGTACTCGTTGCGCGCGCTCACGGCACGACTCGCCAGGAGCGAGTCGATGCGCTGCGCGGTCGCAGCCGTCGAGTGCACCAACGGATTGCGAGGCCAGCGATTCACCTCGGGTGCCATCCACTGGAAATGGTATTCCGTGACCATGAGGCGCATGTCGGAATCGGCAGAGATCGTGAGCTGCGCGAGGCCGAGCGCGGGCGCGCTGCTCACGGCGAGCGAGTCTCCCCCGCTCTCCTTGAGCATGAGCGCGGTGACGTAGGCGGGATCGATCGCGAGGCGAGGATCCCGTGACCAGCGCTCGAGCAGCGGCACGATACGCTGGCGCACGAAGCGATATTGATCGTCGCGGAGACGCGGGCTGCCGTTCGCGTTGCGGAATGCGGAGGCGGGCAGATCCGCCACGGAATCGCTCGCGCCGGAATCGACGCTGATCGATGACTCGCGCGCGCCGTCCTGCGCCGTCGCGCGCGATGCGTGCGAGCACGACACGGCGAAGATCAGCGAGAGCACACTCGCGAGCTTGCTGCGGTTCTTCACGTGAGACATCATCGGAATGCGGAGGAAAATACAAAACGGGGGTCCGTGCTTCGGACCCCCGCTTCGTAGTACGCGCGTGGCGCGCGTACGCTTAGTACATGCCGCCCATGCCGCCGCCACCAGGGCCGCCGGCCGGAGCGCCCGACTTCTCTTCCTTCTTCTCGACGATGATCGCTTCCGTCGTGAGAAGCAGGCCGGCGATCGACGCCGCGTTCTGCAACGCGGTGCGGGTCACCTTGGTCGGATCGATGACGCCCGACGCAACCAGATCCTCGTAGTTGTCGGTGAGCGCATTGTAGCCGTACTTGTCGTCCTTCGAGCTGCGAACCTTCTCGAGCACGATCGAGCCTTCGCCGCCCGCGTTCTGGACGATCATGCGGAGGGGCTCCTCGACCGCCTTGCGGATGATGTCGACGCCGATCTGCTCCTCGGTGTCATCGAGCTTGAGCGCCTTGAGCACCTTCTGGGCGCGGATCAGTGCGACGCCGCCGCCGGGGACGATGCCTTCCTCGACCGCAGCGCGCGTGGCGTGCAGCGCATCCTCGACGCGAGCCTTCTTCTCCTTCATCTCGGCCTCGGTCGCGGCGCCGACGTTGATCACCGCCACACCCCCGGAGATCTTCGCGAGACGCTCCTGCAGCTTCTCCTTGTCGTAGTCCGAGGTCGCCTTGTCGATCGCAGCGCGGATCTCGGCGATACGGCCCTTGATCTTGTCCTCTTCGCCGGCGCCGTCGATCAGCGTCGTGTTGTCCTTGTCGACGACGATGCGCTTCGCCTTGCCGAGATCGGAGATCTGGGCGTTCTCGAGCTTGAACCCGACTTCGTCGGAGATGACCTGGCCGCCCGTGATGACCGCGATGTCCTGCAGCATCGCCTTGCGACGATCGCCGAAGCCCGGCGCCTTCACGGCGGACACACGGAGCGTGCCGCGGAGCTTGTTCACGACCAGCGTGGCGAGCGCCTCACCCTCGACGTCTTCCGCGATGATCAGGAGCGGCTTGCCCATTTGCGCGACCTTCTCGAGCACCGGAAGGAGATCCTTCATCGACGAGATCTTCTTGTCGTGAATGAGGATCAGGCCATCCTCGAGCACGGACTCCATCTTCTCCGGATCCGTGACGAAGTACGGCGAGAGATAGCCGCGGTCGAACTGCATGCCGTCGACCGTCTCGAGCGTGGTCTCGAGGCCGCGCGCCTCCTCGACCGTGATCACGCCATCCTTGCCGACCTTCTCCATCGCTTCGGCGATCAGGTCACCGATCTCCTTGTCGTTGTTCGCGGAGATGGAACCGATCTGCGCGATCTCCTTCTTGCCCGCGGTCGGCACGCTGATGCGCTTGAGCTCCTCGACGATCGCCGCAACGGCGCGATCGATACCGCGCTTGAGGGCCATCGGATTGGAGCCCGCGGTCACGTTCTTGAGACCTTCGCGGAAGATCGCCTGTGCGAGCACGGTCGCCGTGGTGGTGCCATCGCCGGCGATGTCGGAGGTCTTCGTCGCGACTTCCTTCACCATCTGCGCGCCCATGTTCTCGAGGGGATCGGCGAGCTCGATCTCCTTCGCAACCGTGACGCCGTCCTTGGTGACCGTCGGTGCGCCGAACTTCTTGTCAATGACGACGTTCCGTCCCTTGGGGCCGAGCGTGACCTTCACGGCCTCGGCGAGCTGGTCGACGCCGCGCTTGAGAGCCGCGCGCGCATC
>Ga0070714_100002078_pt1 | contig 14665 bp, 6 predicted proteins | sample LARL83metaG_FD_65450 | JGI IMG/M metagenome (GOLD analysis project Ga0070714, IMG submission 65450) | Corn, switchgrass and miscanthus rhizosphere microbial communities from Kellogg Biological Station, Michigan, USA - LAR L8-3 metaG | ecosystem: Host-associated > Plants > Roots > Rhizosphere ...
GGGCCGACGCGGCCGAGGCGCGCAGAATAGCGAACGAGTTCCGCCGGAATACCGAGACCGCGGTCGCACGCATCTCTGCGTCGTCTCCGCTCAGCAGGGACGAGATCCGCCGTCGCGATACAGCGGTGGCGCAGGCCAGCGCACGGGTGCGCGCTTTCGAAGAAGCCCAGTTTTCCACGCTGAACCGGCTAATGAAACTTCGCGCTGCGCAGAAGGCGGCCCATACTGCCCAAGAACTGATCACCGCTTGTACCCATCGTGGCTGGCCCAGCATGCACGCCCAGACCACGACTCTGTCCGGCGAAATCGCGCGGGACGAGACCAGGCGCCAGGGCGTCGAGGAACGCCACACCACACTGCAGGAGCAGTACGCGAAGCTATCGAAGGACGCACAGGGGGAGATCATCAAGGCCGCCCGCCTGGTGGGGACCACCCTCGCACGGTTCCGTATAGTCAAGGCTGTCCTTGACGGGCCGTACGACGTAGTGCTCATCGACGAGGTAGGCGCCGCCACCTTGCCCGAAGTGCTGCTCGCGGTGGCCAAGGCCACCAAGTGCGCTGTGCTGCTCGGCGACTTCATGCAGCTCGGAGCAATCCTGCCGCGCGCTCTGCAAGACAGCGACCGGTCAGATATCCGGAGATGGCTTGTCACCGATCCATTCCGGCACTGCGGCATCAGCACCCTGGCCGAGGCGGTGCGCCATACATCCTGCCTGGTGCTCGATACGCAGCATCGTTTCGGGCCGGACATCATGCGGCTTGCCAATCTCGTCGCGTACGACGGCCTGCTCAAGGCTGGTCCCAACGTCCGTGCCCATGACGCCAGTGACCCCGAGATTGTCCTCGTCGATACCGACGGCCTGCACGAGCTGGCCCAAGTCCGTCGGGTCAGCCGCAATGCTGGCTGGTGGGCCGCAGGCTTGCTGCTATCCCGGGCCCTCGCCGAACTGCACCATGAGAGCGGCGAGACCACGGGGGTGGTCACGCCCTACGCAGCTCAGGCTGAAGCAACGCTGGAGGCGCTACGCGACGTGGAGGCCGGCGGGGGACCACTCGCCGAGGTCGGCACCGTGCACCGCTTCCAGGGACGTGAGTTTCCCATCGTGGTCTTCGACACGGTCGAGCCATGGCATGGCGGAAACCTGTGGATGGGCCAAGCCTCCCGGCTGCCCGGCAGCAGTGCATGGCAGCAGAGCGGCGCTCGCCTTTTCAACGTTGCCGCCACCCGGGCACAGCATCGCCTGTACGTGATCGCGAGCCGCGAGCGTGTCCAGTGCGCTAAGCCTGGCACCGCATTAGGACACCTCGGCACGCTGCTACGCGAGAGGCACATCCGCAGCCTGCGCGCCACCAGCCTAGTCACGCCGGTCGCATCGGAGCCGGTGAACCTGGGGCCCGAGGGCGCCCGGCTCGCCGAGATCCTCGCCCGGCATGTCACGATTACCGATATCAACGACGAACGCTCGTTCTACGACCAGTTCGCCGGGCTGATCTCCCAGGCACAGGACTCGATCTGGCTGTGGTCGGCCTGGGTCGCCTCCCGCGTCCGCACTCTCCTGCCGCTTCTGAAAGACGCAGTCGATCGCGGCGTCAGGGTCACGGTATTCGTCCGTGACCCGAGCGACTCACTCCAGCAGAAGAAGCACTTCACCGAAGCGCTCGCCAGCCTGCGCAGGGTGGTGCCCAATGTGGTCGAGGTGCACGACACCCACGAGAAGGTCGTCGTCATCGATGACCACACCGTCATGCTGGGCAGCCTCAACACCTTGTCCCAGCACCGCAGCCGCGAGGTGATGATCACCATGCGCGGCCACCACTGGGCCCGCAAGCTGCTGGCTGACCTCCATGCCGAGGAATTCAGCAAGCCGCCTCCCTGCGGAGCCTGCAAAGGCCAGCAAGTGGCCCTCCGGCGCGCGAGTGACGCCACCTGGTATTGGCGCTGCTACAACCAGACCTGCCCGGACCATGGCAAAGGCAAGTACAAGGCGTGGACGCGCACGGTGATCTTGAGATCATCCCGCCACTGACTAATCTGCCGTCAGTAATCTTGCTCGCCAGAAGGCCAACCTCGCCCAGAAGCTCGTCAGGCGGCTGATTGAGGTCTAGGTCATGGCAGATTGAGGCGGCCATCGCTCGATCAGCTCCAGGTCCGAGAGCCGGGTTGTGGTGATTACTTGCTGACTTCGGGGTTGATCCAGACCGCCGTGACGCTGGGGCCGCCGCTGTATAGCGTCTGGCTGCTGCAAACATCCTCCAACGTGATGCGGAACGCGCCCGAGATGGAAATGTTGATGACCTGGGTTTCTCCGACGGTCAAAGCAGTAGATGCGTATCGCTGCTGCCCATCGACCAAGACCTTGAACATTATCGTGTCGCCGGAGGCGGAAGTATCCGCAAGGCCGACTACGGCATGGAAATTGGCATACTTGCGATCGAGTTCATAGACGACCTGCCCCGGTGAAACAGTCAAAATACTGTCATTGCAGTTATAGTCATCCGAGGTTTGGTCGTAGATCGTCTGTGGGTATGCCCGTCCATTCACCTTTTGCTGGCCGGTCGAGTAATTGCTCAGCGACGGGTCTACTGGCGTGATGTCGACAAGCTGTTGCCCTGCAGGTGCCCTCGTTGCAACCGGTGTAGAGACCTGACTCACTCGTGGCGACGTGACGGCCGACGATGCGAGCGAATTCGGAGATTCGCTCGGCACGGTCCGTGACGTCTGGGGATCGCTGCTTGCAACACTGGCCGCCGTTCCCTGCTGTCTAGCCGTCGGGTGATCGTCTCGTGCAGCAACCGACAGGCCAGCGAGGCAGACGACGGTGACGAACATGCATGTTGCGGTGAGGCCAAAGCGTCGCGCGCTCCGCCATGCGCCGATACCAGTTACGGAAGCGACGGAGATCGCCAGGCAAGCGGAGAATATCCAGCCCTTTTCGGATGCTGTATCGACTGGCAGGAATGCGAACCCTGCGGCGAGTAGTCCACCAAGGACTCCCGTGGCGATGCCAATTACTACGCCAGCTCGATCCGTCAGGTGCGTAATTTCATCCCCATCTGGCGGCGTCGGCCGTCGAGGGCGCTGCGCCTTCGTGAACTGTGGTGTCGAACTGCTCATCGATGCTGAACATCCTTGGAGTATCCGACTGAAGTACTCAAAGGATAGTGACGGATGAACTGAGATGAGGGTTGTTTTCCCGATGTCAAGGCGGCTCTCCCCGTTGGAAGGCGCCAATGGCGATTTCATCGACGGAAACCAATCCCCTGAGGTCCGCTACCTGCAGCTGGCCCACAACTGTGGGACGCGGCCGCGAAGCGGTCGCAGGTGCAGGTCGTCTACAACTTCGGCCGGGAGGAGCCCGGGACCCGGGAGGTGCTGGAGCGGCTGGTGGACTCGGTCGCCCGGCACCCGGAGCCGGGCAAGGCGAGGGCCGTCGCCGCGCAGGGGCTGGGGTTCGCGGAGTCGCGGCCGCTGGGCGGCACCTGGGTGCTGGACGCGCTGTGGGAGCGGCTGGGCATCGGCCCGGCGCTGCGGTCCCTGCTGAAGGGCCGCCGGCTGGACCCCTCAGCGGAGCGGGTGCTGTTCGCGCTGGCGGCGAACCGGGCGCTGGCGCCGTCCTCGAAGCTGGCCGCCGCCCGCTGGGCGAGCGAGGACGTGCTGGTCACGGGCCTGGACGCGACGAGTGATGACGCGTGCTACCGGGCGATGGACTGGCTGCTGCAGGTCCGCGAGCCGCTGGAGAGGGCCGTCTTCGACACCGCCGCCGATGTCCTGGACCTGGAGGTCGACCTGCTGTTCTTCGACACGACCCGCACCGGGATCCCGTTGCGGGTCTGGTGCTGGCCCGGGAACACGGGCGACTCCGCCCTGATCCGGCAGGTGAAGGCCGACCTGCGGGACTGGTCGCTGTCGCGGGTGACCTGGGTCGCCGACCGCGGTTCACCTCGGCGGAGAACCGCCGCTGCCTGCGCAAGGGCGACAACCACTACATCATCGGGGAGCGGCTGCGGTTCGTCATCTGCCACAGCCCCGAGGGCGCCGAGTGGGACGCCGCGATCCGCGCCCCGATGATCGCGCAGCTGAAGGAGCTCATCGACGGCACCGACGCGCTGGGCAAGGACAAGCGGGCCGAGCTGCGCGGGGTCATCTCGACCAAGCCGGGCCTGAACGGCTACCTGCGCGTCACCCCCGGCGGCCTGCTCCGCGTCGACGCGGCCAGGGCGAAGGCCGAGGAGAACCTCGACGACAAGTACCTGCTCAGAACGTGGGACCCGAAGATGAGCGCCGAGGACATCGCTCTGGGATACAAGCAGCTCCTGGAAGTCGAGCGCGGCTGGAGGGACATGAAGCAGGTCATCGACCTGCGCCCCGTCTACCACCGCAAGGAAGAGCGCATCCGCGCCCACGTCATCCTCTGCTGGCTCGCCCTGCTGCTGGCCCGCGTCGCCGAGAACGCCGCCGGCGCCACCTGGCCCGAGCTGCGCCGCCAGCTCGACCGCATCGCCGTCGGCACCTTCACCGGCCCAGCCGGGGCCTTCCGCCAGCGCACCGAGCTCACCCAGCCCCAGCACGACATCCTGACCCGGCTCGGCATCGACCCGCCCCCGAAGATCTACCAGCTCATCCCCGCATGAGCCGCTGACCAGCGCAAACAACCGGCCTAGATACACGCCCTCCACTCAGGAACCGGCGCATTCCCGCACGTCAGACCCCAGATCCGCCTGATTGAGATCAGCGCGGAACCCGGGTGCTGATGGTGGCCCTTGCGCTCCGCCGTCTTCGGCAAGTCCCCGTTGCACAACGACGCTCAAGAAGCGCGGCTAACGTGCCCAGGGCAATCTTGCTCGCTAGAAGGCTCACTTCAGCCAGAAGCTTGTCCGGCGTCTGGCCAAGGTCTAGGGCATGGCAGACAATCTCGGCACCCGCTCCGCGGACGACATGCCGGGCAGGTTCCTCATTACCCGCCGCGTAGACGAGATGCCCGCGACGCAATCCAAGCACGGTGCAATAGGCAAGCATCTGGTACAGGTCAGCGTTCGGGTATCCAGCGGGCTTCTCGGCCTTGTACTTGGCGTCGATCACAGCGGTCGGCACCTCGGCAAAACGCCACACGATGTCCGGCCGGAGCGGTACACGGCTAGCCACGTCAAGGTGGTGCCGCGCCTGCCCATCGACCCGGCCGCCGAAGGTGCCTTCGAGAGCCTCGCGCAGCGCGACCGTAACGAAGTCCTCGAACAGCCGAGGCATGTCGATCAGGAACCCATTAACCGCGACCGCACCAGGCCCATGCTCGACCGAGGTCGCCCGGAGTACCAGCTCAGCCAGCCGAAGCGCCGCGTGGTACCGCACATTGATCCGCGACGCCTGCCACGCAGGCACCGAGTCACCGCGCCGTAGCGGCGTCACGTCCGCAAAGTCGCGCAGCAGCCGTCGCAGTTGCCGCGCTGACTCGGCATCCACCCAGGGGACGAGAAGCATCCGCTCACAGGCAGCCCGCAGGATCTGGTTCTCCGGAATGTCAACGGTGAACTCGTCGTGCCGGACCTCCAGCGGCAGCGGCAGCCCGTGATGCAGCGCAAGCTGCGCGCTCTCCAGCAGTCGTCCGCGCAGTACAGGAGCGCTCTCTTCGACTTCGACGTAGCCCGGCAGCAATCCCTGGGCCACGGCCCGCGAGACCTGCCGCCACAGGGCCTGCGCCACAACCGGCACTAGGTCCGGCGCCGCGCCCATGTCCACCCGTTCACGAAGCCACTCCGCCCCGTGCACTGAGTAGCCCAGCAGGAACAGCAGCCGGTCGATAGACACCTTCGGCGCAATCCTGACCACCACATCCCCGACGCGCGCCGCGCCGACCTTCCCGGCCGCGCCGATGAGCCATGTCCCGGCCGCGAACGGCGACGGAACCGCGGTCACCACACCGGACACCGCCAGCAGCCGTCCCTGGTCGCCAGTGAGCCGGAGAGGGACTGGCGGCCCAACCTCCGGCAGCTCTATGTCCGTCACGGCGATGAAGCGCCAAGCGCCGCGCGCAAGCTCTCCAGTCCGTACTGCGCCGCGAGATCCGGCTGCCCGTAGAACAGGTCCTCAAGAAGCGGCGTGATCTCGTACTTCCACACCCGGTCCAGACCGTCCGCGCGCGCGTAAACCGACGGCTTCATCAGGTAAGACGGCCCGATCGCCACATCTGCGTCGGCCAGCCGGGAATTGAGCAGATCAAGCAGCCGCGCCGCCTCGTCAGGCAACCCTCGCTTCTCCAGCCACCGTGCGAGCAGCCCCTGCACAGGCGGAAGCCCTGGAGCCAGCTCGATGAACGCGAACCGTCGCCGCATCGCGGTATCAATCCGTGCGATGGACCGGTCCGCTGTGTTCATCGTGCCGATGACGAACAAGTTCTCCGGAAGCGTGAACTCCTCCTTGGGTGAGTACTGCAGCGAGACCGCCTCGTCCCGGTACTCGAGCAGGAAGTACAGCTCACCGAACACCTTGGCCAGGTTCGCCCGGTTGATCTCGTCGATGATGAGAATGTAGGCGGTCGTCGGGTTGGCCTTCGCCGCCTCGGCGAACAACCGGAACGGCCCGGGCGTCAGCTCAAACGTCAGCGCACCGGTCCCGCCGTCAGCCGACTTCGGCCGGAACCCCTCAAAGAAATCCTCGTACGTGTACGACGGGTGGAACTGAACCAGCCGCACCGCGCCATCCTCGGTGAGATGCCGCGCCAGCGCCTTAGCCAGGTACGTCTTCCCGGTCCCCGGAGGCCCGTAGAAGATCACCTGCTTGCGCTCCCAGAGCAGGTCAGCGATCTGCTGCAACTCGGCCTGATTCATAAGAAGGTCCGCGCCGGCTTCGGCGGTCATCGGATTAAAGCTGAGCGTCCGCTGTTCTTTCTTAGGCTCCGGAACGAACGCGGCTGGCTCTTCCACCGCCCCCGGCACCAGGTCGGCGAGCTGGTCGTAGGCCTCAGTCAAGTCGACCACGTACGCCTGGCTCTGCAGCAACGCGGGCACCGGGGCCTGTAGGTCCTTGCCGTCAAGCGGCGCGTCCGCGTTGAGCCAGTGAACCTTGCGGCGCAGGTTGGAGTGCGGTGTAGTTGAGCCCGCGAAGTACACCGGACCGGCCACTCGACCGATCAAGACATGCCCGGCTGTCGGGGTCAGCACTATGTCGCCCTGGCGCATCTGCCGGATGAACCGGTCGAGCTCTTCGAGCCGCTGTCCGCGGTAGGCATACGACTTGTGCTGATAGGCAGCCTCAACCTGACGCTTCAGCTCGGCCAAGCTCATGTTGGCGGCGACCTCACCTAGCTGCGCGGCGCTCAGCGAGACGAATCCGTCTCGCAACCACTCGGAGACGAGGTTGTAGCCGTCCACGCTGGTACCGCGAACCATCCACGCGCGCTGCGCGAGAGCAGGTATATCGGCTTCAGCGTCTTCCGCGAGTTCGGCCAGCTGGACCTTCAGACCATCGGCCGTTATGCGCTGTGCCTGGCTAGCTCTCCCCGAGACGTCGAATGCAATTCCCTCAATCGCCAGCCGCTGCCGGAGGTCTGTACTGCGATAGGCCGCAGGCAGAAACTCCTTTGGAGGTATAGACCCGTCGGCGAGCAGTACCCGGTATGAGTTGGGCAGCACGACCCTAGTGCCAGCGAGGAAGTCCGCGACTTGCTCAGGTGAAGTATCTGCCAGCTGGGCCAGATCATCATGAGCTGTCCAGGTACCAGGCTCCACGAGTTGCAAAGTCTTGGCAATGAACTGATCGACCTCGCTCAGCAATTGCAACGCCTGCTTGCGGCGCTGGTCAATCTCACGGTACAGGCGCGCCAATTCTGTCTGGAGGTCATCAGGACTGGGATAGGTCTCCAGGGCTTCGATGCCAGCATCTGTGATGGACCAGCCACCGATCTTGGATGCCCAGCCCACGGTGGCGGCACGGGCAGTCTCGAACCCGACGGACCTGTCGTACCTAGCGAGACCGCTGTTGTCCAGACTTAGCTCGCGTGGAGTGAGCGCTACCCGCTGCCGCATCTCCTCAAGTACCTTGGCCGACTGCAGCTTGACGCCATGGTCACGGAGAATCTCCATGGCCGTCTTGAGCAGCAGACTCCGCCTGACCTTCTCGTCAGCCATGTCTACCTCCTTCATGTCTGCCCCCTTCTAGGCGCGATAGGAAGGCGAGAGCGTCGCCCCGGCGGAGCTGATCGTGGAAGGGCTGGTTGCGGAAGTTGCGGAGGCAGCCGTAGCAGCTTGTCTCCTCGCCGCAGTCGCAGCGGGTGACGCGCTGGAGAGCGGTCGCCATCACCTGCGGAAAGGCACGGGCGATGCGCAGTGCGCCACCCGCGCCGCCCGGGACGGTGTCGAAGAGCACCAGCGAGATCTGCCGTCCCGGTTTCGGGTACAGGGTGCCATCGATGTCGTCGCGGCTGATGTCCAGGCAGTCCGAGGCACCCTCGAGCAAGGCGTAGAGCACCGATCGCCGTTCGTGGACGGACATATCCGGGGCGGCGAGCGAGTCGAAGGTAATCTCGAGCAGGTCCGTCTCGTACGGGTGGGCAAGAGATTTCCAGGCGAGCGGGCCGGTGCATTCCCCGTCCTTGAGCAGGTGCGGGTGGGAGTTTGGCACCTTGCCGCCTGCCGCGGTCCCCCAGCCGCACCATTCGCAAATCCGGAATCCCGCGCCGCCAAGCCCTTCGGAGATCGCGATGAGCTTCCCGCGTTCACCGGCCCAGGTGGCCGCCCTGCCGCCGTTGGCCAGGTCCCAGGTGCGCTCGAATTCCTCCGCGCCGCGCGACAGCACGTAGGTCGCGCCATGCCAGCTTCGCTGAGGCGCGACCATGCCGGGGTTGCGTACCTGACGGAGCGCAACGAATCCGAACTGGGGCACCCAGTAGCTCTGCTTGGCACCCTTATGCAGGGTCCCGCAGGACGCGCAGACCGGGTCCAGGTCGTCGTCCCCCTCCCAGTAGTGGGAGCACTCATTGCAGGCCAGGTACTTATGACCGAGCAGTGCGCGGTCGGGGAGCCGGTATACGCCGCCCGAGGTCCACAGCTTCCCACCGGCCACCAGCTCCGCGCCTGGCGCGTACTCGTAGATGGCCGCGGAGAGGTCACGAGACAGCTCAAGCTTGCGTCCGACCGGGTCACCGGAGTAGCCGGTACGCAGCTCGACTGTGTCAGTGGGGAAGCCGTACTTCGGCAGCACATTGCGGTTGGCGAGCAGCCCGATCAGCGACTGCTTCTCCAGCGTGTTGATCGTCCGCCCGTAGAGTTGAACGAGGTGGTCCTTGCCCTCCTTGAAGGCCTGCTCCCGGCGTTCCTTGAAGGACTCGACGTCGGCGGTGAGTTCGGCACGCACGTCAGCAAGCAGCGAGCACAGTTGCTCGGCCCAGGCGCCGGTCTCGACGCCGATCTGCCGCTGTACGTCGTCGGGGAGCACCCGGCATAGCGAGTCCGTGATCGCTTCCGGCACCGGGCGAAGGTAGGGCCATACACGCGTGACGGGCGCCGCGTCTCCCAGGAAGAAATCCCCTGCGGTCGACCAGGACTGTCCGGTCAGGTTCTTCTCGTGCCGGAAAAACGCGGCGAGGGCCACGGAGTGGGCGTGCCGGCGATCGATGCGCTCGTTGCCGAGCGGCACATAGGGTGCCTTCACCTCGCCGGCGACCATCACCTTGGGATCCTGGAACCGCGAAAGGTCGTGCGAGCGGCGTTGCGCGTAGGTGACCACCAGAGCCGCCGAGGAGGTTCGCCGCCCCGCCCGCCCGGCTCGCTGCACGTAGTTCGCCGTTGTCGGCGGCATGTTCCGCATCATCACCGACTGGAGCTCGCCGACGTCCACACCGAGCTCGAACGTGGTGGAGCAGGACAGCGCATTGACCTCACCCCGGACGAACTGCTGCTGGATGTCGGCGGCTTCATCGGACATGAGCTGCGCGGTGTGCTCGCGCGCCTGCAGCGGCACCGGGTTGAGCTGCCGGTAGAGGTAGCTGTAATGGTCCTTCTCCCCGAGCGAGGCTGCTTGGGTGAGTTTTCCTGCGCACCCCAGCGTCGTGCAGACTCCTCGGATAGAAAGGGGAGAGCGGCGCCGGCACAGCTCGCACTCGAAGACGGGGTCATCCGCTTGGGCGACATCGAGGCGCAGCCACTTGTGATCCACCTGGTAAAGCACGCCGAGCTTGGCGTCATTGCCCGATTCCAGCCAGCCGTCCTTCGTGTTGATCAGGAACTTCCAGCATCCTGCAAGCACGTCCTCGGGCTTGGCCTGACTGCCGAGCGCCGCGAGCACCCGGCGCAGGTAGTCGAGCCGCCGGTTGATGCCTTTCGTCGGCGACCAGCTGATTACCTTGCGCTTCGGCTCCGCCCCCGTGCCGCGCACGAAGATCGGGCCCCTCCTCGGATCGAACCCCTCGTCTCTGGGATCAACGTTCTCCGGCATGCTCGTGGCGCCCTGCTGGCGGACGATTCGGACCAGTTCGGCGAGCAGGTCCCAGCCTTCGGCCCCATCCAGGCCGAGGTCGGTAAGCGGTCGGGGGAGCCGCCAGCTAGGCTCGCGGTCCAGGCTGACCCGGAGCAGCCCCCGGCCCTCAAGCGACTGGCGGTCCTCTGTTGTGACGAGTTCCTGCATCACCCACAGGGCGGTCGTTCGCTTGCGTTCCTGTGTGGACATCCTGCGCGGGAAGACGTGCGCAGCGTCCGCCACCTTGGCGACGTGAAAGGCGAGATCATCAACACTCGCGCTCTCGTCCTTGGTGGCCTGGATCAGCCCCTCAAGGATGAGCCGCCGGTGCTGCACCGCCTGATAGGAGGTTTCCAGGTACGGCGCGAAGAACGCCGCAGCCTGTCGGCTGTCGCTGAACAGCAGCAGCTTGCGTCCCTCACCCGGCTGGTCCGCCTGCTCTGGGTCGGGCGCGGGAGGCAGCGCCTGGTAGAGGGAGGTGGCGAGTACCGAGGCGGCGGCGTCCCCGCCGCTCTCGAACGCTCGCACCATGGCCGCTCCTCGCCCGCCGCAGACCAGGCATCCGGTGGGCGCCTCTCTCGGCGTGTTCAGCCGACGCACCGGTAGCAGTTTTGCCCCATCGCATCCTGCGCGGTCACAGGACGCACGGGTCGCCTCGAACAATCCGCCGCAGGACGGGCACAGCGCGGCGTCCTTGGAGTCGAGCTTCGCCCCAGGCGCGTCGTCGAGGGTCTCGTCATCCTCGTCGGTAATATCCAGGCCATGCTCGAGCAGGAGCCAGGTACGGCGTTCCCCGGGGCGCTGCGGGCCGAAGGTCAGCCCTGCCGCGTCGGGCCGCACCGACCCGGACAGGTGGACGGATCCGCACCGCTTGCAGGCTCCGAACTCGAACGCCACCGCAGCGCAATGCTGGCACCGCTCGCGCCTGGAGAGCGTGACGTGCGGGCCAGCTTCGGATAGGCAGGTATACGCGCCCTCGGTCGCGCGGACGAAGAGGTGGTACCTGGCCGACAGCACCGGCAGGCCTTCGGGCCCGGTGATCCGGCTGCCCGTTGTGACAAGCGCGTCGAGAAAACGACGGCGGTCGGCGGGGACGTCGACCCGGTCGAACAGGAGATCAGCCAGTTCGGCCGCTTGGTGGGGGCCGGTGGCGAGTAGCTCGCGCAGCCGGGCCATCCGAAACTCATGGGCGAGGAGCGTGCCGGCCATCCCCGGCACGTCGACGGGACCTTCCGCGGGCACCTGACGCAGCAGTTCCCGTGCCGGATCGGCGGCCTGTGCGATCTTCAAGTAGCTGGCCGGGTCGAGAGGTCCCCAGAACGGCGGCTTCGGAAGGTCGACGCGGCTGGCCCGGACCAGGTCCTGACGCGGGGACTCGCCGTCGACCCACTCGAATGGCGCGTCGAAGATTCGCTGCGCGAACTCGGTCACAGCTGCGGGGTTATCCCCGACCGTGGCGCTCGTCGCGATGTAGCGCAGCGGGCGGCCGAGAGCCACCCGGTCGCGGAGCCGGCGCAGCAGCATGGCGACCTCCGCCGCCTTCGCGCCATCGTAGACGTGCGCCTCGTCGAGCACCAGGAAGCGCCAGTTGCCGGCGTGGTCACCTTCGAAGAGGTCCATGTCGGCGGGCCGGAGCAGGAGGTACTCAAGCATGGCGTAGTTGGTCAGGAGCAGGTGCGGTGGGCTCGCTCGCATGGCCTGCCGGCTCAGCAGCTCATTCGCCAGCCTTGGTTCGCCGGGGTTGAGCCTGGCGAACGCCTCTGCTGCCGGCTGTTCTCCCTCCCTGGTGTCCCCGACATAACGGCCGAATGTGATGTGCGGCGTGGCCGCCAGGATCAAGCGCAGCCGCTTCATCTGGTCGTTGGCGAGGGCGTTCATGGGGTACAGCAGGAGAGCGCGGACGCCCGGTCCGAGTTCTCCGCGCGCGTGCTCGGCGGACAGCTCGTTGAGGATCGGCAGCAGGAAGCACTCCGTCTTGCCCGACCCGGTACCCGTCGCGACGATGACGTTTCGGCCGGCGGCGGTTTTGCGAATGGCCTGCTCCTGATGCGCGTGGAGCGGACGGCCGAACGGCAGCGCGGCGCTGTCAAGCTTCCTGAAAGCGGGGCTGAGAACGCCCTCGCCGACCAGCTCTGCGAGCGTCCTGCCGGGCAGGTAGGGCGGCGTCGCTTCAAGCAGCGGGCCTTTGGTAAGCATCGTGCTGCCATGCGTGATCTCGTAGTCGAGCGCTGCCGCAAGGCGCGGCTCGCGGACCGGGAGCAGCGAGCGCAGGTAACGGCGGTAGCCGGAGGTGATCAGCTCGCTGGTGGCGAGCGGATCGAACTGGTCACTCATGGGATTCCTCCGGATTATCAGTCAGCGTCCCGATGACCAGGGCCTCGGCGAGAACCAGATCGATTGCCACCAGATCAGGCGCGTCAAGGGCCAGGTTCGACCACTTGCCGCGGTACTCGATCTCCAGCGCCGCGCAGGAAGCGTTCCCCCTAGCGGCCAGCCTGGCGACGAGAGCCATCGCAATGGACATGGTGGGCAACGCCAGCCAGCTGCTCACTCCGTCAGGCCGTCGGGCGGCTATCGCGTCCGCCAGCTGCGGGTGGCGGGACTGCTGAAGCAGTCGTTGTGAGACGGCGATGATGGACTTTGCGTAGGGCACCGCCGCTCGCATTGGCGCGTTGCCCCGAGCGTTGAACAGTTTCAGTGCCGCCGCTGTCCTGGTGTCCGCATCGAGCATGGCCTTGGGAACGACTGCGGCAGCCTGCCACATGGCCTCTACTTGCTCAGGCTGCCACAGGGCCATCCGCTCGGTGCCGGGCCCGAAGCGGCCGACGGCCGCATGTGGATCCGGGCTTCCCGTGAGGATAGGCAGCAGGCTGTCGCCGCACTGGGTCGCGGCCGCATCCGCTATCTCAGCGTGCGCGAACATGTCACCGGTGGCGATCGCCGCCGCAGCGGGCTGCGCCGCCCACATCCGCCCCAGCGTCCGCAGTTCGTCAGGGGACCAGACAGCGGACTCCGCCGGTACAGCCGCCACCCCCGTCGCGATCAGCGCGTGCACGCCATCCGCCTGACTGAGGCCTTCCGCCGCAAGAGCCAACAGTGCGGCGCGTGGCTTCCTGCGCAATTCGCTTATGCAACGCTCGCCGAGGTCGGCCCGCGCGCCCGCCTGAACAACCTCGTGGCGCAGCCCTACCAGCCGCCATAGCCAGCCGAGATGCTCAGTCAGCTCAGGCAGTCCGTCCTCCCCTGCGACGAAACGGGAGAGGCTCTCTTCCTCCTTGTCTGCCGACGTGGGCGCACCAGCGGCCCGACAGTCGTATGCGGTCGGCCCCGGTCCAGGCCACGTCGGCCAGTCAGACGACATCCACGGGTCGTCAATGCGGAGCAGGACGCGCAGCGGGCCCGCGTTCGTTAGTTCCTCGGGAAGCTCGACGGCACCATCCGCCGACACCGTCAGTTCGACTGGAGTCCGCCACGGCGCGTACGCCAGGTAAACGCCGGCCATCAGGCCGTCCACCACGGTCGGCTCGCGCAGCACAAGTTGATCTCCGACCAGGTCCACCCCCGACGCCAGGCGGCTCGGCCGCACGTACGCAACCGGCATGACCGCATCGCCCAAGTCAACGACGAGTTCCGCGCGCCTGTTGGCGGCGACCGTGTCGGCGGCGCGAGCCAGCTCATAGCCGGCCAGCCCAAGCGACTGCTGGCCACTGGACGGAATGACCTGAACTCGCTGCTTATTGACGTGGACCGCCAGCTCAAGCTGGTTCGGCTGGCTTGCCCGGCTCGCCTCACCGGAGACGGGCACGCGGATAAGCAATCGGCCGGCTTCCGCGAAGGTCTCGGTCACCAGGTGGAGTGGGGCGGTACTCCATGTCGTAACGCCCGCACCGGGGCACAGCACGGCGACGTGCGGCGGGGTGATCACCAGCGGCTCAGACTCGTCAGCCGTCCGGTACTCGATCGGTTTGGCCCGCTCGCCAGGTTCGAAACGCAGAGATGCCGGCTGCGCGGTTGCGCCTGCTGCCGCCGCCAGGCCGGCCCGGCCCTTCGTCAGCCCGATTCCGGTCAGCAAGCGCACCTTCGGCTCATAGCCGACCGACAGGCCCTCGGCGATGAAGACCGTCCGCCGCATTCCCCGGCCGAGCGGACCGCGGACGGTGATCTCGAACGCGCCGAGCACGGGGCGCGGCACACCCTCCCAGATGTCAATCTCAGTCT
>Ga0070714_100002080_pt1 | contig 14660 bp, 11 predicted proteins | sample LARL83metaG_FD_65450 | JGI IMG/M metagenome (GOLD analysis project Ga0070714, IMG submission 65450) | Corn, switchgrass and miscanthus rhizosphere microbial communities from Kellogg Biological Station, Michigan, USA - LAR L8-3 metaG | ecosystem: Host-associated > Plants > Roots > Rhizosphere ...
ACCAGAAGCAGGACGACTTCTCGAAGGCGATGGTCCTCGCCTTCGGCCTCGACCACATCATCATCTCGGCCGATCGGCCGAAGGATCCGAAGGCCTCGCGCTACCTCGAGAACACGGCGTCGACCATGGGCAAGCCGTCGTTCACCGCCGAGGCGGGGCGATCGGGTCCGGTCGAAGCCGCGGATGCGAAGATGCTCACCGACGGCGTGCTCCACGTGATGGGGCATTTGAAGATGACGGCCGAGCGCGCCGCGCCCGTCGCGAATCCGGTGTGGGTCGAGAAAGTCGTGACGATTGCGGCCGAACACGACGGCGTGTTCCGTCCGTCCGTGAATCGCGACGCGCACGTCACGAAGGGCGCCAAGATCGGTGCGATCACCGATTATCTGGATCGGCCGGTGCAGGAGATCGTCGCGCCCGACACGGGCATCATCCTGTTCGTGCGCGCGGTGCCGTCGCTGAAGAAGGGCGATACGCTCGCGAACGTCGGCGTGATCAAGAAGTAGCCGACGCTCGATTATTCGTTCTTGCCGCCTTCGGCCAGGCGAAGCGTCTCGCGCAAGGCCTGATACTCGGCGCTTGACCGGATCTGGCTGAGGCCCCAGATCCATCGGCGTTCCGCCTCGGCCTTCGGCATGTGGGCGTCAAAGTACGCGCACCCGAACGGCGAGACCCCGTGAATCAGGCACCGATCGGACTCGTCGAGAAAGTCGCAGCGCCCCTTGCGGTTGCGCGCGGGGCCGATCTTCTTGATCTGCACCTGCTTCCCTAGATCGCGGTCGAAGACCGTCGACGCGTGCGTCGCGCGCAGGAACTCGCCGACCGTTTCTTCGCGGTCGATGAGCTTCAACTCCACCAGACGAGCCGCGATTCGCGGCACGTCCGAGGGAATCAGCGCGCCCGGCTTGGTCTTGCAGAAGCTTTTGCACTCGCGGCAGTCGCAGATCGTGCGCTCGAACGGCGGCCGCGCCGCCGAGGCGGCCCATGCGGCGACCTGTTGCCGGACCCGATTCCAGAGCGTCGGCATCGTGAACCGCGATTCAGCCGACGATCTGCGACAGGAGCTTGCGCGCGTCGGCGGCCCCTTCGAAGTCGGTGTTGAAGTCCAGGGCGCGCTGCAGCGACTTCCGGGCGTTGTTGAGATCGCCGGCCTGCATGTACGCGCGGCCGAGGTGGTACAGGGTCGCTGGATTGTTCTTGCCCTTGTCGGCGCTCAACTGGAGGTGCTGGATCGCCGGGTCGGTCATTTTCTTGAGATAGAAGATCCATCCGAGCGTGTCGTTCACGTCGGGATCGTCGGGCATCACCTGTTGAGCGGTCTGGGCGAGTTGAAGCGCCTCATCCAGATTCCGGTTCGAGCTTGCGTAGAGCCACGCCAGGTTATTCGCAGCCACTGGCGAGTGCGCGTCGGCAGCGAGCGCCGTCTTGTAGTGCTTCTCTGCTTCCGGCAGGTTGTTTTGCAGCCCGAACACCATGCCGAGCACGGTGTTGGCAACGACCGACGTCGGATTTCGGTCCACGGCCTTCTGGAACTGATCGCGCGCTTCATTGAGCCGCTTCTCGCCGACATACAGCGCGCCGAGCAGCGCATAGGTCTGGAGCCGGGTCGGCTCGACCTCGATCGCCTGCGTCAGCATCTCTTCGGCTTTCGCCGAGTCCCCGACGGCGGCGTACGTTCGCGCGCCGAGCAGAAGAAGCGGCGCCGTGTGTTGAGCCTTCAGCGCTGATTCGAGGCGGCCGACGGCATCCGCCTTGTGACCCGCCGCCAGATCCGTTCTGATCAGGCCTGTCAGTGCTTGAACGCTGTTTGGAGAGCCCTGCGCGGCCTTGGTGTACGAAACACGAGCCGCGTCGATCTGGCCATCGGCGAGTTGCGCGTTTCCCAGAAGCTCGAAGACGCCCACCGAGTTTGGAAAGTCCTTCTGAAGGGACGCCAGGAGCTCCTTGGCTTTCCCGCCTTCCTTTTGTGCCAGAAGAATGCGAATCATCACGGCTCGCGCGCCGGGGCTCTGCGGCTCAATATCGAGTGCCTGCCGGGCGTAGGTCGCCGCCTTGTCGAGCGCGCCGGCTTCGAGTTGCAGGCTCGCGAGCGCGATGTCCGCCGCGAACGGCTGCTGTTGACGCTTCAGGGCTTCTTCGTACGCGGCGATCGCGTCGTCGGGCCGGTCGTTCGACGCGTGAATGCCGCCAATCAGCAGGTAGGCGTCGGCCGCCAGCGGCGAATTGGGCGCGTCGTGAACGATGGTCGTGGCTTCGGCCAGTGCCTGGTCGCGCTTGCCGTCGACGAGCATCAGGCGCGCAATCAGCAGCCTGGCCGACAGCTCCTTCGGGTGTTTCTCCAGCACTTCGCGCAGGCGCGAAACGGCCTGCGCCCGGTCGCCTTGCGCCGCATCGACGGCGGCGAGCCGTATGGTCGCCGCCTCGCGCGAGACCTCCTTCGACAGCAGGTCCTGCAATATCTTTCTGGCATCGTCGAAACGCCGGGAGAACACGTAGTAATCCGCCAGGCTGAACGAGGCGGAGGTCGTCTTGGCCGCCTTCACGATGGTCTGAAAGTAGGGCTCTGCCTTATCGCGCCGATTGGTGCCCATGTAAAAGGACCCAATCGCGCGATTGGCCGGCAGATCCATCGGATCGATCGCGAGCGCCTCTTTGAAGGTCTTCTCGGCCTCGTCGTTGCGCTGGTTCACCCACAGAAAGCTGGCAAGCGCCAGCCTTGCCGGGATCGATTTCGGAGCGGCGTCGATCGCTTTCCGGAAGCTGGCCTCAGCCTCCGCGTTTTCTCCCCGCGCGGAATGAATGATCGCGATGTTCCCATAGGCGGTCGATTGGGCCGGATTGAGGGCCAGCGCTTCCTGGTATTCGGCGATGGCGCCGTCGGTGTCCTTCAACCCCGCGAGTGCGTTGCCGAGCAGAATCTGCGCGGTGACGTTCTTGGGATCGAGCGAGATCGCTTTATTCGCACGGCTCTTCGCGTCCTCGAACGCTCCGGCCGCAAGGAGCATGCTGCCGGCTTTGATCTGAGCCACCGCGTCGTCCTGGAGAAGGTCGGCGGCGCGAACGTACTCCTTCAACGCGCCCGCGCCGTCATACTGGAGCATGAGCGTGTCGGCGAGCTTCAGCCGGATGTCGCCGCGTTTGGGCTCGACCTGAACGGCCGATCGATATTCGACGACCGCCTCCTTCAACTGCGACCGCTGAAGATAGTCGTTGCCCTTGCGAAAGTGCTCGTCGGCGCTTTGTTTGCTGCAGCCGGCGGCTAACGCGAGAGCGAGCAGGGCGACCGAACGGAGAAGGGCGCGCCGCGGCAAGCTGGAGAACATGGAATCCTCACCCAAAAGAAGCAATGAAACCCCAGATAGAGCAAAGATCTCTCCGGCCTGGTGTCTGAAAGCCCCGCAGAAATCGGCTGTTTTCGCGTCGAAGTCTGCTCTTAAGATGACATTGTTCTCTGAAGTCTCGACCAAAACCCGAACCGGCCCCGAAGTCGGTCAAAGACCGTGAAAATCCCCCCGCGCCGATCGTTGATTTCGTTGTTCTTGGTGTGGCATTTGGCTTCCCTGGCGGTGGCAGCCGTCCCCGACCCTAGCGAGCTTCGCGTTGCCGGGGGAACCCGCCAATCGCCTGACGATGCGCTGTCGGCCCGCCTCACGCCGGTGCTCGACCAGAGCGCCGCATTCCTCCAGTCCGCCGAAACCTGGGCGTGGCGGTTGACCTTGTTGCCGCGACGCTTCACGAGCCGCTACGTCGAACGTCTCGGCCTGGTGCAGAACTGGAACATGTTCGCCAGCCCGCCGCTGGCGGCCGAATACCTGCGGATGCGCTACTACTCGGCCGGCGGGGCCGGGACCGCGGAGGGTCCACTGACCGTGGCGACGGAACTCGTGTTCCCCGTCGATCCCGGCGGGCAGCCCCCGATTGTTCGGGCCTTCTGGGAGGCATACCGGGACAAGGCCGTCAGCAATGCCGTCAAGGCCTATTTCGTCGAGCGGATGCGGCAAACCCCGACCACCCTCAGTCCTGCCTATGTCTCCGCCGCTGCCGTTGATACGGCGCTGGCGCGCAGCTTCGTGCCAGTCGTGCAGTTCTTCTCCGACAGATACGTGCAGAAGGGACTGCCGTCTGGCGAACATCTCGTCCGCATCGAAGCGTGGTATGGGTGGGCCCCGTCTCGATTGAGGGGCGATCCGCCGCTGTCGCCGCGATCGCGGGAAGCAGCGATCGCCCGGTATTACAAGGGCGTGGTCGAGCACCTTCCGACGCGACCGGCAGTTCGGCCGGTCGACACCATCGAGCGCGAGGCGGACATTCAGTGGCTGCTGCTGTTCGTTCAAACGCCATGACGCCGACAGGAGGCGGGCTGGCGAAATCCTGGGATCGATTCTGGTTCGCTGAGATTCCCCCGCATATCTTCGCCGTTCTTCGAATCCTGTTCGGGCTGCTCGGGTGTATCAGCCTCGCCGGCCTGTTCGATCTGCCGCTCTTTTGGACCTGCGACGGCCTCGTCGCGTCGCGCGACAGCTCGCTTTGCCTTGTTCTCGCGCCGCGAGGGCTCGGCTGGCTGCCCGGATATGCGGTTTGCGGTTTCGCGGCGATCAGTTTCATCGCCATGGCGATTGGGTTTCGAACGAGGCTGGCCGTGATCTGCGCGTTTGGTGCCGTATTCCTCATGGCAAAGTGGAACGACCTGCCAATGTCCGCGGCTCACCAGGTGCTGCGCGCGATCCTCTTTTGTCTGGTGTGGGCGGACTGCGGCCGGGTTCTTTCGATGGACGCCTGGTTACGGTCCCGCGAACCGTCGAACGAGGTTGACCTCGGGCCCCTGCCAATCTGGCCCCTGCGCCTGATTCAAATTCAGGTCGCGCTGATCTACTTCGTGACTGCTCTCTGGAAGTTGAACAACGTGTTGTGGCGGGACGGCTCGGCCCTGCACTATGTCTTTGAGAATCCGCAGTTTCGCCGCTTTGCCGCGCTGGGGTCGCCCGGACTGGACCCGTGGACGACGTTGGCGACCTATGCGACCCTCGGCTGGGAACTGGCGTTCGCGTTTCTCGTCTTGCATCGGCGCACGCGACGGTGGGCCCTCATCACCGGAACGGTCATGCACCTCGGCATGTGGGGCCTGCTCGAACTGGGGCCTTTCAGCTGGCTGATGCTGGCCAGTTACGTCGCGTTCCTCGATCCGCATCGCCTTCGGGACCTGATAACCGAGCGGGCGTCCTACTCATGGACGGGCGGATCCGATCCGCTGAGAAGTTCGCCGGTATAAGGGTCAGGGCAACAAAACTACTTCGCGGCGGCGACTAATTCGGCCCGCTCGGCGACGCTGACCTCTTCAACCCGTTTCAATTCAAGCACTTGGTCAGCCCGGTCCATGGCCTGAGCCATGGTAAGGCACTTGCACTCGTGCAGCCCGCAACTGCTTGTCCGTGCTTTCAACAAAACGGTTTCGGAGGGAGATGGCTATGCTTCGAGGATTAATGCGGGGACTGATGGCGGCGGCAGCCGTCGCGGCGTTCGGCGCCACGCCGGCGTTTGCGGGCAACATCGCCCTGACAGGGCACGACGACGACTTTCACTGCGGCAGCGCTGCGGCCTGCACCCAGGAAAAATCGTTGATCGACTTTGCCGCGGCAGGCTCGACGAGCGCGACGGCGACGAAGATCCTTGTGTTCGATCAGGGCACTGAGGGATCGTCGGACATCATCGGGTTCTATGGAGCGGGCAACGTCACCGTTGTCAGCACGGCCGCGGGCATCACAGACGCGCTCTTCGATCCGAGCGTCTACAAGGCGTTCGTGGTCGCATCCGACCAATCGTGCGGCGGTTGCGACAACACCCCGGCTTTCGAAGCGGCCCTGGCGACGCACACGACCGCGATCGACGACTTCTTCAACAACGGCGGCGGCATCGTCGGATTCACGGGCGGCACCAACCTGGCTTACTACGCGTTTGTGCCGCAGGTTGCGACTTCAACCCCGATTGGAGACACCACGGGGTTCGTCGCCACCGGTGCGGGATGCACCGCGCCCGGCTTTGTGGCCGTGAACGGCGACCAGACCCACAATACGTTCGCGGAGCCCGGAACGCCCGGAACCTCCTCCGCATACTGCGTGGCAGAACGTCTGTCGCGCAATAACGCCGCGGTCACGCTGCTCCTCGCGGGCGGTTCGATCGTCACGGGCGTCATCACGACCGGCACCTCGGCCGTCCCGGAACCGGCGAGCCTCACGCTCATCGGCCTCGGCATGGTCGGCGCGGCCTGGCGTCGTCGTCGCGCGGCGAAGTAACTCGTAAGTTGTAGCGTTCCGAAGCATTGCCATCGAGGCCGGCTGGACGGCTCCCCCGTCCGGCCGGCCTTTCTTCGTATCCCCGTCGTGTATCATGCCGTCCGTGCCCGCTCACATTGAGCGGCCAGCACCGGCCGCCGGCAGCGCCGCGTCCCTTCAGGTCTGGCCCGACGCCCTCCTCCTCGCCGCGTTTCTGAGTTCCGGCATCGCTGCGCTCGGCCTCGAGCTGATTTGGGTGCGCGTGCTCGGCCTGGCGTTCGGGAGCGAGAGCTTCGGGATGCTTGGCGTCCTCGCCGCCTTCTTTGCGGGACTGGCGCTTGGCTCGGCGGCGCTGCATCGGGCTGTGATGCGCAGCGTGCGCCCGGCACGCCTCTACATCGCCGCCGAATGCGTGGTCGCGGCCTACGCGCTTCTGGCCACACGCTACCTGCTGCGCCTGCCTGACGCGCTGCCTCGCCTGCTCGGCTCGTTGGTCGGCGACAACCGTTCGTTGCCGGCGCTGACCGTGAACCTGGTCGTCGCCACCGTCCTTTTGCTGCCGGCGACGATCTGCATGGGCGCCACGACGGTTGCGATCGTCGAAGCGTGGCGGCGCCGTCGGACGGCGGCCCAGAACGCCACGACGGTGGCGTGGCTCTATGCGAGCAATACCTTCGGCGCCACGCTCGGCATCGTCGTCGCGATGTATTGGCTGCTGCCGTCGGTCGGCATCCAGGCGGCGTCCGGCGTGCTAGCGGCGTTCAGCCTCGCAGCCGCCGGCCTCGCGTGGCACTGGGACCGGACGGTGGCCGCTTCCGCATCTGGCTTCGAAGCGCCTTCCGTTGTCGATTCGGGGTTCATCGCCGCACCGAAATTCGTGTACGGACTGCTCTTCCTAACCGGTCTCGCCGGAATCGGGATCGAGACGGTGGGGACGCAGGTGCTCTCGCAAATTCTCGAGAACACCGTGTACACCTTCGCGAACATCCTCGCCGTGTATCTGCTCGGCACCGCGCTTGGCGCCTGGATCTTCACATGGGCTCCGCTGCGGCGGCTTGCGGCGGACCGCGATCGCTGCACGAGCGTGCTGCTCTATGCGCTCGCCGTGGCCGGTATCTTCGCCGCCGCCGTGCTTACGCGCGCGCCGGAGATCATCGCCGCGCTCGTTCCGTCGACCGCTTCGTACTCTGCACGGCTGACGGCCCAGACGGCCATGATCGCGCTCATGTTTCTCCCAGCGACCGTCTGCATGGGTGCGACGTTCAGCCATCTCCTCACGTACTTCACGGACTCCGGCGTCGGGTACGGCATGGCGTTCAACACGGTGGGTGCGACGCTGGCGCCGTTTCTTTTCGGCCTCGTCCTCATTCCCTCAGCCGGCTATGGCGTCGCGTTCTACGCTGCGGTTTCGATCTATCTCGCGATCTTCGTCGCCGCCCATCTCTGGCATCGCCAACCCGCGCGCTGGGCGCTCGTCGGCGGATGTCTGGCCGCGGCGGCGGTTGCGTACACCTTTTCGCCGCTCATCCTCGTCCGCTTCGGACCGAACGTCGACATCCTCGAGCAGCGGACGGGCCTGTACGGTGTGGTGACCGTGGCAGACACCGCCAACGCGACTCCCGGCGCGTTTCGTCCGCGCATCCTCGTCGTCGACCAGAGCTACCAGATGGGCGGATCGCCCGGCGGCGTCGAGAAGCGCATGGGCCACCTGCCGATGCTGATGGCGCGCGCTCCCCGAAACGTCCTGTTTCTCGGCGTCGGGACGGGCATCACGGCGGGCGCCGCGCTCGGGTATCCGGTGGAACGCGTCACTGCCGTCGACCTCCTGCCCGAGGTGATCGACGTGCTGCCGTGGTTCGGCGACTTCAACGGGCGGCTGCGCCGCGACGCTCGGGCGAGTCTGCACGCCTCGGACGCGCGGCGCTTCATCGGCGCGAGCGGCGAGACCTACGATGCGATCGTCGCCGACCTCTATCATCCCAGCCGTGACGGCACGGCGGTGCTGTATACGCGCGAACACTTCCTCGCGATCCGCAGCCGCCTGCGTCCAGGCGGTCTGTTCATGCAGTGGCTGCCGATCTACCAGATGCGCGCCGACGACCTCCGGACGATCGTCAGGACGTTCCTCGACGTCTTTCCCGACGCGCATAGCGCGATGGCCAGTTACAGCGTGCGCGCGGCGTTCGGTCTCATCGGATTCGTGCCGGGTCCCGACGGGCAGCACGGCGTCGACGTCGCTCGAGCGCAGGCGCTGCTCGGCAGCCATAAAGGCGCCGGCGAAGTGTTCGAAGGCCTTGCGGACGTGCTCGGCAGTTACATGCTCGACGCCGGCGCGTTGCGGGAGTACGCGGGCCCGGGTCCGATCAACACCGACAACAATCAGCGCATCGCCTTCGACGCCGCGCCGGCCGCGAGGATTGCCGAGGGAAACCAATTCCACAAGACGCTCGCGTCTTTGGTGCCTTACCGCCGCCAGTTCGCGGACGGGTTCGTGACGACGCGGGACGCCGCGGCGCTTGCCGCGCTTCGACAACAGGTCGGACCGTACGATCGGGCGGCGACCCATTATCTGAACGCGGAGATCCGGCTGCGCGACAGCCAGGGCGACGGGATTCCACCGGAAGCGCTGGCGGAGTACCTTGCGGGTTACAGGGAAGATGCCGCGTTCACGTCGAGTCGCGCGAGGCTGCTGGCCCTCGCGCTCCAGTATCCAAACAGCGCGAAGGACATCGTCGATCGATTGTGGGCGGCGCGCCCGGACCAGGCCGATATCGGTCGGCTCAAGGAACGGCTCGACGCCGTCCACGACGCCGACGGGATCCGCCTCGCCGTGATCCGGTTTCTGCAGTCGAACGGCGGCCGCTGACGGCTCAGCGCCCGCCTGCGACGTCGACGACCGCCGCGTAGATCAGCTGAACGAACTTTCCGAGGCCGTCCACCGACAACCGCTCGTCGTTGCCGTGCACGGCGGCGCGTTCGCGATCGCTGGCAACGCTGCCGAGGCCGTACGCCTGCACGCCTTTGACGCGCAGCTGCGCCGAGTCGGTCGCGCCCGTGAGCATCATCGGCACCGTCACGACGCCTGGAAATACCTTGCTCTGCGCCGACTCGAGCGCGCGGAACATGTCGGTCTGCAATCCGGACGGCGGCGGCGCGGGCCGACCGGCGGCGGCACCCGACGTGCGCTCGATCGTGACGGCTGGATCGTTCACGAGTTTGGTCAGCGTGTCGATCAGCTTCGGGATGTCCTCGTCCGGCAGCGCGCGGACGTCGAGCGTCGCTTCCGCGTCGGCGGGAATCACGTTGCTCCGGAACCCGCCCTTGATCATCGTCGGCACGATGGACGTGCGCAGCATCGAGTTGTAGGTGATGTTCGTCGACCGCAGCGTCTCTTGCGCGGCAGCGGTCGCTTTGGGATCCTCGAGCGCGGCGAAGAGCTTCGCTTCGTCGGGCGGGCTCACCTTCGCCAGGCGCTCGAAGAAGGCGCGCGTCGTTTCGTTCATCCGCATCGGCGGCTGCCAGTTGCCGATCTTTGCCACGGCGGCCGCGAGGTGCGTGACGGCGTTGTCGAGGCGCGGCATTGAGCCGTGGCCGCTCGTGCCTTTGGCCCGTACGGTCATCCCGCGCGGAACTTTTTCGGTGGTCGCGACGCCCACGTACTGTACCTTGCCGTCCTTTTCGTGGATCGATCCGCCCTCGTTCAGCGCGAACTCGGCGTCGATCTTCTCCCAGTGGTTCTGCACCATGAACGTGATGCCGTTCGCGCCGCCCGCCTCCTCGTCGGCTTCGGCGAGGAAGATCACATCGCGCGTGAGCGGCACCTTGAGCCGGTGGAGCATCAGGAACACTTCCAGGCAGGCCGTAGTCATCCCTTTGTCGTCCGAGGCGCCGCGGCCGTAGACGAACCCGTCTTTGATGGTCCCGCCGAAGGGATCGAACGTCCACTTGTCGCGCTCGACGCCGACGACGTCGGTGTGGCCCATGAGCAGCACCGGGCGCTTCGCGCCGGTGCCCTTGAGGCGCGCGACCAGATTCGCTCGGCCCGGCTTGGCCTCGAAGAGCTCGGACGGAATCCCTTCCTTGTCCAGAATCTGCTTGATGAGCATGGCGGCCTTCGTCTCGCTGCCCGGCGGATTGCTCGTATCGATCTTCACGAGCGACGACAGCATCTGGGCCACCTCGTCGCGGGCGGCGTTGAAATCGGGCGCGGCTGGCCGCGACTGGGCCGCGGCGACGAGTCCGACCGCGAGAAAAGCGCCGAGAACAAGGAAGGAGATTCGCATACCGGCCTATATTAGCCGCGTCCTGCTAACATTGCTCTTTCGCGAAGCCACCCGAGACGCGGCGCAGGCGTGCCCGCGGCGACAGGCGAGGCCGAGAGTCTACGCTCGAGGCCGAGCGACAAGGATCAAGGCATGCGAGCGGGGTTGGGGCCCAGCGAGCCGTAAAGAAAGGACACACAATGATGACGAACACATTGCCGGGGGTGCTCGTGACGACCGACTGGGTCGCCCAGCATGCGACCGATGCCGGCGTCCGCGTCGTCGAGGTCGACGTCGATACGTCGGCGTACGATCAAGGACACGTGCCCGGCGCCATCGGCTGGAACTGGACGACCGATCTGTGCGATACCGTCGTCCGCGATATCGTGCCGGTGAAGAAGCTCGAGGCACTGCTGGGCGCGAGCGGCATCGGCAACAAGACGACCATCGTCCTTTATGGCGACAACAACAACTGGTTCGCGGCCTGGGCCTTCTGGCAGCTGAAAGTCTACGGCCACGACGACGTGCGGATCATGGACGGCGGCCGGAAGAAGTGGCTCGCCGAGGGACGCGAGCTCAGTACCACGAAGCCGGCCGTCGAAAAGGCGGCCTACAAAGCGAGCGCCCCTGATGTCTCTATTCGCGCCTTCCTTCCGGAAGTGCAGCAGGCGATGAAAGCGAAGTCGGCGCGGTTGGTCGACGTGCGAGGCCCGCAGGAATTCACCGGCGAGATCCTCGCGCCGCCCGGTCTTCCGGAAACATGCCAGCGAGGCGGCCACATCCCCGGCGCCAGGAACATTCCCTGGGGCAAGAACTGCAACGACGACGGGACGTTCAAGAGCTCCGAGGAGTTGAAAGCGCTGTACGCCTCGCAAGGGATCACGAGCGATGCGCCGGTGATCGCGTATTGCCGGATCGGCGAACGCTCCAGTCTCACCTGGTTTGCGTTGAAGTACCTGCTTGGATTCGGCGACGTGAAGAACTACGACGGCTCCTGGACCGAGTGGGGTAATCTCGTGGGGGCGCCGATCGAGAAGTGAGATGAACCGCGATTATGAGACGCAGGCGATGAAGCCAGAAGAATATTCACGCAGAAACCAGGAGCTTGGCGGCTGGGCCATCTCGATCGAAACCTATAAGCTCGGCGACGTCTACCACTGCGCGATAGCCAGCATCGATCCCGGCGCGCGGTTTGCGCGCGCCGACGGATCGACGCGCGAGGAAGCCGAGGCGCTCGCCATCGAGAAGGCGCAGCGGTATCTCGCCCAGACGCGTAAGTTCCCTGCGCCAAGTTGATGCCGGTCGTCACGCCGGCGCTTGCGCTGGTGATCTTCGTCGCCGGAGCAGCCGCCGGCAGCCTCGGCGCGGTGCTCGGCATCGGCGGCGGCGTCTTTCTCGTTCCCCTTCTGAATCTCGTGCTCGGCTTTCCGATCGGCGTCGCCGCCGCGATCAGCCTCGCGACGGTCATCGCGACGTCGAGCACCGTGACGGCCGGCAAGGCCGGGCAGCATCTGTTGAACTTCCGGTTCGGGATGGTGCTCGAGGTCGCGACGGCGGCGGGCAGCGTGCTCGGCGGACTGACGGCACAAATGCTCGCCCAGGCGACGCTGCAGAAGCTGTTCGGCGTCGTCACCGGCGTGGTCGCGCTGGCGACCATCGCCCGGTCGGGCCGCCGCAACGTGATTCTCGATCCGCGCGCCGCCCCGGGCATCCTCGGCGGGCGGTTCCACGACGAAGAGAGCGGGCAGACGATCGTGTACCGAATCAAGCGGATGCCGCTCGCCCTCGGGGCGTCGTTCATCGCCGGTAACGTCTCGTCGCTGCTGGGCATCGGCGGCGGCGTGATCAAGGTGCCGGTGCTGAACGGGTGGTGCGGCATGCCGCTGCGGGCGGCGGCGGCCACGAGCGCGTTCATGATCGGCGTGACGGCGACGGCCGGCGTGATCATCTATTACGTGAACGGCCAGCTGCTGCCGACGGCGGCGGCCGCCGCGATCCTCGGCGTCCAGCTCGGATCGTTTGTCGGGCTGAAGGCGTCGCCGCGGATGCCGGTCAAGATGCTGAAGCTGCTGCTGGCGGGCGTGCTGGCCGCGGTCGCCGTGCTGATGTTCGTGCGGGGGGTGCGATGAGCGACTCGGGACTCGAGGTGCTGATCGGCCGCGTGCTGCGAATCGGGGTCACGGTCAGCAGCGTCTGCCTCGCGGTCGGCCTCGTCGCGTCGCTCGTCGCGCCCGGCGCGGCTCCGACGATCCTGAACGTCGGCATCGTCGTCCTGATCCTCACGCCGGCCGCGCGGGTGGTGCTGTCGATCGTCGAATACACGGTCGCCCGCGATTGGACGTTCACGCTGCTCACGACGATTGTGCTGCTGGAGCTGGTCGTCGGGGCCGTCGCGGCGTTCGTCTTCCATCGACGGCTGTAGTCCGCGGCGTATTAAAGGTTGTACGCCTCGCGGATCGGGCGAAGCGGGCGATCGAACCACAACGGCCGCCTCAGCCCGCCGGGGCCAGGCGCCGGCCGCGTCATCGCGAGCCACTCCTTGTACACCTCGTGCGACTTCGCCGTGTCGACGAAGATGTCGCCGTAACTGTCGCCGGGCGCGGCCTTCTCGAGCGTGACGCGCTGGTGCCAGCAGTGCATGCCGCTCACCGGATCGGGCTGCACCGGAAAGGTGAGGTTCTGGTGAACGCCGATTTCACTCCACCAGATGCGCGCGCTGTCCGGATCGCTGCTCGCGAACGGCACGGCGCCGTGCACCTGTGTGACCTTGTAGCCCGATCCGCTGCGTTCGATTCTCACCAGCGCGGACGCGTTTCGATTGCCCTTTTCTTCGTCCAGCCGCCAGCGCCCCAGGTGGTGCGACATCCCGAGCACGCCGGGACGGATGCCTTCGGTCACCCAGGCGCGCGTGATGAAATGGCCGATCCGCGTTTTGATCTTCACGAGGTCGCCCGTCTCGATGCCGTAGCGGCGCGCGTCCGGCGTCGCGATCCAGAGCGGATTGTTGTGGGAGATCTCGTACAGCCATTTCACCGGCGACCGGGTGTGCACGAGCGTCGGCAGCCTGAAGTTCGGCAGCAGGTCGAACTCGCCTTCGTCGCGCTTCATCGAGCGCCAGTGCACGTGGCCTGGCGAGTAGCGGGGCACCGCATGCTCGGCCCATCCCCACTCGGCGAGCGTCTGCGAATAGAACTCGAGGCGGCGAGACGGCGTGGTGAAACCCGTTCGAGCGACGCCGTCGACCACGACGCCGATCGGCACGCCGTCCTTCAGCACGAGCTCGTTCTCTGCGTCGATGGTCGCGCTCGCGAGCAGGTCCGCGGCAACCGGCTCCTCCTGCGGTTTGTAGACGTTGTCCTTCACCTTGAACACGCCGTACTTGCGCATGTATGCGAGCGGCGTGAGGCTTTCGCGCGCCGCCGCCTCCGGCAGGCCCGGCACCGAGTTCTCGAACATCCAGCCGTAGTACTCGTCCATCGTCACCGGTTCGCCGGGGCGGTACGGCGACTCGAAGTACTTGCGAATGCCGAGTGAACCGTCGGGGTCGATGCGCCACGTAAGAGCGGCCCAGAACTCGTTCTCTTCCCAGACCTCTCCTGGATTTGCTTCATACGTGGCGTTGACGACGTCGCCGCGCTTTTCGCGGGCGACGCGCAGCACCGGCTGGCGGAAGCCGAGCCACTGCGCGGCGTGCGTCTCCTGGCTCATCGTGTCGTGGCGCTCGGTGCCGAGCCCCATCGGCAGGATGTAGTCCGCGAACCACGCCGTTTCGCTCCAGGTCGGCGTCAGCGCGACGTGCAAGCCGATGCGCTCGGGATCGCGGAGCATTTCGATCCAGGAGAAGCCGTCCGGATTGGTCCACACCGGGTTGTACACGCGGGTGAAGTACACGTCGAGCCTGCCGCGGTTCTCCTTGAGGAAGTGCGGCAGCAGAAAGCTCATCTCGAAGCACGCGAGCGGGTATTCGCGCGGGAACAGCAGCTCGTTCCAGTAGGTGGGCGGCGACGGCGGGTTCGGGTGCTTCGGGATGAACTTGTTGGAGAGGTGCAGTCCCACGCCGCCTTTCGTTCCGACCGATCCCGTGAGCACGACCAGCAGATAGAGGCAGCGGGTAATCTGCCACCCCCAC
>Ga0070714_100002084_pt1 | contig 14652 bp, 13 predicted proteins | sample LARL83metaG_FD_65450 | JGI IMG/M metagenome (GOLD analysis project Ga0070714, IMG submission 65450) | Corn, switchgrass and miscanthus rhizosphere microbial communities from Kellogg Biological Station, Michigan, USA - LAR L8-3 metaG | ecosystem: Host-associated > Plants > Roots > Rhizosphere ...
CAGGTCGCCAGGGTCTCGGCCGCGCCAGTCCGCCGTCCGGCCAGCGAAACCGTCGCGGCCCTCCCGGCTGACCCGCTCGCGCGCCAGCCTCGGCTGGGCGGGCGGGGCAGTCACCGGCTGACCGGGCGGCCGGCCGTCTTCGTGCTGGCCTCGCTGATCGTGGCGCTGCTCGCCTCCTCGGCCGCCCCTACCCCGCTGTATGCGATTTACCAGGCCCATTGGCACTTCACTCCGATCACCACCACGGTGGTATTCGGGGTGTACGCGGTGGCGGTCCTGGCTGGCCTGCTGACCATGGGCAAGCTGTCGGACCACGTCGGACGCCGGCCGGTGCTGCTGATCGCGATCACCGTGCACGCGAGCTCGCTGGTGATCTTCGCCACCGCCACCGGGGTGCCCGCGCTGTTGTCGGCCCGGGTGGTTCAGGGCCTGTCCACCGGCGCGGCGCTGGGCGCAATCGGCGCGGCCATGCTGGATATGGACCGCGAGCTCGGCACCTTCGCCAACGCGGTGGCGCCGGGCCTCGGCAGCGCCAGCGGGGCGATCTTGTCCGCACTGGCGGTCACCTTCCTGCCCGATCCGACCCACCTCATCTACCTGGCCCTGATCGGCGTGCTCATCCTGCAGGCGGCCGCCATCGCCGCGATGCGTGAGACCGTCAGCCGGGCGCCGGGCGCGCTGGCCAGCCTGCGGCCCGAGATCTCCCTGCCGCGGGCCCTGCGGGCCCCGCTGCTGACCGCGGTGCCCGTGCTGTTCGCGGTGTGGGCGCTGGCTGGGCTGTACGGCGCGCTCGGCCCGGCCCTGGTGCACGCGCTTACCGGCTCGGGCGACGTGGTGCTCGGCAGCCTGAGCCTGACCGTGCTGGCCGGCTCGGCCGTGGTCGCGACCATCGTGCTGCGCCGGGCCTCGGCCCGGGCCGTGATGCTGTTCGGCATTGCCGCCCTGATCACCGGCGTGACCGTGACCGTCACGGCCGTGGGCCTGGGGTCCGCGGCAGGCTTCTTTGCCGGTTCCGCGATCGCCGGCCTCGGATTCGGCGGCGGCTTCCAGGGCAGCATCCGCATGGTGGTCCCGCTGGCCGCGGCGCACGAACGGGCCGGCCTGGTCTCGCTGCTCTACGTGGTGTCCTACCTCGGGCTCGGCGTGCCCGCCGTGCTGGCCGGGTTCGGCGTGGTGCACGGCGGAGGGCTGATCGACACCGCCCGCTACTACGGCGCTGCGGTGGTCGCGCTGGCCGGGCTGGCCCTGTTCGGCCTGCTGAAGAGCCGACCCAGCCGTGCCGCGGAGTCGCCCGCCCTGGCCCAGGGCATACGATAGACAAGTCAGTCTAGGAAGGTGGCCACCACCATGGCTGTCAAGGAAGCGAGCGCGACCCGGCCGTCGGCGCGCGAGCGGCTGCTGGCCGCGGCCAACGAGCTGTTCTACAACGAGGGCGTGCACACAGTCGGCATCGACCGCATCATCGAGCAGGCCGGTGTGGCCAAGGCCTCGCTGTACAACACCTTCGGCAGCAAGGACGAGCTGGTTCGTGCCTACCTGGAGGGCCGCCACGCCAGCGTCGCCCAGCGCATCACACACGCGGTGGAACGCTACGACACTCCGCGCGAACGCCTGCTGGCCGTGTTCGAAGGTCAAGGGGAGCTGTTCGCCCAGCCCGACTACCGCGGCTGCGCGTTTGCCCGGGCCAGCGCGGAATCCCATCCCGGCGATCTGGCCGAGCAGGCCGCCGAAGCCTACCGCCGCTGGGTACGTGCTCTGCTGACCGAGCTGGCCGGGCAGGCAGGCGCGCCCGAGCCCGGGGTGTTGGCCCGCCAGCTGCACCTGCTCTACGACGGCAGCGGGCAGTCTGCGCGGATGGACCACGACCCCGCTGCGGCCGTCGCAGCCCGCGACGCCGCCGCCACTCTGCTCGACGCCGCCCTGGCCCGCCGAGCGTAATCCCGCCCTGATAGACCACCGGAACGCGGCCAGCCCGTCGGCGAATCCCGGCTGTGCGAGCAGCCTCCCACCAGAACGCTCACACAGTCGGTACCACAGGCCGGTTTCTCGGTCTCCGGCAGCTGTTTACCAGCATCACGGAGCGGATGCGTCACTCACTGTGACGAGTTTTGCATTCAGATCGGTGGACGACCTATTTGAGTAGGTCGTACCTTAGATCGTTCCATGGGCGATCTTGTTCCTAATCTGCTGTTCGGACTGCGGGAGGGCCTCGGGGCTGGCCTGGTGGTCAGCATTCTGCTGGCTGCAGTGCGCATCGCCGCATTGGCGCGCGCTGGAGACGGCCAGGGCCACGACGGCCAGGCCGGGAAGATGCCGGCCGGGCCGGTCTGGCTCGGCGTGCTAGGCGCGGTGATGCTGTCCGTCAGTTCCGCTGCTGTCCTCATCTCTTCCACCGGCGGAGTGCCCACCCAGGCCCAGGACGCGGTCGGCGGACTGCTCAGCCTGTTCGCAGCAGGCCTGGTCACCTCCGTGATTTTCTGGATGCGCGGCACCGCCGCCGGCCTGAGAGGACGGCGCCGCGGCGGTGGCACGGCCCACGTGGCGCCGATGGGCGCGGGCGTGCTGACGATGACCGCGTTCCTGGTGGTCGGCCGCGAAGGCCTGGAGACGGCGCTGTCCCTGTGGAGGGCCGCCCGCACGCCGGGACAGACGCCCGGGGCGCTCGCGGCCACGGTCGCCGGGCTGGCGGCCGCCGTGATGCTCTGCTGGCTGCTGTACCGCTGGGCGGTCACGCTGAAGGCACGGGTGTTCTGCCACCGGGCCGCGCTCGCCCTGATCGTGATCGCTGCCGGAATGCTCGCGTCTGGGCTCGGCGACCTGCAGGACGCCGGCCTGCTGTCGGGGCAGCGGTGGATAGCGTTCGACCTCGCGCGCGCCCGGCCGGGCTGGGTCTCGCTGATCACCGGGGTCACTGGCCTGTCGCCGAAGATGACCGTGCTCCAGGTCGTGGCCTGGGTTGCTTACCTCGCTGTGGTCATCCCGGCGTTCGCTATGACGGGCCGTCCCGCCGCCGCACCGGCCGCTGCCACCGCGGGCCGGTGGCAGCGGCTGGCCGGGCAGCGGCCGTGGGCGGTAGCCGGGGTACTGTTCGTGGCGCCCGCCCTCGCCGCCGGCACGACGATCGCGGCGCTTCCGGCGGGTTCCGTATCGACTGCGGCGGTGACCGTGACGGTGACCCGGACCGGGTGCGCGCAGGACTGGACCTCCGCCGCCGCCGGAACCCAGACGTTCACGGTCGACAACCAGTCCGGGCTGGCCGGTGAGATCAATCTCGACGACGCATCCGGCGACATCGTGGCTGAGATCGAGACCATCGGTCCGAAGACCAGCGCTCAGCTCAGCGCCACGCTGTACAGCGGCACCTATGTCTTCAAATGCTTCATGGGCAGCCTGCCGGCCACGGTGTCCCAGCCGGTCCACGTGACCGGCGCCGGGAATGCGGCGTCCGCCAGCCCGACCAAGGGCAGCCCGGTCGCCATCAAGCCGGTGACCGTCGCCGAGCTCGCGGGGCCGAACCAGAAGTACCGGGCCTATGCGGCACGACAGCTCGCGGGCCTAGCGCAAGCGTTGACCGGGATCCAGGCTGACCTGCGCCATGGTGACATGGCCGCGGCGAAGGAAGGCTGGCTCACCGCGCAGCTGGACTGGGAGCGCGTGGGCGCTTCCTACGACAGCTTCGGCGACATCGGCCTGGCGGTCGACGGCCTGCCGGACGGCCTCCCCGACGGAGTCAACGACAGGAACTTCACCGGGCTGCACCGGCTGGAATACGGCCTGTGGCATGGCCAGAGCGCGGCCACCCTGCTGCCGGTCGCCGCGACGCTGGCCAGCAACGTCGCGGCCGTGCAGCACAACCTGACCTCCGCCGACCTGGCCGGTGACCCTACGAACCTGCCGGTCCGCGCGCACGAAATCCTCGAGGACGCGCTGCGCGACCACCTGTCCGGGCTCGACGACCAGGGCGGCGGGGCGGCATTCGCGCAGACTGACGCCGACGTGGACGTCACCAGGGCGGTGCTCGGCTACCTGGCCCCCTTGATCAATGCCCGGCAGCCCGGCCTGCCGGCCATAGCCGACGGCCAGCTGGACATCCTGAAGGCAGCGCTGCTCGCGACCCGCGTCAACGGCCAGTGGGAGTCACTCGCCACCGCCTCCCCCGCGGCGCGCGAGCACGTGGATTCGGCCATCGATGCGGTGCTTCAGACACTCGCCGCGGTTCCGGATCTCCTGGAAGTTCGCCCGGCCCATTGAAGCCCTCACGACGCAGCCTGACCCGCCAAAAGGAGCAACCCCGCGTGAACGTCAACCGGCGCAACTTCCTCAAGGGCACACTGTCGGGCGCGGCCGGGACCGCGCTGACCGCAGGCGTGCTCGCCGAGGGTGCCCGCGCGGACGCCGGCCAGACGAGGGGCAGCGACCCGGTCACCGAAGCGGCGTACCCGTTCCACGGCGCCCATCAGGCCGGGGTGCTCACGCCAGCGCCACCGGACAAGCAGCCGTTCGCGTCGGTCGCCGCCTTCGACTGCACCGCGGCTAACGGGCCCGACCTCGCGCTCCTTCTGTACGAACTGACCAACCGGGCCCGGTTCCTCGCCACCGGCGGGACCCCACCCAACCTCGGGCCCGGGCAGCCGCCCTCCGACAGCGACGTCCTGGGGCCGACGGTGCCAACCGACGGGCTGACCATCACCGTGTCCGTCGGATCAAGCCTGTTCGATGACCGTTACGGCCTCGCGGACCGCAGACCGCTGAAGCTCACCGCGATGCAGGCGTTCCCCAACGACTTCCTCGAGCCTGCCTGGCTGCATGGTGATCTGCTGCTCCAGCTGTGCGCCAACCATCCCGACACGGTCCACCACGCCATCCGCGACATCACCAGGCACACCAGCGGCGGCATGCAGCTGCGGTGGAAGATGGAGGGCTATGCCTCCCCGCCACGGCCGTCTGGGACCTCACGGAACCTGATGGGATTCAAGGATGGCACCGCCAACCCGACCGGAACGCGGGCGAGCAGCCTGGTCTGGGTCGACGATCCCGCCGAGCCCCGCTGGACGCGCGGCGGGTCCTACCAGGTCGTACGGCTGATCCGCATGCTCGTCGAGTTCTGGGACCGTGTATCCATCAACGAGCAGCAGAACATGTTCGGCCGCCGCCGCGACAGCGGGGCCCCGCTGGACGGCACCAGCGAATTCGACACTCCCGACTACGCCGCCGACCCGCACGGGCACGTCATCCCGCTGGACAGCCACATAAGGCTCGCCAACCCTCGTACCCCTGCGACCGCCCGCCAGCGGATCATCCGCCGCTCCTATAACTACGACCTCGGCATCGATCAGAACGGGAACCTGCAGGCCGGGCACATTTTCATTGCCTATCAGCAGGACATCCAGCGGCAGTTCGAGACGATCCAGAAACGGCTGATCAACGAGCCTCTGATCGACTACGTGCAGCCGTTCGGCGGAGGGTACTTCTTCACCCTCCCCGGCGTGCGGAACGCCACCGACTCGTTCGGGCAGGGCTTGCTGCAGTAGCCGGAACGGTGTAAACGCTGATGTTTCTGGGTAGCGGCCATCCCTGCTGCTCCGAAGCGCCCTGCGCTTCGACGCCCGATGGCGGCTGGCGACCACATTCGCAGCCAGCGAGCAGGCACCTGACCAGGAAGGGAGCGGAGCAGCCGCGATGGCGGTTCAAGAATCAGCTGGGCAATCACACGAGGCGCTGCGTACGGCCGATGAGCAGCGCACCATCGAGGCCTCCCGCCGGAACCGGAAGCTGGCGGCGACTGCTTTGATGCGACTGGGCGGAGACTGCCCGCCTGAGTGGGAGGACGTGGCGACCGAGCTGATACTGCACTCGCAGTACTCCTGGTCCCAGATCGCCGGCAGGCTGGGAGTGACCCGGGGTCAGGCCGTCTACCGGTTCCGGCGGCTGCTCAGCGCGGCCGATGTGGACGACAGCGGCATATCGAGCCAGGACGTGCCCAGCACGCGGCGGGCTTGACGGCATCCAGCGCTAAGCCTGCGGCAACCGCGCCTTCTGCTGGAGCCTGGCCCGCCGCACTGAGTTTCACTTTGCCCTTTCCTTACGGTCACATTGGATTAACCTGACCTTCGTGTCAATAAGGACCCTTCCGTCGTCGGTGTCGCGAGCTCGCCGGATCGCCGTCGGCCTGGCCCGGCCTTCCAGTCGCCCGCGCTACGTGTCCGCAGCTAAGCACCGCCTGGAGGACCTGCGGGCGAGCCTGTCGGGCCGGCCCGCTCCTGGCGGCTGCCGGGCGTGCGGCAGCCGGCGGGTCAGCACGCGTGAGGTGAGCAACCCCTCGTTCAGCGCCAAGCAACTCAAGGTTGTCGTGTGCCAGCGCTGCGGCCACGTGGGCCTGCCGGAGAATACCTTCGACTTCAAGCAGGTGACCGCGGCGACACAGGTAGCGACGTCGGCCGGGCGAACCGGCACGGCGGATGTCCCTGGCCGGGAGTTCAAGATGGCCAGCATGGCCGCCGACATACTGCGTCGTGACAATCTCAGTGTGCTGGTCTACGGCCCCGGCCTGAGCCTGGACTACCTCCACATCCGCAAGCTGCCGCGGGTGGCCCGGGTGACGATCGGGGACCTGATGCGGGTCCAGGCTGACGCTGATTTCGTTGACACGAGCCAACGGGCCACCCGGAAATTCGACATCGTCATCGCGTGCGAGGTCATCGAGCACTTCGAGTATCCCCGGGCTGAGTTCTCCCGGCTGCTGAGTTACGTGGCCCCAGATGGATTGCTGGTGTGCTCGACGAACATCTACGACGGGGGAAATCTGACCCGGCACAGGTACATTCACTACCGGGGCCATGCCAGCTACTACTCCCCGGCTGCACTCCGCAGCATTGCCCGGCGCAACCACGTCCTGCTGGATTTCAGGCTGCCGCACGCGGCGACGGGATACGCGGGACCCAGGAAACGCTACGTGCTCATGAGCCGGTCGCGGACCGTCATGGATGCGGTCGCCGACTACTTCGGAAGCCACATGTTCGGCCCGTCAGAGTCCCCGATCCGGCCTGACTAGAGGTGATCACCTCATTCATGTGCCCAGCCTGCCAGTAGCTGCTGGAGCGGTGCCGCACCTACGGTTACGGTGGTGGTTGTGCGCGGTGTGCCGTGGTGGGGCGTGGCCTCGTCTGCCGCGGCCCCGGTGCTGATGGCCGCGGGATGGACGGTTGCCGCCGGGCTGCAGCCACACTCCTTCGACCCCATTGCCCAGCCGGTCAGCGTGCTGGCCGCCCCGGGTGCCGCCGACCGGTGGGTGATGACGCTGACCTTCCTGGTGGTCGGCGCCTGTGACGTCGTCACCGGGCTTGCGCTGCGGCCCGCCAGGGCGCCGGGACGGCTGATGCTGATGGCTGCGGCTGTGGCGGGCGTCTTTGTCGCGGCGAATCCGGAGCGCGCGGGGACCAATTTCCCGTTGCCGCACATGATCTGGGCGGCCGCTGGGTGCGCTGCGCTGGTGGCCTGGCCGGCGGGGGCATGGCGGCGTGGGCCGTCGGTGCCGTGGGGCCTGCGGCCAGCCGTATCGGCCGGTGCGGTGGCGGTGCTGCTGGCCCTGCTGGCCTGGTTCGGCGCGGAGCTGATCACCGGCGGCGGCCAGGCCGGCCTGGCCGAGCGCATCTTCGGCGCTGCCCAGGCCCTGTGGCCGCTGGCGGTGGTGGTGTCCTGCCGCCGGGCCGCCGCCACGAGCACCAGGCCCGGCCCGATGCCAGGCCTCAGCCGAGCAGCGGCAGGGAGTCAGCATGACCAGTTCGTTGTCGATTGATGTTTTCAACAGCGGGTACAAGCCGATACCTGGTGGCCCGGGATGGGATGACAGCGCTCCTGCCACCTGGCCGGCCAGCACCTCGACGCTGATCTCCGGTGACCGCGACGCCGTGCTGGTCGACGCGCTGCTTACCACGAGCGAGGGAGAGCGTCTGGCGGCGTGGGTGCAGGCTACCGGCAAGCGACCCCACGCGATCTTCGTAACCCACGGTCACGCCGACCACTTCTTCGGCGCCGGGCCCGTGCTGGACGCCTTCCCCAGCGCCCAGCTGATGGCCAGCGACCAGCAGGTCGTCGACGCGGCCCGGGGCCAGACCACGCCCCAAGGCCTGGCGATCTGGAACAACTGGTTCGCCGGGCAGTTCCCCCCGTCGCCCGCGGTGCCCGCCCTGTCCAGTTCGCAGGAGTCCGACCTGGACGGCCACCCCCTCCTGTTCCGCACGATCGGCCGCGCCGATGCCGGCATGCTCGCCACGATCGTGCACGTGCCGGACATGCAGGCCATCTGCTCCGGCGACATCGTCTATAACAACATCCACATGTGGCTTCGGAACTCGACGCCGGACTCACGGGAGGCATGGCTGGCGTCCCTGGACGCGGTCGCCGCGCTCGAGCCGTCCACCATCATCACCGGGCACAAAGATCCCGACGCGCCCGACGACAACGCGACCCGCGTGCTCGACCAGTCGCGCCGCTATATCGAGGACTTCGGCCGGACGGTGGCCAGGTCTAGCACGCCGCGCGAGGTGATCGATGCGATGCTCGCGAAGTACCCCGCCTACGGCAACCGGTACACGCTGTTCGCCGCGGCATTCAGCCAGTTCCCGTCCTAGCTGGTCAGGCCTTTCGGCGCGATGCTGGCGCCCCGGCGACGCCTTCTGATGAGTCCTGCGGGCGGTGCAGCATGGCCTGAATCCGCGCGGCAAGCTCGGGCCAGGAGAACGGCTTGGTCACGTAGTCGTCGGCTCCCATCTCGAGCCCGACCGCCTTGTCAACCTCGGTGTCCTTGGCACTCATCATGATCACCGGCACATCCGAGCGCTCGCGCAGGATCCGGCACACCTCGGTGCCTGACGGTCCAGGGAGCATGAGATCGAGCAGCACCAGGTCCGCCCCATCGCGGTCGAACGCCGCCAGCGCATCAGGCCCGGTCGGGCAGACGGCGACCTCGAAGCCTTCTTTGCGCAGCATGTAGGAAAGAGCGTCGCTGAACGACTCCTCGTCCTCTACCACGAGCACCAACGCCATACGGCTGCCTTCCGCGACCCCTTCCTAACATACCGATATGGTTCTGCTTCGCCAGAGCCTGCGGGTGGAACGGGTAGGTCATGCCTCGCTCGCGGCACCGGTTTCTGCCGCGGCCCTGCTATCGGACCGTGACTGCGCAGCCGGGGTGGCCGTGCTTCTCGAGGTAACGCTGGTGGTACTCCTCGGCCCGGTAAAACGCGGACGCGGGGGTGATCTGCGTGACGATCTGCCGCCGGCGCGATTGCTGCTCGGCGTCGCGTGATGCGATCGCGGCTTCCTGCTGGCCAGCGTCATGGTAGAAGATCGCCGAGCGGTACTGGCTGCCGAAATCGAAGCCCTGGCGGTTACGGGTGGTCGGATTGTGGATCCGCCAGAACTCCTGGAGCAACTGCTCGTAGCTGACCTGGGCCGGGTCGAACCACACCTCGACCGCCTCGGCGTGGCCGGTACGGTGCCGGCAGACCCGTGCGTAGCTGGGGTCCGCGACATGGCCGCCGGTGTAGCCGACAGCGGTCTGCAGCACCCCGTGGATCTGGCGGAAGGCCGCCTCGACACCCCAGAAGCATCCCGCGGCGAATGTCGCGCGCTCGGCGCCGTCCGGGCCTTGTCCCTCGAACGGCGGTGCCGGCACCGGATCAGCGTTGCGGTTCCTGAGCTTAATCACGTCATGACTCCCTCGAACCTTTGTGCTAACACAAAGCCAGCGCGCGTGATTCCTCAGGCGAGGCGGCCCGCGTAGCGGCGGCGGAAGCCGTCACTGGTGTTGGCGGTGATCACCACGTCGTAGTAGCCGTCCTGGCTGGCCGGCCAGCTGACGGTCTTGGTGCTGCCGCCGGTCACGGTGACCTTCTTGGTGCTGCCCTCGTAGTCGTTCCTGGTCACGGTGTAGACGATGGCTGTCTTGCCGTCGTTCGCCAGCGTGAGCTCGACCGCCGTGGACCGCGGGGCGGCGGTGACCGCCGGGACCGGGCCGGCGTTCAGGCCGGCGGGCACCACCGTGCCAGCGAAGCTGGTCAGGAACCCGTCGGGGCCGTAGACCGAGAACGCGTACTTGCCCCCGGTCAGCGCCGCGTTCCAGACGTAGGAGCCCGGGGAGTGCGCCAGCACGGTGACCGGCGTGCAGGTAAAGGGCAGATAGGCGTCGGGGTAGATGGAGAACGAGGCGCCGATCTGGCCGGTGTTGGTCAGGGCGGCGGTGACCTGGCTGGTCTTGCGGTTAACGGTCACGTCGGCGTGCAGCCGGTAGAGCGTCGGGCGGTGCGGCCGGGTGCCGGGCTCCTGGGTGGGCATCTTCTGGGCGCCCTCGGCCGGCGGGGCCGTCGACCCGCCGGTGAGCTGGGTCAGGGCCCAGGTCTGGTCGAGCGTCGGGATTCTCGGGATCGAGAAGTCCGGGTGCTTGAAGTCGAACGCGGTGGTCAGGTCGCCGGTCACGGACGCCCGCCACGGGGTGACGTTGGCCGGCCTCACCCCGGCCCAGGCGGCCAGGAACTGGAGCATCGAGGTGTGGTCGTAGACGTTGGAGTCCACGTAGCCGCCGCGGGTCCACGGCGAGCAGATGAGCATCGGGACGCGGGTCCCGGGGCCGATCGGCAGGCCGCCGATGTACTCGTCGGTGACGCTTGCCTCGGGGAACGGCGGGAGCTGGTGGTCGAAGAACCCGTCGTGCTCGTCGTAGGTGATGAACAGGGCCGTGGTCTGCCACAGCGCGGGGTTCGAGAACAGCGTCTGGAGCACTGTGTTCACGTAGTGCGCACCGTAGTCGGGCGTGTAGGAGGGGTGCTCGCAGTAGCCGGCCGGGGCGACGATCCACGACACCTGAGGGAGCTTGTTGCTCTTGACGTCGCTGATGAACGACGACAGCACGTACGCGGCGTGGGTCTTGCTCAACGGCGGTGCGCCCGCCTCGCTCATCCACGGCGTGACCGCTCCGCGTGTCGCGAGCACGCCGGTCCCGCCCTGGGCGCTGTTGGTGGTGTTGTACTGCTGGTAGAACCAGAGCGGGTTGTCGCCGTAGTCGCCCAGGAAGTATTCCGGGAAGCTGCCGCTGTCCCCCACCTGGTCGTTGGTGTACACCTGCCAGCTGATCCCGGCTTTCTGCAGCAGTTCAGGGTAGGTCGTCACCTCTGGCGTCCCGGCGTCGGGCCCGAAGTCGACCGTGTAGTCGTCCGGGTTGCTGATCCAGCCCGACGACGTCCCGGTCCAGAAGTACATCCGGTTCGGGCTGGTGGGCGCCATGATCGCCTGGTGATAGCCGTCGCAGATGGTGAAGGCGTCGGCCAGCGCGTACTGGAACGGGATCTCGTTGCGGGTGAAGTAGCCCATCGTCTCTTCGGTCTTGGCCGGCACCCAGTTGTTCCACACCCCGCCGTTCCAGGCCTCATGGTCGCCGACCCATCCGTGATCGAGGTCGCCGTCGATCTGGTCGGTGAGGTTGTACGGGAGCAGGTAGCCGAGGTCAGTGCGCGCCGCGTCGGGCTGCTGGAAGACCGTGGTCCCGTTCTGGTAGGTGAGGGCCTGCCTGTCGCCGAAACCCCGCACCCCCCGGAGCGTCCCGAAGTAGTGGTCGAAGGAGCGGTTCTCCTGCATGAGGATCACGACGTGCTTCACGTCGCTGATGGTCCCGCTCCAGCCCTTGGGCAGCGCCTTGGCCGCCGCCGCGCCGCCCCCCACAGCGGCGGCCGCTGGGCCGCCACCAATTCCGGCGGTCGCCGCCGCGGCAGCACCGAGCCCCGTGTATTGCAGGAAGCGGCGCCGGCTGAAACCTGGCGCGAACAGCCGGCTGGGCTGCCGCGGTGATCCGGCTGCGCCATTCGCACGGTCACGTGGCTCATCCGTGTTGGTCATCTGGTTTTCCATCCCCACGGTCGGCAGCGGTGCCGATCCGGTCATTGACCACAAGCACCCAGTGCGCGCTGGCAAATGGGCGTAACGGTTATGACAGGTTCGGCGTCAGGTAAGTGCTCAGTGTGGGCGGGCCAGGCCGCGCGGGGGTGAACGCGCCGTGTCAATCTCTAGGCGGACAAATCAACACATTGCGCGTCAGGCAATGGGCTCCATGCGCGATGCGGCTCGCGCGGCCAGGGCCGCGGCAACATCCGGCGGCACCGGCACGTTCGAGCCCTGGAAGCCGCGGAACGGGCGGAACGATCCGAGCTGGACGTCCTCAAGCAGCTCAGACCTGAGCAATGGCGGCCAGATGCGGTAGTCGAAACGGATGTCGGTCCGCCACCGGAAGTGCCCTGGGCCCGATGGCTGAACGGGATGCTCGTACGTCTCGGACATGATCGTCGCGACATAGTAGATGCCCGGGTCTCTCGGCCCCACAACCTGCAGCCAGACCCGGTCGCCGACCGCCATCCGGTCCCTGTAGCGAGGCGTGCCCCACCACTGCTCGCGGGAGGCGGCCACCGAGGCGTCCAGATCGTGGTGCTTGGGGTTGCGCTGAAAGATCCAGTCAGCCATGACTGCCGAGGCTAGCTCCCCGCCTCGCCCTCAGCCGTCGGCGGCCACCTTTTCCACGGAGGCGTCGAAGATCTGGCTGATCGAGGCGTCCAACTGCGCGTGGAACTGCTCGTCGGTCTGCTGGTCGGACAATCCCTCGAGCAGGGCCCGGGAGAAACTCGCGATCATGCTCGGGTCCCTGGCCAGCAGCGCACAGGCCTGGTCGCGGCTGTATCCGCCGGACAGGGCGAGGACCCGCAGGATCCGCGGGTCGGCGGCGAGGCCGGCGTAGCGGCCCGGCTGGGTCGGGATGGTCAGTTTCAGCATGATGATGACGCCGTCGCCGGGCAGGGCCTGGAGGCGAGTCTGCAACGCGTCCAGGAGCAGGATCTCTGCTTCGTCCTTGCGCGGGCTGTCGATGCTGACCTCGGGCTCCAGGATGGGGATGAGCCCGGCGGCCGAGATCCGCATGGCGTACTCGAACTGCTGATCGGCGATCGCGGCCACCCCGTCCTGGTCGGCATCGTGGATCACTGACCGCATCTTCGTGCCGAAGATCCGGTGCCGATTCGCCCGCTCGAGCAACTCGTCGAGCGTGTCGATCGGCTTCATCAACTGCACGCCGTTGTGCTCGGCGGCCAGCCCCTTGTCCACCTTGAGGAACGGGACGACGTTCTTCTCGGCCCACAGATATCGCGCCGTCGGGACGCCCCGCATGTCCCGGTCCATGGTCTGCTCGAACAAGATCGCCCCCAGGATGCGCGAGCCGTCGAACGCCGGGTCGGTGATCACCCGAGTCCGCATCACGTGGACGAGGTCGAACATCTCCTCCTCGGAGGTGTACCGGCTCTTGTCGATGCCGTACTCGGCCAGTGCCTTCGGGGTGCTGCCGCCGCTCTGATCCAGCGCCGCGAAGAACCCGCGACCCGAACGGATTCTCTCCAGTTGCGTGGTGTCCATGCCTGCCATCTTTACAGCCGGGCCAAGAAGCTGAGCATGGCGGTGGACGAACAGCGCCCACCGCCATGGTGGCCCGGGCGCCGCGGTACGCCGGGCCGCGGCGCGTAGGCTGCTCCCGTGCCTGACAGCCAGATCGGCCCGGCCGGCGGGGCCGCCGCGGAGTGCCTGGATATCCTGCACGAGCAGGCGGTCGCCTACGCCGAGGTGGCGGTGGCCAACATCGGCAGGGAGTTCCCTTCGCTGATCATCCGCCTGATGTCAGAACCTGGGGACTTCCCCGCCCGGCCCGCCGAGCGGACCCCGGTGTTCTACGGCAGCCTGGACTGGCACTCCTGCGTCGAGATGCACTGGCTGCTGGTGCGGCTGCTGCGGCTCGCTGGCGACGTGGTGCCGTCCGGTGAGATCAGGCAGTTGCTGGACGCCCAGTTCACCGCGGACCAGCTGGCGGCCGAGGTCAGCTTCGTGACCAGCACCGACGGGGAGTTTGAGCGGCCGTACGGCTGGGCCTGGGCGCTCGCGCTGGTGCACGAGATCGCCAGCCTCGGTGATGCCCAGGCGCAGCGCTGGCTGACCGCGATCACACCGCTGGCCGACGCGCTGACCACGGGCTTCCTGGACTGGCTGCCGAAGGCCACCTACCCGGTCCGGCACGGCGTCCACCCCAACAGCGCGTTCGCCCTGTCGATCGCGTTGCCATTCGCGGCCAGGCAAGCGCAAGCAGGCCACCCGGACCTGGCCGTGGCGATCGAGACCAAGGCACTCGGCTGGTTCGCGGGCGACGCCGACTATCCGGGCGGCTACGAGCCATCGGGCCACGACTTCCTGTCTCCCGCGCTGACCGAGGCAGAGCTGATGAGCAGGCTGCTCGCGCGGCCGGAGTTCGCCGACTGGCTGGCCGCGTTCCTGCCGGGAGTCACCGACGGCGAGCCAGCTGCGCTCTTCACTCCCGCCGTCGTCTCCGATGCCAGCGACGGGCAGATCGCCCACCTGCATGGCCTCAACGCGAGCCGGGCCTACTGCTGGCGACGCATCGCCGAAAGCCTGCCGGACGGCGACGCCAGGATTGGGCCCGCCCTGGCCGCGGCCCGCACGCACCTCGATGCAGCGCTGCCGCACGTCATCGGCGACGACTACATGGTGGAACACTGGCTGGCCGTCTACGCGGTGCTGGCCCTCAGCTGAGCACGGCCGGCCGGTCCGGCAGGC
>Ga0070714_100002085_pt1 | contig 14652 bp, 14 predicted proteins | sample LARL83metaG_FD_65450 | JGI IMG/M metagenome (GOLD analysis project Ga0070714, IMG submission 65450) | Corn, switchgrass and miscanthus rhizosphere microbial communities from Kellogg Biological Station, Michigan, USA - LAR L8-3 metaG | ecosystem: Host-associated > Plants > Roots > Rhizosphere ...
CCGCTGCTGCGGACGGACATCCTGACCAGGTGGCAGGTGAACCACGCGCAGATCGCCAGCCGCGTGATGACGCAGGACGAGGTGCGCGAGGGCGAGTCGCTGCCGCCGCTGACGCCGGAGCAGCGCGAGCAGGTGAACGCGATGCCGTTGCAGCCGATGCTGCCGAAGCTGAGCCAGGGACTGTAAGGAGGGCTGGGATGGACGGGTTCGAGCGCCGCGCTCAGGCGCGGATGGCGATGCGGGGCGTGCCGGAGCGGCTCGGCCTGCGGTTCGCTGACGGGCAGATCGAGATGCGCGGCAAGCCGTCCGGGCACGGGACGACGAACTTCGAGTGGAACGGGTACGCCACCGTCTACGGCGCCGATTTCGACATGTGGGACCAGAACGGCGACCCGTTCACCGAGACGGTGGCCCCGTTCGCGGCGAAGCGGTCGCTGGCCAACCCGGCGCTTGACGTGCCGTTCCTCATCGGGCACAACGACGCCGGGATACCGCTGGCGCGCACCAAGAGCGGCACGATGAAGCTGTCGGAGGACACGCGCGGCGTGCACAGTCACGTTCCGGCGATGGACGGCAGGCGCGAGGAAGTGCGGGCGCTGGCCAGCGCCGTGGAACGCGGGGACCTCGACGAGATGTCACTCGCGTTCGTCTGCCTGCGGCAGGCGTGGGATGACGCTTACGAGCGGCGGACGATTCTGGAGATGGACCTGCACCGCGGCGACGTGTGCGCGGTGACGCACGGGGCGAACCCGGCGACGGCGGGCGCGTCGATGCGGGCGGTTGAGCAGCTGGCGTACCGGCGTCCGGCGGCGATCGGCGGCCCGGTGCTGCTCGAGCGGCGGGCGGCGATGACGGCTGCGCAGGCTGAGCTGGCGGAGGAGCACGGGCATCCGGGGCGGCCGTGCGAGGACCCGGATCATGACGGCGACTGCGACCTGACCGCGGCGGGCGACACCGACCATGACTATGTGCTTCCGGACGGGTCGCCGGGTCCTGCGGCACAGCGGTCGGCGGCGCGGATTTACGAGCTGCTGTCGGTAAGCGCCGCGGAGCGGGACAAGGCGCATGCGGCGGGCAACTCGCTGCCGGACAAGTCCTATCCGATCAACAACGTCGCGCAGCTGCACTCGGCGGCTGTGCTCGCCGCGTCGCATCACGGTGACTGGAAGGCAGCGCAGGAGCTGATCCGCCGCCGCGCGAAGGAACTCGGCGTCGATGTGACCACGCTGCCGGGGTTCGGTGAGGAGAAGTCAGCCGGGCGGCCGCTGGAGCTGCGCGCGTCGGCGGCTGACGACATGAATCTTGCGGCGGACCCGGACTTCAACGCGGCCGATGCTGAGCATGATGTTCCGTGCCCGTCGTGCCAGACGGCGAACGATTCCGATGCGACTTACTGCAAGGCCTGCGGCCGGCCGATGGACGCTGGTTCGGCGGGGCAGTCGGCGACGGTGACCGTGGATGCGCAGACGGGCATCCCCGGCGAGGAACACCAGTTCTCGGCGGCACGGACGCTGGAGCTGCGAACACGGGAGCTTGAGCTTGAGGAACTTGCCTTCGCCCGCTGACGTGGCCATACTGGCGGTAATCACAACCATGTGATTCCCGCCGGGCAGCCCCCGCCGGGCCGCCCGCTCCGGCCGGCGGTCACGCGGCAGTTTCCACGCAGGTCAGTTATCTGCGTGGAGGCATCAGTGCCTGACCAGCTGCGCCTGCCGTCTGTGCCGGGCGCGATCATCGGTTACCGCAAGAACGGCGCCCCGATCCGGCTCATTGCCGGCGGCGACCCGACCCATGACCTGACCGGCCAGCTTGAGACGCGGCGCCAGTCCCTGATCACCGCTAACCGCGAGCTTCTGGCGGCACAGGCCGAGCGTGCCCTGACGGCCGACGAGGACGCGCGCTACGAATCGAACATCAAGGAGATCCGCCAGCTCCGCGAACGGCTTGACGACCTCGCCGACGAGGCACAGCGCGAGCAGCGCGCACGCGCGGCCCGCGCCGACGGAACCTCATCGGTCGCCGACAACGGCGGCTCCGGTGCCCGCGCGAGCGGCGTGCAGGTTGTCAGCGAGCCGATGATCTACGGCCAGCACGGGCCGCACTCCTACTGGCTGGACCTCGGCCGGGACGCGACCGGCCGCGGCGACGCGGAGGGCGCCCGCGAGCGGCTTTCCCGCCACCGTGCCGAACTGGACGTCGAGCTGCCGAGGCGCCGCGAGCAGCGCGCCCGCGCGGCCCGCGGCGAGATCGAGCGGCTGCACGCCGGATCGCGCCGGGAGGAGCTGGCGCTCGAGCGGTTCTACGGCGGCGGCGGCCGGGTGTTCGAGCAGCGCGCCCTGAACCGCACGGACGGCTCCGGCGGTTACTTCGTCCCGCCGCTGTGGCTGATCGACATGTACACCCCGTACCTGCGCGCGGGCAGGACGCTGGCGAACATGTGCCATTCGATCCCGCTGCCGGGCGGCACCGACTCGATCAACATGCCGATCATCACGACCGGCACCGCGACCGGCCCGCAGACCGCTGACGGCGGCACCGTCCCGTCCCGTGACATGGTGGACAACTTCGTCAACGCCCTGGTGCGGACGGTGGCCGGGCAGGAGGACGTGTCGATCCAGCTGCTCGACCAGTCGCCGATCGCGTTCGACAACGTGATCACGACGGACCTGATGCAGGACCACGCGATCCAGGTTGACGGCCAGGTGCTGCTCGGCTCCGGCTCGTCCGGCCAGGTCACCGGCATGTACAGCCACGGGACGATCACCGGCGGCTCCACTGAGGGCATCATCGTCAACACGGTGACGGGCACCACGACCGCCCAGTGGGTCGGGACGAACAGCTACTACCAGGGGATGGGCAAGCTGCTGTCGCAGATCGCCCGGAACCGGTACCGGCAGGCGACAGGGGTCGTGACCAACCCTGCTGTCTGGTACGCGCAGGCGACCGCGGTGGACGGCAACAGCCGCCCGCTGGTGGTGCCCGCGGCGCAGGGGCCGTGGAACACGGTGGCGGAGTTCGACCCGGCGGCGGCAGCGGAAGGCCCGGTCGGCTCGATCCTCGGCCGCCCGTGGCTGACGGACAACAACATCCCGCTGACGTTCGGCGGCGCGACGACCAACCCGCTCATGTCCACCACCTCGGCGGGGCACGTTTCGCCGACGGACGGCACCGGCTCGGGCAACACGTTCACCCCGGCTATCGCGGCGGTGTGGGATGACCTGCTGCTGTTCGAGGGCGAGATCCGGACGCGCGTCCTTCAGGAGATCCTGAGCGGCACTCTCCAGGTGCGGTTCCAGATTTACAACTACCTGGCGTTCCTCCCGAACCGCTACCAGGACGGCAGCGGCAAGGCGGTTTCGTACGGCAACGCGAACTCGGGCACCACGGCCGGGGCGGCGCTGTCGACGGGCGCCAGCGGCGGCCTGGTGGGCTTCTGATGAGCGACCTGACGTCCGGGCGCTACCCGGACACCTATGAGGAGTGGATGCTCGACGGGCAGCCCGCCCAGCCGTACCGCACCACGATCAAGCGCAGCGACATCATCTCGACGGGCGTGACGCTGACGCTGGCGACGGTGTTCGTCTACCCGGTTGTCGTCCAGCAGGGCGACGTGATCGGCGCCATCTCGATCGGCGTGAAGACGGCGACGGCCACGCCCACCCACGGGTGGGCGGCCCTGTACTCGGGTGTCGGGACGTCGGCGGTGCTTCTCGGCGCCCAGGCGCCGGATGACACGTCCGGTTTCCACGGGTCGGGCGCGCTGCAGAAGTTCACGCTGGCCACGCCGTACACGGTGGGGTCGAACCCGGGGACGACGGGCACGAACGGCCCGCTGGTGCTCGGTGTCGCCCTGTACAACTCCGGTGCCACGGCGGGCGTGCTGGACGGGATGACCGGCAGCAACGTGGCCGGATCGGTGATCGTGTCGACGCAGATCTCGATGGTGAACAGCGTGGCGCTGTCGGCGACCGCAACGGCCCCGGCGAACCTGGCGGGCATCGCCGCGGCGGTCGGCGGCGTGCCGTACATCGCGCTGAGCCGCAGCTGATGGCTGACCGCGCGCACGTCCTGGGCGAGCTGCAGCGCGAGCTTGCGGCAGCGCGGGACGTGCGCGCGGATGCCTATGCGACGGACCTTGAGCGCCGGATCGCGGCGCTGTCGGCCGGATCGGGCCAGAACCCGGCAACTGAGAAGACGGCCGCACGCCGGCCAGCTAGGAGCAAGAGATGAGCCTCGCGGATTCGTGGGCGAACATCGAGCAGCACGTCAAGTCGTTCGCGGAGTCGGCGGTTGCGCGGGTTGAGCAGGATCTCCCGCCGGTCGCGAAGTTCTTCAGCGAGGCGGCATCCAACCCGGTGCTGACGGCGCTGGCGAAGGCGGAGAACCTGAACGCGCTTCCAGAGGCGCTGACGCTGGCGGCGAACTTCATCGACGGCCTGGAGGCGTCCATCGTGGCGGCGAAGGCCGCAGCATCACAGCCGCCGGCTGACGTGCCCGCCTGACCCCTTCCGCACGAGCACAGTAGGGAGGTGAGAGGGCATGCCCGCGACGACACCGTGGTACCAGGGCGCGGCGGTGCCCCTCACCTGGTCGCCGACTGACACGACGGGCGCGGCCTTCACGGCGACGGCGGCGACGCTGACGATCACGCTGCCGGACGGCACGTCGGTCTCGCCTTCGCTGACGCTGGGAAGCAGCACGCTTTCGTACACCTACGCCACCACGCAGGCCGGCCATCATGTGTGGACGTCGACGGCTACGGCGACAGGGAAAGCTGACGCGTTCGCCGACTCGTTCGAGGTTCAGCCTTCATCTGACCCGACGATCGTCAGCTTCGCGGAGGCGAAGGACATCCTCCAGCTGACCGGCACGACTCAGTTCGATGCCCGGCTTCAGGGGTGGAACGCGTCGGCGTCGCAGGTGGCGGAGTATTACTGCGGCACGGTCGTTACGCGGCAGGTCACGGAACTGGTACGAGCGCAGGGCCGTGTGCTGATCCTCGGCAAGGGGCCGGTGCGGACGGACCTCGGCACGGCGCTTGACCCGTCGAACCGCCGCGACGGCAGCACCACGAACGGCCTCGTGTCGATCACCCCGATCCTGAGCTACGGCTTCATGTACGACCTGTCGCAGCTGAACGTGGACGGCCCGTCGGGGATCGTGCGGCAGCTGTCCGGCCTGCCGTTCTTCTACTCCGGCGACCCGTACGCGCAGTTCCTGGCCACTTACTGGGCGGGCCGGAAGATCATCGACCCGGTGATCTATGACGGCGCGAAGATCATCCTGGAGCACCTGTACGCGGTGTACCGGGGCGGCTCGGGGGCGCAGGATGCCACGTGGGGCGAGGCGACGACGGTGGTGCCTGGCTTCGGTTTCGCGGTCCCGAACCGGGCGATTGAGCTGTTCACGGTGGCGGCCGGGCAGGCGTCGAGGGCGGCGTTCGCATGACGACGACCTCGCAGGTGCCCGCGATCACCGACTACCTCGTCACGACTGCGCAGGCGTGGCCGTCGCTGGCCGGGGTCACGGTGGTCGACGGCCCGCAGCCGTCTAAGACGCTGGAAACGATTCAGAAGCTGCTGTGGATCGGCGCCGACCCGGCGCAGCCTCAGGACCCTGCTGCTGACGACGTGCAGGCGTGGCCAGTGCTCGATTACGCCCGCACCAAGGACGAGGACGGGACGGTCACCTGCGCGGCGCAGGACTGGTCGGGTGACACGTCGAACAAAGTTCACCGGGACGGCGCGGCGGCGATCGTCGCCGGGGTGGAGCTGATGCTGCGCGGCAACCCTAATCAGGGCGGTCCGGGCGACGCGAGCATGGGCGGTCTCGTGCTGTGGTCCGGGGTCGACGCCCACACGTGGTACCCGCGGCAGGTGTCCAACGGGGCGCTGTGCCTGGTGGTGTTCCGGATCATCTACAAGGCCCGGCTGGTGACGAGTTGAGGAGTTCGGCGTGCAGGTGAAGTGCATTAAGGCTCACGGCCTGGACGTGCCGGGGGAGCTGTACGAGGTGCCGGACGGGTCGGCGGTTGACCCGGAGCACTACGTCCCCGTGGTTTCGCCTCCGGCTCCGGAGGCTTCCGCTGTCCCGTCCGGGCTGGCGGCGCTGATTCCTTCCGGAGAGGGGATGTGACATGACCGGCCTCGCATCAGGTCTTGCTACCCAGTGGGTCAGCCAGGATGAGACCACCTACGGCGTGACGCCGACGTGGGCCTCGCCCCCGGCGACGATCTTCGACAGCGACACGCTGGAGCTGAAGAAGACCCCCAAGCAGTCGCAGGGCATCTACAGCGGGGCGCTTGCCCCGCGGTCGGCGCGCCGGGTGGTGACGGAGTACCGGGTGCAGGGCGGCACCGTGGGCGACCTCCCTACGCAGGGGCTGAACACCTGGCTGAAGCGGATGTTCGGGTCGTATGCGCAGGCGAACGCGACGCTGACGCAGATCGGCGTAACGGGCGTCTACAAGGGCATCCACTACCTTGGCCCGCTTGAGGGCAAGACGTTCGCGCTCCAGAAGGGCGTCACCGACATCACCGGCACGACGGTGCCGGTCACGGAGGTGGGCTGCAAGGTCGTCGAGTGGGAGATCTCGGCGGCGATGGGCGAGATCCCCAAGTGGACGCAGACGATCGAGGGCCGCAGCGAGCTCCAGACGGGCGGTGTCACTGACCCGCTGAACGGGGCGGTGCCGACGCTGCAGACGTACACCGCCCCGCCTGGCGGGGTGTTCACCTGGAACCAGGGCGCGCTGCTGTACGGCGGCACCGCGGGCACGGCTAGCAACATCACGACGATCACCAGCCCGACAGCGGCCGGCAACATCAAGTCCTTCTCGCTGAAGGTGACGCGGGGCATGGACCTCGAGCGGTTCAGCCCGGAGCTGGCCGGCTTCCGCAACGAGCCGCTGCAGAACACGTGGACGCTGATCACCGGGCAGTTCGTGGTGGAGTTCCTGAGCACGGCCGCGTACTACGGCGCCTACGCGAATGACACCGCGGTGGCGTTCCAGATGAATTTCACAGGACCTGTCATCGGCGGCTCCGGCAGCAACCACTCGCTGCTCGGGCTGCTGATGAGCAACATCCGGCTTGAGGGCGAGTCGCTGAAGGTGCCGGGCCCGGGGGTCATCACGCAGACAATCCCGATCTCGGTGTTCGACGACGGCACGAATAACATCCTCCAGGCCACCTACCAGACGATCGACACGGTATGAGGCGCCCGCGGAAGGCGCGCACGCCAGCTGCCCCGCGGACGCCGGGCACGCGGCAGGCTACCGTCGGCGCCGTCGGCGGCGGGGAGCTGGTGCAGGCGGCGGAGGAGATCGCCGACGGGGCGCGCAGTAACGCGTCGTCCTGGTCGTCGTCCATCCCGCCGAACATCCGCACCGAGCAGGTCAGCGAGAAGCAGGTCAACATCGTCTCCGATGCCGGGCCTGCCTACCCGGCGGAGACGCGCTCACGGCATCCGCTGTTCGGCAACAGGGACTTCTGGTACGGGCCGCCCGGCCGGCCGTTCCTCGGCCCGGCGGCGGACGAGCGGGCCGGGGCGGCGCTGGCGAAGTACGCGGACAAGGTCGACCGGATGTGCAGGGAGGCAGGGTTCAAGTGATCGAGTTCGAGGGCCGGAAGTGGAAGTACGACGAGGACAAGGTGACGACCAAGCAGGGCATCGAGTTCTTCGACGCCTACGGCTTCACCATGCTCGGCTGGCAGCGGGCAATTCTCCCGGCGGACCCGCGGGCAATGCAGTGCTGCTACTGGCTCATGCTGCAGCAGAACGGCGTGACGGACAGGCCGCTCAAGGAATGCGACTTCGCCGTCGTCGACTTCATCGCCGCCTACCAGGCCGCAGCGAAGGCGGACGAGCCTGCGGAGGCTGAGCCGGACCCTACCGGCCTCCCGTCATCCCCGACGGGTTCGGAGGGGTCAGCGGAGTCCGCTACCCCGACGGATACGACCCTTCCGCCGTCTCCGCCCCCGGCTGCCACCGGGTGGTCTCCGGCAGCCTGAGGAAGCTCCGCGATGCCTACCTGTTCCATCTCGCCCGCCTCTGCCACCTGGGACCGGAGGCGGTCGGGGCGCTGACCATCGGGGACTTCGCCAACTACATCGACAGCATCGACCAGTGGCTCAAGGTCGAGATCCGCCTGAAGGAGGTGAGCCCGCTTGGCTAACACGCTCGTCAGGCGCATCCTCCTCCAGGTCAATGCCGATGACGGCGACACTGAGGCGAAGCTGGACCGGATCAACGAGAAAGCTGACGAGCTCGGGAAGAAGCACCCGGAGCTGAAGGTCCGGATCGACACCGCAGCGGCGTCGGCGAAGGTCGCCGTCCTGCGCGAGGAACTCAAGGGCCTCGGCACGAGCGCGGACCTTGCGGGCAAGGCGTCGGGCTCGTCGTTCGCCAGCGGGTTCAGCGCAGGACCGGCGCTGATGACCGCAGGCATCGCCGCCGCGCTGGCCGGGGCTCCGGCCATCGCCGCGGCGGGCGGCGCGACCGCCGGGGTTGCGCTCGGGACGGCGCTGCTGATCGGGACGCAGCAGGTGCAAGGGCCGCTGTACCAGCAGTGGCATGTGATGCTCGACGGCCTCACCGGCATCATGCGCACCTCCGCTCTGCCGCTGGTGCGCCCGCTCCAGACGGCGTTCCGTCAGGTCGGCCAGTGGGCGCAGGGCCTGAAGCCGGAACTGGTGAGCATGTTCGCCAGCGTCGGCCCGGCTGTCGCCCCGATGGCACGCGGGCTTGAGGGGCTCATCTCCGGGGTGCTGCCGGGGTTCATCACGCTGATGCACGCCGCGCAGCCCGCCATGCAGGCGTTCTCGCACATGCTCACGCAGACGGGCACAGGGGTCGGCAAGCTGCTCGGCCAGCTGGCATCCGGGGTCGGTCCCGCGAGCAAGTTCATGACCGGCCTGTCAAGCGCGGTGACCGGGCTGCTTCCGCTGGTCGGCACCCTTTCGAACGTGCTGGCGGGCGCCCTTGCGCCAGTCATGCAGGGGCTCGGCGGCAGCCTCGTGCCGGGGCTGACCAAGTCCCTGCAGAACGTGCTGATCCCGATGTCGCCCTTGCTGAAGTCGCTCGGCACGCTGATCGGGTCGGGGATGGAACTGGCGAACGCGGTCCTGCCAGGGCTGACCGGCCAGGTCGGCGGCCTCACGGGGGCGTTCAACGGGCTCGCGTCGGCGGTCGGCCACGTGGCATCCGGGGTGTCCTGGCTGGCCAGTCATCTAGGCGCCGTGCAGGACGTGCTGTCGCAGGTCCTCGGCCACCCCAATAGCGGCATCCCCGGTTTCGACGGCATCGACATCAACGGAAACAACAGCGGGCCTGGTTTCGGCGGCATCTTCAGCGGCCTGTCGAACGCGTTCAGCGGATTCGGGCAGCTCGGGCAGCTGAACTGGGCGGGTATCCCTGATACCGGCTCGGCCGCGTGGGCGTCGGGGCTGAGCAGCCTGCCGACGGGCGGCGGCGGCGCGTCGTCCGCGCAGTCGACGGCGGCGCAGGCGCTCGGCTCGCGGATCGCCGCGGCGCTCGGATCCGGAATCCGGCTGACGATGCCTCAGGCGGAGGCCGCGGCGAGCAAGCTCGCGCAGGCCGTGCACAAGGACCTGCTGGCCGGCGCTATCACGCAGACTGAGGCCGATTCCCTGATCAGCCAGATCGACAAGGCGCTGCAGGGACGGGCGCAGCGGATCGAGGCGGCCGGCCGGAAGCTCGGCCAGCAGCTCGGCCAGTCGATGATCCGCGAGCTTGCCGACTCAGCGAATGGCAGCGCGGCGAAGACCGCGGTCGGGAAGCTGCTTACCGACATTCAGACGGCGCTGTCGGCGGGGCTGATCAGCCAGGCGCAGGCGGCGGCCTATACGAAGCAGGTCGACCGGCAGGGCCTGGTGCTGGAGACGCTCGCGAACCAGGAAGCGCGCGTTAACGCCCGGATCAGCCAGGCACGCCAGTTCGCCGCGCAGACCGCCAGCTCGCTCGCGGGCGGCTTCGGGCTGCAGCAGTTCGCCACGACCGGCGTGAACGGCGGCCCGCAGACCATGGGCGGCATCATCGGCGGCCTCAACCAGGACGTCACCCAGATCCGCCGGTTCGCGGGCAACATCAAGCGCCTGCAGAAGATGGGCCTCGACAAGAACTACCTGAACGAGCTGATCCAGATGGGGCCCGTCCAGGGCGGCCTGCTCGCCGCCGAGCTCGCGGACGCGGGACTTGGCGAGATCAAGGCGATCAACAAGGACGAGTTCGAGATCAGCAAGGCGGCCGGGTCGCTCGGCAAGGTGGCCGCCGACTCGCTGTACGACTCCGGGAAGGGCGCGGCGAAGGGCTTCCTGACGGGCCTGGAGGAGCAGCGGCGGCGGATTGAGAACGTGATGCGGCAGGCGGCGCACGGGATGGTTGAGGAGCTGCGCAAGGAGCTGCATCTCGGCAAGGGCGGCGGGACGGGGAAGGTCGTCATCGAGCTGCGCGGCGGTGACAAGGAGTTCCGCACCTGGCTGAAGAAGATCATCCGGGTGACCGGCGGCGACGTTCAGGTGGTGGGCGCGTGACGCCCCCGAGGAGGTTCCGGTGCCCAGCTGGATAGTCCCGTCCGACTCGCACATCGTCGGCGACACGGGCCACACGACGGACCATAACCACGTCGCCGATGACCTGACGCTGGTCAACTCGGCCCTGCCGGTCGTTTCCGGGGGACTGACGGGGGCGGTGCAGGCGGCGAGGTTCGCGGGCGCCACCACGTCAGGCGCGCCCGTGACGGGCACGTTCGCTGTCGGCGACTTCATCGTCGACCAGTCCGGGACGATGTGGCTGTGCACGGCAGCGGGATCGCCGGGCACCTGGACCGCGCTGGTCAACCGCACGGCGACGGAGACGATCAGCGGCCTGAAGACGCTCACCGGCAAGCTCGTCGTCGGCGTGGCCAGCGGCGACGCCCTGATCGTCAGCAGCGACGGCACGAAGACATCGGCCGGCGCCATCTGGTTCAATCCCGCGAGCGGCACCGCGGGCGGCATGAACATGAAGAACACCACCGACGGTTTCACGTACACGATCATCGCCGACATCCTGGGGCTTCCGGCCAGCACGCCGGCCATCGCCGGGTACGGCGGCGGGTGGGTGTTCTTCTCCCAGGGCTCCGGCAGCGGCAGCAACCCGATCGTGGCGTTCGGCAACTCGTCGTCCACAGGTCCGGGCGGGGCGAACGGGTGCGCTCTCACAGCGTGGACGAACAGCAAGCTTGAGACGCTGAAGAACGTCCTCGACGACGGCAGCACGGGTGCGTCCACCTGGGCGAGCACGCAGAACCTCGCAGCGGGCACCGCGACGGCCCCGCCGGTGAAGCACCAGTCCGGATCCCTGCTGACCACCGCCGCGGCCGGCGCGCAGGAATTCGACGGCACTGCCTTCTACGCCACGGCGCAGGCATCATCCCGGCAGGTCGTCGATACCGAGCAGTTCTGCACCCTCACGTCGCCCTATACCCTGACATCCCAGACAGCAGCGCAGAAGCTGTTCAATTCGAGCGCCAACGGCGCGGTGACGGTGCAGGCCTCGGTCACGTACTGGTTCGAGTGCTTCTTCACCTTGTCAGCCATGTCCGCCTCGTCGGGCGCGTTCGGGTTCGCGCTAGGCGGCACCGCCACACTGACATCCCAGGTATGGGAAACCGAGGCGAACAAGGCCACCCTGGCGACCGCGGCGAGCGCGCAGAACACGGTCAACACGGCAGCGAACACGGCGATCGTCACCGCAACGACCGCGACTGTCGGCTGGGCGAAGATCTGGGGCAAGATCCGCGTCAACGCGGGCGGGACGCTCATCCCGCAGGTGTCGCTCGGCGTGGCTGCCGCCGCCGCCGTGGGCGCTGACTCGTACTTCCGTATCTGGCCGGCCGGAGCTTCGGCGGTCACGAGCGTCGGCAACTGGAGCTGATGCCGATGCCGACGTATGCCGACACCTACAGTGACTCCTATCTCGATACCTACGGGGTGCCGGTCGCCGCGTTCCCTGACGGGCCGTCCGGGCTGGACGCCGAGCTTCAGGTCAACGGCACATGGGTCAGCATGGGCGCGCGGCTCGATCACGGCCCGGTCGTGATCGGCCGCGGCCATCCTGACGAGTCGACAACGGTCAGCCCGAGCACGCTGGAGATGCGGCTGACGAACTCCGACGCGGCACTGTCGCCGGATAACGCGCAGTCGCCCTGGTACCCGTACATCATCCAGAACATCCCGTGCCGGGTCAGCATCCCCGAACCGGGCGGCGTCTCCTACCTCCGCAGTGAGACGGATGCGATCAGCGGCGCGCAGGCGGCCGGGGTGACGGCCGTCACCGGCGATCTTGACGTCGCCGTCGACCTGACGCTTGACAACGGGTGGACGGGCCCGGTGCTGCTCGCCTCCCACTGGGACAGCGCATCCAATCAGCGCGGGTGGGTGCTGGCGCTGAACGACGGCGGGACGCTGACATGGGGTAACACGACAGACGGCACGATGGCGACTTATCTCCAGGGGACGTCGACCGTTCCTGTCGCCGCGCAGCCGGGCGGCCGCCTGTCCGTGCGGGTCACCTATGCGCACCTGACTGGCGTGGTCACGTTCTGGACTTCCGCGACGGCGCTGAACGCCAGCCCCGTGTGGGGCCAGCTGGGCGCCACGGTTCAGGTCGGCGCCGGGTCGACGTTCAGCACGACCGCCAGTCTCAACTGCTCGATCGGGCTGACCAGCATCGTCAGGCAGGGGAGCGGCGGCGACTTCGCGAGCATTAACCAGTGGGGCACCACGACCGCACAGTGGCCCGGCTACCAGGGGAAATATCACGGGCTGATCCTGAAGAACGGCATCGGGGGGACGGCGGTCGCGTCGCCTGACTTCACCGGGCTGGCCGCGGGAGCGACGTCGTTTGCCGACAGCGCCGGGAAGACCTGGCAGCTCACCGGCGCCGCCGAGACGAGCACCCGGAACTACCGGGGCCATTTCGAGGTCCCGGAGTGGCCGCAGGACGAGCCGGTCTACCATCCGTCCGGGAACGGCGCGGTCATCGACGTGGTGACGCCCATCTCGGGCGGGGGACTACTGCGCCGCTGGAGCCAGCGCAGCAACCCGGTGGCGTCGGCGGTGGCGCGGGCTATCGCGCAGCTGGCGGTCTCGCCCGGCCTCGCCGCGGCGTGGCCGATGGAGGACATCGCCGGATCGTCGCAGTTCGCCTCGTCGCTCGGCGCCCCGGCCATGACGATCTCAGGCACGCCGACTCTGGCGAGCAGCAGCGTTTTCCCCGGGACCGCGCCGCTGCCCGTCTTCAACGGGGCCACCTTCAGCGGCCCGGTGCCCGCCTACGCGCCCGGCTACGTCGACAACGTCGCCCGCTGCCTTATTCAGGTGCCGCTGGCGGGCGACACCAACGGCGCGGTCATCATGAGCATGCGCACCACCGGCACCGTCGCCCGCGCCGAGATCACCTACGGCTCGTCGGGGACGCTGGCGCTGCACCTGTACGACAGCACCGGCACGCAGCTGGCCACCACTGGATCGTTCACGGCGTTCGGCAGCGGGATCAACGGCCAGGCCGTACGCATGAGCATCAACCTGCAGACGTCCGGCGGGAACGTCCTGTACTGGATTGAGCTGGAGCGCCTGGACGGCACCGGCGCGGGCACGTCCGCGTCGGCCAGCATCGCGGGGACCATCGGCGCGGTGACTGAGCTCGTGCTGAACGCGGGCGGCCTCCTGCTCAGCACGGCAGGCGGGGCGGCGACGGTGCAGCGGCTGTGGACTAGCGCGTCGGACATCCTCGGCCCGATGCAGGCGTGGGCCAGCGAGCCCGCCGGGACGCGGTTCGCCCGGCTGTGCGCCGAGACGGGAATCCAGTTCCGCGGCCGCGGGCAGCTGAGCGCGACGACCCAGATGGGCGCGCAGCAGCCGGAGACGCTGACGCAGCTGCTGCAGGACTGCGCGGACGCTGACATGGGCGTGTGGACGGAGCTGCGGCAGGCGCTCGGCTGGGGTTATACGACCCGGCAGGCGCTGTACAACCAGCAGCCGGTAATCAGCCTGAATTACAGCGTGGATCACCTGAACCCGTGGAAGTCGATGCCGACGAGGGATGACAAGGACCTCGCGAACGACATCACGTACACGTCGCCGGGAGGCTCGTCGGCGCGCCAGTACGCGGCACCAGGCCAGCCCATCACCGGCGGCCGGCTGAGCACCCTGCCGCCGCCGAACGGGGTCGGCACCTACGACCAGACCTACAGCGCGAACGTGTGGCTGGCCAGCCAGCTCTCGCAGCTTGCCGGGTGGAAGCTGCATCTGGGCACGGTCGACCAGGGCCGGTATCCGGGCATCGTCATCGACCTGTCCAACCGTACGCTCGCGTCGCTGTACACGGCGGCGCTGACGATGGACCTCGGTCACCGGGTCGTGATCGCGAACCCGCCGGCATGGCTGCAGTGGGATCAGGTGAGCCAGCTGGCGCAGGCGCTGACGGAGACGCTGTGGACGTACGACCTGGAGATCGCCGTAGTGGGCATCCCGGAACTGCCGTACGAGGTGTTCGCCGCATCACCCGGCAACCCGGTCGACACCGACGGCACCACGCTCACGGCGTCGGTGACCGCGACGGCGACGTCGCTGAGCTTCACCACAGCGG
>Ga0070714_100002086_pt1 | contig 14651 bp, 12 predicted proteins | sample LARL83metaG_FD_65450 | JGI IMG/M metagenome (GOLD analysis project Ga0070714, IMG submission 65450) | Corn, switchgrass and miscanthus rhizosphere microbial communities from Kellogg Biological Station, Michigan, USA - LAR L8-3 metaG | ecosystem: Host-associated > Plants > Roots > Rhizosphere ...
GAAGGGCAGCGATGCCGCCGTCCTTATCTCCCGACTCAATGAGAGCGAAACCCTTCTTCAATTCCGCTGACGCCGCCTTGTTCCCGTCAGGAAAGCTCTGCAGCACCTGGTCATAATTCTTCACGGCATCCGGATATTTGCCTGCGTGATAGTCCATCTCCGCGAGGTAGAAGTATGCATTGCCGGCAAGATCGGTGTTGGGATAGGCCTTGATGTAGTCGCTGAATTCCTGGCGGGCGACATCCATATTGCCGCCGTTGTAGTCGCGCAGCGCGTTGTTGTAGAGCACGTCCGGCGGTAGCGCCGACATCGCTTGCTGCTGCTGTTGGGTCACTTGGGCTTGCTGACTGGCCTGAGCCGCTAGCGTTTGTTGCTGCGCCTGCATGTCCTCAAGCTGCTTGGTGACCTTGCCGAGTCGTGCTTTCAACTCGTCGAGGCTGTCATTCAAGGACTGCAGCTGCCCGGACAGCTGGTCCACGCGGTTGCTGGAGTCGCTCTGTTCTTTCTGCAGCGTGGTCTGCATGTTGGTGATGGCGGTGGTCACCTTATTGATGCTGTCGGTGTTCTGGTCCATCAGGTGACGGAACACGCCCATACGCTCGTCGAGCGACTGCTGCATCTGGGTGAGCTGCGTCTGCAGGTTCTGCACCTGGGTCTGCAGTTCCACAATTTCGCGGTTCACGGCCCAGGCTGGGCTGCTGCACACCAGGGCAACAGCGAGAAAACAGAGGGAAAACCGGGTGGTTAAGTTCTTCATGTCAATTCCTAAGATGCGGAAAAGTGCCTTTAGAAAGTGCAACAGATTGCGCTTCTCCAGGTCAAGTTTACCGCAGGGCAACTGTTGGTGAGCTTGGTGCGGGTATGTTCGTGGGATTAGAGATAGCTCAGCCATGCCCAGTCGCGGTGCTGGCGCTTGAACTCCATGTACCAGCGGCAGGGCAGGTAAAGGATGAGGAGCACCAGAGCCCAAATTCCGTAGATGAAAGGAAGTCCGTGCCCATAACCTGGGGGGATTCCCAGAACGAACATGCCTCCGTGCCACAAAAAGGCTGTGGGCTGATGGGTGAGACGGCCGGCGGCGATGGCGAGCAGGTGAATCAAGTACAGGTGCAGGACGTAGTAGAAAAGCGGCACGCGACCGTACACTAGGAGGATTCGTCCGAGTCCGCGCTCCGCTTTGATGCCGTCGAACAATCCGAGTAAGGTCAGCGCCGGGCCGAGCGTCATCAGGAGGTACTGCAGCGACGGCGGGTACTTGAGCGTGTTGAAGAAGGAGATGATGGTCAGCGTGGCCGTTGCCTGCACATGCCAAGGCCCTGCGGAATAGGGGAAGCCGAACGACTGGCCGGCAACGCCATTGCCGTAGAGGTTGAAGCCCCGCAGCAAGCAAAACAGTGCAGTCATCGAAAGTCCCAGGGTCAAGAGTACTTTGCGGCGGTCCGGTCGCTGCAGCACCGTGCCAAATGCGTAGCCTGCCGCCATGACACCGACCCAGGGAATCAGCACGTAAAGGTTGTAGAAATTGAAATGCGGGGTCATCTGGATGCTTCCGGGAACGTGCAGCATCATCCAGAGCCAAGAGAGCTTGCCAAAGCTTGCGGGGTTGATTCGATCGAGCAGGTTGTGGCTCGCCACCACCGCGATACCAAAGATCCCGACCCAGCGCACGGGCATGCGGACGATGAGTGCCATGCACACCATGCTCCAGCCGAGAATCCATATGACGCCGGCGGCGGGCCAGAATATGAACGCCCATGCGAAATCAACGATGGTGACTTCGAGCAATACCAGCCAGAGTCCGCGACTCAGAAAAAACCATGAGAGTTGCGACACCGACTTGCCCCGCGTCATTGCTAAATAGGCGCCCGTTCCGGCAAGGAAAGAAAAGGTGGGCGCGCAATAGTGAGTGATTACGCGCGTGAAGAAGAGCCAACCGTAGGTGTGCGAGAGGTCTTCCGGCTCGAAGGGCAGGTACGAGAAGAAGTCGCGCACATGGTCCAGCGCCATGATGACCATCGCCAGGCCGCGCAGCACATCCACAGAGACCAAGCGTGTGCTCTGTGCGGCAAGTCCGGAAACTCTGGTTTTTACGCTTGCGACTGCCTGCGAAGCGGACGCGATCGCCATCGAGGCCCCCACGAATAATTGCAGCAGTGTAGCACGCGAAGTGTACTGAAGCGTAGAGGTTCGGGGTGGCTTCGGAGAAAGCTACTTGATGTCCTTCATCGCCAGCATGGAGCCGTAGTCGCGTCCGGACATCTCGACCGCACGGGCGACCACGCCGTCGAAGGCATCGCGCAGTTCGGGGAATTTGGCCAGCACGGCTTTCATTACGTTCATGTTTTCCTGAAAGGTTTGGCCGGTGTTGGAGATGTCGGGGGTCAGGTATTTGACTACGAGATCGAGGTTCTGCTCCACCGGAACAGAAAACATTGCGGTCAGCTTGTAGGTTTTGCCGTCGGCGCCGGTCAGTTGGACGGTGCTGCCGTCGAGGGGAAAATCGTTGGGCCGCACTGCCTGCTCTTCATCGAAGATTTTGTCGGTGGCCAGGGTGTACATGAACGAGAGCGGCATTGAAAGATCGCGCGCCTGCCAGAAGTAGAGGAACGCGTTGCGAGTTTGCCCCTTGGCCTTGAAGTCCCGCGCTTTCTGCAGGAACCAGTTGGCATCGTGCCCCAGTAGGGTATTGGGGTGCAGGAAAAACCCTCCCAGCTTCCAGTCCGTACCCATCTGCTGCAAGATGAGTGAGAGTGTGTAGGGCGCCTTCTGCGTCTGGAAATCGAACATCATCACGCCGTAAGTGCCTGGCGGCAGATTCGGGATCACGAACTCGGCGCTCTTGGCCGCCTGCGGTCCATTAAAAATTCCGCACAGGAAATCTGCTCTCTCAAGTGGCGCGGCGCCTTCCGCCTTCAGCATGAACGGCGGCTGCGAGGTCGCGTGTACACCGGTGAATTCCGCCTGCTTGTCTTTCAGCGTGTTCTCAATGCCTGCAAAGTTATTTGCTACGGATGGGATCGAATTCTGTTTCAGCGATGCGGCGTCCGCGCGGCTGACCATGTCAAAGAAGCGGGTGCCCGCGTTTTGAATTGCGGTGCGAGTCGCCGCGTCCATATCGTCAGACGTGAAACAGGTTTGTGCGACCACCGGCAAGCCGCAGGTCAGAACAGCCAGAACTGACAAAAAGCGAACCACTAAGGTGCAATGAGCTCTCATGAGTGCAAGATTCCTATTTTCAAGGCCTACTAATAGGATACCGAAACCTTAGATGCGAGTTGCAGGAAATAGAGCGACACCGCCGCAAGGCGAATGCGGCGGCATCCGTGCGGGAATTTCCGTGAAATCACTGTAAATGCAAGGCATAGGCGCATTCGGGCGTGTTCTCGAACCAACCAGAGCCGTAGCCACTGACATCCAAGTTCCCGCTGAAATAAATGAGGATTTTTTGCATGAAACGCAGGGTGGTGGCGGTTGCAGGTGTGTTCGCCTTAGTAGGTGTGTGGAGCGGCTGTCAGGGGCTGGTGAAGGGGGTTTCGCAACTGACGGTAAATGTGGCCGGCGCCGGCACCGGCACGGTTACAAGTACCCCGCCGGGGATCAATTGTCCGGGGACTTGCTCGGCAAACTTCACCGGCAACCCGCAGGTGACCTTGACCGCTCAACCTGCTGCAGGATTCGGTTTCGGCGGATGGACCGGCTCCGGAATTAATTCGTGTGGACAGCAAAGCAACACTTGCACTGTATCTATCGGCGGCAGCGACGTCACCGCAACTTTCACCGCCAGTCTGCAGAGCATTAACCACATCATCTTTTTGGCGCAGGAGAATCGGTCCTTCGATGGCTACTTCGGCGCGATGCGGCAATACTGGGCGCAAAACGGATACCCCGATCAATCATTCGACGGCTTGGCCGAATTCAATCCAGCGACGGGAGCGGCGCCGAATACCGGACCTGCCCCCTCGAATCCCACATGCGATCCGGTGACCTCGACGCCGACGGTATGCCATGTGAACCCTGCCGGAGGTGAAGGCGGTCCGCCTCAACCCGTGTTCCACCTTCAGACAATGTGCCTGGAAAATCCCAGCCCCTCGTGGAACGAGGCGCATGCGCAGTGGAATGCAAGCGATCCGGTCGCACCGACAGCCACATTGGACGGCTTTATAAGAGCCGCAGCCAATGACGCCAGGCAATTGACGACGGTGATCAACGGCGTGCCTACGCCGACGCCGTTCTTCGATGTCGCCGGGATTCGTGCGATGGGTTACTACGATGGCGGAGATTTGAACTACTACTACTTCATGGCTTCGAACTTCGCGACCTCCGACCGCTGGTTCGCGCCCACGATGAGCCGCACGCCTCCGAACCGTGAATACTTGATTGGAGGGACCTCGCACGGATACGTATATCCGATCGGTTCCAACCCAGGGGATCAGCAACTCATTCCCACGCCGCCGATCTACGAGATCCTGGACCAGCAGAACCCGCCGATAAGCTGGAAAATTTATGTGAACCCGGTGGGTACAAACTGTGGGACGACCAATCCGAGTTCCAGCTGCCTTTACCAATACACGTATGTGAAGAACTTTAGCTATGGGACAACGATTCTGAACACGCCGTCGCTTCTGCAGAATATTGTTCCTATTTCGCAATTCCAGACGGACCTGCAGAACAATACGCTGCCACAGGTGGTGCAGATTGAGCCCGCGTCGAACGCAGGTCTGGATGAACATCCGTCCGATACCGATGTCAATCCCGCCTGCTGCAGCGTGCAGGCGGGTGCGAATTATGTCGCCGGGCTGATCAATAACTTAATGTCGAGTTCCAGTTGGTCGAGCTCGATTTTCGTCTTCACCTTTGACGAATGGGGCGGATTCTTTGATCACGTTTCGCCACAAACTGCGGTGAGTCCCGATGGAATCCCGCCCAGCGACTTGTTCGCGAATGACACCTGTACCGGGGCAGTCGGCCCGAATTGTGACTTCGTCTTCACCGGCTATCGTGTGCCTATGATTGTGATTTCACCTTACTCAAAGAAGAACTTCGTTTCGCACACCGTGGCGGACAACACCGCGATTCTGAAGTTGATTGAGACACGATTTAACCTGGCCCCTCTCACGTCGCGCGATGCGGCGCAACTCGACATGAGCACCGAGTTCCTGGACTTCACGAATGCAACGTGGAAGACGCCACCAAGTCCGCCTGCGCAGAACCAAGGCGGAGCATGTTACCTGGATCACCTGCCGTAGGTCTTGCGGGTTAGAACTTGGATGAGGGGTCTTTCTTGACAGATTTTCCGGGTAGAGCCGCAGGGTTTTCGTGTGTCCGTTCGCGGAAGCCGCCTTTCATCCCTGTTCCGAGCGTGATGCTGGATTCGCCGAACCTGTCGCGTAGGCGATCAGCAGCCGAGAGGGCATGCTCCCATTTCTCGCGAGCGTTCTCGCCTAACAAACTTGGTTGCGCGGGTTCATTGTCAAAAGAAGACGCGTGGACTCCGAGCAGGCGGATTTCCGATCCTTTTCGCCAGTTGTCATGAAAAAGCTTACGGATCTGGCGATAGATTTCGTTGTCGAGCTGCGTGGGCTGCTCTAGAGAATGAGCGCGAGTGATCGTGGTGAAATCCTTGTACCGAAGCTTCAGTTGGATGGTGCGGGCATGGAGTTGCTGCTCGCGCAGGCGCCGGCCGACCATTTCAGAAAGACGCATGAGCGTGGACTCGATCTGGACGATGTTGGAGGTGTCTTGGTCGTAGGTATGCTCGTGGCTGATGGATTTTGGTCCGACATCTTCGCCGATCTCTCCTTCGAACCATGCGCCTGCATCTTGGCCGCGAGCTTTGCCGGCTAGGGCTAAGCCCCACTTCCCGAGATGGTGTTCGAGGAAGCTGTCCTCCAGCTTCGCAATGTCTCCTACGGTGAGGATTCCGAGTTCGTGCAGCTTCTGCTCGGTAACTTTGCCGACGCCGGGAATCTCGCGCACATCGAGGGGCGCCAGGAATTTGGCTTCCTGTCCTGGCATGGCGTAGAGCACGCCGTGGGGCTTGGCTTTTCCTGAGCAGACCTTCGCGACGAGACGTGACGTTCCGATTCCAATAGAGCAGTTAAGTTGGGTCTGTGCCTTCATCCTCTGGTGGAGTTTGTCTGCAGCAAGCAGTGGCGGACCGTGCAGGCGTTCGGTGCCTGACATGTCGAGGTACGCTTCGTCAATAGAAACCATCTCGACCTGTGGGGAGAAGGATCCGAGCACGTCGTGAACTTTGGCCGAGCACTCGCGGTAGCGGTCAGGATGGCCGTCGACGAAGATCGCCTGGGGGCAGAGTTTGGCCGCGGTGCGCAGCGGCATGGCTGAGTGCACGCCGAATTTGCGGGCTTCATACGAGGCAGCAGAAACAACGCCGCGCTCGTTGCGTTGACCTCCGACTACGACGGGCTTGCCTTTCAGGGACGGGTCGAATAGTTCTTCGACGGAGACGAAGAAAGCGTCCATGTCAACGTGGAAGACGGTTCTTTGAGCGACGGATGCCATCTTGGGCGAGGTTCGGTCGTCCCTCCGGGACTTGGTTGCAATCGGGAGCCTAGCCAGCGCTGAAGCGCTGGGCTAAGATCGTCCGCCCCTCCGGGGCTGAGCGTCGAAGACGGCGCACGTTGAAAACCGCTCGCTGGGAGAGCATTAATCGGTTGCGATGCGACTACACCAAAATTGCTTGCGCGTGCTGCTGCCGCACACGCTCGTAAACGCGGACATACTCCCGCGCCTCAATTTTCCAGGAGAAGTCCTTCCCCATGCCGTTGCGCATCAGTTTCTGCCAGGATTCCTTGTCGTGGTAGACCGCCAAAGCCTGGTGGATGGTCCGCATCAAGGCGTCACCGGTGTACTCCTGGAATTTGAATCCGGTCCCTTTCTTTGTACGCGGGTCCCAAGGATCAATCGTGTCATCAAGTCCGCCGGTAGATCGGACAATCGGCACGGTTCCGTACTTCAGGGAGTAGATCTGGCTCAAGCCGCAGGGTTCGTAGCGTGAGGGCATCAGGATCATATCCGACCCGGCGATGACCTTGTGGGCTAATTGATTATCGTACGCGATTTTGATTCCCATCTTTTCCGGCACGCGTTTCCCCAGGCGCATGAACATTTCTTCGTAGAGGCGATCCCCATTGCCGAGCACAGCAAAATGAATCTCTTCCAGCGCTAGCCTGTCGATGATCTGGCCAATCAGGTCGAATCCTTTCTGGGCGGCGAAGCGGGAGACAATGCCAATCAAGGGAATTTCGATGTCCTTCTCGGGCAAGCCAAATGCGGTCAGCAGATCGCGCTTGCATTGCTGTTTTCCGCTGAGGTCTTCGGCGCTGTAATGTGCGGCGATGCACTTATCGCTTTGCGGGTTCCAGGCGTCGTAGTCCACTCCGTTCAGGATCCCGGTAACGGTATCGGAGCGGTCCTTGAGAACGCCTTCCAAGCCGAAGCCGAACTCCGTCGTCTGAATTTCCTGAGCGTATCTGCGGCTCACAGTGGTGACAAAATCCGAATAGATCAGCGCACCTTTGAGGAAATTCACGTTGCCGAAGAACTCCATCTTGGTGATGGTGAAAAGGTCCCAAGGCAAGGTGAGCAGCGGGAGAATCTCCGGCGGAAACAGGCCCTGGTATCCGATGTTGTGGATGGTGAAGACAGTTCCAGCGTTGCGGAATGCGGGATCTTCCGCATATTGCGTCTTCAGCAGAACTGGAACGAGCGCCGTCTGCCAATCATGGCAGTGGAAGACGTCAGGAACACCAAGAACCTTCGATGCTTCCAGCACCGCGCGGCAGAACAACGCAAAACGCTCCGCATTGTCGGGAAAATCTCCAGAAGCGGTGCCGTACAGGCCGTCGCGATCGAAGAAGGGCGGGTAATCGACGAAGAAGAAGCGCACGCCAGGGTAACCGGTGCCCTCGACGATCGAGCAGAAGCGGTAACGATCGTCAAACGGGACGGTAATGCTCTGGACGACGGTGTGCTCGTCGGGTACTCGCGTCAGGCGATAACGCGGAGTGAAGACGCTGACCTGATGTCCCGCGGCAACCAGGGCACGAGGCAGCGCGCCAACCACATCGGCGAGTCCGCCTGTCTTGGAGAAGGGAACGCATTCAGAAGCGACGAACGCGATGTGCATGGGTCCCGCAGCCTTCGACTATGATAATGCGTGTTGCGTTTCGGGTCACAGTCTACCAGAGCGAACGAGGGTCAATGAAGACATCGAGCGCGCGCGTGCCGCGCAAGAAGCCGAAGCTGGGCCAGCATTTCCTGAAAGACAGTTCCGCGGCAATTCGCATCGTCGAGGCGCTTGGGAACATTTCGCAGAGCACGGTGCTGGAGATCGGCCCAGGCGGCGGCGCGCTCACGTCCCTGCTGGTGAGGCGCGCCCGGCGCGTGATCGCCGTTGAGACCGACCGTGTGCTGGCTGCCCAACTTCGAATGAATTTTTCGCTGACCCCGAATATCGAGGTGATCGAGGGCGACATTCTGGCCATTGATCTGGATACACTGTTCGGCCCGCGGCCGGGAAGTACTCGGCCTGGGATGGAGCACGTTCTGGAGCGGGTGAAAGTGGTTGGGAACCTGCCGTACTACATCACCTCTGATATTTTGCTGCGGCTATTCGAGTACCGGAAGTACTTCGAGTCGATTGTGATCATGGTGCAGAAAGAAGTTGCCGATCGACTGGCGGCAGACCCGGGCTCGAGAGATTACGGGTTGCTGTCCGCGACAACCCAGCTATACGCGAATGTGCAGGAGTTGTTCACCCTGCCTCCAGAGGCTTTTGCGCCGCCCCCCAAAGTGCATTCGACGGTTGTGCGGCTCACGCCGTCTTCTCGAGTCGAGGAACTTGGAGTGAACGAGCCCGAGTTCATCCGCTTTCTGAAGCTCTCGTTCGGGCAGAAGCGCAAGACGCTGTGGAATAACCTCAAGACTCGCTACGGATCTGAGGAACTCACACGGGCCATGTTGCGCGCGAAAATCAAGCCCACAGTTCGCGCCGAGGCACTCTCGCTGGAGCAGAATGCGCAGCTCTTTCGCGCTCTGACGCAGCCTGCCGTCGCGCAGGTCAGTTGAGGAGGAGCCATGGTGCGGGAACCCGCAGTTGCCGGTAAGTTTTATCCCGCTAATCCGCAGGCGCTGCGCGCTGATGTCGAGTCATATCTGTCCCCTCCGCATGAGCGAGTTCCGGCCATTGGATGTATTGCGCCACATGCCGGGTACATCTATTCGGGAAAAGTGGCGGGTGCGGTTTTCTCGGCGATCGAAATTCCTTCAAGGTGCATAGTGCTTTGCCCGAACCACACCGGACGCGGACACCCGCTGGCCTTGATGGCGGAAGGAACATGGCGCACGCCGCTCGGAGAAGTGGCTCTCGATTCCGAACTGGCGAAAGCACTTCTGAAAACCTCTCCAGCTCTCACCGAAGATTCGGAGGCACATCGGTTTGAGCACGCCATTGAAGTCGAGTTGCCTTTTTTGCAACACGCGCGTCCGGGCGTGCAGGTGGTGCCGATCGCGGTGGGTACCACTCGCTGGCTGCTGCTGGAGCAGTTAGGGCAAGCTATTGCATCTGTGGTGCAAGCCTTCGAATTCCCGGTCTTGATGGTCGCGTCCAGCGATATGAACCACTACGAGGACGATGACACTACGCGAATGAAAGACCACAAGGCCATCAGAAAGATCCTCTCGCTCCAACCGCACGCTTTGTATGAAACCGTGATCAACGAGAGCATCAGCATGTGCGGATTCGGCCCAGCAGTCGCGATGTTGATTGCGGCCAAGCAACTCGGCGCTAGCGAAGCGCGCCTTGTGCAATATGCAACCTCGGCCGAGACTTCCGGCGACAAAGAGATGTGCGTGGGCTATGCCGGAATTGTGGTGAGCTAGCTCGGGTTATTCAAGAAGGGCGGAGCAGGCCTTCAGGCCTGCTTTTAGCCATCTTGGGGGTGGGCTTCAGCTTAGGGACATTCAGATCGGAATGGCCGCGTTGACCTCAGCGGCTGAAGCCCATATTCCCGAAAGCGTCTATGCAGGGCCAGGAAGCCCTGTTCCGCCCAAAGCCAACTTGCTTGAACATCCAGCAACTGATCACTTCCCGGCCACGGCCAGAAGCCGCAGCGCGCGAGCGCGGCTCATCCGCATCACGGACGGATCGTTCGCGATCTGCTTGAGCAGCGGCGCGATCGCTTCCAGGTCTCCCAGCGTGTTGCTCTGCTGACGTTCCTGCATCTGCTTCAAATCGTCATCCAACGCGAGCTTTTGATACTTGTGAAACCAGGTGAGGCGCCGGCCGTATTCGAGGACAGTAGACAGGCCCTGCAGGATGTTCGTGATCTGCTGGATCGACGGGTCGAGAGAGTAGTTGTAAGTCGCCGAGGTGTCGTGCGAGCCGTCCTTGTAGATTAGAGTTTTGGCGCCCGTGTTCGCCAGCTTGGTATTCCCCGAATCAACTTTTCCCGTGAAGTAGTTCGTCTTCTTGGCCAAGGCGAAAACTTCCTGCCGGGTCTTATCGGAGACGGAAAATTCAAAGGGCGTGCTGTCGGGAGAGGTGCTGTTCCCCAAGTCCCCGTTTGAAGTGTAGAAGTCATGGCCGTCGTTCTGGACGGTGATCTCGTAATGCGCGGGGTTCGAGCCGGGGAAGTCGAACTTGAATTGCACCGTTGCTGTGGGTGCGGCATCTGCTGCAAAGGCCCCTAAGGATGCCAGCAGCAGGAATACTGTAATCCGGGTTGCGAGTTTCGCCATGGATCAGAATTATGCCAAAAAAGCAACGTTCATCGGCCTACAGCTTGGCGCCGCAGCGTGGCCGCGGTGTGGATGTCACAAATCGCGATGGCCAGCGCATCGGCGGCATCCGCAGGTTGAGGAATCTGTTCAAGGCGCAGCAACCGCGCCACCATGAGCTGCACCTGCTCCTTTTCGGCTTTCCCGTAACCGACGACCGCAGACTTGATGCTGAGTGGAGCATACTCCGTGACTGGCAATCCGTGAGACGCGGCCGCCAGCATTGCGACACCGCGAGCATGTCCTAGCTTCAGCGCCGACTTCACATTCACCGCATAAAACACGTCTTCGATCGCGACCTGCTCCGGCCGATGCTCTTCAATGATGGCAGATAGTTTCTCAAAGATGGTGCGCAGTTTCTCCGCCATATGAGCGTGGCGCGGGAAGGTGATGCCGCCAAAAGCGATGCACTGCAGTTCGTCGCCAGCATCGATTTCGACGACGCCATAGCCGGTGCATTCTGTCCCGCAATCGATCCCCAGGATGCGCATTGTCCCGAGTTTACCGCAGAGTACTCCTGGTGCAGAGACTCTCGCGTTAACTGAAACAGTGCGTCCGGACTGGTTGCCAAGAATGTACAATTCTTATACCGAAGATTTGCACGCAGTCGAACAGCAGACATCCGGCCGGGCCAGCGAATATTGACTGAGCTTGCCTGGCAGTTTCGGTGTGTCTTCATAACTTCAAAATTCATAAGGAGCATCGATGGCAAAGAAGCGCATTGGTATACTCACCGGCGGCGGCGACGTCCCCGGACTGAATTCGGTCATCAAGTCGGTGGTGTATCGCGGGGCGGAAACAGACTGCGAAGTGGTTGGCATTCGCCGCGGCTGGGAAGGACTGACCCACGTCAACCTGAATGATCCCGCCAGCAAAGCGCGCTATATTCTTCCATTGAATCGCGAGAACACCCGTACCATCGACCGCACTGGGGGGACGTTCCTGCATAGCTCGCGAACCAATCCCACCAAGATGAAGAAGTTGCCACCGGTGCTGCAGGGCCAGAAGTTCGAAGCGAGAGAATCCACGAAGAAGGGCGTGACCAGCACGGTTTTCGACGTGACTTCGGCTGTGCTCAAGAATATTTCTGCGCTCGGCCTGGATTACCTGATCGCGATTGGCGGCGACGACACTTTGAGCTACGCCGCGCATCTCGACAAGCAAGGCATGAAGGTGATCGCGGTGCCGAAGACGATGGACAACGATGTCCGCAATACCGAATACTGCATCGGGTTCTCGACGGCGATTACGCGCGCCATGGACGCCATCGATCGCCAGCGCACGACTGTCGGTTCACACGAGCGCATTGGGGTTTTCCGGGTGTTTGGCCGTGATGCCGGCTACACAGCGCTCTACACCGCTTATGTCACCGGAGTTCGTTGCTGCATTCCTGAATACAAGGTTGAACTCAAGCGCCTGATCGACTTACTGATCAACGACAAGCGCAATAATCCGAGCAACTACTCGCTGGTGATCCTTTCGGAAGGAGCCGAGTGGCAGGGCTATACGGTCCGAGAATACGGCGAAGCCGATGCATTCGGACATCGGAAAAAGATGAGCGTCGCCGAAGACCTGAGTGACGAAATCAAGCGAACAACTGGGGAAGAGACCGTGGTCAGCGATCTGACCTACGACCTGCGCTCCGGCAGTCCCGATTTCGTGGATCGCATGGTGGGCTTCACCTTTGCTGGTATGGCTATGGATGCGCTGGAAGAGGGGAAGTCGGGGGTGATGACCGCGATCAACGAAGGGCGTTATGCCATGGTGGCGATTCCCGACCCGAAGCTGGGGCCGCGCAAAGTGGATATCGAATCGATGTACAACACCGAGCGCTACCGTCCGAGATACGACCGCAAGTTGGGGTTGCCGATTTTCCTGACCCGGCCGTAGCGTTCGTCAGATCACGACATCCGAGGTGCCCCACTTCTCGCGCTTTTGGAGAAGTGGGGATTTTGATTAGGAGGGAACATGCGGATTTTTTTGACGACCGTTCTCTTGATCTCTTTCACGCTTCCCTTGCTGGCCCAGGGCGCGCCGCCGCAAGGTGGCGCTAACGCGCCCTACACCATGGAGTACTACTACAAGACCCAGTGGGGACATCAACAGGAGTTCCTGCAGCTTTTTCTGAAGAACCACTATCCGTTGCTGAAGAAGCAGGTCGATACCGGACGCATTCTGTCGGTGAAAATCGAGACACCTGCCAACCACATGACGGAAGACGCCCGCTGGGATTATCGCGTGACCATTCGCTTCAAGAATTCGACTGTCGCCACCACCGAGAATCCTGACGAAGACAAAATGATCAAGCAACTCTGGCCGGACCAGGAAACCTACAAAAAGGAAGAGCTGCGGCGGTTCGAAATCCTGCTAGCACACTGGGACCTGCCGGTAAGCGACATCACACCAAAGTAGGGCCTCCATCGGAACGGCGCCGGAAGGGCTGGGCAGCCCTGGGGCATGTCCACTAAACGCAGCGTTGCGGTTGAAGATCAAGGAATGATTGGCAAAGGATCAACGGATACTTACCTCGACGACGCGGCGCTCCGTGAAATCGTAGCGGAAGCGATCGAGGCGATGCCGGTTGTGGGTAAACGCGTCTTGGTCCTCCTTCCTGACGGGACACGTACCGCGCCCATTCCGCAGATGTTCCGGTTGTTTCAGGAACTACTCCAGCCACGAGTGAAAGCACTCGATTATCTCGTCGCCCTTGGCACGCATCCCCCGATGGGTGATGCGCAATTGAGCAAGCTGGTGGGAACTCCGGTTGTAAACGGCCGAGTCGGGGAGACTCGCATTTTCAATCATGAATGGAACGATCCGGCGACCTTCGTGACCCTAGACAGCATTCCTGCTGCTGACATTTCTGAACTCACAAGCGGATTGATGAGCGCCGATGTACCGGTTTCACTCAATAAACTCATTTTTGAATACGACCATTTGATTGTCTGCGGCCCGGTGTTTCCGCACGAGGTAGTCGGTTTCTCTGGCGGAAACAAATACTTTTTCCCGGGAATTGCCGGGCCGGAGATCATCAACTTTACCCATTGGCTGGGAGCGGTCATTACCAATTACGAAGTTATAGGCGCGGGATACACGCCGGTGCGCGCGGTCATCGACAAGGCTGCGGCGCTCATTCCCAAGCCCACATGGTGTTTTGCGCTGGTCGTGGACCATGAGGGGACGTGCGGACTGTACTTCGATTCGCCCCAGGAAGCCTGGAAGGCCGCTTCGGCGCTCTCGGCGCAAAAGCACATTGTGTATGTCGACAAGCCGTTCCGGCGCGTATTGTCGGTCCTTCCGGAACTCTATGACGACCTGTGGACGGGCGCGAAGGGCATGTACAAACTCGAGCCAGCAATCGCGGATGGTGGCGAAGTCGTGATTTACAGCCCGCGAATCACTGAGGTCAGCTACACCCACGGCAAGTTGATCGACGAGGTTGGCTATCACTGCCGCGACTATTTCCTCAAACAGTGGAACCGGTTCAAGCACTATCCCGGCGGCGTGCTGGCGCACTCCACGCACGTGAAGGGGTTGGGAACCTACGATGCATCGACCGGAGTAGAGACGCCTCGGATCAATGTCACCCTGGCCACCGGAATTCCTGAGGAGCGCTGCCGGAGGATCAATCTTGGGTATCTTGATCCCGCTAGCGTGCAGGTTGAGGAGTGGCGCGGGCGCGAAGAGGAAGGCATTGCAGTCATCCCGAGGGCGGGGGAGAAACTGTATAGGCTAAAAGGCCGAGGCGCATCTACAAACTGAGGTCGGACCTCTCACCGAGATGTTCGCAAGACCTAAACCTTGCCAAGAGGAAGATTCGTATCAGGGCATGCCTTCAGGCATGCCGTAAG
>Ga0070714_100002087_pt1 | contig 14647 bp, 10 predicted proteins | sample LARL83metaG_FD_65450 | JGI IMG/M metagenome (GOLD analysis project Ga0070714, IMG submission 65450) | Corn, switchgrass and miscanthus rhizosphere microbial communities from Kellogg Biological Station, Michigan, USA - LAR L8-3 metaG | ecosystem: Host-associated > Plants > Roots > Rhizosphere ...
CGTGCCCGGCGCCACCGGGGACGCGGCAGCAGGCGACGGCCAGGAAGCCGTGTGGCAAGACCTGGTCGCCCGGTTCGACGCGCCCGCGCCCGCCGACGGCGAAGCGCCCTGGCCGGAGCTAGAGGACCTCGACGGACCCGTGCACGTCACGCCCGCGCCGCCGCCGGCCATGCCACCTCCGGTCATGCCGCCCGCGGTTCCTGAGGCGCTGCCCCGCGAGCCGCCGACGAACCCGCCAGGGCTGACAGGGGGGCCGGTCGCACCGGGGCTGCCAGAGGCGCCGTGGCCGCCCGCGCCGCCTGTCGGCGCCAGCGCCGGGCGCGGCCCCAGGGGCAGCACCGCGCCGGACAACCCCGCCGACGATCACTACGTGCCGCCGCCGCCCCCGCCGCTGCCCAAGCTGGACCCGATCACCAAGGGCGCCTGGCTGGCGCTATTCGGCGGACCCCTCTACCTGCTCATCGCCACCGCTGTCGGCGGCAGCGTCTCCGGGCTCGCCGTCTTCCTCTCCGTGGCCGCCTTTGTCGGCGGGTTCGCTATCCTCGTGCTCCGCATGGACAATGGCGGCGGCCCACGTGACTCCGGGCCCGACGACGGGGCCGTCGTCTGACGAGGCGCCGGGGGCGCCGGGGGCGCCAGGGGCGCCGGGAGTACCCGGGACGTTGCCGGCAGTACCCGGGACGTTAGGAGTGCCGGGGGCGCCAGGAGCGCCAGGAGGCCGCCGCGGAGTCCGCACGGCGGCCTCGAACAGGCTGAACGCGTCCCTGGTGAAGCCCGCGAGCACGTCCGTGACCCCCGCCATCTGGGAGCTGATGTCGGGGGCGCCAGTGCCGCCGGAGTCCCGGTACCTGCGGGCCGCCCGGCAGATCGGGCACCACTGGCACTCCGGCGGCTCGTCCCCCGGCGGTTCCGTAGTGGCGGTCTCCCACACGCTGGCGTGCTTATTCGCGCTAGCGCCGCCGCCGAGCGTGGTCCTCACCCTGTTGGCCACCTCGCGGCTCAGGCTGCGCGCCCCCGCCTTCATCAGCCACCGCTGGAAGTCGCCGATCGGGTCCCGTGCTGGCTCACTCATGACTTAACGCTACCCCTACAGTTGCACCACATATGGCACCCGCGTGGCGCGGAAATGGCCGACGTTCACGCATTCGGTGCGGCCGATCCGAACCCGCCGCGCGAGCGGGTTGTGCACGTGGCCGAAAAGCGCGTACCTCGGCTGGGTGCGCCTGATCACCTCGAGCAGCGCCTGGCTGCCCGTCTCCAGCCGCCGGGAGGCCGTGTCGTAGAGCAGTTCCGGCACGGCCGGCGGGATGTGCGTGCAGAGCACGTCGACGTCTCCCACGGCGCCGAGCTTGGCGGCGAACTCGGCAGGCGGGATCTCGTTCGGCGTCCGGTAGGGCGAGATCAGCCCGGCTCCCGCGAAGCCGAAGGTGAAGCCGCCCACCTCTACCCGGCCGCCGTCTACGACGTGATGGCCCGGCTTCAGGTACCCGTTCCACATTCGCGGCACGTCGACGTTGCCGTAGGTCAGGTAGGCGGGCTCGGCCAGCGCGCCGAACAGCGCGGCGTACTGCCGCCGTATCGCCTGTTCGGTCAGCGCGCGCACGTCGGCGCCGTGGTCAGCGGTCAGCCGCGCCGCGATGCCCCTGGTCAGCTGCCTGGCCTCGTCGAACCGGCGCGCGGTCCGCAGGTCGATGTACTCCCTGGCGTGCTCGGCCCCGTACAGCTCGGCGAAGATGCCCTGCGTGTGGTCCGCGTAGTCGAGGAAGAGCAGCATGTCGCCCAGGCAGATCAGCATGTCGGCGCCATCGCCAGCGACCGCCAGCGCGTCGGCCGTGCCGTGGACGTCGCTCACCACGTGGACTCGCATGAAATCAACATAAACGGATCCACCGTCGCGACCAGCAAGCCGAACCGGAAGTTACTCGTGAGTAGGGACAGTGAGCACTGGCGTTGGCTAGGCTTTGTCGCGCGTGGTCCAATGGGGTGACGGCGAAGAGGAGAGGTCGTGCGCGAGTACAGCATTCCCGCCCTGGCGGAAGTTCCGGCCTCGGCGAACCTAGCCGACATGGTCACCCGGCGCGCCGCCGAGCAGCCGCGCGCCGTCACACTGCGCCGCAAGGCCGCCGACGGGGCGTGGGAGGACGTCACCACCGCCGCGTTCGCCGACGAGGTGCGGGCGCTCGCCAAGGGGCTGATCGCGGCCGGCATCTCCCCCGGCGACCGGGTGGCGATCATGTCCCACACCCGATACGAGTGGACGCTCTTCGACTACGCCGCCTGGAGCGCCGGCGCGGTCGTGGTACCCATCTACGAGACGTCGTCGGCCGAGCAGGCCGAGTGGATCCTGTCCGACTCCGCCGCCCACGCCGTCCTCGCGGAGACCGAAGCGTTCGAAGAGATGATCACGCAGGCACGCGACCGGCTGCCGGCGCTCGAGCACGTGTGGCGGCTGAACCCGGACCTGGGCAAGCTGATCGAAGGCGGCGCGGCCGTGAGTGACGAGACGGCCGCCGAGCGGGCCAAGAGCGCCAACGCGGCCGACGTCGCCACCATCATCTACACCTCGGGCACCACCGGCCGCTCCAAGGGCTGCGACATCACCCACGAGAACCTGCTCTTCGTCGTCCGCAACGCGTTCATGGGGCCGCTCACCCAGATCCACCAGGTAGCGGAGCCGAGCACACTGCTGTTCCTGCCGCTCGCGCACGTCTTCGCGCGGATCATCGAGGTCGGCTGCCTGGAGGCTGGCATCGTGCTCGGCCACTGCGAGGACATGGCCGGCCTGCTGCCCGACCTGGGATCGTTCAAGCCCACGTTCGTGCTCGCCGTGCCGCGGGTCTTCGAGAAGGTCTACAACGGGGCCGAGCAGCGGGCGATCGGCGACGGCAGGGGCCGCGTCTTCGCGCGCGCCGCGAGGATCGCCGTCGCCTACAGCCGGGCGACCGACGCGCCCGGCGGGCCAGGCCTCGGGCTGCGGATCGAGCACGCCCTGTACGACCGGCTGGTGTACGGCAAGATGCGGGCCGCGCTCGGCGGCCGCGCGCAGTACGCGGTGTCCGGCGGAGCGGCGCTGGCGGAGCGGCTCGGGCACTTCTTCCGCGGTGCGGGCATCACCATCCTCGAGGGCTACGGGCTCACCGAGACCACCGCGCCGGTCAGCGTGAACCGGCCGGACCGGCAGAAGATCGGGAGCGTCGGCCAGCCCCTGCCCGGAGTCGCCGTCCGCATCGCCGACGACGGCGAGGTACTGGTCAAGGGCAAGTCGATCTTCCCCGGCTACTGGCAAAACCAGCAGGCGACGGCGGAGACGTTCACCTCGGACGGCTGGTTCCGCAGCGGCGACCTCGGCGAACTGGACGACGAGGGATTCCTGACGATCACCGGCCGGAAGAAGGAGATGATCGTCACCGCGGCCGGCAAGAACGTGGCCCCCGCGATCCTCGAGGACCGGCTCCGCAGCCACCTGATCATTGGCCAGTGCATGGTCGTCGGTGACGGCAGGCCGTTCGTCAGCGCGCTGATCACGATCGACCGAGAGGCGTTCGGCCCGTGGAAGGAGCGGCACGGCAAGCCGGCCGAAGCGACCGTCGCCGACCTCAGGGAGGACCCGGACCTGGTCGCGTCCGTCCAGCACGCGGTCGACGACGCCAACAAGGCGGTTTCTCGCGCCGAGTCGATCCGCAAGTTCCGGATCCTGCAGGACGACTTCACCCAGGAAGACGGACACCTGTCCGCCAAGCTGGGCATCCGCCGTTCCGTGCTGGCCAAGGAGTTCGCCCAGGACATCGAGGCGCTCTACTCGTAGGCCGCAGGTTACTCCAGCAGGGCGCGCAGCCGGGCCGCGGCCAGATCCCAGGTCCAGTCGCGCTCGACCCAGGCCCGGCCCTTGTGGCGCCGGCGGAGTCGCCGCCTATCACAGGCAGCCCGGTGGCCGACGCCTCCAGGTAGACGATGCCGAGCCCTTCCACGTCAAGCCCGCCGCTCCCGGTCCGGCACGGCATGGCGAAGACGCCGCCGTGCTCGTCCCGTCCATCGCCACGCTGGCCAGGTCGGCCCTCACGGTCGGCGGGACCGTCTCGGCGCCCACGCGGTCTCCCCAGGTCCGCATCTGGTCCGCGGCGCGGCCCTGTGCATAAGGAGGTGTCCTGATCGGACATGTCGCCGGGGGTGCCTTCTGCCTCGTCGGGCGCAGCTTCGTCGTTTGCCTCCTGGCCAGCCTGTGAGTCTGAGCGCTGCCGTCTCCTCTTTGCGCTGGTCACGTACTCATCGATATAGGTCTGCCCGCTGAGCATCATGATCTCGTACATGACTTGGTCGGTGATCGCCCGCAGCACCAGCTGGTCAGCCACTCCGAGCAAGTAGCGGTCGAACGTTAGCGGCTTGCCGAAGCGCACCTGCACATGGCCGGGAACCGGCCAGCCGCGGCCCGACGGCATGCAGTCGTATGTTCCGGTGATCCCTACCGGCACGATGGGGGCGCGGGCCGCCAACGCGAGCCGCGCGATCCCGGTCTTGCCCCGGTATAGCCGCCCGTCCAGCGTCCGGCTGCCCTCCGGGTAGATGATCAGGCACCATTTCTCCGCCAGCAGCTGGGTCACCGCGTCCAAGGTCCGCGAGCTGGTGGCCTGCCTTTCCATCGGCACCGCACCGAGCGCCACCGAGACGAACAACCCGCGCCAGCGACTGGAAAAGAAATAGTCGGATGCCGCCGCGACGACGGTCTTGTGGCGCAGTTCCCTGGGCATGCTGGCCAGGAGCAGCGGGGTGTCCATCATGCTGGAGTGATTCGCCGCCAGGATCAGCGGCGGGCTCTGGGCGGCCAGGTTCTCCAAGCCGAGGACTTCGGGATGGCCGTAGTGCTTGAGGAGCGGGCGGAATACCCTGATGGAGGCACCTCGCAGAAACCCGGCGCCGGCTTTCTGCGGCAGCAGCCGTTTTTCCTTACGAGCCATAATTCCACTGGCGCACATGCCTGCTTATCACATAAGTCCCCTGACCTATCGCTGCTCAGCGGCGAGATAACCATTCTCCGAGTACCAGCGCAGCGTCCTCGTAATAGTATCCTCAACCGATGTGTAATGCAGGCCGAGTTCTCGCTCTGCGCGAGATCCGTCGTACGTATGTCCGTTGAGAATAGTTCTCATCATTTCCCGGCAGATCGGCGGTTTGCGCCGCGCAGCCCGCGCTCCCGCCTCTATCACGACCGCGGCCGCCATCGCCGCCTTGCCGGGCAGCCACATGACGCGCCGCTCGATCCCGGCGGCGCGGGCGACGAGGCCGATCAGCTCACGGGTGGTGAGAGTGGCCCCGTTCAGCACGTACCGTTCGCCTGGCTTTCCGTGACGGGCGGCCAGCAGGTGACCGGCGGTGCAGTCGGCAATGTCCAGGAAGCTCAGCGGGGTGTCCACTATGAACTTCAGGCTGCCGTTGACGTACTGGAGCAGCAGGCGGGCGGTGCCGTGCAGGCGGCCCGGGCCCTGCACGGAGGAGGGGCTGACACAAACGACATCCACGCCTCGCTCGGCCGCGTCGTGCAGCACCCGCAGCTCGGCAAGGTACTTCGTCCGCTCGTATTCGGAAAGGAACCAGCCGCGGTGGGCCGAGCTCTCGCTGCCGACAGTGCCGGCCACCTCGCCGATCGCCGCCGCCGACGAGGTGTAAATCACCTTGCCGACGCCGGTGGCGGCGGCCGCGGCGATCACGTTGGCGGATCCGTCGACGTTGACCCTTTCCATGGGCTCGGGGTCCGCGAGGCAGAACGTGTTCACTCCCGCGGCGTGGTAGACGACAGGGCAGCCCTCCATGGCACGGGCCAGGCCGCCGGGATCCAGCACGTCTCCGGTCACCGGCTCCGCGCCACGGGCCTGCAGCGCCTGCGCCGAGTCCACGGATCTGGCCAGTGCCCGTACCGGCCGGCCGGCTGCCACCAGCGCGTCGACCAGGGCACCGCCGATGAATCCGCTGCCGCCGGTGACGAGGGCAGGAGCCTGCCCGGCGTCCGTCACCGGTACGCGCCCTTGAGAAGGGACGGCAAGCGCGCGAGGTAGCCCCAAGCCGACAGCACGGTGACCACCACGGCCACCGCCATGGCCCATTCATCCAGGTACATAGGTCCGATCCGGTGAGGGTATCTGAGCATGGCGAGAAGGATCGCAACGAATTGTACGATGAACTTCAGCTTGCCCCAGATCGACGGGTAGACGACCGTGCCGTGGGCGGCGGCCGCGGACCTGAGGCCGAGGATCGCGATCTCCCGCCCGATGATCACAAATGCCGCCCACGGCGAGGCGCGGCCGACCGCCACGAGTGCGATGAGGGCACCGGAAACAACGAGCTTGTCCGCGGTGGTGTCAAGGAACGCGCCGAACTCACTGGTGCGATGCCACCGTCGCGCCAGGTAGCCGTCCAGGAAGTCGGTCACCGCGGCCACCGTGAACAGCGCCGCCGCCGCCGCGAAGCAGTACCGGACGGTCGGGCCGAGCAGGATGAGCGCCACGACCGGGACGGTCAGCACCACCCGCGCCAGGCTGATGCCGTTCAGGAACTGCGTCGCGTGCCGAGGGTTCATTGGCTTCCGATCGCCTCCTAGGGAAGGCTTCAGCCCTCAGCATGTCACACCGGCACGTGCGCGGCGGCGCATGAGATCCCGGACGGCGTCCGCGGAAGGCAGCTCGAGGGCGCGGCCGGCCAGCTCGGCCGCGACGGCCAGGTCGGTGGCCCTGACGGCCTGTTTCACCGACGCGACCGCCGCCGCGCTGACCGACAGCTCGCGCACGCCCAGGCCGAGCAGTAGCGGAACCGCGAGCGGATCGGCGGCAAGCTCGCCGCATACGCCGGTCCAGCGGCCGGCATCGGCGGCCGCCGCGGCCGCGCGCCCTATCAGGGTGAGGACGCCAGGATGCAAGGCGTCGTTGAGACCCGCCACCGCGGACACCTCGCGGTCTGCGGCCAGCGTGTACTGGGTGAGGTCGTTTGTGCCCACTGAGAAGAAGTCCACGGCGGGCGCCAGCCGTGCGGCCGTCAGCGCGGCGGCTGGGACCTCGATCATGATGCCGACTTCCATGCCGCCCTCGGCCGGCACGGCGACGCCTTCGGCGGCCAGTCCCCGGCGCGCGCCGGCGACCAGCCCGAGCGCCGCGCGCACCTCCTGCTCGGTGGCGACCATCGGGAACATGAGCTTCACCGGATGGTGCGCGGCCACTCGCAGCACGGCGCGTAGCTGCGCGAGCAGGACCTCGGTCCGGGCCAGGCCGAGCCGGATGCCGCGCTGGCCGAGCGCCGGATTCGGTTCGGCGCCCCGCGGCAGGTAGGGCAGCGGCTTGTCGGCTCCGACATCCAGGGTCCTGATGATCATCGGGCGGCCCGCCAGGATCACTGCCAGATCGGCGTAGACGGCCGCCTGCTCGGCTTCGGTGGGCATGCTCGACGTGTCCAGGAACAAGAACTCCGTCCGCAACAACCCGATGCCGTCCGCACCCGAATCGACGGCATGCCGCACGTCCTCGGCTGATCCGGCGTTGGCCGCGACCTCGATCGGTGTGCCGTCGGCGGTAACGGCAGGCTCGGCGGCCCGCCGCCGGGCCCGCGTGCCCGCCTCCCGACGCTGGCGGGCGGCGTGGTCGGCGGCGGCCAGCTCCGCCTGGCCCGGGGCCACCTGAACAGACCCCTGATCACCGTCCAGCAGCAGCTGCGTGCCTTCGGAAACGGCCAGAACGTCCGGTCCGAGGCCCAGGACGGCCGGTATCCCAAGGGCCCTGGCCAGGATCGCGGCGTGCGATGTCGGTCCGCCCATGGCCGTGGCGATTCCGCTGACCAGCGCCGGGTCGAATCCCGCGGTCTCGGCGGGGGTGAGCTCGCCGGCCACGACGATCCCGGCACCGCTCAGCTCGCCACGGCCCGCGCCCAGCAGGTGGCTGAGTACCTGAGTCCTGATGCCTTCCAGGTCGCCCGCGCGCTCGCGCTGATAGCTGTCGGTCAGCCGCTGCCACCCGGCGGCAGCGTCGGCAATCGCGCTGTCCCACGCGTCGGCGGCGTTCCGCCCCTCGCGGATGCGGCGCCTGGCCGGATCGAGCAGTGCCTCGTCGGCGAGGAACAGCAGGTGCGCGTCGAAGATGCCTGCTTCGTACTGTTCGCCGGTCCGGGTGGCCACCGAGTCCCTGGCGGCCTGCACCTCACGGCGGGTCGCCTGCAAGGCGGCGTCCAGCCTGGCCAGCTCGGCGGCGGGATCTACGGCCGGGTCGCGAGGCACCTCCATCGTGGCCGGCCGGAGATGGACCGCGGCGCCAACAGCCAGGCCCGGTGACCCCGGGATACCGTGCAGTGTGGTCCCGTCGGCGGGCTGGACCAGACCGGCGGCCATGGCCGCCGGTGTTGGCGCACCGGGAGCGGCGACGCCGGGTCCGCTCACCCCGGACGCCGCGGTGCCGGGCGGCACGGCATCCGACGCGGGCTCGTCGAAGTCACGGTCGGCCAGCTCGCGCACGGCGGCGAGCACCTGCGCCGCCTGCGGGCCAGAGGCCTTGATCAGGACCTCGTGACCCTGCTGGATGCCGAGAGTCGCGACGCCGTTCAGGCTTCGTGCGCTGGCCGGGCCGGCCGGCGCCGTGATGTTCTCGGCTGTCACCGAGGCGTCGAACTGGCCCACGGTCTGCACGAATCTCGCCGCTGGGCGAGCGTGCAGGCCGAGCCGGGGGGTCACCGTAATGCGCAGCTCGAGCGCGGGCCCGCCATCCAGCTCGGGAGCGGGCGGGCCAGGCTCGCCGGGGCCGGCCAGGTGCGCGACCTTGCCCGCCAGCCCTCCTCGCGCCTCGGCCGCTACCTTGCCCAGCGGATCGCCGAGGCGGGCCGCGACGGCCGCGGCTACCGCTCCCTCCACTAGGGGGGCCTCGCACAGCAGCAGCCTGGACCGCTGCTCGTCCGGCATCATCTCCGCCGCCATCTCGGCGGAAAGCACCGCGCTGCCGAGATCCATGAGCACCAGCACGCCGTCGTCGGCCCAGGCCGCCTCGATGGCCCGCGCGATGAATGCGGCGTCGGTGCCCAGGGGCCGGTCCGGCAGGTCCAGGCCGCCGGCGGCGACCATCGCGACATCCGGCCCGGCCATTTCCCTGGCCAGCTCGACGACGCCGTCGGCCAGCCGGGCGCTGTGCGAGACGATCACGATTCCTACCATCGCGCCCCCGCCTCCCGTCCTCTCCTGACCTCAGCCCAGCCCGTAGGCGCGGTAAAGGACCTCCACGGGATGTACCGACGTCCGGCCGGTGCCATGGGTGATCTGCCACCGGCACGTCTCACTGTCACAGACGGCCAGGTCGGGCTGGGCGGCGCGGATGTCACCGAACAGCCCGCTGCCCACCTGCATGGCGATGTCGTACTTCTCCCGCTTGAGTCCGTAGGTGCCGGCGATGCCGCAGCAGGCCCGGTCCAGTTCGATCACTTTGAGTCCAGGGACCAGCGCGAGCAGGTCCAGCGCGGGCTTGCCGATATTGTGCCCCTGCTGCTGGCATGGCGCGTGGTAGGTGACGGTGAGCGGAACGGGCCGGAAATCGGTCCTCAGCTCTCCGGCCTGGTGCAGTTCCGCCAGGAACTCGCAGATGTCATAGGTCTGGCCGCTTACCGCCCGCAGGTCGTCGTCCTCCACCCCGAGGATCTCAGTGGCCTCGCGCTTGAGCATGAGACCGCAGCTGGTGGAGGTGGCGACGATTGGGTAGCCCTGCCTCGCATAGGGAGCCAGGCCGGCTGCCAGGCGCCGGACGTAGCTGCGCGCGGCGTCGAAGATCCCGTTGGATTGCAGCGGCAGCCCGCAGCACTCCTGCCGCGGCAAGACGACCCGGCAGCCGTTGTGCGCGAGCACCGCTACCGTCATGCGGCCGAGTCCGGGCTCGAAGTAGTTGGTACTGCAGCCGTGGAAATACGCGACCCGCCGCGTCCCAGTAGTGGCGGGCGCCGGCTGGCGGCGCGCCCAGCTCCGGAAGGTACGGCCAGCGAACTTGGGTACTGGCGCGTCCCGGTGGATGCCCAATGCCTTCTCGGCCACCAGCCGCGCGAGGCGGTTGGACAGCACGAGGTTGGCCAGCGGGGCGACCGGAGTGCCGAGCTTGCCCTGCAGCGGCGGCCGGGCGATCAGCTGGTCGCGCAGCGGGATGCCGTGCTGCTGCTTCATGACTGCCCGGGCCCGTGAGTTGATTTCCGCGACGTGCACGTCCTGCGGGCAGGCCAGCGTGCACATACCGCAGGACGAGCAGTAGTCGAGCGAGGCGTCCACCGACTCCCCGGCGCCGCGGAAACGCTCGGCCTGCGGGCCGACGTACTTCGGCCCGGGAAACAGCGGCGTGACGGCCGCGACCGGGCACGCCGACTCGCAGATCGTGCACTTGACACAGTGATCGAGCGAGTCGCGGATCAAATCGAATTCCCGCTCCGCCGTCATCCAGCCTCCTTGAGGATCGCTTCAGCGGCCAGGTAACCGGTGGACAGGCTAATGCCGTCCCCGGACTTCTCCCGCCACGGCCGGGCGCCGCCGATCACGGCGCCGGCCGCGTACACGTTCGGATAGACCGGCTCCCCATCCGGCCCGACCGGGCGCAGGCTGCCATCCACCCGCAAGCCCGCCGTCTCCATCGGGTGATCACCGAAGTAACTGGGACCGAACCTGGTCTCGCCCGGGCCGGGTGCGTGCACGGGCAGTCCGAGGGCGCGCTCGCTGACGGCACCAGATACGTCGACCTCAATGCCGCCGGAGGCCAGCCCGCCGGTGGCGAGCACCACCCAGCGGCAGGCGCGGGTCGTTACCCTGGGCGCCGAGCGGATCCGCACGCCCGCCAGCCTCCCGTTGCGAAGCTCGGGCCCGGTGGCCTCGGCGCCGAGCACGAGCCGTCCGCCGGCCCGGCGCAGCCGACCGGCCAGCTCCCGGTCCAGTCGCATGCCGGGCACCGACGTCGGGACGGCGGTAGGGATCTCGAACACCGGCCGCCCGACGGCCTGCTGCAGTTCGGTCCAGACCGATCGCGCCTGGTCGACCCCTAGCACCGCGGGCAGCCCGATTGCCTCCTCGCCGCGGACGGCCGCGCGCAGCTCCGCCGCCACCGCACCGCGGAACGCCGCGTCCTCGAACCGCCGGGCCAGGGCCAGCGCCCCGACGTCGGCCTGGCCGCCGACCGGCGCGTCCAGCAGCACCGGCCTGGCCTCCAGGGCGTAGGCGGCCGCCTGCAGGTTCTCGGCCGCGAGCGCGGCGTGGAAGTCCTTGAGCACGCCGAACCCGGCGATGAGGACGGGCCCGAGGCGGCGGACGTCACCGCCGGCCATGGTCTCCGGCACCACCGCGCTCGGCCGGGGAACGCCGATGGCTGTGGGCAGCAGCATGTTCGTGCTGGGGTCGCCGACATAGGCGTAGGTGCCGACGTGCTCCTTGAGCCACTGGACGCTGTCGGCCAGCATGACCTGGCTGATCAGCGCGTAAGGATGCTCCGGATGGGCCGCCGCGAAGCCGGCCAGCGCCTGTGCGGGGCTGTCCACCGGCTCGGGCCCGTACCCGAGGATGTCGATGGTCGCCGGGGCCAGCCGCAGCGAGCCGTACCCCTTGGCCACCGTCACGACGCGGAGCCCGGCCTCGGCTAGCCGGGTGGCGGCGACCAGGCCGGCCATCCCTGCCCCGAGGACGATGACGTCGGCGGTCGCCGTGCCGGGCTGCTCGCTCACGTCGGGGGCCCGGTCGCCGTTCCGGCCGCCGACTCGGGCTGGCGCGTCGGCGCGGTCAGCGGGAGGTGCTCGACGTCCAGGACGCCCTGGAAGATCCAGTCGTCCAGCCGGGCCTGCCGCAGCTGGTCTCCGTGCAGCAGCGGGTACACGCCCTTCCACCGCTCCTCGAGGAAGGCCAGCAGCGCCCGGCTGGCTTCGGCCGCCGACAGGTGCTTGACCTGGTGCAGAATCCCGGTGGCGCGGAACATGCAGAACCCGCCCTGGCACGGTCCCATGCCCAGGCGCACGGCCCGGCGCAGGTCGTCCAGGCTCGGCGCCGACCGGCGAGCCATCTCCTCCTCGAGCCGGCCCCGGCGGACGAGCTCGCATTCGCAGATCAGCTGCTCGTCGGTCAGCGTCCGCTCCCGCTCGGCCAGCCGCGAGCCAAGCTGGTAGAAGCGCCGCTCCTGCGAATCGGGCAGCGGCTCGTCCGCGGTCCGGCAGGGCCGCGTGCTGCCGAGCACCTCGGCAGCGGCGTCGACGGCGTCCTGAGCCATCAGCCGGAAGGTGCAGAACTTGCCCCCGGTGATGGTCAGGAACCCGCCCACGCCGTCGCGGGCGCGGTGATCGAGCACGGCGTGCGCCCGGGTGACGTCCCTGGTCTCGGCTGGCGCGTGGTCCTGGAACAGCGGCCGGACGCCGCCCCACACCCGCAGCATCCTGGCGGCGGTAAATCCGGGCACCAGGTTCTCGCCCGCCTCCAGCATCTGATCGATCTCGGCTTGGGTGATCGCCCAGTGATCGGGGTCCTCCACCGGCGTGTCGGTGGTGCCGATGACGCTGACCGTCCGGATGGGCACCAGGATGTCGCCGTCGGCCGGCATCTCGCACCGGTTCACGACGGACTGCACCAGCCGGTGGCTGGAGGCCATCATGATCCCCTTGCCGGGGAGGACCTGGACCCGGCAGTCGGCCATGGCCGCGATGCGGCCGGCCCAGGCCCCGGACGCGCTCACCGTGACCTGCGCCCGGATCTGCACCTGCTCGCCGTCCGGACCGCGCGCTATGATTCCGGTGACCTGGTCACCGTCCCTGGTCACGGCGATGACCTCGTGGTAGGGCAGGATCCTGGCGCCGTGCTCGGTCGCTGACCTGGCGCAGGTCCATACCGTTTTCCAAGCGTCGACGGTTGCGTCCGGCACGACGAAGGCGCGGGTGATCCGCGGGTTCAGCCGCGGTTCGCGCCGGAGCGCCTCGGCCACCGGGATCTCCTCGGCCGGGACGCCGGTGTCCCTGCATCCGGCGATGAAGCGGTCGGCATACTGCGGATCGTCGATGGGCGTGGTGACGAACAGGCCGCCGGTGTCCTCGATGCAGTCGGCGGCAATGCGGCGCAGCACGACGTTCTCCGCGATGCATTCCCGCGCCGCCTGCGGATCCTTCACGGCGTACCTGCCGCCGGAGTGCAGCAGGCCGTGGAACCGGCCCGTGGTGCCGGTGGCCAGGTCGCCGCGTTCCACCAAGACGGTGGAAAAGCCGCGCATGGCGGCGTCCCTGGCGACGCCGACTCCGGTGGAGCCGCCGCCGATGACGAGGACCTCGCACTCGAGGCGGCCATCAGCCGACCCGGCCGGGCTGGGCGGCCTGGCGACTGAGGGCTGGCTGATGGCCGCTGGCGTCGTGGCCGCTACTCCACCCAGTCGAACGCTCTGGTTACGGCCTTCTTCCACAGGGCGTACTCCCGGTCCACCTCGGCGTGATCCATGTGCGGGTCCCACTCCTTGTCCTTACCCCAGTTCGCCCGCAGATCCTCGACTTCGCGCCAAAAACCTACCGCCAGGCCGGCCGCGTAGGCGGCGCCGAGTGAGGTGGTCTCCGCGACCGTGGGCCTGATCACAGGCACGCCCAGGACGTCCGCCTGGAACTGCATCAGCAGGTCGTTGTAGACCATGCCGCCGTCGACCTTAAGCGAGGTCAGGGTCACGCCGGAGTCGGCGTTCATGGCGTCGACGACTTCCTTCGTCTGCCAGGCCGTGGCCTCCAGGGTGGCACGGGCGATATGGCCGGCGTTGACGTACCGGGTCAGCCCGGCGACCACCCCGCGGGCGTCGCTGCGCCAGTACGGCGCGAACAGGCCGGAGAAGGCCGGCACGAAGTACACGCCGCCGTTGTCCTCCACGCTCTTGGCGAGCGTCTCCACCTCTGCCGAGGTTGAGATCATCTTCAGGTTGTCCCGCAGCCACTGGACCAGCGCTCCGGTGATGGCGATCGACCCCTCGAGCATGTAGACGGCCGGCTGGTCCCCGATCTTGTAGCCGAGGCCGGTGATCAGGCCGCTCTTCGAAGGGACGGGCGAGGTACCGGTGTTGAGCAGCAGGAAGTTGCCCGTGCCGTAGGTGTTCTTGGCCTCGCCGACCGAGAAGCAGGTCTGGCCGAACAGCGCGGCCTGCTGGTCGCCGAGGTCGCCGGCGACCGGGATGCCGGCCAGGCCGCCGGTGGCATCTCCGTAGACCTGGCTGGAGGGCCGGATGTCCGGAAGCATGCTCTTCGGGATGCCCAGCGTCGACAGGATCCCGTCGTCCCACTGCAGGGTGGCCAGGTCCATCAGCATCGTCCGGCTGGCGTTGGTCACGTCGGTGACGTGGGCCCCGCCGTTGGTCCCGCCGGTTAGGTTCCAGATGCACCAGGTGTCGATGTTGCCGAAGATGAGGTCGCCGGCCTCGGCCCGCGCCCGCGCGCCGTCGACGTTGTCGAGGATCCACTTGACCTTCGGGCCGGAGAAGTAGGTGGCGATGGGCAGGCCGGTCTTGCCGCGGAACCGGTCCTGGCCGCCGTTGGCCGACAGGTCGTTGCAGATGCGGTCGGTCCTGGTGTCCTGCCAGACGATCGCGTTGTGCACCGGCTGTCCGGTGTTCCGGTCCCAGACCACGGTGGTCTCGCGCTGGTTGGTGATGCCGACGGCGGCGAGGTC
>Ga0070714_100002088_pt1 | contig 14647 bp, 14 predicted proteins | sample LARL83metaG_FD_65450 | JGI IMG/M metagenome (GOLD analysis project Ga0070714, IMG submission 65450) | Corn, switchgrass and miscanthus rhizosphere microbial communities from Kellogg Biological Station, Michigan, USA - LAR L8-3 metaG | ecosystem: Host-associated > Plants > Roots > Rhizosphere ...
TATGTCAATCGCGACATATCGTTGGCCCGCTTAGCCGAGATGCTTCAGCGCGACAGGAGCCGGCTTCGCGAGGACCTGGCTTGGGAAGGGATGCTCCATGCCGACGATGCTGACGTTCCTGCCGCACCGGGTGCCCAACCCGCGTAGCCGATGCCACCAGTTCTCGATGTGACCGCCGGCACCTGGATGTTCGACGCGACGGTCTTCTACAACTTGGAGGCAGCCCATTTCACGGTCCCGATCATGCACATCGGCCGTCGCGGACGTATTGCCGCAGAGGTGGCCAACGAGATCCGCTCCACTTCCGGCGGGGGATACGACCCCGTGCCCTGGGGATGGTGCGTGCTGGAGCTTGAGGGTGCGAGTCAACTCCAACGGTACGCGGGCCTCCTCCGTCGCTGGAGCGCCACGGGTCGTGAACACCGTGGGGAGGCCGCTTCAATTGCCCTCGCCTTGGAGGCGCCCTTAGATGCGCCGATCACGTTCGTCACCGATGATGGCGTGGCGTTGCGGGCCTGCGAGAGCGAGGGCGTGACGGCCACCTGCACCCCGCAGCTGCTGGTGGGGTGTGCGCGCGCGGGATGGGTTGCCGCCAACGATGCGTTCACGGCCTACGAGGCGATGAGGGCTGCGCGGCGCCGGTTCGTCGTCGCGTCCGAGCTCAGCCGCCGTGACTTCCTGCGCCTCTGCGGCGCGGTGCAGTAGCCCTCGGACGCCGGCGTACGCGTGGCGAAGGAGGGCGGCTGCCAGCAGGCGGCCGCGACAAGCTCAGCGACTGAGGTGGATGGTCAGTGTCGCGGAGCCGTTGACCGAGACGCCGGTGCCGAGGAGACCCACCTCCCCGCTGGCGCCGATTGTGAGCGCCACCTCGATCTCTGTGAGCTTAAAGCCCGGCGTGTCGTCATCATTGGGCAAGGCGCGCGTGAACTTGCGCAGCACTTCCCGCATGTTGTCGCGCACGGTGTCCACATTGACCTTCTTCCAGACCTTCTCGCCGTCCACCAGCAGCTCGCCGGTGCCGGATTCCACGTCCGTAAGTAGCAGGAATTCTTCTTCGTCAGTCTCGGTCATGAAGCCTCCTCCAGGGTAGTCGAAACCGCTGTCTCGAACTTCAGCGTCATTTCGGGATGCCCGAACGCGCAGTACGCAAGCGCGGTCAGCCGGCGCGTTCCGGCTCGTGTCCCCGTCGTATCGTCCGCTATCGTGCTCAAACGAGCCTCGAGTAGCGCTCGGCCGAGAGACTTCCCGGCGCCGAGCCCTTCATAGAAGTGGCGTGCCAGGCTGACAGCCACCTTAACGTTCACCGGCAGCGTCGACGCCACGAGTGCGCCAACGCCCTTCTCCAGCAGACGTCCTGGGTACGAGTGAGGGTTGAACGGCCCAGAGAGACGCCCTGAGGAGCTGCACGCATTCAGGAACACAAGTGCAGCTCCGGAGCAGAAGGCGCTCTGCGGCTCGCGAAACGACGTCACGCGGAGCAGGCCGTCTTTCAGCGCAAGACCGGTGCCGTCCGCGAGGTGCGCCACGACGTCCAGCAGCTGGTACGAGTCCGTCTGCAGTACGTCGGCGTCGAGGCGATTCAGCGAGTCGAAGTTCTCGATCGCACAGCGTTCCCGAAGCGAGGTCTGCAGCGACTGGTAGCCCGCCGGCGCCTTTCTTCGTACGCGATCAGCGGTCGCCAGCGCGGCTTGGCGCACAAGTCGCTCCTCTGCATTGACCCCTCGACCGACGCAGGAGTCGATCCATCGCGTGACGGCATGCACCTCGCCGACAAGGACCTCCTTGCCATCGAGGAAGAGCCGCGCAAGCTCGAAGGGAAAGTCGAGGCTCTCCGGATGAGTGATGTGGATCGTGAGGCCGGCGCACTGGCGCATGGCCTCCACCAACTCCGCTGGCAGCTCTGCGCGGGCGCATTCACCCAGTTCAAGGATCTCCCGTTCCAGCCTTGCGTCGTCCCAGTTCTCGGTGTTGGCGTCGATGTCCTGTACTAGCCTGTCGAGGCGTGCGCGTGACCCTGCCGCGCTCGCTAGGACGCCCGCACACCTGACTTTGCGGCCGGTGCCGCGGTCCCAGAAGCTCACCTGGCCGTTGGAATCGACCGTGACCCGCAGGTCCGCCGGAGGCGCGAAAAGCACGGGCAACTCGAGCCGGAGTGTGCTTGGGAAGGTGGCGATCGGCACCTGCCCAAGCACTACACCGTTCTGCACCGCGTAGACGACAACAGAATGGGTGGGAGTCGGTAGGATACGGAGCTGGAACGCGTATAAGGGGCTACGTTTGCCGGGCTCTATCTTCACCTCTACCGAGGCGTCACCGAGTACCTCGAAGCCGACCACGGCGACTTCGACCGTCACGGGTGACCAGAGGTCGACATCAAACTCCCCGCTCAGGTAACTCGCTTCGGCGTGACCCGGGAGCACCAGCCTGACGAGGACGAAGATCTCCTCTTCGGACGACGAGAGGTCGCCGCGGACGTCCACAGCGAGCTGTCGAGGTTCCTGGTGATCCGTGCCACGGGAATCGCTCGGAGGAGTAGGGGGCCCGCCGGCTTTGTGCGCGAGGTCGACCGCCCCGATCTCCTGCAAGAGAGCCGACTTCAGCTCCCCTGCGGCGTCCGCGGCAAGCGCCGCTGGGACATACTCGCCGACGTTCGATCCGCTGAAGCCGGCGATGACGTCCTCCGCGCCGGCGCGGGCCTCGACCTGAAGGCCGGCCAGGGTCGACCGCGCGCGTTCGGCGATGTCAGTCACGGCCTCAGCGGGGATGATCCCGTGCCGGCGCTCAAGGAGAAGGCGGTCCTGCGCTTCTCCGACCGCGCGCACTTGGGGTCCAGGAACGTCCGCGCCCATACGCAGTCCGCATACGGTGGCCCCCGGACCCGTGTCTCGCTCCATGCCGAAGATGCCGACGTCGTCGTACCCAAGGCGGATCGACGACGCAGTGAGCTGGGCCGCCCCCAGTTTGCGGATCATTTCCTCGCCGGACTCGCCCGTCTCCACAACAATGGAGCGCGGCGAACCAGATGACCCCCGGGTGGGGGTAGGCTCGACGACGAGGAGTCCGGCGCCAGGATCCAGGACGAAACCCTTCCCCGGCGTTTCAGCCGTGACGACCCGAAGCTCGGGCTCGTCCAGCTCGGCCACAGAGCCCCGGTCGCGTCGGGCGAGCCGGACACCGCTGACCTCAGTCCAGTCCCAGCCGGGCTTAGGGTGGAGGAGGACGTCGATCTCGCCCGAGAGGAGCTTCTCGAGGGCTGCACGGGTGCGGGTGCCGACATCCCGCCTCACGTAGTCGCGGATGAAGCGGTCAGCCGTCGGATCCTCCGCCCTGTGGGCGACAGACGAGATCGCCGCGGAGATCGCGCTCGCACCAGCGACCGCGCCTGCACAATAGGCGCGGTAGTCGCCGATGTGGCGCCTGGCAGCAAGCTTGATGAAGGTGGATGTCCAGTCCGCATAGAAGGCGGCCGGCGTCCCGAAAGCCTGCTTGATGACGGCCTCGTGCTGGTCGAGGGTTGTCAGCAATCGAGTGACTTCCATCACCACCAGCCCAACTCGCCGTTCGCAGCGGCGCTAGCCCCTCGGTCCACTACCAGAGGACCGAGGCGAATGCCCGAAGCCGAGGGGCGTGGACGCGTCGGGTCAGACGAGCTCGACACGCACAACTACGAAGGCGCCCGGATCGACGCCGAGGGCTTCGAAGAGGAACGATCTCTCGGGGAGGGTCGTACTCTCCATGCACACCAAGACCGCATAGATGAACTCGGGATTGCCGACGGTCGTGAGGTTGCCATCGAACCCGCCATCGTCCAAGTCGATGGAGTAGGCGATGGCGGACGCAGCGCCGGGAGTAAGGCCGACGGCGGCGACGCTGACCCGTGAGAGGGTACCGTTCGTCCCAGCCGGGTTGAACTGCGGCCCACCGTCCTGGGCCAGCCACGGGTCACTGCTGACCCCGGCCAGGCTGGCAATAGTGACGACGAGTTCACCTCCCTGCCCATTGGGGTTCGCGTAGTTGGAGATGGCGCTGAGCGCTGCCTGGGTCCTCGCATCCATGGGCGGGTTGCGGCGCAGCAGCTCCCGTAGCCCCGTGGTGAGCCCGCCCATGTCCCACCAGGGCTCGTTCGGCCCGTCGCCTTGGTAGTAAACGTGGTCCGATCCGACGTACACCATGCCGCTGACTCCCGAGTCGGGATCGGTTGCGAAGTGGCGTAGGTGACGGAGGTTGGGCGGAGCTTCAAGCTGCGTCGGTGAGGCAATCTCGAACTGGTCGTTGATCCAGTTGGAGATGGCGTGAACCACGCCCGCGTTCGTCGCTGTTTCACTCGCGGTGGCCATCGCAGTCAGCCTCCACCATGGCGTCACACGCCCGGCCCGTCGACCGCCATCGCGTCCTCCTCAGCCGGGCCGTCAACATACCCTGCGCGGGTGTGACTTGCAAGGGCCTCCGCGACACCATAAGGCGCGGCGACCGCACTGACCCTCGGTCAGTCCGCAGCCACGCGTGGAACTCGCCAAGGAGTGTCGCAGCGGTGACCACCGGCGTTCCAGCGATCGTGGGGTCCGTGTTGGTCCTCGCTCCGGTCCTCGCGGCGCCGGCTACCTCTACTCCTGCGATGGACCGAGCCGGCGCTGATCCCCATGAGGGCAACGTGTTGAACGCGGGCGTGGCGTGGAACTCGTCGTTGGTGGTGCATCGGCCTCTTTAGGGCGGAGGTCCTAATGCGGTCGCCATAGGGGCACAAATTGCACCAGGGCGCAGCCGACACTCATCGCGTCTGCGCGATGCCGCTCTGCTGCAAGTGCGGGAATACGCGCGCTCGTGAGGGACTGGACGTGCGAGTACAACTTCGCGTGGCGACCTGCCTGGCCGCGACTATCGCCTCTTGCGCTGTGGCCACGACCCGAGTGCAGGGTGCCGCAACTCTTCCCATGCACACGATGGCCGCGAACGCCGCCGTCCCGTGCTCGCCCGCGGTGCCGGTCGCGGTGGGCCAGGCAATTCCGGGGGTGGGCACGCTCAGCACTCTGGGTCCGGGCACCTGCATTCTCACCTTGCCAACGACGAACGGATACTTCTTCGCCAGGAAACTGGCGCGGACCAACAACGTAGGGTCGGCGACACTGACGGTCGGCATCGGCGCAGATCTTCGTTTCGCCCTGGCCGTGACCTCCCTCGTACCGAATAGCAACTTCCTCTACGTTTGCGAGGTGACCAACGCGGCCATAGCCGCGGCGCAGACGTTCTTCGGATACATGGTCGTTCCGTCGAACGCGCCCCAGTCCGGAGAAGGCCTGCTATACGCCACCGTCCCGACCCTCACGGCAAGCGACCCGATCGTGGTGAGCTGCACCGGCCTGTTCGAAGCCGAATCGGCTGCGGATCCTCTGGGCATCGATGAGAGCGGCACAGCGTCGTTCGTGGCCACCGACTAGGAAACGCCCGCAGGTCGAAGGATAGGGGCGCGGGGTTGCTTGCATCCCCGCGCCTCGCGATGCTGGGCACAGCTACGTCGCTATCAGGTCGACTTTGCGCGAAGAGACCGAGGATCGCCCCTCGCTCAAGCCGTCTTCCGCAGCCTCCTGTTACAGGCGACGTCCGCCGAAATTGACGGGACGATCAGCCCACTCAGTGGTCGCCCTGTCGATGGCGTCTTGCCACGCTTGAAAGGTAACCCGACGCACTCGATTCCGTCGCTCGCAAGGCGACTCGTTCGGTGAGACCACGCGCGCGGTCAGCTAGATCGACAACGAGGCGGATGGTCGCCACGGCGATCGCCGGAAGGATGTCGTCGCAGCGGTTCGGTGCCAAGGCGAGCACCCATTCTCGAAGGAGTCGAGCCGCCGATGAGACCGCGTCAACGGCGATCTGGATACGTGCGTTCACAACGAGCGCGCCGGCCGCTGCGGTCAGCGGTGTAGGCGGAGTTCGCCAGGCATCTGGGACGGCTGCAACCCGGAGGGCGAGCGCAGCCGTTTGGCCGACCCGGAGGCCGCCGTCACGGGCGAGGGTGCCGACGGCACTGCTCATCTCGAAGCACGCCTCCGTCAGATCGGCGAGCGCGTCGGCGAGCTGGGTCGGGAGCTCCCACCGGCCATCCCCGGCGAGGATGAAACCAGCATCGTCGAGGCAATGATCGAGGTCGAGCTGTAGATGGACCGCGGTGACGACGTCCTCGAGGGCGAACGTCAGGGCGACCACGTCCTCCCAGGCGGGGCCAGCACGGCCTGCCTCTTCGCATTCGCTCGCACGCCATCACGCCGCGTCAGGTTGTCCGAAACAGGACCATGGTCTGTAATCAGGCTGTGTTGCTGCCTCTTCGGGACATTACCGGCCATTACGCTTCGCCCGACTGGGGGCAGTGGTGCGGCGCGCCATGGTGCGCGCGAGAGGTGAAGGAGTTGACTGACGTGAGGCCGCCTGTGGAGCGTCGTGCAACGCGCCGACGTCCGTTGCACGACCGGGTTGTCGAGACCAACTGCGGACGCGTACGCGCGTCCACCTGTGCGTGCTCCCGGCATGCGCGCTCGGTGCTGGTCCGACATCTTGCCGCCTGTTCCTGCCTGATTGATCGCCGCCGGCTTGTGTCCTTCGCCGCGAAAATAGGTGTCGATGGGGATCGTGGGCCGGCCGATGGGGCAGTTGAACCGGCGTTCGAAGGGGTCTAGAAAAGTGCCGGTCGTGGAGAAGGGTGCCGACGGCGTGAGTTCGTCGTAGCGAAGACGGACCACCTCGGGGAGCATCTTCTCCCAGAGCGTGGCCTGGCCGTCGTGCAAGTCGGAGCACGGCCCCCTTGAGAACCCTGGTGGGACGAGCAGATCCTACCCGCCGCTCTTGGCTCTATAACGATGCCGCGAACCATATAGGTCCAGCTCGTCAGGCTGAGAACCCGCGGAAGACCCCATCTGTGTCCACGGCGTCCGCAAACTCGGCAAAGTCCATATTGGCTAGCGAAAGGTTGTTCTCGACCGACCACATTTCACTCGGCACCACTCGAAACACGCGCCCGGGCTCGGTCTGCAAGTCCAGCACTCCGACGTGATGATCGGGGCTCGCAAAGGTCTCTCCATCTACGAAGAAGAGAAACGATCGGTAGGGTCCACGGCGTCCCACCTCTAGCAGCTCGGCGGGAGTCAAGCCTTCGTACGCGGGGTCGCTCAAGAAGGACACTCGCGCCTGGAAGCCGTACTCTCCTTCCGGTTCGCTGATCAGGCGCATGATCTCGTCCCAAGCCTCGGGATCAGAGAGGTCGGTCCTCACCAACAGCGACTCCTCGCCCGGGGGGAAGGTCAGGTTCTTCATCGGCGACAGGTTACGTCGGCTTGAGGTCTCGGGTCGCGTTGGACGGGGGAACTTCCCGGGGGAAGTGTCAAGACGGGTCACCGAGGTCCGGTATGTAGTCGAGGTATCCAAGCCCCCGGAAGAAGCGGCCGAGGAGCTGGCGAACCACACCATCGGGGTCCTGCACAAGCTGCTCGTACGACACGACCGCCGTTTCGTCGTACGGCTCAATCCGATACGCAAGTCCGCGCTCGACGAAGGCAGTCCCCATCCCGCGAAGCGCGAGTCCGAATCCCCATTCACCAAGGAAATCCGTCTTCTTCGACACGGCCAGTGCCGCACGGACCATGCGCCGAGCCAGGGTCACGATGAGACTGTCGAAGATGACCCGACGTTCCGGGTACTGCAGTGTCGCCCTGGCGCAGAACAATCGCAATCCACCGTCATCCCGGATCTCCAAGTCGAGGAGATCGTCTTCTTCCGCCCGATGGGCGCCGTTGTCCTGGATGTGACGGTCCGGAGCCATCTCATGGGTGTGCACGGCCCAGCCGCTCATTCGGGCGTGGACATCGGTCGCTCCACCCTGCCCGAAGAGATCCGGAGCGAATGCGCGCGTCGGCTTGAAGGACTGCACCTCTTGGCGGAAGTCTCCCTGCACCCACAGTCGCCAGTCGTTGGTGCCGATGGCCCGACGGAGGAGATGCCCATGAGCCCGGATCGGCTGCGCGACGACGAAAAGGTGGCCTTGGGTCCGAAGCTCCTGCCCCGTGGGATCGCGAGCCACCTCCTCCTCAAGGAAGGCGGCGATGTCGCGGTCCCGCTCTCGCCGCTCGGCCATGATCCGACGCACCTCGACATCGGAGAGGATCGTGTTTGTGCGGTCGGATCGGCCGCGGTACTTGCCGTCGACCTGGTGGGGCGCGTCAGGACTCCGTGGGATGACCACCAGCATGTACCCGAGGCCCGCTTGGGCCGTGGACGGGACGTCCTGGCACCGGATCCGAAGAGGCGGATCGATGTGACCGCCCCGAGCAATCTGATCGAGCCGCTCGGTGAGCCCGTTGGTGTCGAAGGGCACCAGCGTCGTGGGCCCGTTGGACTTCGGCTGATCGGCACCGTAGAGGATGCGCCCGCCGTCGACAGCGAAACTCGCGAAGTCGACTGCGATGTCCTGGTTCTTCTGCGAAGGAGGTGGCTGCTTCTTCACGTCGAAGATGTGCGTCTCCTTCAGGAGGCCCTGGGTGTTCGCCGCTTCCAGGTCCGCCTCGGTCCGGGGCTCCCAGCGCTCGGTCATGCTGCCCATTGTGCCCGGCCCGGACCCTGGCGCTGGCCGGCGGGCCGGGGACGTCGTCCGAGCGCGACAGCCGGCTGGGCGGCGTCGCTGATCGCGGTCGCCGGTGAGCACGACGATGGTGACATCGACGCCGCGCTCAATCCCGGCCGCCCCCTGGGCGATGAATGCCTATCTCACAGTCGTTCGGCAGTAGTCGCCGGCTCAAGCGCCAAGAAACACGAAGGCAGCCCAGAAATACGGATGAGAGAACGGGAGTGCTGCGGCGGACCCCTGATTCGAATCGTCGCGGGTCCGAATTGCGGTCGAACCCAAGTCGTCTGTTGCACCTGGGCCAGCGTCGGTCGTATATGAGTCCAGCCGTTCTCCTTCCGCCGCAGCGAAGGCCGGATGATCTTGGAGATACGCGCGCAGCTCTGACAATGTCAAACAGCGAAGCCAGTTCTTGGCGCGACGTAGCGCTCGCGCGGGTTGAAATGGCTCCCAAGCCTGGCCGTGGTGCTCATGGAGGAAGGTGTAGAAGCGCTCCATGAGGATCGCAGTCGCCCGAGCGTCAACCGACCACAAAGTCGCGACGACGCCCGCAGCGCCTGATGCCAGGAGCCCTGCCCCGAGCCCGAGTGCTTCGTCCGGGAGTTGGCCGATGTCCCCGACGCCCGTCTGGCACGCCGACGCAACGACGAGGCGAGCTCTCCGGAAGGGTTGGTCGGCAAGTATCTGCCGTAACGTGTAGTTGCTCGGTCCCAGCGCGCCGTCCGCGAGCGCCAGGACAGAAGCCATTGGGTCGCTCCACATGAACGCCCCATGGCACGAGAGGTGAACAAACGGCGCGGCTCCTTCAGCACTTTCAACGGCACTGCGAAGTGCTGCAATGGTCGCGTCAGCGCCGTAGCGCGGCCGGGAGCAGTCGAAGTGTCTGGTGATCTCCTCCAACTCAGCGCGTGCCCACGGAGAGGGCTGAGCATCAACCCTCTTGGGATCTCCCACTCCCGCGAGTCGCCAGTCCGTCGGGGAATCTGAGAGCGTCGCGAGCGCTCGGCGAAGCAACCGAATCGACGGGGCATACGCCACCTCCAGCGATATGGGCGCTGGCTCGGCACCATCGTTGTCGGGGACGGCGGTGGCGTCAAGGGGAGCGGTTCCAAGGTGACCACACGGCACCAATACCAGGGTTGAGGCTCCGCGCCTTCGCGCATAACTAGCGAGTGGTTCCACGAAGACGCGCTGCAGCGAGGGCAACAGCTCATCAAGCGCTCGATCCAGAGACCGCGCTCTATCGACTTGCGCAAGCAGGAAATTGTGAAACCGCGGCTGGAACTCAGCAAGCGTGAAGTCCGTCTGCCATATGGCGTCGACAACGGGAGGGGATCCATCGCCACCCGCGACGATCAGGCTCACGCTACCGTGATCAGTCGTGATGAGGTAGGCGACGATGACGCCCTCTGGGACCTTGAGATCCTCACGAGTGGGACTCTGAAGAAATGAGGCGAAGCCGGGCAAGGCGCGGATTCGCTCCACGGCCTGCTCCAGCCGAAGGCGCGCTGTGCGGACTTCCTCACTGTGTTCGCTCTCGGCAGCGCTTTCCGCCTGCTCCCATCGCGCCGCCACATCATCCGCGACGATGGGTTGGAAGTAGCGCCGACCGCGGAGATTCGTACGCTCGTATGCGTCGAGGGCACTCGTCCTGCGAGCGGCGTCACTGAACGCGGCGTACTCAGCTGGGTGTCGTCTCGCCAGTTCAGTGAGAAGCTCCCGATCGTCGTTCGCCAGCTCGCCGAGCGTTCGTGCACGCCAGTGCTCCAGCAACAGAACCGCGTCGAGAAGGGAGCTGGGTGCCGCGCGGGCCGCACAGGCATATGCGGCCCGTGTCACCAACCCCGCGTTCTCGGCCAGTTCGCCCTCACGTGAACTGAGCAGAACCGCGTTGCGGTACAGGGTCTCGGTGGTGTCGAGCGCTAGATGGTACGCATCCGCTGCCTCCTCCCACTCTCGCTGGAGGAAGCAGACGTCGCCGAGGCTCCGTGCTGCTTGGCGGCGCTCGTGCGGCCAGGAATCGACGTCGTAGACTTCGAGAGCTGCCGAGAAGGCGTCTCGTGCGCGGGAGAGCGCGTTGGCGTGATCCTCGCCCGAGGTCCGACAGAGCGCGGCACCAAGACTGACCTGGGTGGCCGCCCACTCGTGCGGGGAGACGTCACGCGTCCTCACCGTCAACGCCGCGTCGAACGCAACAGTGGCGTCGCGCAGGTTCGTGGCTCTCGTACCCTGGACGCGGTCCATGAGCGCCAAGCCGAGGTTGTGCTGCGATGTGGCCCAGGCATTCGGCGTGGTGATGGGAGTCCTGATCGTCAAGGCCGCTCGGTGGCAGGCGATAGCGCGCTCGATGTTGTCGCTGCGGTCGTCGTGGTGGCGGAGTCGATACGCGGCGCCCAGGTTGTCCTGGGCAGCTGCGAGGTTTTCTCGATGGTCCAGACGGGCGAATATCGCGCTTGCCTCGGTGAGAGCGACGATGGCGCGTTCTGCGTTTGCTGTCGGATCGCCGCGGACCCGGGCGAGGTAGAGAGAGCCGAGTAAGTTGAGACTCTCGGCACGGCTATAGGCATCGCCATCGGGCGTTCGGACCGTCAAGGTCTGATCGACCAGCTCGAGCGCCCGTTCAAGTGTGGCCACGCGATCCGCAGTCGGGCGATCCCGCAAGGCCATGGCGAGGCTGAACTGCGTTATCGCCCGGTCATGGGCGGTGACATCGACGCCAACGACTTGCAGTGCCGCTTCGAGGCTGACGATGGCCTTCTCGAGATTCTCCCTGCGGTTGCCCTCAGGGCGGTCGAGGTATGCGCGCCCGATGTTCGTCATCAGGCGAGCCCAGTCGCCCGGCCGGTCGGCTCGCGAGAAGACGGTCTCAGCCTGCTCGAAGCAGGCTGCCGCTTGCCGCCAAGTACGCGCCGGGGGGCGTTCCCGACTCCGCAGGTAGGCCACGCCCAAGGTCGCGACGACCTCAGCCCATTCAACGGGCGAATCTTCGCGCGTGAGGACTTCGAGGGCACCTTCGAGAGAAGTGATGGCTCGCTCCACGCTGCGCGCCGTATCCCCCTTGGCGCGTAGCAAGAGGGCCGCGCCGAGCTTGCCGGTGAGAACAGCCCAGGCATCAGGTGAGCGATCGCGAGTCTGGACGGACAAGGCGTCCTTAAAGCAGGCGATTGCCCGTTCGACACTTCCGGCCCGGTCCCAGGCGGTGCTCTCGAGGAAGGCGCAGCCCAGACTCCCCAGCGTTTCCGCCCAGTCCTCTGAACCATGTTCACTTTCCACGAGCGACGCTTCGAACTCTTCCACGGCGCGCGCCAGGTTTGCTCTGCGATCAGCCCGCTTTCGGTTGGCGTACACCATTCCGAGGTTGTATTTCGCCGTCGTCCAGTCTGCACGCTGATGCTCCGGGGTGTAGATCGAAAGGGCGGCAGTGAAGGCCTCGATCGCGCTATCTCGATTGTCCTCGCGGTCTCCAAGAATGCGGTGGGCCCACAGCAACCCGACCTCGTCTTGAAGGCTGGCCCACGAAAGCGGGTCCGTGGCCCGGTTCAGGATCGTGAGGGCGGCGATCCTGTCGGCAATCAGCCGCTCCTGGACAGCAGCTTCAACGCCGTGCGCCCTCGCATCACGTACCAGGATTCGTTTGACCTCGATCATGCGCGCGGTGCGAGCGTCACCAGCCTCTTCGACCAGGTGCTGAAATTCCGCCAGTAGGCCGTCGGTGGTGTCCCCGAGCAATTCGGGGTAACGGTTGAGCAGCTCGCCGGCATGGGTCCAAGCCGACGCGTCGAGCAGGTCAAACAGAGATGGCGGAAGGTCACGCACGCCCAGGATTCTGCCATCGCCCCGCTGAGACCTCAAATTGGGTTCTCCGACCGTGCGCGATCGGGCGGTTCGATGCGAAAATCCGCCGATGAGCCCCGACACGCCTGGCGTCGCGTCCGACGACGGAGCCGAGGACGCCATACACATCTGCGTAGAGGTGGTTGCCGCGGCCGGCGATGAAGATGTGGGCCAGCTCACACGTCAGCTCATCGACGAGGCGAGCGCCGCTGGCATTGGTCAGGTGCGTCCCGTCCGAGTGTCGCCGTTGTCGTCGGCCCGAAAGGAGTTGGAGATCGATCCGATCTCCAGCCTCCTGATCACGTTGACCACCTCGCCAGAGGTCGTGGCCCAAGCACTCCAGCTGCTGCGTGCATGGTTGCACCGTGGCCGCGGCCACCAACTGAAGGTCAGTATCGATGGGGATGAGATCGTTCTGCTGAACGCAACCGACGATCAGCAGGAGCGACTCGTTGATACATGGATTTCGCGGCACTCTAGGCGGTGAGCTGACCGTCCCCAATCGGGTTATCGGTGTCCCGACCGCCAGGTGCTACTCCAGGTACTCCAAGGCACGGGATCGTTCGAGGGGGACGGGGAGGATGAACACCGGGCCCCCACGCCCCCTCGTCCTACGGCAGTGCCGAGATGAGGGCGCCCTCGAAGATGACGCCCAGAGAGGTGTCGTCGGTTGAGTTCACCCTCAGGTCGACGTGGCGGTTACCCCGCTGATTGACCACGCCGGCGACGGGAAGCCGACGGCACGCAGACTTCTGCCCTTTCCAGTCAACAGTATTTCCAGCCATCATCACCGCGGCGTGACCTGTGCTGGCCGCTGCTGACCGCTGCTGACCGCTACCGGCCTCAACGACAACGACCGTGTGAACTGTGCGCCGGGGGTTACACCGCCTGCAAAAACCGCGAGTGACCGCTGCTGGCCGCTACGGGCTCAACCCGCAGGGACTGACCGATCGGTCGGCGCCCTTAGGAAACCGCTGCTCTATCCACTGAGCTACGAGGCCGCACTGCGGCGGGAGACTAGCACAGCCCTAGGCGGGTGACCCGTGGCGCCCGGCGCCCCCGGCGAAGCGCCGGGCGCCGGCCTGGGTCTCGCCGGACTGCACGACCGAGAGCCCCCGCTCGAACTCGTTGGCCATGGCCGCATCGACGGAGGCAAGATCCCACGCTTCGCAGGCCGACAGCCGGTCGGAGCGCATGCACCCCTGCGGCAGCGCGGCCAACTCGTGCGCCAGCGCGACGGCGGCGGCAACAGCGGCGCCGGGCGGCACCAGCCGGTTGGCCAGCCCGAAGGCGAGCGCCTCCTCGCCGCTGACGCCGCGCCCGGTGAGGATCATGTCCATGGCCCGCGCGTGCCCGATCAGCCGCGGCAGCCGCACCGTGCCGCCGTCGATCAGCGGCACCCCCCAGCGCCGGCAGTAGACGCCGAACACGGCATCCTCTGCGGCGACGCGCATGTCGCACCACAGCGCCAGCTCCAGCCCGCCCGCGACGGCGAAGCCCTCGACCGCCGCCAGCACCGGCTTGGACAGCCGCAGCCGCGACACCCCCATCGGCGCGTCGCCGTCAGCCGCAAGGCGGTTGGCGCGCGAAGCATCGCCCGACGCCACCGCCTTCAGGTCCGCCCCCGCGCAGAACACGCCGCCCTCACCGCACAGCACCGCCACCGACAGCGAAGCATCGGCGTCGAAGGCGCGAAAGGCCGAGGCCAGAGCCGCAGCGGTCGGCCCGTCCACGGCATTGCGCACCTCGGGCCGCGCGATGGTCACCACGAGGACCGGCCCGTCCACCGCCGTCAGAACTGTGCTCACAACGACGCGCAACGATAGCGCGTCAGGCGGTCAGGGCTGCGCCACCTCCGACACCGGCAGGTAGAACACCCCCGGGTCGAGCAGCCCGTCGGCGGTGGCGATGCGCTGCAGCAGCCGGTCGGCGGCGGCGAACGCCTGCTCCCGCAGGCCGGCGAAGTCGAGGACGCGCGGCGCCCGCATGTGGACCGGCGTCCGCGGGCAGATCAGGGTCACCGGCAGGCGCGAGCTGAAACGGTCGAAGTCGGCCACAACTCGCGAGTGCAGGGCCACCTGCATCATCCGCTCCAGCACCTGCTCCCAGCGGGAGAAGGTCTGCACCGGCGAGTCCGCGGTGAGGTCGATGGCGATGATGCGGGTGGGGTGCAGGGCATAGGCGGTGGAGAGCCCGCAGTTCTCGGTG
>Ga0070714_100002091_pt1 | contig 14636 bp, 6 predicted proteins | sample LARL83metaG_FD_65450 | JGI IMG/M metagenome (GOLD analysis project Ga0070714, IMG submission 65450) | Corn, switchgrass and miscanthus rhizosphere microbial communities from Kellogg Biological Station, Michigan, USA - LAR L8-3 metaG | ecosystem: Host-associated > Plants > Roots > Rhizosphere ...
CCGGGCCCTCGTGGGGCAGCCGGCCATCGTGCTCGCCGACGAGCCCACCGGCAACCTCGACTCCGCCACCGGCCAGTCGATCCTGGCCCTGTTCGACGAACTGCACCACCGCGGCGTCACGATCGTCATCATCACCCACGACCAGCACGTCGCGGATCGGATGCCCCGGCAGATCGCGATGCTCGACGGGCGCATCGTCGCCGACACGGTCCGCGATAGCCCGCTTCACGACCTGGCGTCGTCCCCGGGCCCGGCGCTGTTTCCCGGGACGCGCCGATGACCGCGACTGAGATCGCCCGGCCTAGGCGGCTCCGCCCCTCGGACCTGGGCCGGATAGCAAGCGTCGGGCTGCGCACCCGCAAGCTGCGGGCCGGCCTGTCCGCGCTCGGCATCGCCATCGGAGTCGCGGCCATCGTGGCCGTCCTGGGCCTGTCAGCATCCTCATCGGCGGGACTGCTTGCCGAGATCAGCGAGCTGGGCACGAACCTGCTCACCGTCGCCCCCGGCCAGAGCCTGACCGGCCAGACCGTCCAGCTGCCCGACGCGGCGCCCGGCATGATCTCCCGCATAGGCCCCGTCACCCAGGTCGACGACACCGGCTCGGTCACCGGCGTCAACGCCTACCGCAGCCCGCTGATCCCGGCCACCGACACCAACGGCCTCGGTGTCCAGGCCGCAAGTTCCGGATTGCTGTCGGCTCTTCGGACCAGCGTCGCCCAGGGCCGCTACCTCAGCGCCGCCACCGCGCGCGAGCCGGTCGCGGTGCTCGGCGCCGCCGCGGCACGGCTGCTCGGCATCGACCGCGTCTTCTCCGGGGAGCGGATCTGGGTCGGCAACCAGTGGTTCTACGTCGCCGGCATCCTCAAGCCCGCGGCGCTCGCCCCGATCATCGACACCTCCGTCCTCGTCGGGTTCCCGGCCGCCGAGCGCTACCTGGGCTTCAACGGCCACCCCACCACCATCTACGTGCGCGCCCAGACCGGCCAGGTCAATGCCGTCCACCAGGTGCTCGCCGCTACCGCCAACCCCGAGAACCCGGGCGGAGTCGATGTCAGCCAGCCATCAGCCGCCCTCGTCGCGCAAGCCGACGCCCAGGGCGCATTCAACAACCTGTTCCTCGGGCTGGGAGCGGTCGCCCTGCTCGTCGGGGCGGTCGGAGTCGCCAACATCATGATCATCTCCGTCCTGGAACGCCGAAGCGAAATCGGGCTACGCCGGGCCCTCGGCGCGACCAGAGCCCACATCCGCACCCAGTTCCTCGCCGAGGCCATCCTCCTCGCCCTGCTCGGAGGTGCCGTCGGCGTCGGGCTCGGCGTCCTCGCGACCGCCGTGTACGCATCAGCCAAGGGCTGGACCCTTGTCATACCCGCCGTCGCGTGGACAGGCGGCCTCGGATCCGCGCTCCTCATCGGCGCGATCGCAGGTCTCCTCCCAGCCCTGCGCGCCGCCCGCATGTCACCCACCGAAGCGCTCTGGACCATCTGAACGCCACCCGGGGAGTCCAGACTGTATCTCGCATGACCAAGGCGTTCGGCTGAGTCCCGGCGGGCTGCACCCTCACGGCGCAGACGGTGGGCTGCCCGATCGGGGCCTCGGTGCCGTCCCGCCGGCGGCAAGCGCGCCGCCCTGTCCGAGGCCCGCAAGATCCTCCGGCAGGCCTGCCACATCCTGGCCGGGCTCGGCGACGACGCACTCACCGCCGCCTGACCTCCCTCCCAGCGGCCAGGCACGCGGCACACCCGGCCGGTGCCGGGCACACGCAGCCGAACTCACCCGATGGGGAACAACGCGGCCGGCTCCCGCCGATCCGCTGTCAGCCGCCGCCGACCCGTGGTCAGCGCCAACGTGGAGCCGGCGGACGGCCTGATTAGACTAGGCGGCCGCATCCCCGCAGGCGGGGACCACCCAATCAATCATCATGTCGCCGGGGCCAATCGCCTGTGGCCCCGCGGACCTAGGTAAGGCTGGCTGCCCATGCCCCGTCCGGCCCGCCACACGGCCACCCGTGCAGAAAGGCCCAGCAACCTGGACGGAACCACACAAACCGCACATCCCTGAACCCGCCAGAGCCCCCTGCCCCCTTCCGGCCGGCGCGATCCGCTCACCGGCGCCCCCTGCGGGCTATCAAAGGGGGACAAGAGCAGACTCAAGCACGCCCCAAACCCCCGTTGCGGTCCCCGGCCGATGCAGGTAAGGCGCTTGTGACAACAACCATCCTGCCCGCCGAGGGCACCCCGCTTGCCTGCCAGTGCGCGCTGCCGCTGTCGCGCCAGGCGCTCACCTTCGTCGCCGACCTGCTGCGCGCCCGCCTGAAGAAGATCAGCTCCCGGTGGCGCAAGCTGCCACCGGGCAAGATCGCCCTCATCGTGCTGGCCACGCTGCGCCACGACCACCGCTCGGCCGACATGGCCGGCGGCAACAGCGTCTCGGCGTCCACCCTCCACCGGTGGACCTGGGAGATCATCAGGCTGCTCGCCGCCCGCGCACCGCGCCTGGACCGCGCCCTGGCCAAGATCAAGAACTAAGGCGGGGAGGTGGTGCTGCTGGACGGCACCCTGATCCCCGCCCGCCGCCGCTCAGGCACCGCCAACCGCAAGAACTACAACGGCAAGCACAAGAAGCACGGGCTGCGGTTCCTCGCGCTCACCGACGAGGCAGGCAACCAGGCCTGGATCTCCTGCGCCCGCCGCGGCGCCGCCAGCGAGGTCACCGCCGCCCGCCACGACCACATCGCCAGGCACCTGCGCGCCGCCGGGCTCGGCGCCCTGGCCGACCTCGGGTTCACCGGCCTGGACCCCGACCCCGAAGACCCCGTCATCATCACCGGCTGGAAATCCACCCGGGCCGGCAAGACCACTCCCGCCCAGCGGCAGGCCAACCAGGCCCTGTCCGCCGTCCGCGCCGCCGTCGAGCACGGCTTCAGCGACCTCAAGCACTGGCGGATCCTCACCCGCCTCCGCACCGACCCCAGCAAGGCCACTGCCCTGCTCCGCGCCCTGCTCGTCCTCACCCGCCAGCACACCACCCGCTGACACGATCATGAGCTACGCCCAGCCGCCCCCCACCAGCCCGAGCCCCACCAACCACGCCCACACCAGCCCCGCTGACCAGCCAACTCAGGTTGGAACGCTCTCAATGTCGCCCGCTGGGCCGTTGAACTGTGAGCCGCGTGGTCACCTGTCACGGGACTTGCAACAGTGCTACGCTGCGTGACGATATTCATAACTCTCTGTAACGATCGATAGAGGGGGGTGCTTCTGACGCTCGGTCGGATGCACCAGTACCTGTGGCGCTCAGGGGCGGCCGGACGACGAGCAGGCAAGGCAGATAGCAGATGGTGATTGAAGTGAGAACAGAACTCAACTCGAACTGGCTATCGCGGCTGTGTCGGCGCGGCAGGCCGGCGTTGGTCGTCGCGGTGATCTGTGCCATGGTTTCGGTCTTCGTGTTGACCGCAGGGCCGGCGTCGGCGGGCGCCGGGTCGCTCATCAGCGGCACGGTCTGGTCGGATGTGGCGCTGAACCAGACTCTCCCCAGCTCCGGCGCCATCGTGGATGCCGGCGTGACCGTGCAGTTGTTGGATGCGGCCACGGACGCGGTGGTTGCGACGACGACGACGAACTCGTCCGGGGTGTATTCGTTCGCCAACGTGCCAGACGGCTCGTACCAGGTGCAGGTGACGGCGCCGCTGAACATGAAGCTGCCTGCCGCGGTGAGCGGTAGTTCGAACGTCTTCGTCTCGACTGGGACGCCGCCGTCGAACACCGATCCGTACAAGGGCGTGTCCCCGACGATCACGATTTCGGGGGCGACGCAGGTGGCGAACCAGGATGCGGGCTTGCAGCCGATCGCGAGTCTGAATGTGCAGCCGATCACCCAGCCCGGCTACAACTGCGCCAACGGCACGGGTATGGAGGTCGCGAACACGGACCAGGGCAGTTGTATTACATCGACGCTGAGTAACGTGTCGCAGGCGTTCGCCGTGTCGGTCTCGAATCTGGGCACGGGCCAGACGGTCCACAATGTCATCGCCACGTTCACGTTCACCCCGGCGAACGGCGCGGTGTTGTCGATGCCCTCGCTTCCGGCGGGATGCGGCACGAGCAATGTGACTCCGCCCTCGAGCGTCTCGGGCAATCTGACCCTGGTCTGCAACCTCGGCAATGTGAACTCGGCTCAGGTCATCGCGGTGGTCCCGGTCGTCGTTCCGCTGGGCCCGTCGCCCAACGGCTCGTCGTTCACGACCTCGGCGCAGGTCAGGGCCGGCGACGGGACGGCGGCGACCTCGGACACGGTGACGAACCCGGTGATCTCCATCAGCGGCGCGCCGGATTACGCCACCAACAAGTCGGTGGTGTCGAACTCCGGGCCCGGGACGTACACGGTCAACGGCCAGCCGCAGCTGGGATATGAGCTCACCTACCTGATCAATGGTTATCCGCAGACTCCGAAGGGCTCCACCGAACTGGCGTTGCCGCTGACGATCCCCGATGCGGGAATTGCGCAGTTCCCGGGCGCCGTGGTGGTCTCCTGCGGGGGTCCCAGCGCGTGGTACGGCCAGAACTACACGCCGGTGCAAAGCTGCCCGGTGGGGCAGACCGCCTCAGCGTCATCGCCGTGGAACTTCACCTTCACCAACTACGCCCCGAACGGCACGCAGTGTGTGAACCTGGGCGGGATCGTGTGCTTCAACACGGGCACGGACTCGTATGCGCAGCAGTTCACCGTCTTCGTCCCGGCCGCCGATATGAACAAGGCGGTGGACCCCAGCTGGCAGCCGGGACAGCCGGCCCCGACGGGGAGCGCGACCTTCCAGAACTGCTTCGGGGCGGGCATCGACGGCAAGACCGACAGCACGGGGCAGCCCAACAACGGCAACGGCGTGATGGCCGGCACGCACTGTGCGTCGTCGAGTTTCACGATCCCGGCGGGGGGGTTCCCGTCGCCGATCACGGCGTTCAAGAAGTACGACATCGACGGCACCCAGACGACCAACGGGTTCTTCGTCGGCCCGAACGAGCCGAACGTCCAGGCGTTCATGCAGTACGTGAACGGCGCGTCGATCCCGGACCCGAACTTCTCGATGTGCGACTACTTCGACGTGTCCACCATGGAGCTGAAGGCGACCACTCCGGTCACCGTCACCAACCTCCCGCCCGGCTTCCGGGTGCAGTACGGGGTGGCGCCCAACACGACGAACGACCAGGTCGGCACGCCAGCGGTGAGCAGCGCGTATCCGCACAATCCGGTGTACGGCTACTCCAGCCCTGACCAGAACAGCATCGGAACCAACTGCAGCACCTACACCGGCACGTGGAGCACGAACCCGGCGGCCGCCTTCGGGCCGAACTGGCAGCAGCTCGTCAACATCGTGAGCATCGCGCCGATCCCCGGATACACCCCGACGCCGGCCGCTCCCGCGGGCACGACGGTTCAGATGTATCTCAACTTCAACGTGTTGAGCACCTACAACGGTGGTCCCAACGCCGGCCAGACGATCCTCACCGGCGCGTACATCCCCAACGTCGGATCATGGGACCGCGGCCCGCTCGACCCGACCTTCGCAAACCAGACCGCTCTGGTCTACTACGACCAGGTGCTACCCGTTAACACGGTCGGCAGCAAGTCGTACTTCAGCGGCAATCCCAGCTACGGGAGCGGGGGCGGATTCCTCAGCGGCGCGTACAACGGCAACAACAACTACACGATCCCCGGGGCCACGGTGCAGGCGGCGGTGGGTTACTACAACAGCGGGCCGGGACCGGACTTCAGCTTCTCGATGTGCGACTACTTCGACGTGTCCACGCTGAGTCTGAACTCCGCCAGCATGGTGTTTCCGACCAACAACGGAAACGGCCTGACCGGCAGCGCCCCGCCCGCCGGGTACGAGATCGAGTACGGCGTCGCGCCCAACACGATCGACGATCAAGTCGGCACGCCGACGGTCGGCAACGGATACACGGCACCCATCTACGGCTACTCCAACCCCGACCAGGTCGCCGGCGCCCAGTCGTGCGGCACGCTCAGCGCCCAGTTCACGACCACCCCGGCGGCGACATTCGGGCCGAACTGGCAGCAGGTGGTCAACGTCGTCCGGCTCGCCCCGATCCCCGGGTACACCCCCGCCCCGTCCGCGCCGCCCAGCTACCAGTCGTACCTCAGGCTGGTCCTCACGACCCGCGCGACGTACAACGGCGGCCCCAACGCCGGCCAGACCATCCCGCAGGGCGCCTACATCCCCAACGTCGGGTCCTGGGACACCCCCCAGAGCACGGCCAGTCCGACCACCACGCAGACCGCCACCGTCGCCTTCAAGGCGTATCAGATGGCGTTGGCCAAGTCCGTCAACCAGAGCGTCACCTACCAGCCGGGCGGCCAGATCCAGTGGGACCTGACCCCCAGCATCACGGCTGGCACGGCGGGCACGTCCATGACGGGCGTGAAGGTGACCGACCCGATCCCCGCGAACACGACCTACGACTCGGCGTGCACCAACGCGAACCTGCCCAACGGCGTCACCGCGACCTACAACGCCTCGACGAACTCGGTCACGTTCACCTACACCAACCCCTTCCCCATCAGCGCAACGCTGCCGCAGAACATGCCCCAGCTCGTGCTGTGCACCGACATCCTTCAGACAGTCAACCCCGGAGTCGCGATCTCGAACGCGGCGAGCGTCGTCTCGGACCAGGCGCCGAGCGCGACGGCGAGCAACACCGGCTCGATCACCGTGTCCGGCCCGGGCCGCCTGGCGCTGAGCAAATCGGTCAGCAGCCCGGTGATCACCTCCAACAGCACCTACAGCTGGACCCTGACCTGGGCGAACACCTCAGCGGTCTCCTTCGGGACGCCGGAGATCATCGACGTTCTGCCCTACAACAACGACGGCTCAAGCGGCGCCTCCTCCCAACGAGTGAGCGGATCTTCCACGTTCGCCGGAACGAACGCGCTGACCGGGCCGCTGCCGCAGCCGACCTATTCGCCCGGCAGCACGGACTCCGGGGCGGTCGCCGGGACGTGGTACTACACGACCGCCGCGCCCACGACGATCCAGCAGAACCCGGGAAACGCGGCGAACAGCAACCCGGGAACCGGGCCCAGCATCTGGGTCACCGCTCCGTCCATCACCAACTTCAGCCAGGTCACCGGGGTGTTCTTCGTCTCGGCGGCCCCCATGAACCCGGGTGACCAGGCGACCGTCCCGATCCCGATGCAGGCGAACAACGGCACCCAGCTCGGTGACATCTACGTCAACCAGGCCGAGCTCTTCTCGGACACCGCCCCGAACAACCCGGTGGTCTCCAACAACCCGTACACCCAGATCCCCGGCCTGACCATCGCCAAGACCGCCAACCCGACGACCATCACGAAGGTGGGCCAACCGGTGACCTACACCTTCACCGTCGGCAACGCGGGGAAGGTGAGCCTGAACAACGTCACCGTCGACGACACGCAGACCGCCCCGTCGGCCGCCGCCTCCCTCGGTCCGATCGGCTGCACCACGCTGAGCTCACCGGCCGGAACCTGCTCGGGTTCCGTCGTGCCGACCCTCGCGGCTGGCCAGACCGCCACGTTCACCGCTCCTTACGTGGCCACGCAGGCCGATGTGGACCACGGGTCGATCAACGACTCGGCGGTGGCGGACGCGGTCACGAACCCGGGGGGCACCCCGGTCACCTCGACACCGTCGACCGCGGTGGTCACCGCCACCCAGACTCCGGGTATCGGTATCGTGAAGTCGGCCAGCCCGACCACGATCACCCAGGCCGGTCAGACGGTGACCTACACGTACGTGGCGACCAACACCGGCAACGTCACCCTGACCGGGGTAGGGGTGGCCGACACCCAGTCGGCTCCGGCCGGTGCGCTGGCCACGGCGCCGGCCTGTCAGTCTCTGGCCGACCCGGCCGGCGGCTGTTCGGGCGCGACGACCACTTTGGCGCCTGGTCAGGCTGCTACGTTCACGGCTACCTATGTAGCCACTCAGGCCGATGTGGACCACGGGATGATCAACGACTCGGCAGTGGCTAAGGGTACTCCGCCGACCCCGCCGGGCGGCCAGACTCCGCCGTCGATCACCTCGACGCCGTCGCCCACGGTGGTCACCGCCACCCAGTCGCCGTCGATCAGCATCGTGAAGTCGGTGTCTTCGCCGGCGGGCCCGGTCTCCAAGGTCGGTGACTCGATCACGTATAGCTTCGCGGTGACGAACACCGGCAACGTCACGCTGACGAGCGTCGGTGTGAACGACACCCAGATCGCTCCGGCGGGCGCGCTGGCCTCGGGGCCGACCTGCCGGTCGCTGGCCACTCCGGCGGGTGCCTGTTCGGGGGCGACGGCGACGCTGGCACCGGGGCAGGTAGCCACGTTCACCGCGACCTACACCGTGACCCAGGCCGACCTGGACAACGGCAGCGTCAACGACTCGGCGACCGCCAGCGGCACCCCGCCGTCCGGCACCCCGGTCACCTCGACACCCTCGACGACGAGCGTGCCGGTTGCCCAGTCGCCGTCGATAAGCATCGTGAAGTCGGCGGCTCCGGGCACGGTGCACGCGGCCGGCGACGTCATCAGCTACAGCTTCGCGGTGACCAACACGGGCAACGTCACCTTGCACGGGATCACGGTGGCGGACACGCAGCTGCCGCCCGCGAGCCAGGGCGGCCTGTCGGCGGTCAGCTGCCTGGCCGCCACGCTGGCGGCGGGCGCGTCGACGACCTGCACCGGCACCTACACCGTGACCCAGGCGGACATCGACCACGGGAAGGTGGACGACACCGCGACCGCGACGGGAACCCCGCCGTCAGGCCCGCTGGTGACCTCGCCGCCGTCGGCGGCGTCGGTGACCGCGGCGGCGGCGCCGGGGGTCAGCGTCGTGAAGTCGGCGTCGGCGTCGGACGTGGCGCACTTGCTGGCCGGGCAGGCGATCACCTACACGTTCGTGGTGACCAACACCGGCAACGTGACCCTGGCCCCGGTGACGGTGACCGATACCGGGTTCACCGGCACCGGGACCCTGTCGGCGGTCAGCTGCCCGCCCGGCGGCACCGGCACGATAGCCAGCCTGGCGCCGGGGGCGCAGGCCATCTGCACGGCGACCTACACCGTGACCACGGCGGACGTGGACGCCGGGCACCTGGCTGACACCGGCGTGGTGACCGGGACCCCGCCGTCCGGGCCGCCCGTGACCGCCCACAGCCCGCTGGACCTCCCGCAGGCGCAGAGCCCAGCGATCACGGTGGTGAAGTCGGCGGCCCCCGCGCAGGTGCACCAGGCCGGCGACGTGATCACCTACAGCTACCTGGTGACCAACACGGGCAACACGACCCTGACCTCGGTCGCGGTCACCGACGCCCAGGCGGCCCCGGCGGGGCCGCTGGACGGCCCGGTCAGCTGCCCGGACACCACCCTCGCGCCGGGGCAGTTCACCACGTGCACCGGCAGCTACACCGTGATCCAGGCCGACATCGACCACGGGAAGGTGGACGACACCGCGACCGCGACCGGGACCCCGCCGTCCGGCCCGCCGGTGACCTCGCCGCCGTCGGCCGTGTCGGTGCCGGCCCCGACGGCGGCGGCGCTGAGCGTGGTGAAGTCGGCGCCGTCGGCGGACGTCCGCGCGGCCGGCGACGTGATCGGCTACCAGTTCCTGGTGACCAACACCGGCAACACCACGCTGACCTCGGTCACGGTAACCGACGTGCAGGCAGCCCCCGCGGGGCCGCTGGACGGCCCAGTCACCTGCCCGGTCACCACCCTCACCCCGGGGCAGTCGGTCACCTGCACCGCCGCCTACACCGTCACCCAGGCCGACATCGACCACGGGAAGGTGGACGACACCGCGACCGCGACCGGGACCCCGCCGTCCGGGCCGCCGGCGACCTCGCCACCGTCCACGGCGTCGGTCCCGGCGCCGCAGGCCCCGGCGATCGCGATCGTGAAGTCGGCCACCCCCGGGCAGGTCCACCAGGCCGGCGACGTGGTCACTTACCGGTTCACCGTCACCAACACCGGGAACACCACGCTGACCTCGGTCACGGTCAGCGACGCCCAGGCGGCCCCAGCGGGACCGCTGGACGGCCCGGTCACCTGCCCGGTCACCACCCTCACCCCGGGGGAGTCGGTCACCTGCGCCGCGGCCTACACCGTGACCCAGGCCGACATCGACCACGGGAAGGTGGACGACACCGCGACCGCGACCGGGACCCCGCCGTCCGGCCCGTCGGCGACCTCCGAGCCGGTCGACGTGTCAGTGCCGGCCCAGCCCGCCCCGGCGCTGAGCGTGGTGAAGTCGGCAGCCCCGGCGCAGGTCCACAAGGCCGGCGACGTGATCAGCTACAGCTTCCTGGTCACCAACACCGGCAACGTCACCATGACCTCGGTCGCGGTGACCGACGCCCAGGCGCCCCCGGCGGGGGCCCTGGACGGGCCGGTGACCTGCCCGGACACCACACTGGCACCAGGGACGTCGACCACCTGCACCGCCGCCTACACCGTCACCCAGGCCGACATCGACAACGGGTCGGTGGACGACACCGCGACCGCGACCGGGACGCCACCATCCGGCCCAGCGGTGACCTCGCCGCCGTCTACCGCCTCGGTCGCGGCGCAGCAGGCCCCGGCGATCACGGAGGCGAAGTCGACCACGACGACCACGGTGACCCATGCCGGCCAGCGCATCCCGTACAAGTTCCTGGTGACCAACACGGGCAACCTCACGCTGCACGACGTGACGGTGAGCGATGTGGTGGCGCCGCCGTCCGACCCGGCCGGCCTGTCCCCGGTCACCTGCCCGGACGCCAGCCTGGCGCCGGGGGAGTCCGAGACGTGTACCGCGACCTACACCGCCACCCAGGCGGACGTGGACCACGGCGGGCCGGTCCGCGACTCCGCGACCGTGACCGGCACCCCGCCGGCGACCCCGGGCGACCCGCACCCGGTCCCGCTGCCGCCGTCACCGCCCTCACCCGCGACGGTCCCGGTGGCGCAGGCGCCGGGGCTGCGGATCGTGAAGACCGCCGCCACCGAGCAGGTCACCGGCGACCCCAGTGAGGTGATCCGCTACCAGTTCACCCTCGCCAACACCGGGAACGTGACGCTCACCGGGGTCGGGGTGTCCGACCCGCTGCTGGCCACGGAAGGGATCACCGTCCGCTGCCCGCGCGCCTCGCTGGCACCCGGCGAGTCGCAGACTTGCACCTCGAGCAAGCCGTACACAGTGACCAAGGCTGACGCGGCCCGCGGCAGCGTCACCAACACCGCCGACGCGCACGCCCGGACCCCGTCCGGGCAGCTGGTCCGGTCGGCGCCGAGCACCGTCACCGTCACCGTGAGCCCGCTGGCGATCCTGATCCCCACCGGCCAGGGCGCCAGCGCGGCAGCCGCCGGCCCGAGCCCCGCCCTTGCCGCCGGCGCGGCCGCCCTTGCCGCCGGGCTGCTGCTGCTCAGGGCGAGGGGCAGGCGCCGCCGCCGCGCGTGACACCGCGGGCCGCCGGGGGCGCCGGGTGCCCCCGCGCGGCCGGGCACCAGACGCGCCGCGCGCCAGGAAAGAACGCAACCGACCGAAGGCACGAGGGAAGGAGCCACATGACAGCACGGGCACGAGCGCGGCTGCGCCGGGCAACCGCTACGGCAGCCGCCTCGGTGGCGGTGGCGGCCGCGGTGATCGCCGGAGGGTGCACCGCGCCGCACGGCGGGGCGGGCCCGCTACCCCAGGCGGCGGGCAGTCCCGGCGGCAGCCCGCCGGCCCGCGCGGCCAGGGACGCACGGCCCGCTGGCCCGTCCCGGATCCCGCTGAAGGTGCCGAACCAGGTCCCGGCCCGCAGGGCCGTCACCCTGGCCCGCTGCACCGCCACCTCCGCAGGCGGGCTCGCCGCCGGGACGGTCACCGCCCCCAGCGCGGGCACCTACACCATCACGGTGTTCTTCACCACCCGGGAAGCCACCGTGATCGGCTACGCCACTGCCACGGTGCACGCCACTCCCGGCAAGGCCATCCCTTGGCAGGCCAGCCGGCACTTCACAGCACCCCGCGGCATGCGGTGCGTGCTGCGCGGCGTGGCCGCCCGCTAGCCGCCTTCGCCCCGCCGCCGGCGGCACCCCAGTACGGCAAGGGAAGGATAAGACGGCACCACCCGGCGCCAGCCCCGGGCTGGCCGCGGCCGGCGCGGGGACGCTGCTGCTGACCCGGCACAGGACCCCGGCGCCGCGCGGTTGCCGGCCGATAACAACGACGACGGGAAGGAGACGAGATGAGCATCCACGACACGCCGGGCACCCCCGGCAGGCGGGGCAGGGTTCCCTGGCGGTGGCTGCTGCGGGCGGCGGTCGTGCCGGCCGTGCTGCTGCTCGGCGGGGCGGCGCTGATCACCAGGGGGCTGTTCGGGCCGGGCAGCGGGCCCCACCCGCAGCCGCTCCCCACCCACGAGTTCGCCATCGCCCCGGCCGCCGCCCGCGCGCTGCCGGCACCGCCGCGGCTGGCCCGCCCCCAGCACGGCAGCATCCAGGCCGCCTGCACCCGGCTGCCCACCGGCCAGCCGCAGGTCACCATCCCGTCCCTGTGCATCTACGCGCCGCTCGTCCCGGCCAGGGTCGCCGGCGGCGCCCTGCTCATCCCGCCCGACGTGCACCTGGCCGGCCTCGACACCGGCAGCGCCGCCCTGACCGCCAGGTACGGCACCACGATCATCGCCGGGCACGTCGACAACTTCAGCCAGGGCGACGGGGTGTTCTACTTCCTCTACCAGGTCCAGCCCGGCGCCCTCATCACCGTCACCGGCCCCGGCCAGGCCCCCACCACCTGGCGCGCCTACCAGGTCACCGTCGCGGACAAGACCACGCTCCCCCCTGGCATCTGGTCCCTCACCGGCCCGCGCCGCCTGGTCCTGGTCACCTGCGGCGGCCCCATCGAGCACACCCCGGCCGGCAGCACCTACGCCGACAACGTCCTCATCTACGCCACCCCGGCCGCAACCACGGCGACAGCCTCGAGCAGGTACCGTCTTCATCACCACCACCCGGCCACAGTCGCAGCCACCAGCCGGCGCCGCCCTCATCAGCACCACCCCGGCCACAACGCGACCAGCACCCCGGCGCCGGCGCCGGCCAGCACCCTGCCGCCGGCGCCTGACCACCCCGCGCCGACGCCCTGACGGCGATGCCGTCGTGCCCGCGGAACCCGGCGTCCGGCGCGGGATGATGACCGCATGACCTCGGCCGCTGAGATTCGCAGCGGGTTGCCGCGTCGATGGCGTAGAGGGCGACCGCGTCGCCGTGGCCCCGCTGGCGATCCTGATCCTCACCGGCGAGGGCGCCGGGCGCCCCCGGCCCGAGCCCCGGGCTGGCCGCGGCCGGCGTCGCCGCCTTCGCCGCCGGGCTGCCGCTGCTTAGGGCGGGGGCAGGCGCCGCCGCCGCACGTGACACCGGGGGCCGCCGGGGGCGCCGGGTGCCCCGCTCGGGCCGGGCGCCAGAGGCGCCGCGCGAGGAAGGAACGGAACCGATGGAAGGCACGAGGGAAGAAGACCACATGACAGCAAGGGCACGAGCGCGCAAGCTCAGGCAGCTGGCATGATCGGCACACCCTGGACCGGCCGCAGTTGCTGCCGTCGGCCGGGCTGGCGGTCAGCTTAGCCGGACCAGGCCGCTGATGGCCAGGTAGGCGCCCAGGAGCAGGGCGATGGTAGCCATGAGTTGCAGGGCGTGGCTGAACAGACATTCCTGGGTGTGCTTGAGCCGCGCCTTGGTGGCCTCAGGCCTGAGCTCCAAGAACGCGTACGGGATGATGATCAGCAGGAAGTCGATGATGACGAAGATGACGACGGCGATGACCTGCGTCGCGGCCGGGGACTTCCCGGTGACCAGGTTGTGCAGCGCGGCGAGGTAGCTCGCGCCCGGAATGCCGATCACCGCGCCGACGAGCACGGCGAGCCCGAGCCTGGGCTCAGCCAGCGCCCGCTGCACCCAGCTGTCCTTCTTTTCCGGCTTGTCCGGCGGCCGGGCCCCGGCCGGGACCGGTGCCTTGCGCCGGCCGTGCAGGCGGCCCGTGGCGAGCAGCGCGCCGGCGGCGAGCAGGAACAGGCCGAGGCCCAGGTCGACGCCCGCGCTGACCGAGGCCTGGTGCTTGATCGCATCGGCGCGGAGGGCGAGCACGTCCAGCAGGCCGATCGTCAGGGCCACCGTCATGCCGCCGAGCAGAACGCACAAGAACATCACCCGCGGCCGCCGGTTCTCGATCAGCACCAGGTCCAGGGCCAGCAGCTTCGGGTTCAGCGCCGCGAGGAACGCCAGCCCGAAGAACGCGGCGTTCATCGCCGGCCAGCTAGCATCCGCCCTCGTCCCCTGCTGGCGGCACCGGCCGGCTGGTCGTGCAGCCCGGGGTGCTCCGCATATGCGGTAATGCCGTCCGCGATCGGGTATGGCCCGCGGACCCGCCGAAGCCCGGGTGAGATCCCGGGGCAATCCAGGCCGCGATGGTCGCCGCAGTCGCAGCAGGTGATCTCGAGCAGGCCGGTGCGGCCGCCTTCCGAACGGCCATCCACCATGCGGGCCGGCTGGCGGCGGAGAACTGCCGTCCAGCCGTCCCCGGAGTGATCACGGGTGGCCATGCCTGCCTCCTCAGCGATGGCTCCGCCGGACAC
>Ga0070714_100002092_pt1 | contig 14635 bp, 9 predicted proteins | sample LARL83metaG_FD_65450 | JGI IMG/M metagenome (GOLD analysis project Ga0070714, IMG submission 65450) | Corn, switchgrass and miscanthus rhizosphere microbial communities from Kellogg Biological Station, Michigan, USA - LAR L8-3 metaG | ecosystem: Host-associated > Plants > Roots > Rhizosphere ...
GTGCGCAGCTTGAAACGCTGGATCTTGCCGGTCGCGGTCTTCGGCAGATCGGTGACGAATTCGATCCAGCGCGGATATTTGAACGGCGCGAGCAGCGTCTTGACGTGATCCTGCAGCGCCGCGGCAAGCGCGGGTCCCGCAGCGTGGCCGGGCTTGAGCACAACAAAGGCTTTCGGCTTGATCAGCTCGCTCGCATCGGCGCAGCCGACGACGGCGGCTTCGAGGACCGCCTCGTGCGTCGCCAACGCGGCCTCGACCTCGAACGGCGACACGTACACGCCCCCGACCTTGAGCATGTCGTCGGTCCGGCCGCAGTAGACGTAGCGACCGTCGGCATCGACGATGTATTTGTCGCCGCTGCGGGTCCAGGGCCCGAGAAACGTCGCCAGGCTCTTGGCGCGATTGTTCCAGTAATACGGCGAGCTCGTCGGTCCGCTGACCTGGAGCTCACCGATCTCGCCGGTCGCGACCAGGTGGCCTTGCTCGTCGACGACGCGCAGATCGTAGCCGGGCACCGCCCGGCCGGTCGTGCCGTAGCAGACGTCATCGGGACGATTGGACAGGAAGATATGCAGCATCTCGGTCGAGCCCAGGCCGTCGAGGATGTCGACGCCGGTTTTGTCGCGCCAGCGCTTGCCGAGGTCCGCCGGCAGCGCCTCGCCGGCGGAGACGCAGCGGCGCAGCGCGAGCCGATCACGCGCCGGAAAGTCGGCGCTGGCGAGCATCGCCGCGTACAGCGTCGGCACGCCGTAGAAAATCGTCGGCCGCTCGGCGACCAGACGCTTGAACACCGCCGCCGGCGTCGGCCGCTCGGCCATCAACACGCTGGTCGCGCCGACCGCGAGCGGAAAAGTCAGCGCGTTGCCAAGGCCGTAGGCGAAGAAGAGCTTGGCCGCGGAGAACACCACATCGTCCGGTGCGATGCCCAGCACTGGGCGCGCGTACAGCTCCGCGGTGTGGATCAGATCAGAATGCAGATGCACGGCACCTTTAGGGCTGCCGGTCGATCCCGACGAGTACAGCCAGAAGCAGACGTCGTCCGCGGTCGTGGCCGCGACGGGCGCATCGGCCGACTCGGCTGCGATCCAAGCGCTGAAGTCCAGCGTGCCGTCGACGGCGGCGCCGGAGACGATGACGTGCTCGAGGGCGTCGAGCCGCGCGGCCGCGGGCGCGATCGCCGCCGCCAGCGGCGCAGAGATGACGACGGCCCGCGCCCGGCTGTCGGCGAGCAGATATTCGTAGTCGGCGCCAGTCAGCAGCGTATTGCAGGGGATCGGGACGATGCCGGCGCGTATTGCGCCGAGGAATGCCGTCGGAAAGTCGATGCTGTCGTGCAGCAGCAGGACAACCCGATCCTCGGTGCGCAGGCCCAGGCGTTTCCAGGCATTGGCGCAGCGATTGACGCGCTGCGCGAGCTCGCCGTACGAATAGCGTCCGGCATCGTCGATGAACGCGATGTGGCCGGCGCGGCCGGCGGCGAGATTGCGCTCGACCAGGTCGGCGGCGGCGTTGTAAACGCGGGGAATGCTAAGACGCGGCGGCGACGCCGAATGATCTGCCTCGGCAAAGGCAGGCGTCCGGACGGTCATGATCGCGTTGAGGGAAAGCGGGACTGGCGATTGTGGCGGCGCATGCCGGCCCCGTCAATCGCCGCCGTGGCGCGTCGCCTGCGCCGTCACTGCGGCGCCGGCTACCGGCGCGTCGAGCGCGGCGCGCACCTGCCGCAGCCATTCCGGAAACCATTCCAGCGCCACGTCTTCGGGCAGCGTGCCGCCGCTGGCATTGTGCTGCATCACCTCGCCGATACGCCGCGCGCCGCGCGCCGCCAGGACTTCGTCGAAGCGCCTGCCGCCGAAACAGTAGGTTCCCACGTGCGTGCTGTCACCGAGCGCGAACACGCCGTACTGCACGTGCGCCAGCGAGTCGCGGGATGCGCACAGATCGGCATAGAAGGCCTTGGCGTTGTCGGGCACGTCGCCCTGCCCGTAGGTCGACGTGCAGATCAGGAATACTCCCGCCCGCTCGAATACGCGCCGATCGAGCGCATCCATGAAAATGACGTCGATATCGAGTTGCGGGCCGGCAAAGGCCAGCTCGATTTCCTGTGCGACCAGCTGCGCGGTGCCGGTCATCGTGCCGACCAGGATGTTGACGTTCAGCATCGGGGGAGGCTTGTCATGGGGACGGTGATGAACTATAGTACATATATTGAGATTGAGATGCAATAAAATGCATTTTCGCATCAACCTCGGCGGCCGCAAGACCCGCCCGGCGCACCGGCGATGAGCACAGTCGCGCCGGCGCGCACGGCACCGACGGCGGCATCCGGCCGCGACGCGGATGCCGCCTATCTCACTGCCATCGGCGAGCGCGTGCGCGAAATCCGCGCGCGCCGGGGGATGTCGCGGCGCACGCTGGCGCAGGATTCGGGCGTGTCCGAACGTTATCTGGCGTCACTGGAATCGGGTCGCGGCAACGTCTCGATCCTCTTGCTGAAGCAGATCGCGCAGGCGATCGACGTGCCGGTCGAGCAGCTGACGCGAAACGGCCCGCAGGCGCCGACCGAGGTCGCGCTGCTGATGCAATGGCTGTCGCGGCTGTCCGCGCCGGAAATCCGCCGCGCGACCGAGACGCTGCATCGCGCGTTCGGCGCCGGCGGACACGAACGAAAGCGCCGGATCGCGCTGATCGGCCTGCGCGGCGCCGGCAAGACGACGCTGGGCAAACGCCTCGCGGCCAGGCGCCGCGTGCCGTTCATCGAGCTCGACCGCGAAATCGAGCAGGCGGCCGGCGCATCGCTGGCGGAGCTCTTCCTGCTTTACGGCCTCCCGGCGTATCGCCGACACGAACGGCGCGCGCTCGAGGCTTTATTGCTCCGCGACGAGGCGATGGTGATCGCGACCGGCGGCAGCATCGTCTCGGAGCCCGAGACGTTCGATCTGCTGCTGTCGAACTGCCGCGTCGTATGGCTCAAGGCCAAGCCGGAAGAGCACATGGCGCGCGTCGTCGCGCAGGGCGACCAGCGCCCGATGGCCGGGAGCACCGAGGCGATGGAAGATCTGAAGCGCATCCTCGCCGGACGCGAGCTTCTGTACCGCAAGGCCGACGCGATCGTCGACACGTCCGGCAAGACCGTCGCGCAGAGTCTCAAGCTGCTCGAGCAGGCCGCCGTCGCCGAGGCCCCGAGACGCCTGGGCTGACAGCGATGATCACTTTCGACACCCACCCCGATCATTATGCGCATTGGCGCATGAAGATCGACGGCGCGGTCGCGACGCTGGTTCTCGACGTCGACGAGGATCGCGGCCTCAAGCCGGGCTACAAGCTCAAGCTCAATTCGTACGATCTTGGCGTCGATATCGAGCTGGCCGACGCGCTGCAGCGGCTGCGCTTCGAGCATCCCGACGTGCATTGCCTGGTGATCACCAGCGGCAAGGAGCGCATGTTCTGCTCGGGCGCCAACATCTACATGCTGGGGGCCTCGTCGCATGCCTGGAAGGTCAACTTCTGCAAGTTCACCAACGAAACGCGCAACGCCATCGAGGACGCGAGTCTCTACTCGGGCTTGAAGTCGATCGCCGCGCTGAACGGCACGACGGCCGGCGGCGGCTACGAGCTGGCGCTGGCCTGCGACGAAATCCTGATGATCGACGACCGATCTTCGACCGTCAGCCTGCCCGAAGTCCCGCTGCTGGCGGTGCTTCCCGGCACCGGCGGACTGACGCGGTTGACGGACAAGAGAAAGCTCCGTCGCGATCTTGCCGACGTTTTTTGCACGACGATCGAAGGTGTGCGCGCCGATCGCGCCAAGGCCTGGGGACTGGTCGACGCGATCGCGACGCCGAGCGCGTTCGCCGAGACGCTCTCGCGCCGCACGAAGGAGGTCGCCGCGGTCGCCGCCCACGGCGGCGACGCTGCGCCGGCGCGCGGCATCGTGCTGACGCCGTTGGAGAGAACGGTCGACGAGTCCCGTATCCAATACCCGAACCTCGAGGTCGATCTGGATCGCGCCGCCCGCGTCGCGACGTTCACGTTGCACGCGCCGTCGGGTCCGACACCCGACGAGGTCGAAGCGATCATTGCGCGCGGTGCCGACTGGTGGCCGCTGGCGCTCGCGCGCGAGCTCGACGACGCCATGCTGCTGCTGCGCACCAACGAGCTCGACATCGGCGCCTGGGTGATGCGGACCGCGGGCGATCCCTCGACGGTCCTGGCCGTCGATGCGACGCTGGCGGCGCACGCCGGACACTGGCTGGTGCGCGAGACGACGGGCCTGTGGCGGCGCACCCTGTCACGGCTCGACGTGTCGGCGCGTTCCGTATTCGCGCTGATCGATCGCGGCTCGTGCTTTGCCGGGACCCTGCTGGAGCTGGCACTCGCGGCCGACCGCAGCTACATGCTGGCGCTTCCCGAGGAGCGCGACGCCGAGCCGGCGATCGCACTGTCGATGCAGAATTTCGGCGCCTACCCGATGTGCAACGGACGCACCCGGCTGGCCAATCGTTTCGCGGCGGACTCGCGCGCACCCGAGAACGTCGGCGTGATGCTGCGCTCGGAGTCCGCGCGCGACGCCGGACTGGTGACGTTCACACCGGACGATTTGGACTGGGACGACGAGATCCGGCTGGCGCTCGAGGAACGCGCCAGCCTTTCTCCCGATGCGCTCTCCGGCATGGAGGCCAGCCTGCGCTTTTCCGGACCCGAGACGATGCATGCCCGCATCTTCGGCCGGTTGGCGGCTTGGCAGAACTGGGTTTTCCAGCGTCCGAACGCCGTGGGCAAGGACGGCGCGCTGAAGCTGTTCGGCAGTGGCACGCGCGCCAAATTCGACTGGGAGCGAGTCTAGGTTCGGGCGGCGAGCAGCGGAAGCGATCATGGCGATCAACTACAGTGAGAAGATTCCGAACAACGTCAATCTGACCGGCGACCGAACGCTGCAGCGCGCGCTCGAGCATTGGCAGCCGAAGTTTCTGGAATGGTGGCGGACGATGGGACCTTCGGACTTCGCGGCCGCCGACATTTATCTGCGCACCGCGGTCGGCGTCGATGCCGCCGGTTGGGCGAGCTATGGCCAGGTGCGCATGCCCGACTACCGCTGGGGCATATTTCTCGCCGACGCGGACCCGGCACGCACGATCGGCTTCGGCGACCATATGGGCGAACCGGCGTGGCAGCAGGTGCCCGGCGAATACCGCTCGCCGCTGCGGCGGCTGATCGTCACCCAGGGCGACACCGAGCCGGCGTCGGTCGAGCAGCAGCGCCTGCTCGGCCATTCCTGTCCGTCGCTCTACGATCTGCGCAACCTGTTCCAGATCAACGTCGAGGAAGGCCGCCACCTGTGGGCGATGGTCTACCTGCTGCACGCGTATTTCGGCCGCGATGGGCGAGAGGAAGCCGAGGAGCTGCTCGAGCGCCATTCCGGTGACGCCGACAAGCCGCGGATCCTGGGCACGTTCAACGAGCCGGTGACCGACTGGCTGTCGTTTTTCATGTTCACCTATTTCACCGACCGCGACGGCAAATACCAGCTCAAGAGCCTCGCCGAGTCGGCGTTCGACCCGCTGGCGCGGACGACGCGATTCATGCTGACCGAGGAGGCGCACCACATGTTCGTCGGCGAAACCGGCCTGTCGCGCGTGATCAAGCGCGCTCTGGAGGTGATGACCGAGCTTCGCACCGACGATCCTGCTGCGGTGCGCAACGCCGGAGCGATCGACCTGCCGACGTTCCAGCGCTATCTCAATTTCTGGTTTTCCTCCTCGCTCGACTTGTTCGGATCGGAAGTATCGTCGAACGCCGCGTCGAGCTTCGCCACGGGACTCAAGGGCCGGCCCGACGAATCGCAGTACGAAGATCATCGCTGCGTCCATGTTGCGTTCCAGCTCGCGCAGCCCGATGCGGCGCGCGGCATCACGACCGAAAGCATTCCGCTGCGCAATGCGATGAACGAAGTGCTGCGAACTTCTTACGTGCGCGACTGCGAGCTCGGACTCAAGCGCTGGAATCGCCAGCTCGAGCGCGCGGGTACCGCCCAGCGCCTGAAGCTGCCGTCGCCGCGCTTTCACCGCGCGATCGGCGTCTGGGCCGGCGTGCACTGCGATCCGGACGGCGCGCTCGTCGACGAGAGCGAATTTCGCCGGCGCGAAGGCGAATGGCTCCCGACCGAGGGCGACCGCGCTTTTGTCCAAAGCCTGATGCAACAGGTCATCGCGCCGGGCAGGATGGCCGGCTGGATCGCGCCGCCCGAGCGCGGCATCAACAGTCTCCCGATCGAGTACGACTACGTGCGGCTGTAGACAAGCGGAAGCGGGGGCCTGGCGCTATCGAAGCGAAAAGGATCCGCGGTGCATGGCGTCCCGCGAAGGGCCCGGAGCAAGGCAGCGCGAAGGGCGAGGAGTGCGTCGGTAAGCGCCGCCCGCCCCGGGCAAGGGCAATCGAGCAATAGCCGTGCCAAGCGGTCTTCTGCGCGCGTCGGTCGTGATTTGCCGCGCCGGAGCGCAGCGGCAGCGACGCGCCGCGGCACTTGAAGCGCCGCGGCCCGACATTTCTAAGCTTGCGGCTGTGGCGTCGCTTCGCCGACTGCGGTTGCCGCAGCCTTGTGATGGTCTGCAGCAAGCAACATGTACACCGCAGGAACGACGAATAAGGTGAACAGCGTTCCGATCGACATCCCGGTGAATATCACCAGCCCCATCGCGTGACGGCCTGCGGCGCCCGCGCCGGCGGCGATCACCAGCGGCACGACGCCCAGCACCATCGCCGCGGTCGTCATCAGGATCGGCCGCAACCGAACGGCCGCGGCTTCCTCGATCGCCTCGCGCTTGCTTTTTCCCGCGCGTTGCAGCTGATTGGCGAACTGCACGATCAGGATGCCGTGCTTGCTGATCAGGCCCATCAGCGTGACCAGTCCCACTTGCGTATAGATGTTGAGCGTCGCCAGACCGAGGTTTATGAAGATCAGCGCGCCGAACAGCGCCAGCGGGACCGACACCAGGATGACGATCGGATCGCGGAAGCTTTCGAATTGCGCCGACAGGGCGAGGAACACGATGATGACCGCGAACAGCAGCGTGACCACGAAGCCGCCGGACTCCTGCACGAACTGGCGTGAGACGCCCGAGTAATCGTACGAGTAGCCGCTGGGCGCCACCTGCTGCAGCGTCGTGCGCATGAAATCGAGCACCTGGTTCTGCGACACCGCCGGCGAATAGACGCCGAAGATCGTCGCCGAATTGAGCTGCTGGAAGCGCGCGATGCCCTCAGGCACTACCTCGGTCTTCTGCGTCGCCACCGTCGATGCCGGCACCAGCGAGCCGTCGGCGGTGCGGATGTGATAGTCGAGCACCTGGTTGGCGTTCAAGCGATTTTCCTGCAGCACCTGCGGTATCACCTTGTACGAATGGCCGGCGATCGAGAAGTAGTTGACGTAGCCGCCGCCCAGCGCCGCGCCGAGCGCGGCGCCGACGTCCTGCTGCGTCATCCCCAGCGTCGCCACCAGGTCCCGGTTGACCTGGACCGTCGTCTGCGGCTTGTCGACCTTGAGATCGGTGTCGACGTAGAAGAACATGCCGCTCGCCTGGGCCTTGGCGAGCACCGCCTGCGCCACGTCGTTGAGCTTCTGATAGGGCTCGGTCGTCTTGATGACGAACTGCATCGGCAAGCCCTGCGAGCCCGGCAGCGACGGAAACTGAAACGCCGCGACCCGGGCGCCGGCGATGCCGTTCCACTTCTGCTGCAGCTCCTGCTGCAGTTCCGTGGCGCTCTTGCTGCGCTTGTCCCAGGTCTTGAACAGCACGCCGCCGAACGCCTGGTTGGTCGTCGGAAACCCGGTGATCTGGAAGATCTGGTCGTACTCCGGAATCGACTTCGCGATGTCGAACACCTGTTTTGAATAGACTTCCATTTGCTGCGAAGTCGCATTCGGCGGCCCGATGACCTGCATCAGCACGATGCCCTGATCCTCGGTCGGCGCAAGCTCCGACTTCGACGTCATGAACAGGTAGACGACGCCCCCGAGCAGGATCACGCCCATGACGATCGGTACCGCCCACGTGTCGAGCGTGCCATGCAATCGCCGCTGGTAGCCATGATGCAGGCGATCGAATTGCCGGTCGATGAAGCGCACGAAGCGTCCGCTTTCCTGCTCGCTGCGGAAAAAGCGCGACGTCATCATCGGCGAGAGCGTCAGCGCCACGATGCCCGACACCGTGACGGCGCCGGCAAGGGTGAAGGCGAATTCGGTGAACAGCGCACCGGTCAGGCCGCCCTGGAAGCCGATCGGAACGTAGACCGCGACCAGGACGATCGTCATCGCGATAATCGGGCCGCCGAGCTCGCGGGCAGCGACCAAGGCAGCCTGAAGCGGCGATTTGCCTTCCTCCTTCATGTGCCGGTCGACGTTCTCGACGACGATGATCGCATCGTCGACGACCAGGCCGATCGCCAGCACCAGCGCCAGCAAGGTCAAGAGGTTGATCGAGTAACCGAGCGCCAGCATGACGAAAAACGCGCCGATCAGCGACAGCGGCATCGCGATCAAGGGGACGATGACGGCGCGGAAGCTGCCGAGGAAAAGGAAGATGACGAGTGCGACGATCACCAGCGACTCGACCAGTGTCTTGACGACTTCGCTGATCGAGCTCCGGATGAACGTCGTCGAATCGTAGACGATGTCTCCGGTGATACCGTTGGGCATCTCGGCCTGGATCTGCGGAAAAACGTCGCGCACGCGCTTGACCACGTCGAGCACGTTGGCGTCGGGCGCGACCTTGATGCCGATGAACACCGAGTTGCGCCCGCCGAACGCCGTCGAGAAGTCGTAGTTTTCCGCGCCCAGGCTCACCGTCGCCACGTCCTCGAGGCGCACGATCGCGCCGTCCTTCTGCTTGACCACCAGCTTCTTGAACTCGTCTACCGAGTGAAGGCTCGTGGCGGCGGTCAGATCGACGCTGACCATCTGGCCCTTGGTCGTGCCCAGCGCCGCCAGATAGTTGTTGTTGCCCAGCGCGGTGCGCACGTCGGTCGCCGTGACGCCGTAGGCGGCCATCCGGGCCGGGTCGAGCCAGGCCCGCAGCGCGAACGTGCGCGCGCCGAGGATTTCGGCGACCTGGACGCCCTCGATCGAATCCAGCTTCGGCTTGACCACGCGCACCAGATAGTCGGTGACGTTGTTGTTGGGCAGCGACTCGCCGAAAAAGCCCATGTACATCGCGTCGATCTGCTGGCCGACCTGCACATTGAGGACCGGCTGCTGCGCCTCGGGCGGCAGCTGGTTGCGCACCGAGTTGACCTGCGTGTTGATCTCGGTCAACGCGCGGTTGGCGTCGTAATTGAGCCGCAACGTCGCGGTAATCGACGAGACACCCGACGTGCTGGTCGATGACAGGTAATCGATTCCCTGCGCCTGCGCGATCGCGCCTTCGAGCGGCTGGGTGATGAATCCTGCGACGGTCGCCGCATCGGCGCCGTAGTAGGCGGTGGTGACGGTGACCACCGCGTTCTGCGTCTTCGGATACTGCCTGACCGGGAGGCCGACCAGCGATCGGATGCCGAGGACCAGGATCAGCAGGCTGATCGTCGTCGCAAGCACCGGCTTGCGGATAAAAAGATCGGTGAAATTCATTATTTTTCCTGCACGGTCGGATTCGGATTGTTCGTCGGCTGGACTGAATTGTCGATGACCACCGGCGTCCCGTTCTTGAGCTTCACCTGCCCGCTGGTGACGACCTGCGTGCCCGGCTCGATGCCCTTCAGGATCGCCACCTGGTCGCCGCGGGTCGGTCCTGTGGTCACGAAGACCTGCTGCGCGATGAGTTCGGCGTTGCCCTTGGCGTCCTTCTTGTCGGAAGCCTTGACCACAAATACGGTGTCGCCGTAGGGATTGAAGGTGATCGCCGTCTGCGGCAGCGTGAGGTAGCGCTGGGGCTCGCCCTCATCGACCTTGACGTTGGCGAACATGCCGGGCAGGAGTTCTCGCTTCGCGTTCGGCACCGTCGCCTCGATCTGCACGTTGCGCGTCGCAGGATCGATCTTGGGATTGATCGCATTGATCTTCCCTGCGAAGGTCTGGCCTGGATAAGCGTCACTGGTCAAAGTGACCCGCTGGCCGACGGCGACCTGGGGCAGCTGCTGCTGCGGGACGTTGAAGTCGACGTAGATCGGATCGATCGTCTGCAGCGTGACCAGCTTGTCCGCCGGGTTCAGGTATTGCCCAGGATTGACGGTGCTGATGCCCAGCTTCCCGGCGAACGGCGCCCGCAGCGTTTTCTTGCGGATCAGCGCCGCCTGCTGCGCGACCAGCGCGCGCTTGCTCTTCAGGTCGCCCGCATCGGCATCGACCTGGGCCTTGCTGGCGACTTCCGCGGCGAGCAGCTGCTTGTCGCGCTCGTACACGGTTGCGGCAAGATCGGCGGCGGCCTGCAGCGAATTGAGCTGCGCGTTCTCGCTGTCGGCATTCAGCTGGGCCAGCACTTGCCCGGCTTTGACCTCATCGCCGGACTTGAACTGGATGCTGCTCACCAGGCCGGCCACTTCGGTCGTGACATCGACCCCCCGGATCGCGCGCATCGTTCCGATGGCGGAAATTTGCGGCTGCCATTGCTGGTAATCGACCTTGGTGGTGCTGACCGTCGCCGGCGGCACGGGGGCCGACGCCATGTATTTTTGCATCATGTAGCCCTTGAACATATTGAAGCCCACGATGCCGCCGAGCAGAACTCCGACGAGTATCAGCATGATGATCATGCGTTTCTTCATTGCAGACTTCATCGCAGACTTCTCCGATCGAATGTTCGAATAGGAACCGGTTGGGAACGCAGTCGCACCGGCGTCGCTTCAGGCCGGGGGCGCAGCGGCGGCGCCGTTCCACCAGCCGCCGCCCAGGGCCTGGAACAGCGCCGCGGTGTCGGCGTAGCGCGCGGCCTGCGCCTGGACGAGCGCGAGCCGCGCCTGCTGGTATTGCCTTTGCGCGTCGAGCAGGGCGATATAGTTGGCGGCGCCGAGCTGGAACTGGCGCTGCGTCAGGTTGAGCGTGTCGCGGGCGAGCAGCTCGGCATCGGATTGCGCCTTCAGCGTGCGGGCGTCGGCGTCGAGCGCGCGCAAGGCATCGGCCACGTTTTGAAACGCGAGCAGCACTGTCTGCCGATACTGCGCCGCCGCCTGATCGTAGGCGGCGACGGCGGCGCGGCGCTTGTGCTCGAGCTCGCCGGCGTGAAACAGCGGCTGCAGCAGGCCGGCACCGATGCTCCACACGCTCGGGCCGGCGAAAAGGCTATGCAGTTGCGTCGCCTGGACGCCAAAGCTGCCCGACAGCGTGACTTGCGGATACTGATTTGCCGTGGCGACGCCGATTTGCGCGCTGGCCTGATGCAGCAGGGCCTCCGCGGCGCGAATGTCGGGCCGCTGCCGCGCCAGCGCGGAGGGCAGCGTCAGCGGCAGCTCCTGCGGCAAGGTCATGCCAGCAAGATCGAACGTCGGAATACCGCCCTCGCTGGGCAGCCGGCCGGCAAGGGCCGCGAGCTGGTGGCGAGTCTGCGCGAGCTGGTGCTCGAGCGGCGGCAGCAATGCCTCGGTCTGCGCCGCTTGCGATTGCTGCGCCACCAGGTTCAGCCGCGCGATCGCGCCGAGCTCGAACTGGCGCCGCACCAGTTCGAGCTGCTTGTTCTGCGCTTCGATGATGTCGCGCGTCGCGTCGATCTGCGCCCGCAACGATGCTTCTCTGACGGCTGCGGTGACGATGTTCGACGTCAGCGCGAGGTGAGCGGCGGCAAGCTGATAATCCTGATAGTCCACCAGCGATTGCAACGCTTCGAGCTCGCGCCGGTTGCCGCCGGCGACGTCGAGCGCGTACGACACGTTGACCGACGCGTTGTACAGATTGAATATCGTCGTACCGGTACCGGGCTGGCCGAAGGCGGCGCCGGAAACCTTTTCGCGCGTCGCGCCCAGGTTGCCGTCGACCTTCGGATACAGAAGCGCGCCGGTCTGCGCCGCCAGGTTTTCGCGCGCGACCCGCAGCGCTGCCTCGGCTGCGGTGAGGTTGGGGCTGTCGGCGATCGCCTGGCGCACCAGCCGATCGAGCGGGTCGGAATGGAACAGTGCCCACCATTGCGAAGGCAGATCCTGCCCCGGCACGAAACGCTGTGTGCTGCCCGCGGGACCAGGGGCGGACGCGGTCTCGGGCGGCAGCTCGGTCTCGGTATAGCGGGTGGCCGCGGGCGCATCGGGCTGGCGGAAATTCGGACCCACCATGCAGCCGGCGAGAAGCGCACTCGCTGTGCCAATGAGTATTGCGCGACGCATTATTTTCACCTTGCCGTCCCCGTGATCGACCGTTATCGGTTTGCAATCGCCGAGCGCGGTACGTCGCCGGCGACATCCCTGTTCTCCGCCCAAGCGTCGTTCGTTAACTTGGGACACTGATTTGTCTGTTCAAGGCCGGTCGCTTTGAGCGCGGACGGGCCGTGGTTTTGGTGGGCCCGGCTGGACTCGAACCAGCGACCAAAGGATTATGAGTCCTCTGCTCTAACCAACTGAGCTACAGGCCCGCTCGGCGCGGTCCGCGATTATAGCCGACGCGAATCACCTTCCGCAGTTGTCTGTGTATTGCGCTGTGCTGCCTTGAGCTCCGGCAGCGCGGCGCGGGTACGCTCCTCGCGCGATGTCTGGTGATCATTGCTCGACGAAGCCGCGGCACGCGCTTCCGAGTGCGCGATCGCCGGCACCTCAACCGTCCAAGCGGTATAACCCCGGCCCGCATCGCGCGCGCGACCCGCAGGCGGCGCGGCGCCGCGACGGCGGGACCTGCCCCTCGCGGCGAGTTTCATCCCGATGGCGAGAACCAGCACGGCCAGCGCCGCCAGCAGCATGGCGTGCGACAGTGGCCCGACGTCTTCTTCCATCGCGGCAAAAAGCGCGATGGTGATCGAAAGACCGAACAGGAACCCTGCACCAAAATCAAGCAAGGTCCTCGACGACGATGTCGCGGCGGCTTTCATCGCGTCAATCTCCGGCCGCCGTCGGCGCGGCGCTGCCGGCAGCGGAGCGAACCGGCCGCGCCAGCCAGATGACGCCGATCAGGCCGAGGAACAGCAGCGCCGACACGAAAAAGATATCGTTGGCCGAAAGCATGAACGCCTGCTTGTCGATCAGCTGGTTCAACATCTGATAGCTCTGCTGCTGGCCGATCCCGCCCGCATGCATGCGGTCGAGCGCCTGCAACGCGTTGGCATCGAACGGCGAGATGTGCTCGGCGAGCTGCGCGTGATGCAGGCTTGCGCCCCGATCCCACATCGTCGTCGCGATCGACGTGCCGAACGATCCCGCGGTGATCCGCGCGAAATTGAACAGCCCCGATGCGGCGGGAAACCGGTCGGGCGAGAGCCCGGACAGGCTGAGACTCACCAGCGGGATGAAGAATACCGCCACCGCCGCGCCCTGCAATATCGTCGGCACCATCAGGGTGCGAAAGTCGGCATCGGTGTTGAACTGCGAGCGCATATACAGCACGACGGCGAAGATCGCAAACGACACCGTCGCAAACACGCGCGGATCGACCTTGGTGATGTTCCTGCCGACCAGCGGCGAGAGCAGGATCGCCAGCAGCCCGACCGGCGCCAGCACCATGCCCGCCATCGTGGCGGTATAGCCCATGTATTGCTGCAGCCACAACGGTAGTAAGACCAGATTGCCGAAGAATGTTCCGTAGGCGAGCGACATCGCCACCGTGCTGGTCCAGAAGTTCCGCCGCTGGAACAGTCGCAAATCGACGACAGGATGGCGCTCGGTCAGCTCCCATACGAGGAACAGAACGAAGCCGACGACGACGACGATCGCGAGGATCGCGATCTGTGGCGACTCGAACCAGTCGAGATCCTTGCCGCGATCGAGCATGATCTGCAGCGCGCCGACCCAGATCACCAGCAGCCCCAGCCCGACGCCGTCGATGGGCAGGCGCACCGTCGGCGTTTCGCGGGTGCGGTAGATCATCCAGGTCACCGCGGCGGCCGCGATGCCGACCGGTATGTTGATATAGAAGATCCACGGCCAGGAGATGTTGTCGGTGATCCATCCGCCGAGCAGCGGACCGGCGACCGGAGCGACCAGCGTCGTGATCGACCACATTGCCAGCGCGGTGCCCGCGCGCTCCTTCTTGTAGCTCGACAGCAGCAGCGACTGTGACAGCGGAATCATCGGTCCGGCGACCGCGCCCTGGATCACGCGAAACAGGATCAGCAGTCCGAGCGACGGCGCCAGCGCGCAAAGAAACGACGAGAGCACGAACAGCAGGATGGAAAGGGTGAACAGCCGCACTTGTCCGAAGCGTTGCGTCAGCCATCCGGTCAGCGGCAGCGATATCGCGTTGGCCACGCCGAACGAAGTGATCACCCAGGTGCCCTGGTCGGGCGAGACGCCCAGGTCGCCGGCGATCGCGGGGATCGACACGTTGGCAATCGAGGTGTCGAGCACGTTCATGAACGTGGCCAGCGACAGGGCGATCGTACCGAGGACCAGTGCGGTGCCGGTCAGCGGCGGCGCGGCCGGCGGGGAGGCCCTCGGCGAAGCGCGGGCGGGGGCGCCGGCCCGGGCGCCGGGCAATGCTGCGTCGGACATCGCGCGTGCCTAGAGAGGGCGCCCG
>Ga0070714_100002094_pt1 | contig 14633 bp, 13 predicted proteins | sample LARL83metaG_FD_65450 | JGI IMG/M metagenome (GOLD analysis project Ga0070714, IMG submission 65450) | Corn, switchgrass and miscanthus rhizosphere microbial communities from Kellogg Biological Station, Michigan, USA - LAR L8-3 metaG | ecosystem: Host-associated > Plants > Roots > Rhizosphere ...
CTCTTCGCCGCACGAAAGGACGGTCCGATGATCCGACTCGCTCGCATCACCCTTGGCATCGCACCTCTTACGTGCGTGCTTGACCGCGCGCTCATCCGCGGGGACGTCACCGTCTGTTGATCATCGCAGCGCATCGCGCTGCGACTGATGGTCGTGACGGCCCCCGCGAACACCGCGGGGGTTTTCGTTTTACACAATCTTCTCGCTGATGAAGGAGGCCAGGTCATGGAAGCGTGGTTCATCGCCGAACACGCCCGTCGCCGCTGCGACGAACTACGCGCGCAGGCCGCCCGTCAGCGCCTCGCGCGGATCGCGAGCCCACGCTCGCGCGCCGGTGCTCGTCGCCTGATCGCTCGCGCGCTCGTCGCGCTCGGTTCGATGTTCGTCGCCGCCGGTGAGCGGGTCGACAGCGCGGCTCCCGCCGCGAACTAGCGACGTTCGGTCCAACAACGATTTCGCGAGGGGTGTCGCATCCGCGGGCACGCAGCGGTTCGGGGCAGACTTGCCTGCCGCCGTTCTCTTCGCCGACTCTCGTCGGCTCAGAAGGCCCGCTTCATGCGACCCCTCAGCGAAATCTCAGAGCGAATAAATCGCGTTCAGTGGAGCGGGTCGTAGCCGTGGCGACGGAAGATCGATTGACCGCCGGGGCCCGCCGCTGCGTCGAGGAGCGCCCGCGCCAGTTCGGGTTGCTTCGAGCCATGAGCGACTGCGATGTAGTTCGTCGCTTCGACTTCGAACTGTTGCGGGATCGGCACGATCTTCACCGTGTCGCGATATTTCGCGCTGACGTCCGTGAAGTACACGATACCGCCGTCCGCTTCGCCAAGCGCGACTTTCTCGAGCACCTGCTTCACGTTCGTCTCGAATGAGACGGCGTGCGCGAGCACGCGAGAACCGAAATCGGCGCCGTAGGCGACCGATGCTTTGCTGAATATCTCGCGCGTGTAGATGCCGATCGGCACTGCATCGGTGCCGAGCACGAGTTTCACGTCTTTGTCGGCGAGATCGCGCAGCGATCTGATGCCGCCGGGATTGTCTTTCGGAACGACGATGACTTCGTGGCTTTCAGAGAGCGCGCGGACGTCGTCGACGACAAGGCCTTCGGTCACGAGCGCGTCCATGTGCTGTTTGTCGGCGGAGATGAAGATGTCGAACGGAGCCCCTTGTTCCGCCTGCGTTTCGAGGATCTGGGTTCCGGCGTACTCGGGCGTGACGATGACGCCCGGATGCGCCTGCTCGAACGCGCCGATGACGTCGTTGAGCGGGTCGGTCACATTTGCTGCGGCGAGGGCGACGAGCGTCACCTGTTGCGTCGGGTCGGCTGCGATCTTCGAACCGTGCGCAAAGCCGACGGTCATCGCGGCGAATGCGAGCGCGGCCGGATGCGTCAGCATCCGCTTGAGGTCGAGGGCGGCCATTGGACTCCTACGTCACTTCGTTCTGACTGCGTGCTCTTGGACCGACGCGAATACGACGTCGCCGATAGCGTATCCCGCACGCCTCGCGTCGCGGGCGCCGACGTCGACGCGCATGGTCGCGCCTCCGCGCGCGACTACTCGAACGCTCGCTCCGAGCGGCCGGATGTCGACGATCTCGACGCGCCATTCGAAGCGAGCGCCGGTCGGCACCAAGGAGAGCGTCGCAGACCACGGATCGAAGGCGATCGTTCTGCCGGAATCGACGCCGTCCGCAGACACGGTCGCGAGGTTCGTCCCCGTGAGCGCCGCGACGAATTCGTCGGCGGGGAAGCGCGCCAGCTCGTCGGCGCTGCCCGTCTGGACGATGCGGCCGCGGTGCATCGCGGCGATGCGATCGCCGAGAAGCCGAGCGTCGTCGTAGTCGTGCGTCACGACGATCGTCGGTATCGCGAGCCGGCCGAGCACGTCACGCAGCTCGAGCCGGATGCGCGCTCGGCTCTCGACGTCGAGCGCTGCGAGCGGTTCGTCTAGCAAGAGCGCTTTCGGCTCGGTGACGAGCGCGCGCGCGAGCGCGACTCGTTGGCGCTCGCCGCCTGAGAGTTCGGTCGAACGCACGCGTGCGATACGCTCCAAGCCGAGGAATGCGATAGCGCGATCCACGCGAGCAGCGCGCGTCGCTGCGTCGACGCGGAACAAGCCGTAGCCGATGTTATCGTGCACGCTCAAGTGTGGGAACAGCGCGTAATGCTGGAAGAGGTAGCCGAGCTTGCGATTCTCCGGCGGCGTGTCGATCCGCGACTCGACGTCGACGAGCGTGGCGCCCGCGAGCGACACGGAACCGGAATCGGGCTTCGTCAAACCGGCGATGACGTTGAGGAGCGTGCTCTTCCCGGCCCCCGACCGTCCGACGAGCGCGAGCGTTTGCGCTCGAATCCCGAGCCCGACGTCGAGCTCGAACTCAGGAAGACGCTTGCGAAATCGGCAGTCGAGCAATGTCGAGCGTCTCCTCGCGCCGATGTGCGCCCGTATCCCGGCCCATGCGCCAATCGAGCAGCCGGATGAGCAGCAGCAACGCGAAAGCTGAGAACAATAGCAATGCGGCCATCGCGACCGCGACGTCGAGCCCGGAATCGAGCGCGGTGTAGATCGCGAGCGGCAACGTCTGCGTCACGCCGGGCAGATTGCCGGCGAAGAGCATCGTCGCGCCGAACTCGCCGAGCGCGCGCGCCCAACTGAGCGCGGCTCCTGCGAGGATGCCGCCGGCGGCGAGCGGGAGCTCGACCGCGATAAAGGTCCGCAGCGGCGACGCGCCGAGCGTGCGTGAGACGGCGACGAGATCGCTGTCGATCGCGTCGAACGCCTGGCGGGCTGCGACGACGAAGAACGGTCCGGCGACGAAGGCTTGCGCGATGACGACCGCGGCGGTCGTGAACGCGACGCCGAGATGGAGGGACTCGAGCGTCGGGCCGAGCATGCCGCGGCGGCCGAAGACGAGCAGCAGGCCGACGCCGGCGACGGCGGGAGGCACGACGATCGGCATCTGTACGGCGGCCTCGAGCAGGCGTTTGCCCCGAAAGCGCGACCGCGCCAACCAGTAGGCGAGCGGCGTCCCGAAGAGTATCGTCACGCCCACCGCCTCGAACGTCGTGCGCAGACTCAGGCCGAGGGCAGTCACCGCGACCGGTGATGAAAGGTCCGCGAATGCCTTGGCCGGCGGTATCGCGATGAACACCGCGATGAGCGGAAGGAACAAGAAGGCGAGCGCGAGCGCGACGATAGCACCGAGCGCGATCCGGCCGAGCGCGGACTCAAAACGCGGCATCGAGCGCCCGTTCGCTCGGCGGCGGACGGCTCCCTAGACCTAGTTTCGGACCGGTGTGACGTGGGTAAGCCGTAACGCCTGGCGCTGGAATCGCATCGTATATACCGGCCGCCACGGCTTGCGCACACCTCGTAGCTTCCTCGAGCCGTCGTCTTGGTCGCGTCCGACTCGAAAACGAGCCAATACATTGAAAGATCGTGTCTTCAAATCCCGACTCGACGGTTCGCCCGATTCAGGGCCGGCGAGTTGGTTTGCTTTGCGAACCGATGACCCGATGGAATTCATCGAACATCTGAAGGATGCGGCAGGACACGACATCGTCGAGCACTTCGCTCGCGGCGACTTCGAGAAATGGCTGCGCGAACTTTATAGCCGCCCGGATCTCGCCGACGGCGTAAAGCGTCTGCGCGAGACGTGGAACGGTCGCCACGATCCGCGGCGTGAGCTCATCGCGTTGCTCCAAGCGCTCAAATAATAGAACGAGCAGCCTCCGCAGGGCGAACGGGGGCCGCTCTTTTCCGTCAACGTAAGCTCTCGCCGAATCGGTTCACGCAAACCAGCCGGGATATCCATCGTCCCACAACCAAGTGACGGGCGGGGTCCGCTTTGGCCGAGCGCAAATGGGAGATTCTCTCCTCGGAATACGTGGTCCAGTCGCCGTGGTACCGGCTGCGGCGCGATGCTTGCCGTCTTCCTGACGGCACCGTGATCGACTCCTACTACGTCCGCGAGCACGCGGGGTTTTCGGTTGTCTTCGCTGTCACGGCAGCCGGCGATGTCGTCTTCGCCAAGCAGTATAAGCATGGGTTCGGCGGCTTTGTCCTCGAGCTTCCAGCGGGCATGCTCGAGCCCGAGGAAGATCCCGTCGGCTGCGCACGCCGCGAGCTCGAGGAAGAGACCGGCTACACGAGCGCGCGCTTCGAGAAGATCGCCGAGTTCATCGCTGATCCGACGAGTTCGACCGGTCTTTCGCACGTCTTCATAGCGCTCGACGCGCGACCGGACGGCGTGCCTTCGCCCGACCCGGGTGAAGACATCGAGACGGTCCTCGTGCCGATCGAGCGTGTCCTCGATGAAGTCCGCGCGGGCCACATCCGCGCGCAGGGACAAGTCGCGGCGGTCTACGCCGCACTGGATCGCCTCGGAAGACTCCGAGCGGTCTGACGCACAGGGAAAGTCCGCGGCGGTCGAGGTGAATCTCGGCCGCTCCCGGTGCTCTCATCGAGCGACGGGCCTAGGCCCGATACCGCACCTCGCCCGCGACGACGGTCGCGATGACTTTCGTCTTGCCGATCTCTTTCGGCGCGATTGAATCGAGCGGCCGCTCGAGCAGCACGAAGTCCGCATCCATCCCCGGCGCGAGCACGCCGCGGCGTTTCTCGTCGAACGACAGTTTCGCCGCATCCGAACTGTACGCGCGCAGCGCTTCATCGACCGTGAATCGCTCGGCCGGCACGTGATGGTCGACGAGCGCTTGGATCCCGAGCAACGCGGAGAATTTCGTCACCGGACTGTCCGACCCGGCGCAGATGACGCACCCCGCACGCTTGGCGGTCTTGAACAGGTTCATGTCGAGCGCGCGCTCCACGCCGAGGCGCTCGGCGTACATCCCGTTCGCGCCGCCCCACAGCAGATCGAACGTCGGCTGCATCGATAGGAGCATGCGGCAGCGAGCGGCGCGCGCGATCTGGTCGCCGCGCGCGATCTCGAAGTGGTCGATCGAAGGACGCACGTCGCGCAGCGGCCCTCGCTTGGCGATCACCGCCTCCCATGCGGCTATCGTCTCTTCGATCGCACGATCGCCGATCGCGTGGACGCCGACCGATAACCCGCCTTCTGCCGCTTCGTCGAAGACCTCGGTGAGCTGCTCGCGGTCGAGGTAGAGGAGCCCCGCGTTATGGCCGTCGCAATAGTCGCGCTCGACGGCGGCTGTCCGCGACCCGATGGAGCCGTCGACGAAGATGTCGCCGCCGAAGACGCGACCGCCGAGGCGGCGCGCTTTACGAACGTCGGTCGTGCATGCTTTCGAGATGACGCGTAGCGGCTGGCCGGCGTCGGCGCGATACTGCGCCTCAAGCGTTTCGAGCGGCGGATCCCACGCGATGACGTGATGAACGGTCGTCATGCCGCCCGCTAGCGCCATCTGCGCCGCGCGTTCGTCCGCGCGCCGCTTCGCTTCGTCGGGCACCGCCTTCAGGAACCCGGCTTGGCCCGCGTAGTTGGCCGGACCGAAGAGCCTGCCGGTGAGTTCGCCATCGTCGCCGCGCTCGACGCCTTCGAGGTGCTCGACGCCGATGAGCTTCAGCGCGGCGGCGTTGACGACGCACGAGTGGCCGTCGATGCGCGTCAGCAGCACGGGTCTATCGGGCGCGACCGAGTCGAGCTCGTCCATCGTCGGCGGGCGGTGCTCTGCGATATGTTGGTCCTCGTAATTGCCTGCGAACAGGATCTCGTCGCCAAGCGTTGCGACGCGCTTGAGCATCGCCGCGATATCCGGGCAATCGGCGAAATCGTGATCGCCGGCGAGGAGACCGGTATCGGTGAGATGGACGTGACAATCGTGGAAGCCCGGCACGATCGCCGCGCCCGCGCAATCGACCACCTCGACCTCTTTCGACAGACCGCTCGGGCGCCCGTCGAGAAGGCGCGCGACCTTGCCGTTCTCGACGACGAGCCCACGTGCGCGCGGTGTCGCCGCGTCGAGCGTCGTCACATCTGCGTTGAGATAGACGGCGGTCTTACCTGAGGTCATACTCCCACGTGTTCCAGAACGTCGATACCGCGCGCGCCGGCCGGTAGCCAGTCACTCGCTCGCTCACGAGATCGGTGCGTCCGACGAAATAGAGGAAGTCGGCCGGCAAACCGGCGGCGAGGCGTTTCTGCGCCACGGCGTAAGCCGCTTTCCGCGTGCGCTCGTCGAATGAAGAGAGTGCGATGCGCTCCGCCGCGTCGTACTCGGGGTCGCAAAAATCTGAGAAATTCTGCCCGACAGGCGGCGCGTAGCCGCACCGCCATTGGATGCTGTCGTCCGGATCGATGCCGTTGTACCAGTCGACGAAAGCGAGGTCGTATTTGCTCCTCGACAGGATGCCGCCCGCGCCGTACGTCGCGTACAGGAGATCCGGCGGATAGTTCTTCACCTCGACCTCGACGCCGATCGCGCGCATCCATTGCGCGAACAGACCCTCGAAGTCGACGCCGTCGCGATAGCCCGCTGGCGTCGAGATCGCGAACGAAAGACGCTTGCCGTCCTTCACACGGACGCCGTCCGGTCCGAGTTTCCATCCGTCGCCGTCGAGCAGCGCCCGCGCCTTCGCCGGGTCGGCGTCGTGCTGCGGAACGTGCGGGTCGTACGCCCAGAGCCACGCCGGCTGGTCGGTCGTCGCGACCGTGCCGGTGCCGTGCGTGATGTCCGTGATGACGCGCCTTTTGTCTATCCCGTACGAGATCGCTTCGCGCACGCGGAGATCGTCGAGGGGCGGATGCCGCAAGTTGTAGATGAGCATGAAGTAGCCGACGAAGGGCGTCACGAGCTCGCGCGCGTTCGGCACGGCGCTCAGTTCCGGCACCTGACCGTCGGGCAGGTGATAGTAGAGATCCGCCTCGCCAGAACGCATCATGACGAGCATCGTTTCGGTGTCGTGGATGGTTTTGAAATCGATGCCGTCGAGCTTTGGTCTGCCGCGCCAATAGTGGGGATTCGCGTGCATGACGACGCCGCTCCCCTGTTCCCACGAGTCGACGATGAACGGGCCCGTGCCGACCGGCTGGAGATTGTACGGCACGTGATTGAGGTCGTGATATTTCTCGAGCAGGTGGGCGGGCAGGACGGCGATCGGGTCGGCGCTTGGCGCGAAGAGCGTATCGACCGCGGGCGCATACGGTTCTTTGAGATCGAAGCGTACCGTGTGATCGTCGATGATGCGGACGTCGCGCACGCGATCGAAACCGGTCCGGCTCGCGACGTTGTTATCGAGATCCATGATCGCCCGCCACGAAAAGGTGACGTCGCGCGCCGTGAACGGAGCGCCGTCCTGCCACATGACCCCCTTGCGCAAGTGGTAGGTGATCGACAAGCCGTCGCGGCTGATGCCGCCGTTGGCGAGAGTCGGGACTTCGGTCGCCAGTTCGGGAACGAGCCTGCCCCGATCGTCGAGGTTGAAGAAATAGCCCGCCCAGAACATCGAGCAGTCGACCGATGTCTGCTCGTTCGTCAACAGCGTGTTGAGATTGTCGATCTCCTGAGCGCCGACGATGCGTAGTATCTTCGGGCCCATCGTCTGCGGAGACGAACTCGACGAGACGCGAGAGCAGCCGCTCACGATGCTAGCGATGGCGACGGCCACTGCTGCGGCAGCGAAAGCTTTCAGTTGGTCCACTCCCAGGGGTTTGAGAACGAGGTCACGGTCGGCGCTGGTTGGTATCCCTGGACGCTGTCGCGCACGGCATCGTGGAGGTGCGTCCAAAAAAGGAAGTCGGCGGGGACGTCTTCGTTGACGAGCGACTGGATGCGCCAGTACGCCGCGCGGCGGACGTCCTCATCGTACGACGTCAACGCGATGCGCTCTTGCGCGTCGATGCGCGGGTCGCAGTATTGCGAGAGGTTGTAGCCTGCCGGCGGGATCTGGTCGCACGCCCATAATGTGTCGTCGTCCGGATCGACGCCGCCGATCCAGCCCGTCCACAACACGTCGAACTTGCCGTTGTTCACGATGCCGCCTGAGCCTTTAGCGGCGAAGAGCAAGCTCGTCGGATACATCTTGACGCCGACCTCGATGCCGAGGCGCTTCATATCCTGTTGGAATACCGGCGCGAACTTCACGCCTTCCGCGTAGCCGCTCGACGTCACATATTCGAGCGAAAGGCGATGCCCGTTGCGGTAGCGGTAGCCGGACGCGCCCAGATGCCAGCCGGCTGAATCGAGCAGCTTCGCCGCGCCCGCCGGATCGTACGCCGGCGCGCGTGCGTGCGGATCGAACGCCCAGGAGTACGGCGGCTGGTCACCTTCGGCCGGCGAGCCGCCGCCGTTCGCGATCGCGCTGACGACGAACGAGCGGTCGACGCTCATCGATAGTGCTCGCCGCACGCGAACGTCGTCGAGCGGCGGATGCGTCGTCTGATACGCGAGATACCAGAACTCGTTGAACGTCAGGTCGAGGACGTGGACGCCGGAGATCCGCTGGAGCTGCGAGACGAGATTGTCGCCTGGCTCGTAGTAGACGTCGGCGTCGCCACTTCGCATCTGGAGGACGCGCGTGTTCGGATCGGGCGAGATGATGAAGCGTACTTCGGCGAGCTTCGGCGCGCCGCGCCAATAGTCGGGATTGGCCTTGAGGATGACGTCGGTGTCCGTGTCGTAGTGCGTCAGGACGAACGGTCCGGTGCCGATCGGCGCGCGATCGAACGACGCGCGATTGATGTCGGGGAGCTTCGCTAGGATGTGCGCCGGCAAGATCGACATCGGCGTGAGGCTCGGACCGAAAAACGTCGCGATCGCCGGCGCGTACGGATGCCGCAGCTGGACGACGAGCGTGTATGGATTCGGCGCGCTCATCGCGACGATGTCGTCGTAGCCGCTGCGCGTGAGCACGTTGTTGCGCGGATTCATGATCGCATGCCACGTGAAGATGACGTCGCGCGCATCGAAAGGCGCTCCGTCGTGCCATTTGACGCCACGGCGCAGGTGGTACGTGAGTGTGCGGCCGTCCTCGCTGATGCCGCCGTTGCGCAACGTCGGTACTTCGGTCGCAAGCTCGGGCACGAGCTCGCCGTGCGCGCCGACACGGAAGAGCCACGCGGCCCAGAACCATCCGATGTCGGACGCGCTTGCGTTGCCCGCGAGCTCAGGTATGAGCGAATCGATCGAACCGATGCCGATGATGCGGACGACGCCGGTCTGCGACGTCGTCGACGGACCGATCTGCGAGCCGACCTTGGAGCACCCGGTCATGCTCAGCGCCAGCGCGAATGCGACCGTGACGATCGCAGCGCGCTTCAGCGCATCTGCCACTGCCACGTGTTCCAGAACTCGGTGACGGCGGGCGCCGGCCGGTAATTCTCGAAACCGTCGCGCACCGCGTCGTCTCGATTGACGTAGTAGGTGAAGATGACCGGCACGTCTTGCGCGATGAGCTCTTGGATACGCCAGTACGCGGCGCGACGCGTCGCCCGGTCGTATTGCGTCAGCGCGATGTGCTCCTGAGCATCGATGCGCGGGTCGCATAAGTACGACTGGTTCCAGCCGTGCGGCGGCGCCTGATCGCATGCCCACAGCGTCTCGTCATCGGGATCGACGCCGGCGATCCAGGCCGTATAGGCCAGGTCGAAGCGGCCGTTGTTGATGACGCCGCCCGAACCCGCGGAGCCCTCCAAGACGCTCGTCGGATAGAACTTTATCTGGACTCTGATTCCGACGCGCTGCATCATCGCTTGAAAGACCGGCGCGAACTTGCGCGCGTCTTCCCAAGTCGTGCCGGTGGCGAGGGTCAAGGCCAATTCGTTGCCGTTCTTGGTTCGGAACCCGGCGGCGCCGAGCTTCCACCCCGCCTCGTCGAGCAGCTTGCCGGCCGCCTCCGGATCGTAGGCCGGCTGATGGACGTTTGGATCGAACGCCCATGAGAACGGGGGCTGATCGGTCTCGGCGCGCGTCGCGAGACCTTGCATGACCGTGCGGAGCAAATAGTCGCGGTCGGTAGCGCTCGAGATCGCGCGGCGCACGCGGACGTCGTCGAGCGGCGGGTGCTTCTGGTTGAATATGATATACCAGTATTCGTTGAACGTCTCCGTGCTGATGTGGACGCCCGGTATGGCGCGGAGCTCGGGGACCTGCGAGCTGCCAGGGTTGTAGAACAGGTCGGCCTCGCCGGTGCGCATCTGCGTCGTCTGGGTATTCGGGTCGATGATGATCGGAAAATCGACTTCGCTGAGCTTCGGCGCACCGCGCCAATAGTGCGGGTTCGGCTTGAGGACGACGCGCGTGCCCGGCTCGAAGGACTCGACGTAGAACGGCCCGGTGCCGACGGGCTTGTTGTTGAATGCGGCGTGGTTGATGTCGGGCAAACCCTTGAGAAGATGTTCGGGCAAGACCGGCATCGGCTGCAGGCTCGGACCGAAGAACGTCGCGATCGCCGGCGCGTACGGTTTCTTCAACGTGACTCGCAACGTATACGGATCCGGAGCCGTCATCGACCCGATGTCGTCGTACCCTTCGCGCGTGAGCACGTTATTATGCGGATCCATGATGAGATGCCACGTGAAGATCGCGTCACGTGCGGTGAACGGCGCGCCATCCTGCCAGGTGACGCCCTTGCGCAGGTGATATGTGATCGTCAGGCCGTCGCGGCTGACGCCGCCGTTACGCGGCGCCGGGATCTCGGTCGCGAGCTCCGGCTCGAGATCGCCATGCTCGTTGACCTGGAAGAACCACGCTCCCCAGAATTGGCCGATGTCGACCGACGATGCGCTCGCCGACAGTTCTGGGATGAGCGAGTCGTTGCTCCCGATGCCGACGATGCGCACGACACCCGGAACGGCACCGCTGGGCGGCGCCGAACCGCTTTGCACTTTCGAACAGCCGGCGATCACGACGGTAGCCGCGAGGAGCAGCGCGAACGCGGCTCGCATCGCTGCTAGATCTGCCATTCCCAGGTGTTCCAGAACGTCGTCACCGCGTGCGCCGGCTTGTAGTTCTTGAGATCCGTGTTCGCGACGTCTTGGCGCTGGACGTACCAGGTGATGATCAACGGCTCTTGCTCCGCGAGGATCTGCTGGATCTGGTAGTAGGCAGCCTTGCGCACGTCAGGATCGTAACTTGAGAGCGCGATGCGTTCTTGTGCGTCGAGCTCCTTGTTACAGAAGTGATAGACGTTCTGGCCCTTGGGCGGGAATTGGTCGCACATGAAGTTCGTCGAGTCGTCCGGGTCGACGCCGTTGATCCACGAGAATATCCCAGCATCGTACTTACCGGTCTGAATGATGCCGCCGGCGCCATACGTCGCGAAGAACTGGACCGTGTTGTAATTCTTGATGTCCGCCTTGGCACCGATCGTTTTCCATTCGTTCTGGAGAAGCTGCTGCTGGACGAGCTGGTCGGCGCGGCCGATGACGCCGTCGAGCGAGAACTCGAGCGTAGCACCGTTGCGGTGGCGGTATCCGTCAGGTCCCAGCGTCCAGCCGGCCTGCTGGAGCAGCTGATTCGCCTTTTCCACGTCGAAGGGATACTTTTTCACGTCGCGATTGAAGGCCCACAGGAACGGCGGCTGATCGCTAACTCCCGGGACGTAGACGTCATGCGTGATGTTGTGGATGAGCGTGCGGCTGTCTATCGCGTACGCGAGCGCCTGACGCACGCGGACATCGTCGAGCGGCGGGTGCTGCATGTTGAGCGCGATCTGGCCGTATTGGGTGAACGGCGTCAGATAGATCTGGTAGCCGGTCAACTTGTTCAATTGCGGCGCCTGCGATGAAGGCGCGTAGTACTCGAAGTCGATGTCATGGCTCTCGAGCTCGGTGAGGATCGTGTTCTCATCGGGGATGATCATGTAGTCGATCTCTTTGAGCTTCGGAGGGCCGCGCCAATAGTTCGGATTGGCGACCATCTTGATGAGACTGCCCTTTTGATACTCGACGACCTTGAACGGTCCGGTGCCGACGGGGATGATGTTGAACGGTACCTTATTGATGTTCGGATACTTGCCGAGGATATGCTTCGGTAGGATCGGATACGGTGTCGGCCCCATCGTGAAGAAGTTGTTGACGAATGGTGCCCACTTGCGCGCGAGATGGACGACGATCGTATAGTCGTCCTTCTTGTCGATGCCGGTGATGTACGACTTGTCGTAGCCGACCGTGCTGGAGACGAAGTTCGCAGGATTGTTTATCTGCTGGTACGTGTAGATTACGTCGTCAGCGGAGAACGGCGCTCCGTCTTGCCACTTGACGCCCTTGCGCAGGTGATACGTTATGCTTAAACCATCTTTGCTGATGCCGCCGTTCGCGAGCGTCGGCGCGACGGTCGCGAGCTCGGGATACAATACGTTCTGGTCGGACCAGTTGAAGAGGTAACCGGCCCAGAACATCGAGAGGTCGACCTCGGTCTGCTGATTGCCGACGACCGGATCCATATTGTCCGGTTCCGCATTGGCCGCCCAGCGCAGCACACCGGGCTTCGTCCACGAGTTGCCGCCGCCCGTACCTGTGCCCGCTTGTGTATTGCTGTTCTGCGAGCACGCAACCAGCGCGGTGATGACGAACAGTGCTGCGACGCAGCGGAGCGCACGGCGTTGGATCGACATAGGTTTCCTTTCGTGCTTGGCGGCGGTCAGCGCGTCAAGGGCGCACCGAAAATGGTGGCGCCCTCGAGGTCTATTGGTCAGCCGACGGTCAGGCTTGAACTGACGACCTGCGGTTTACGAAACCGCTGCTCTACCAGCTGAGCTACGTCGGCAAATTCGTGGAGGTTATTATTTGACAAGGCTCGGCGTTTTTCCACTCCCCGCCGGAGACACTAGATCCGAGCTCCGTGATGACGGATCGAGGCACCGAGGTTGCCAAAGCGACCGATGCCCATTCGTTCGGTCGGCACTACGCGCCTTCCAAAGCGCTTTGCATGGCCTTTGTGCCGCATCGTCTGCGGAGGGAATGTCGTGGGCAATAGACACCCATCGTGTTGCCGAGCAACTGCTATGACCCGACTTTGCGGACACCGTCATGACTAGCATACCGCCTAAGAGAGCAAGCGAAGGTGTACTTACGACGTGACGTGTGAGGTGTAGGTCCTTGACGAGGCCCCTGCGCACCGACCTCATCGGAAAAGTGAAGCTGTCATGATCAGGACGTTGCAGGGTTGGGTCGCCATTTCGCGACGTTGACGCCCATCACTATCAGCCATAAGCATAACGACAGTTCGGCGATGCCGGAGATCGCGAGGACCGTCATCGGGACCTTGACGGCGGGTGCCAGAAAGCCCATGAAGCTGTTGATCTCGTAGCACAGGCCTCCTACCATCAGCAAGGCGCCGATGATTTTCGGCAAATAACCGGAACCGAAGATCAGGTAACCGATGAGGATGCAGTACACGCCGAAGAAGACGAGGCCGACTTCGGTCGCATAGGCATCCACGCGAAGCGCGAACCGCGCGAGCGCCTGAAGCTCGGCTGGACCAATCGCTTTGAGATAGTCTGCGCCTTTCACCAATTCGAGCGCAGCGAGATGCGCGACGGCGTCAGACGCGCCGACTGCGCAGCCCGCTAAGCTGAAGAACGCTGCGAGCAAGGAAATGTTCCGGTTGACAGGCTTGAGGAGCAAGTACAAGAGTACGGTCACCGCCACGTAGCTGAGATCGGCGATCAGATTACCGGCGAAGCCGAAGCGAAAAAGCTGCTCAGACGTGAGTATGTTCTTGGCCGTCGCCGACGCATCTCCCAAGACGAGGAGCTTGCTCCCGACGAAGAGCGCAAAGATGCCGCCGACCATCGTGACCAGATACAACCATCCGCAGGCGCGCGCGTATGCTTGCGGCGATATGGCGTCAGTGTCGCGCATGTCTCCCCCTTGAAAACACCGGTATCGTGCTCAGAGCCAGTATCTGCCCATGTCCGGCGTGTCAGTACGGGTTCTTGAAGCGCAAGACTTTCGCGAGATTCTTGCCGCGGATGATGCCCGCGCTGTGATAGGTCAGACCCCACGAGTCTATCGATGACATGTCAGGGAAGATACACGCCTCCAGGGTCTCATCAATCGCACCTTTCAGATACCAGCCGCCGCCGGCGCCGGTCGTGCCGCCGAACTGATCGGATCCGCCGAGCAGCGTGCAGTAGCACGAGGCCGGATTGCCGTTGCAGCTTCCCGGCGGCACCTGCGCGTAGTACGCGAGGGCAGCCAGCGTCGGCTTGAGCGCGTACAGGGTCGTCGTCAGCAGGTGGATGCGCGAGCCGTCACGCGCTGTGTATTGGCAGAACTGGCGGATGCCGGCGAGGTGCAATAGCGTCGGTCCATTCGAGCCGTAGACCGCGACGCGCGTCTCGACTTCGCCGCCGGTCGACATGCAATACTGCGCTGCGGCTTGATCGAAGTCCGGCGACGTCGATGCGATCGATGCGTTGGCCGCGGTGTGCGATGCCGCATACGACGCGACCGGCGCGACAAGGGCGGTGCAAAACGCGAAAAACGACACGCTCAGAATAGCGAGTTTACGCATGGCTGACCCTTTCACATCGCCGAGCTTCGCTCGGCCTACTACGTTGCGCCGAGTTTCGCTCGGCCCACTTCGTTTCCCTTAGTTCTCGGAATGGTCGAGGTCGAGATCCGAGAAAGACGTGAACTTCTTGTCGAACCGCAGCTTGACCATTCCGGTCGGGCCGTTGCGCTGCTTGGCGATGATGATCTCGGCGACG
>Ga0070714_100002095_pt1 | contig 14629 bp, 10 predicted proteins | sample LARL83metaG_FD_65450 | JGI IMG/M metagenome (GOLD analysis project Ga0070714, IMG submission 65450) | Corn, switchgrass and miscanthus rhizosphere microbial communities from Kellogg Biological Station, Michigan, USA - LAR L8-3 metaG | ecosystem: Host-associated > Plants > Roots > Rhizosphere ...
GACCAGCCTCCTGCGCCACGTCATCGCCGGCGCGGCCGGCCGCCGCCTCGCGCTGATCGTCAACGAGTTCGGCACCGCGGGCGTCGACGGCGGCATCCTCCAGGCCTGCGCCGTGCCGGGCTGCCCGGCCGACGCCATCGTCGAACTCGCCAACGGCTGCATCTGCTGCACCGTCGCCGACGATTTCCTGCCCGCCATCGAGAAACTCCTGAGCCGGCCCGAGCCGCCCGACGGCCTCCTCATCGAGACCTCCGGCCTGGCGCTGCCCAAGCCCCTGATCAAGGCGTTCGCCTGGCCCGAGGTCCGGGCGCGGCTCACCGTCGACGGCGTCGTCGCCCTGGTCGATGCCGCCGCCCTCGCCGAGGGCCGCTTCGCGGGCGATCCGGGGGGCAGCCATCTCACACCTTTGGCCGAGGTGTTCGCCGACCAGGTCGCGGCCGCCGACCTCGTCGTTCTCAACAAGACCGACCTCGTCTCTCCACAGGCGCTGGCCGGGATCGAGCCGCTCGTCCGCGCCCATATGCGCCCGGCCGCCCGCCTCCTCCACGCCACCCACGGCCAGCTCCCCCTCTCGGTTTTGCTCGGTCTTGGCGCCGCCGCCGAGGACGATCTCGGCACCCGGCCGTCGCTCCACGAGCTCGAGGGCGAGGGGCACGACCACGACGAGTTCGAGAGCTTCGTCGTCGAGCTGCCGCCGATCGACAACCCGGCGACGCTCCTCGCCGCCGCCGAGACGACGGCGCGGGCGCACCCGATCCTGCGCCTCAAGGGCTTCGTCGACGTGCCCGGCCGGGCACTCCGCCACGTCGTCCAGGGCACCGCCGCGCGCCTCACCGGCTACTACGACCGGCCGTGGACCGCGGGCGAGACGCGCGCGAGCCGCCTCGTCGTCATCGGCCTTGCCGGCCTCGACCGGGCACGGATCGCCGCCGGACTCGGCGGCACGTTGGGCGAGGCGCGCGGCTGATGCACCTCCTCGCCGCCACGCCCGGGACCCTGCTCGACGGCGCGAGCGCCGTCGACCTCGGCCAGAGCGCCGGCGAGATCGTCGTGCTGACGGCGGCCGACAGCGAGATCCGCATGCTCGCCATGGCCAACCGCGCGCTCGGCCAGCGCTTCGGCGATGGCTGGCCGTCGCTCCGCCTCGCCAACCTGCTGGCGCTCGCGCACAACCTCTCGGTCGACACCTACGTCGAGGCGACGGTCGCCCAGGCGCACCTCGTCGTCGTCCGCATCCTCGGCGGCCGCGGCTACTGGCCCTACGGCATCGACGAAATCGCGCGCGTCTGCGGCGAGCGCCGCATCCCGGTCGTCTTCCTCCCGGGCGACGACCGGCCCGACGCGGAGCTGGCGCGCCTCTCCACCGCGCCGGCCGAAATCTGCGAGCGGCTGTGGCGCTATCTCCTCCATGGCGGCCGCGCCAACGCCGAAGGATTCCTCGAAACCTGCGCCCGCCTCGTCGGCCGTGCCATCGACCCGCGCGCGCCGGACTCGCTGCCCCGCGCCGGCGGCTGGCATCCGGTCAGAGGCGCCTGCGCCATGTCCGAGGCACGCACGGGCAGCACATCGAGACCGCTGGCTGCGGTGCTGTTCTACCGGGCGCTGCTGCAGGCCGACGACCTCGCCCCGGTCGCCGCCCTGGTCGAAGCGCTGGACGCGCGCGGCCTCGACGCGCTGACGATCTTCCTCACCAGTCTTCGCGACGAGTCCGCGTTTGCGATCGTTCGCGCGGCGCTCGAATCCGCTCAGCCGGACGTCGTGGTGACGACGACCTCGTTCGCACGCCGCACGCCGGACGGCGATGGCAGCGACGCCCATGCGCTGGGCGCGCTCGATTGTCCGGTGATCCAGGCGGTGCTGGCGTCGGGTGCGGAAGATTCCTGGCGCGACGGCACGCGCGGACTTTCGGCCAGCGACATCGCCATGGCGGTGGCGCTGCCCGAGGTCGACGGCCGCATCTTTTCCCGCGCCATATCCTTCAAGACCGCAGAGGCGCGCGACGCGGCGACCGAGGCGGCGATCGTGGTCCAGCGGCCGGTCGCCGATCGCGTCGCGTTCGTCGCCGATCTCGCGGCGGCCTGGGCGCGGCTCCGCACGACGCCGACCGCGGAGCGCCGCGTCGGCCTCATCCTCGCCAACTACCCCAACCGCGATTCGCGCATCGCCAACGGTGTCGGCCTCGATACGCCCGAGTCCGTCGCCGGCATCCTCGCCGCCCTCGGGGACGCGGGCTACCGCGTCGACGGCGCGCCTGCGGACGGCCGGGCGCTGATGGCCGCGCTGATGGCCGGACCGACCAACGCTCCGGACGGGAACCGCACTGAGAGAGAAACGCTCACTCTCGCCGACTACCGGGCGTTCTTCGCAAGCCTGTCGCCCGCCGTGCGCGCGGCGGTTGAGGCGCGCTGGGGTGCGCCCGAAGCCGACCCGTTTTTCCGCGCCGAAAGCCGCAGGTTCGCGCTCCCCGTGCAGCGTTTCGGCAACATCGCCATCGGCGTCCAGCCGGCGCGCGGCTACAACGTCGACCCGGCTGCGACCTACCACGATCCGGCGCTGCCGCCGCCGCACGGCTATTTTGCCTTTCACGCCTGGCTGCGCCGAGCCTTCGGCGTTCATGCCGTGGTCCATGTCGGCAAGCACGGCAACCTCGAATGGCTGCCGGGCAAGGGCGTGGCGCTCTCAGAGGACTGCTTCCCCGAGGCGGCTTTGGGCCCGCTGCCCAACCTCTATCCCTTCATCGTCAACGACCCCGGCGAGGGGACGCAAGCCAAGCGCCGCGCCCAGGCGGTCATCGTCGATCACCTGACGCCGCCGTTCACCCGCGCCGAGAGCTACGGCGCGCTGGCAGCGCTCGAGCGCCTCGTCGACGAATACTACGAGGCCTCCCGCATGGATCCGCGCCGAACCCGGGAGCTCAGGCGCGCCATCCTCGACCAGGCGGAGAGCGCGGGGCTCCTGAAGGACATCGGTCTCAAGACCGGCACCGACGACGACGCGCTCGCCCGTCTCGACGGCTATCTCTGCGAGATCAAGGAGATGCAGATCCGTGGCGGTCTCCACGTGTTCGGCCGGTCGCCCGACGGCAACGCGCTCGCCGATCTCCTCGTGGCGCTGGTGCGGCTTCCACGCGTGCGCCCCGGACGGCCGCGGCCCGAGGACGAATCGATCCTGAGAGCGCTGGCCCACGATCTCGCTTTGGGCGATGCGTTCGATCCGCTGGCGCCGGAGCCCGCGCATGCCTGGAAAGGCCCGAAGCCACCCGTCCTCGACGGCGACGATCCCTGGCGCAGCGAGGGCGATGCCGTCGAGCGGCTCGAACGTCTCGCCCGCGCGCTGGTCACCGGCCAACTCGCGGCGCCCCCGGAATGGATCGCGACCCGCGCCGTGCTGGCCGAGATCGAGTGCGACATCCGTCCGCGTGTGACGAAATCAGGCGGGCGCGAGATGGCGGGCCTTCTCGCCGGTCTCGATGGCCGCTTCGTGCCGGCGGGACCGTCGGGCGCACCGACGCGCGGGCGCATCGAGGCGCTGCCGACCGGACGCAACTTCTATTCGGTCGACACACGCGCCCTGCCGACCGCGGCGGCATGGCGGCTCGGCTTCGCCTCGGCTCAAATGCTGGTCGAGCGCCACGCCCAGGAGCACGGCGACTACCCGCGCGCCGTCGCACTCTCCGCCTGGGGAACGTCCAATATGCGCACCGGCGGCGACGACATCGCCCAGGCGCTGGCGCTGATCGGTGCCCAGCCGACTTGGGAGACGACGACCGGCCGGGTCACCGGCTTCGAGATCATGCCGGCCTCCGTCCTCGGCCGTCCGCGGGTCGACGTGACGCTGCGCGTCTCAGGCTTCTTCCGCGATGCCTTCCCCGGCCTGATCGCGCTGTTCGATTCGGCGGTGCAGGCCATCGCCGCTCTCGACGAGGACGCGACGGTCAATCCCATCGCCGCCGCCGCCGCGCGCGAGGAAGCGGCCCTGATCGCGACGGGTGCGGCGCCCAGCGACGCGCGTCGCCGCGCGCGTTACCGCGTGTTCGGCTCGAAGCCAGGCGCTTATGGAGCCGGACTTCAGGCCTTGATCGACGAGGGCGGCTGGAAGGACGAAGGCGATCTCGCGCGCGCCTTCCGTGCCTGGTCGGCTTATGCCTATGGCGCCGGCGCGGACGGCGTGGCCGAAACAGCGGCCTTCGATGCGCGCATCGCCCGCATCGATGCCGTCGTTCACAACCAGGACAATCGCGAGCACGACATCCTCGATTCCGACGACTACTACCAGTTTGCCGGCGGGTTGACGGCGGCCGTGACCGCCGCGCGCGGCGAGCGGCCCGCCGTCTACCTCAACGACCATTCGCGCCCGGAGCGGCCGGTGATCCGGACGCTCGCCGAGGAGATCGGCCGCGTCGTCCGCGCCCGCGCCGCCAACCCGAAGTGGATCGGCGCCGTCATGAACCACGGCTACAAGGGCGCGTTCGAGATGGCGGCCACGGTCGACTACCTGTTCGCGTTCGCGGCGACGACCGGCGCGGTTGCCGACCATCACTTCGGCTTGCTCTATGATGCCTATCTCGGCGATGGGACGGTGCGCGATTTCATCGCCGACGCCAACCCGGCAGCGCTCGCCGACATGGCGGCGCGCTTCAACGAGGCCATCGCGCGCGGCCTGTGGCACCCCAAAGCCAACGCCGTCCACGACGAGCTCGCGCAGCTCGCCGGACATACCCCAGCGGAGATCGCCCCATGAGCGAAGCCGACGACGACATCAACCGCCGCGCCAACGAGAAGTCGCGCATCCGCAAGGAGGCGCGCGACCGCATGCTGGCGACGAAGACGGTCGAGAAAGGCCTCGTCATCGTTCACACCGGCAAGGGCAAGGGCAAATCGACGGCGGCGTTCGGTCTCGCGCTCCGCGCCATCGGCCAGGGTTTCAAGGTCGGCGTCGTCCAGTTCGTCAAGGGGCGCTGGGAATCGGGCGAGCGCGAGGCGCTGGCGCGCTTCGGCGATTCCATCGCCATCGCCGTCATGGGCGAAGGCTTCACCTGGGAAACCCAGGACCGCGCTCGCGACATCAAGGCCGCCGAGGCGGCATGGGCAGCGGCGAAAGAGATGATCCTGGCGCCGACGCCCGATCTCGTCGTGCTCGATGAGATCAACATCGCGCTGCGTTACGATTACCTGCCGGTGGCGGATGTTGTCGCGACCCTGGCGAAGAAGCCCGCCATGAAGCACGTCGTCCTCACAGGCCGCAACGCGCCGGCCGAGCTGATCGCAGCCGCCGACCTCGTCACCGAGATGACCGAGATCAAGCATCCGTTCCGCGCCGGCGTGAAGGCGCAACGGGGAATCGAGTTCTAGCATGAACGTTCCGGCGGTGATGATCGCGGGCACCGGCTCCGACGCGGGAAAGTCCCTCGTCGTCGCCGGTCTCGCGCGCGCGTTCGCTCACCGTGGCCTGATGGTGCGCCCGTTCAAGGCGCAGAACATGTCGAACAACGCGGCGGTGTCGGCGGCCGGTGGCGAGATCGCCCGCGCCCAGGCGCTGCAAGCGCGCGCCGCCGGGGTGGCGCCCACCGCCGACATGAACCCGGTGCTGCTGAAGCCCGAAGGCGACGGGCTGGCGCAGCTCGTCATTGCCGGCGAAGTCGAAGGCCGGGTGCGTCCACACGAATGGAAGGCGATCCGCGGCCGGCTTCTTGCGGCCGCCACCGATGCGTTCGCGCGGCTCGCGGCCGGCGCCGATCTCGTCCTCGCAGAAGGTGCGGGGTCCGTCGCAGAGATCAACCTGCGCGACTCCGACGTCGCCAACTTCGGCTTCGCCGAGGCGGCGAACGTGCCGATGGTACTGGTGACCGACGTCGAGCGCGGCGGCGCCATCGCCGCGCTGGTCGGCACCCATGCGCTTCTGTCGGCCGTCGACCGCGCTCGTATCAAGGGCTTCGTCGTCAACAAGTTCCGCGGCGACACGTCGATCTTCACGCCCGCGGTCGCAGCGATCGAGGAGCGCACCGGCTGGCCCTGTCTTGGCGTGCTGCCCTACGTCGCGGCGGCCGAGCGCCTGCCCGCCGAGGATTCGCTGGCGCTCCGGCGCGCGTCGAAGACCGGCACCGACGAACGCATTCTCGTCGCCGTGCCGCGCCTGCCGCGGCTCGCCAACTTCGACGATCTCGATCCGCTGCTGGCCGAACCTGCGCTGGCCGTCGAGATGATCGCGCCGGGCCGCCCGATCCCGGTCGAGGCCGCCCTCGTCGTGCTCGCCGGTTCGAAGGGCACCATCACCGACCTCGCTGCGCTCAAGGCCGAGGGCTGGGACACCGACATCCGTGCCCATGTCCGTCGCGGCGGTCGCGTGATCGGAGTCTGCGGCGGCTATCAGATGCTGGGGCGGCGCGTCGCCGATCCCGACGGTGTCGAAGGCCCCCCTGGCGAAACCGCCGGGCTCGGCCTTCTCGACATCGAAACGACGATGGGCCACGAGAAGACTCGGAAGGAAACCGCCGGCCGCGCGCGCGCGTTCGACGGCGAGCCGCCGGTCAACGGCTACGAGATACACCTCGGCCAAACCACCGGAGCCGGGCTGAGCCGCCCGATGCTGATGCTGGAGGCCGGCCCCGACGGTGCGGTATCGGCGGACGGCCGCGTCATGGGGTGTTACCTCCATGGCCTGTTCTCATCGGATGCGTTCCGCGCGCGCCTCATCGAATCGCTCGGCGGCCGCGCGCGCGTGAAGGACTTCGAAGCCGGCGTGGACGCGGCCCTCGACGAAATCGCCGCGGCGTGCACGCGTCATCTCGATCTCGACCGGCTCCTGGAGATCGCCCGTGACCGCTGAACGCGCCTCAATAATAGGCCCGCGCATACAGCACAGCCGCGACGATCAGCGCGTTGACGCAACACGCCGCGACGTACAGAAGAAGTGCGCGGCGAATGTCGGACACATTCGCCTGAGCGGTGCCGCTGCCAAGCCATGCATCGAGCACGGCTTCGCCGCCGTAGCGCCGCGGCCCGCCCAGCGCAAGGTCAAGCGCGCCGGCGGCGGCGGCTTCGGGATAACCGGCATTGACGGAGCGATGCTTGCGGCCGTCGCGAACGGCCGCGACCAGAGCGGCCCATGGGTGCCCGCGCGGGACGCACGCCGCGGCGACAGACAGAATGGCCGCGCTCAGGCGCGCCGGAATGAAATTGGCGGCGGTGTCAAGGCGCGCGGCAACGCGGCCGAACGCCTGATGACGGGGCGTCATGTGCCCGATCATGCTGTCCATCGTGCTGATCGCCTTGAAGGCGAGCACACCCGGCAGGCCGAGCAGCAAATACCAGAACACCGGGGCGACGACCGCATCGGAGAAATTCTCGGCCAGCGATTCGATCGCGGCGCGGGCGACGCCGTGATCGTCGAGCGCCGCGACGTCGCGGCCGACGATGCGGGCGACGGCGGACCGGGCGCGGTCGAGCCGACCGAAATTCATGGCGCGCATGACGGAGCGGACGTGCTCGAACAGGCTGCGCTGAGCCAGCATGACGATCAGGATTGCGGCTTCGCCGATCCAGCCGTAGGGAATGCTTCGCAACAGCCATTGGAAACCGTAGCCCAGGCCATAGGCGGCGCCGGTCAGCAGCAGCGTCACCAGCGCGCCGCGCGCCATGCGGTTGCGGAAGCTGCGGCCGTCGCGATTGAGCCGGCGATCGAATGCGTCGATAACGTTGCCCAGCACCGCCACCGGATGGGGCAGCCGGCGCCAGATTCCGGACAACGGCAGAGCCGCTTCGAGCGCCAGCGCGATCAGCAGCACGAGGGTGCTGTCGGGTGCCGCGAGATGCGAAAAGATGGCTGTTCCGCCCATCGGCGGAAGGATGCGGTCTGTCCGCCGGCCCGTCAACCGTCCGAGCCTGTATCAAGTGCGTGTCGGAGCAAGTCATGACTGAATTCTCGGGCAGAACCGGCGTTCTTCTATGTGGACACGGCAGCCGCGAAGACGACGCACGGGTCGAGTTCGAGCGCTTCGTCGCCGCCACCCAGGCGGCGGTCGCCGCCCGCAAGCCGGGCACCTCGGTCACAGGCGCCTACCTTGAGTTCGCCCACCCGACCATCGGCGAAGGTCTCGACATACTGACCAAATCCGGGGCGGCTCGCATCGTCGCTCAACCCCTGATGCTGTTCGCGGCCGGGCACGTCAAGAACGACATTCCGTGGGAAGTGAACACGTTCGCGGCCGGCCACCGAGAAGTCCGCGTCGACTGCGGCCGCGAGTTGTCGCTCGACGCGAAGCTTCTCGGCGCCGCGGCCGACCGGGCGCGCGAAGCCGAAATGCGCTCGACGCGCGCGGTGCGTCGTTCGGACACGCTTCTTCTGGTGATCGGGCGCGGCACATCGGATCCCGACGCAAACGGCAATATCGCCAAGCTCGCCCGCATGCTGTGGGAGGGACTCGGCATGGCACGCGCCGAAGTCGCCTTTTCCGGCATCGCCAAGCCGACCATCGCCGAGGGCCTCGCCCACGCCGCGCGCCAGGGCTATCCACGCGTCGTCGTGTTTCCCTATTTCCTCTTCACCGGGGTGCTGGTGAAGCGCATCTACCGACTCACCGAGGAGGCGGCACGCCAGTTTCCCAACGTCGAATTCCTCGCGGCGCCTTATCTCGCCGATCATCCGCTGGTCGTGGAGACGGTGGTCGATCGTATTCTCGGAGCCGGCGCCGCGGGGAGCGATAGCGGGAGCGGGGGCGCGGTCGCCGACAACTGCGGCCTCTGCAAGTACCGGACGCAGATCATCGGCTTCGAGGGCGACACCGGCGCGCCCCAGGTCGGCCATCATCATCATGTGCGCGGCATCCTCGCCGATCCCGAGAGCGAGGGCCTCGATCCGTGACCGAGATGTGGCTCAAGGACCCCGACGCGATCTATCGCCTGTCGTTCGAGCGCGCGCGTGCGGCGACGGATCTGTCGCGATTGCCGCCCGATCTGCACGAGGTCGCGCTGCGCCTGGTGCATGCCTGCGCGCGTCCCGAGATCGCGGTCGAGATCGCGGCGAGCCTCGGCGCGGTCGCGGCCGGCCTCGACGCGCTCGCGCGCGGCGCGCCGATCCTCGTCGATTCGCGCATGACCTCGGCAGGAATCACCCGCGCGTTCCTGCCCCCGAACGTCGATGTCGTCTGCATCCTGGATGAGGCATCCGTCGCCGCGCGCGCGGAGGCCGGTGCGACGACGCGCTCGTCCGCAGGAATCGAGGCGCTGGCCGAGCGCCTCGGCGGCAGCATCGTCGCCATCGGCAACGCACCGACGGCCCTGTTCCGACTGCTCGAGGTGGCGGCGGCCGATGCGCGCAGGCGCCCCGCCCTGGTGCTGGGCTTTCCCGTCGGATTCGTCGGCGCGGCGGAGTCGAAGGCGGCTCTGATCGCGAGCGATCTGTCGTTCATCGCGCTGAAGGGCGCGTTCGGCGGGAGCGCCTTGGCTGCTGCAGCGGTCAACGCCCTGGCGCTCGGCGCTCGGGAGCGGCGATGAGCTTCGTATCGAAAGCGTGGCTCACCATCGTCGGCATCGGCGCCGACGGTATCGCATCGCTCGGCGCGGAGGCGCGCGCGGCGATCGACGGCGCGCACGTGCTGGTGGGTGGAGAGCGCCATCTGAGCCTGATTCCGAGAAATTCCGCCGAGCGCATCGTCTGGGAATCGCCCATCGCGACGACGATCCAGCGCCTTGCCGCGTTGCGCGGACGCCGTGTCGTCGTGCTGGCAAGCGGCGATCCGATGAGCTTCGGCATCGGCGCGGCCATGGCGCGGCGGTTCGATGCGAGCGAGCTGCGCGTCATCCCCACCGTCGGCGCGGTCGCGCTTGCCTGCGCGCGCCTGCTGTGGCCCGAAGACTCGGTGACGGCCGTCTCGCTGTGCGGACGGCCGCTGGAGACCCTGACGCTGCATCTCGCGCCCGGCGCGCGGCTCGTCGTCCTGTCGGCCGACGGCACGACGCCGGCGACCGTCGCCGGCGCTCTCGTCGCCCACGGCTTCGGGCCGTCGTCGCTGCACGTCTTCGAATCCCTGGGAGCCGCCGACGAGCGCGCCATCGCCGCCAGTGCCGACCACTGGACCGAGATGCGCGCCGGCAGCCTCAACATCATCGCCGTCGAATGCCGGCCGGCGCCCGACGTGCGCCTCCTGTCGCGGGCGCCCGGCCTGCCGGACGAGGCGTTCGTCCATGACGGCCAGATCACCAAGCGCGAGATGCGCGCGCTGGCGATCTCGGCGCTTGCTCCCCTGCCCGGCCAGCGCCTGTGGGACATCGGCGCGGGCTGCGGCTCCGTCGCCATCGAATGGCTGCGCGCCGCGCCGCACGCCGAGGCCATCGCCATCGAGCGCAACCCCGAGCGCGCCGCCATGGCCGCGCGCAACGCCAAGGCGTTGGGCGTGCCGGTGCTCGACATCGTTCAGGGCGAGGCGCCGGGCGCACTCGCGGGCCTCGCCGTTCCCGATGCGGTTTTCGTCGGCGGCGGGGTGTCGCAACCCGGCCTTCTCGACGCCGCATGGCACGCGCTGAGGCCCGGCGGCCGACTCATCGCCCACGCCGTCAGCGTCGAGGGAGAGGCGCGCCTGAGCGAGGCCGCGCGGGCGTTCGGCGGCCGGCTGACGCGGATCGGCATCGAGCGCGCCGAGCCGCTCGGCGGCCACACCGGCTTCCGCCCCGCCCGCGCCGTGACCCAGCTCATCGCGGAAAAGGCATCGCGCGCATCATGACCGGAACCCTCTACGGTATCGGCGTCGGACCCGGCGACCCCGAGCTCATTACGCTGAAGGCGCTGCGGGTGCTGGCCGCGGTGCCGGTAATTGCCTATCCGGCGACCCAGAGCGGCGAAAGCCTGGCGCGGAGAATCGCAGCTCCCCATGTGGCGCCGGGCCGGACCGAGATCGCCATTCCGATCGATATCACCCAGCCGCATGCCGGGAACCAAGCGCGCTACGACGCGGCCGCGGAGCGCATCGCCTCCGAGCTCGCCGCCGGACGCGACGTGGCCGCGCTGTGCGAAGGCGATCCACTGCTCTATGGCTCGTTCGTCTATCTCGCCGAGCGGCTTGGCGGACGCTTCCCAATAACCGTCGTTCCCGGCGTGACGTCGGTGACGGCCGCGGCCGCCGTCGCGGTGCAAGCCCTCGCCACCGGCTCCGAGCCGCTCCTGGTGCTGCCTGCTAATCTTTCCGAAGAGGCGCTGGTCGCGCATCTCAAGACCGCCGCCGCCGTGGTGCTGATCAAGCTCGGCCGGCATTTTGCCAAGGCGAAGCGCGCGCTCGCCGCCGCCGGTCTGCTCGACGGAGCGACGCTGGCGGCGCGCGTGGGCTTTGCCGACCAGCGCATCGTCCCGGTTGCCGAGGTAGCCGAAGGCGATCCGGTTCCCTACTTCGCCGTCGTGCTGGCGCGCCGGAGTCCGCGATGAATCCTGTCGCCGTCGTCGCGCTGCACCGGCGCGGCTTGGATCGCGCCCGGGCACTGGCCAAAGCCCTGCCGAACACCGCCGTGCATGCGCCGCAGAAGCTGGTCCGTGGGCGCGAGCGCGGATTCGACAACCTCGCTCCGCATCTCCGCGAATTGTTCGAAAGCGGCACGCCGATCGTCGGAATCATGGCGAGCGGGATTCTCGTTCGCGTCCTGGCACCGCTGCTCGCCGACAAGCGCGCCGAGCCGCCCGTCGTGGCGCTGTCCGAGGATGGACGCTTCGCCGTGCCGCTGCTCGGCGGCCATCGCGGCGCCAATCGCCTCGCCGAGGAGATCGCGGCGGCCGGCAAGGGTGTCGCTGCCATCACCACCGCGAGCGAAGCGGCTTTCGGCGTCGCCCTGGACGATCCGCCGCCCGGGTGGCATGTGGCCAACCCCAAAGTCGCCAAAGCCATCGCCGCCGATCTCCTCGCCGGAAAGCCGGTGGAACTGACGATCGAGGCAGGCACGACAAAATGGCTCGCGCCGCTGCGGAGACTTCACAGTGCGGGCGCGAAACGTGCCGTGCTGGTCAGCGATCGTGCCGTCAAAGCCGCGACGTCCACCTTGGTCCTGAACCCGCCGACGCTCGCCGTCGGCGTCGGCTGCGAGCGCGGCGTCCGCGCCACCGAGATGATCCGCCACGTCCGCGCCGCATTGAGGGCGGCAAAGCTCGCGCCGCAATCCATCGCCTGCATCGCCTCGCTCGACCTCAAGGCCGACGAGGATGCGGTGACGAGGCTCGCGGACGATCTCGGCGTGCCGGCGCGGTTCTTCGCCGCCGAGCGCCTCGAACGCGAGCGGCCGCGATTGAAGACGCCATCGCCGGCCGTGTTCGCCGCCGTCGGCTGCCATGGCGTCGCCGAGGGTGCGGCGCTGGCAGCGGCGGGAGCCAAATCCAAGCTGATCGTCGCGAAGATCGCCGGCAAGCGCGTCACCGTCGCGATCGCCCGCAGCCAGGGCGACATCGATCCGGCGCGCGTCGGCCGCGCGCGCGGAACGCTGTCCGTTGTCGGCCTCGGCCCCGGCACGCCGGAGCTGCTGACGCCGCGCGCCGAAAGAGCTCTTGCGGCCGCCACCGACATCGTCGGCTATGGTCTCTATCTCGACTTCCTCGGCGCAAGCGCGGGACAGCGACGCCACGATTTCCCGCTCGGCGCCGAAACCAAGCGCGCCGATCATGCGCTGAAGCTCGCGTCTCAGGGAAAAACGGTGGCACTCGTCGCCTCGGGCGATCCCGGAATCTATGCCCTGGCAACGCTCGTCTTCGAGCGCATGGAGGCGGCGCGCGCGGATGCCATCCGCCGCATCGCCGTGGACGTCGTTCCCGGCGTCAGCAGCATGCTTGCCGGCGCCGCTCTGGCGGGAGCGCCCCTCGGCCACGATTTCGCGGTCATCTCGCTCTCGGACCTGCTGACGCCATGGGACGCCATCGAGGGGCGCCTGAAGGCGGCGGCCCAGGGCGACTTCGCCGTGGTGCTGTTCAATCCGGTCTCGAAGCGGCGTCGGTGGCAACTGCCGGCCGCGCGCGACATTCTTCTGACCGCCCGCGACGGCGAGACGCCCGTCGCCATCGTCCACGACGTCGGCCGCCCCACGGAGCGACTGGCGATCAAGCCGCTCGGCAAGCTGACGGCCGAGGATGCCGACATGACGACGCTGGTTATCGTCGGCGCGCGCGCGACTCGCGCCATTGAGGTCGCCGGACGGCGCTGGGTCTATACGCCGCGCGGCTATGCGAAGAAGGCGAGAGCGCCATGACGGTGCATTTCATCGGCGCGGGACCGGGCGCTCCCGACCTCATCACCGTGCGCGGGCTCGGCCTCATCCGCGCGGCAGGCCTCGTGCTCTACGCCGGATCGCTGGTGCCCAAGGAAGTCGTGGCCGAGGCGCGGCCCGGCGCCGAGGTGATTGATTCGGCGCCGATGACGCTCGACGAGATCGTGGCGCTGATGGCGGCCGCTCATGAGAAGGGCCTCGCCATCGCCCGCGTCCATTCCGGCGACCCGTCGCTTTACGGCGCGATCGCCGAGCAGATGAAGCGCCTTGATGCGCTCGGCATTCCCTACGACATTACGCCGGGGGTGCCGGCCTTTGCGGCGGCGGCGGCGGCGCTCAAGCGCGAGCTGACGCTCCCCGGCATCGCCCAGTCGGTGGTGCTGACCCGCACCGCCGTCCGCGCATCCGCCATGCCCGACGGCGAGACGCTGGGCGCGTTCGCCGCAACCGGCGCGACCCTGGTGCTGCACCTCTCGATCAACAACCTCGCCAAGGTCGTGCGCGAGCTGGCGCCGATTCTCGGCGCGGATTGCCCGTGTGCCGTGGTGTGGCGGGCGAGCTGGCCCGATCAGCGGGCGATCGAAGGCACGCTGGCAACGATCCGTGACAAGGTCAAGGAAGCGGGTTTTACCCGGACGGCGCTGATTCTCGTCGGGCACGCACTGGCGCAAGGCGCCGGCGACGACAGCCGTCTCTACGATCCCGCCCACAGCCACGTTCTCCGTCCGGCGAAGGCGAAAAGCGAGTCTTAAGGAGCGTCTTAAGGAGCAGCGGAGACGAGCCCCACCGTGCCGGCAACCCAACGCACCGCGTCGTCGACGGAATGGATGGCACCGTCTTCGGCCGCGGCCGGACGCCTCACCATGATGACGGGAATGTGGAGCGTGCGCGCCGCGGCGATCTTCCCATAGGTGGCCGGCCCGCCGGCGTTCCTGCTGACGACCGCGCCGATGCGATGCACCGTCAACAGCGCGACGTCGTCCGCCTCTGCGAACGGCCCGCGATCGACGACAATCGCGCCGCCCGCGAACGGCAGCGGCGCGACCGGCGCCTCGGCCACGCGCACGAGGACCACACGCGAAGCGACATCCCGAAACGGCACCAGACCACCGGAGCCGACGGCCAGAAAAATGTGCCCGAGCTCCGGCCGGTCGCGCACGGCGTCGGCCGCGGCCCTGAGATCGCCGACCTCGATCCAGCGGTCGCCGAGAACGGGCGTCCATGGCCGGCGGGTGAGGACGAGTCGCGGAACGCGCACGGCTTCGGTCGCGGCAACGGCATTGGCGGACATCTCTCCGGCGAAGGGATGAGTCGCGTCGACGAGAGCATCGATCCGCTCGGCTTTGAGATAGTCGGCGAGGCCTGCGATGCCGCCGAAACCGCCCGTGCGGACGGTTCCC
>Ga0070714_100002096_pt1 | contig 14624 bp, 13 predicted proteins | sample LARL83metaG_FD_65450 | JGI IMG/M metagenome (GOLD analysis project Ga0070714, IMG submission 65450) | Corn, switchgrass and miscanthus rhizosphere microbial communities from Kellogg Biological Station, Michigan, USA - LAR L8-3 metaG | ecosystem: Host-associated > Plants > Roots > Rhizosphere ...
GATGTTGGGGATCGCGGTCATGTCGAAGCCGAGGGCGAGCGTCGTCGCGAGGCAGATCTCGACCGCGGCTTCCTTCGTGTACGTCGACTCGAGCGGCGACATCCGCCGCAGGTAATGCACGTGCGCATTCGTCGGCTGCTCGTGCCGCTCCGGGCCGAGCACCTTGTCGAACCACGTTTCACGTAACCGCACGAATGCGTCGGTCGTCGCTTCGGCGGCGGCCGCGAGCGCCCCCTCGAGCTCGTAGAGCGAGATCGCCTTCTCCTCTTCGTTCCGCGCGATCGGATCGGGCTCGCCGGAGACGTCGGCGTCGAGGACCTCGCGCGCCTCGAGGAGCACGCGCCGGTCGGGATTGAACACCGCCGAGCCCGCGCGCTCGAGCTCACCGAGCTCGTCGCGCTCCGCATACGAGTCGAGCACTGCGAGCCGCGCGGTTGCCGTGCGCAGGGGCAGCTCCTCGCCGTGGAAGGTCACCCGCGCCGCGAGGATCGCATTCTCGAGCGCATCCTGCTGCCCCGCGATCTCGGCAGTGATCACACCCGCCTCGCACGTCTTACGGAGCCGGTACAGCCGCTCGCGCTCCTCGGCGGATGCCGCTTCCTCAGCCTCGCGCAACGCGTCGAGCTGGAGCCGCGTGAAGAGATCGCGGTAGCGGCCGACGATCGCGGCCTGCTCCGAGACGTCCTTCTCGCCCACGCGAACGGCGCGCGCCTCTTCCGAGCGCTCGAATGCGTACTGCTGCAAGCGCGACTCGTACTCGGCTGCATTGCGAAGGACGGCGGTCGACATGTGCCGAGCCTACAGAGCGGACGCGCGGAGAGATGCGAGCCTGGCGACGGTCGACTCGAGCTCGTCGATCGTGAACGGCTTCGCGAGCACGGCGTTCGCCGTCCCCGTGAACGTCTCGAGATCGGTCGACCCCGTTACCACTGCAACAGGGATCGATCGCGCCGCGAGCTCCTCGAGCAGCTTCTCGCCGCGCTCGTTGCCGATGTGCATGTCGAGGAGGACGACGTCGACGCCTTCGGCGATGCGCTCGCGCGCCTCGGCGATCGAACCGGCCTCACGAACGTCGTAGCCGCTGAGCTCGAGATTCACGCGGCAGAGCAGGCGAATCGCGGGCTCATCGTCGATCACGAGAACGACCTGCCTTGGCTCCCCCGTAGCCACAGGTCAACAGTGTACCGGCAGGCCGTACCCCCTCCCCGGCGCCCGTCGTTGACCCAGTAGCTGATGAAACGGGTCACGCGCACGAGCAAGCTCGTGGGGCGGGGGGCAACCGGCGAGCAGGACGAACTACCGAAACCGTCGCTGCAATTTCGACGGCGGGCCTGGCGCGACTTCCAGCGGGCGCTCGACCCGCTCGCGTCGCCGAAGCCGCTGCCTACGAAGCGGCCGCGCTGAGCCGCGCGAGCGTTCGCTCGCGCCCGAGCAGCTCGATGCTCTCGAAGAGGCCCGGCGAGATCTTCGAGCCCGTGACCGCGATGCGGATCGGCTGAAAGCCCTGCCGCGGCTTCAGCCCTAGCTCGTCGAGTACCGCTCGCAACGCCGTTTCGATCGACTCCGCCGTGAAGGGCTCGAGCTCCGACAGCGCGTCGCGCGCCGCGGCGACGACCGGCGCGCCGCCGTCGATCTCCGCCGGATCCGGGCTCACGTCCTCGAACAGAAAACGCGCATAAGCAGGGAACTCGTCGAGTCGCGCGAGCTTCTCCTGCACGAGCGGCGCCGCCTTGCGCACGAGCTCGGCGTCCCAGTCGTAGCCCTGCTCCCCGAGCCACAGGATGAGTGCGTGCGCGAACTCCTCCTCGGGCAGGGCGCGGATGTACATGCCGTTCAGCCAGTCGAGCTTCGCGTAGTCGAACTGCGCCGGGCTCGGCGTCACGCGCTCGAGGCTGAAGCGCTCGATCAGCTCGGCGCGGCTCATGATCGTCGTCTCACCGTCAGGCGCCCAGCCGAGCAGCGCGAGGAAGTTGACGAGAGCGTCGGGCAGATAGCCCGCCTTCCGAAACTCGTCGACGCCGGTCGCGCCGTGCCGCTTCGAGAGCTTCTTGCCGTCCGCGCCGTTCACGTTCGGAACGTGCGCGTACACCGGCAACGTCGCGCCGACCGCCTCGATGATGTTGATCTGCTTCGGCGTGTTCGAGATGTGATCCTCGGCGCGGATCACGTGCGTGATCTCGTCCCACACGTCTTCCATCGGTGAGGCGAAGTTGTACGTCGGCCGGCCGTCGCTCCGCACGAGCACGACGTCCTCGAGCTTGTCGTTCGGGAACTCGACGTGCCCGCGCACTGCGTCGTCCCAGGCGGTGACGCCCTCGTCCGGCATGCGGAAGCGGATCGCGCCCTCGTCCTCGTACGCCTTCCCCTGCTCGACGAGCTCGTCGGCGACGCGCCGGCAGTCGTCCAGCCGGTCGAGCTGGAACGTCGTCGGCCCGTCCCAGTCGAGCCCGAGCCAGCGGAGCGAGTCCTGGATCTGGTCGACGGCCTCCGCCACCTCACGGCTCGTATCCGTGTTCTCGATGCGGAGCCTGAACTCGCCGCCGTGGTGCCGGGCGAAGAGCCAGTTGAAGAGGAACGTGCGCACGCCGCCGATGTGGAGGAACCCCGTGGGTGAAGGAGCCATGCGGACACGGACTGACATCGGGCGCCTATCGTAGTTGCGGTGCCGCTCGCGCTCGTGTCCGACATCCACGGCTCCGACGACGCGCTCGCGGCCGTCGTCGGCGAGCTCGGAGAGCTCGGCATCGAGCGGGTCGTCTGCCTCGGCGACGCGGTGCAGGGCGGCGACCAGCCGCGGGAGGTGCTCGACCGCCTCGCGGCGCTCGGCTGGCCGGTGATCCTGGGCAACGCCGACGCGTTCCTGCTCGAGATCCCCGAGGACTCGCCGGAGCCGCTCACGCAGGGCCACCTCGACAAGCGGGAGTGGACGCTTGCGCAGCTCGAGCCGCGGCATCTCGACCAGATCCGCTCGTTCTCGCCGACGCTCGACGTCGAGCTCGACGACGGGCTCATGCTCCGCGCGTTCCACGGCTCGCCCCACTCCTACGACGATGTTGTGCTGCCGGACTCGCCGGACGCGCAGGTCGAGCGGCTGCTCGGCGGCTCCGGCGTCGACGTCCTCGCCGGCGGGCACACGCACATGCAGTGGACGCGCTATGTCGACGGCGCGCTCTTCGTCAACCCCGGCTCGGTCCGCGACAACGGCGCGTACGCGGTCCTCACCGGCGGCTCGGTCGAGTTCCGGAGGGCTCCGTGGCAGAGCGAGTCCTGACGCTGAAGGAGCTGAATCGCGCGACGCTCGCGCGGCAGCTCCTGCTCGAGCGCAAGCGGCTCGGCGTGCTGCCCGCGATCGAGCGCGTCGCCGGCCTGCAGGCGCAGTGGCCGCCGTCGCCGTACATCGGGCTCTGGGCGCGCATCGCCGGCTTCAAGCGCGAGACGCTCGAACGCGCAGTCCTGCGCGGCGACGTCCTCAAGCCGACCGTCATGCGCGGGACGCTGCACCTCGTCACGGCGCGCGACTACCCGATGTTCTGGTGGGCGCTCCGCGACATGCCGACCTGGTACAGCGACACGCATCTCGCGCACGCACTGAAGGCGGTCAAGGGAGCGCGCGAGCTCGCAGAGAAAGCACCGCTGACGCACAGGCAGGGGCTCGAGTACCTCGAGAGCCTCGGCCACTCGGACGACCACGAGCGCCGCCGGATCTTCCACGCCGTCCGGCGTCGCGCGCATTTGCTGCACAGCCCGCACTCGGCACTCTGGTCGACGCAGCCGGTCGCGATCTTCCATCCCGGTCCGGAGCCGGAGCCGATGGAAGTCGCCGCGGCGCGGACCGAGCTCGTGCGACGTTATCTCGGCGCGTTCGGGCCGGCGAGCCGCGCCGACATGGCCGACTGGTCGGGCCTTCGCGTCGCCGACCTCGCACCCGCGCTCGAGGCGCTCGAGCCCTTGCGTCGCTTCCGGGACGAGAACGGCCGCGAGCTGCTCGACCTTCCACGGGGGCCGCTCCCGGCGGCCGACACACCCGCGCCCGTGCGCTTTCTCCCGAAGTGGGACAACACCCTGCTCGCGCACAAGGACCGCACGCGCGTCCTGCCCGAGGAGCTCCGCAAGGCCGTGATCGGGAAGAACGGCGACGTCACCCAGACCTTCCTCGTCGACGGCGTCGTGGCGGGCTCGTGGACGTCGGACAAGCGCGGCAAGGTGGCGATCACGCCGTTCGCGCCCCTCCCCCGAACCGCGAAGCGCGAGGTAGCCGACGAAGCGGCGCGGCTCGAGGCCTGGCTCGCGGCGGCCTGATGTACATCGGCGCGCATCTCTCCTCGGCGGGCGGCATCCACACGGCGGTCGACCGTGCGGAGGCGATCGGCGCCGAGTCGCTGCAGATCTTCACGCAGAGCCCGCGCGCCTGGCGCCCGACGAACCACGATCCCGCCAACTTCGAGCGCTTCCGCGAACGGCGCGCGGAGGTCGGGCTGCACGGCGTCCTGTGCCATGCGCTCTACCTCTGCAATCTCGCCGCGCCGAACGAGACCTACGACAAGTCGGTCGCGGCGCTCCGCAACACGATGGAGGTCGCGACGGCGATCGGCGCAGACGCGGTCGTCTTCCACGTCGGCTCGCATCTCGGCACCGGCTTCGAGCCGAGCCTCGAGCGCGTGCTGCCGGCGATGGAGCAGGTGCTCGCGCTGACGACGGACGAGACGTGGCTCCTGATGGAGAACTCGGCCGGCGCCGGCGGCACGATCGGCCGCTCGATCGACGAGCTCGCGACGATCTACGAGCGGCTCGACGGTCACCCGCGCCTCGGCATCTGCCTCGACTCGTGTCACCTCTACGTCTCAGGCGTCGATGTCACCGATGCCGCTGCGTTCGACGCGCTGCTCGACGAGGTCGACGCCTCGATCGGGCTGGACCGTCTGCGCGCGTTGCATGTGAACGACGCGGCGGCGGAGCTCGGCTCCAACCGCGACCGGCACGCGAACATCGGCGAAGGCGTGCTCGGCGAAAAGCTCGGCGTCTTCCTCGCGAGCCCGCGCCTGCAGGAGCTGCCCGCCGTCCTCGAGACGGAAGGCCCGAAACGACAAGGCCCCGACGCAGCCGAGCTGCGCAAGACGAGGGAGATCCGCGCACGCGCTATCGCTGGGTGATCCTCGGCGCCGGCACGCTCGCGCAGGCGACCTTCTCGGCCCTCTCCGTCGGGCTGCCGGCGCTTGGACCCGCGTTGCGTTCGCACTACGCGCTGTCGCTCGGCGAGACCGGTGTCGTGCTCGGCGCGGTCGGCATCGGCATGCTCTTCACGCTGCTGCCGTGGGGCCTGCTCGCCGACCGGCTGCGCGAGCGGTACGTGATCGCGCTCGGCCTGTCCATCGCGGGGCTCGCGCTGATCGGTGCGGGCCGGACGCATTCGTACGGCCCGCTCGTCGCGCTGCTGTTCGCGGCGGGCGCGTTCGGCGCCGCCGTGAACGCGGCGAGCGGTCGCGCGGTGATGGGCTGGTTCCCGCTGCGCGAGCGCGGCCTCGCGCTCGGCGTGCGCCAGACGGCGATCCCGATCGGCGGCGCCACCGCAGCAGCAGGTCTCCCGTGGCTCGCATCGGCCGGCGGAACGCGACTCGCGTTCCTCGTGCTCGGCTGCTCGTGCATCGGCGGCGCGACCGTCGCACTGACCTTCATCCGCGAGTCGCCGTCGACTGAGTCGGAGCTCGACGACCTGCGGCAGCCCATGCGCGATCCGCGCGCCTGGCTGCTCGGCCTCGGTGCAGGAAGCTTTCTGACCGCGCAGATCGCGATCACCGGCTTCGTCGTCCTGTTCCTGCACGTGCACCGCGGCGTCTCGGCGCACGCGGCCGCGTTGCTCCTTGCCGGCATCAACGTCCTCGGCATCGGCGCGCGCATCGCGTCGGGGCGCTGGTCGGACCGCATTCAGGCGCGGCTCGCGCCGATCCGCTTGATCGGCATCTACCTCGCGTTCGCGACCGCGCTCGTCGCGGCGCTCACCGACGCACCACTCGGGATCCTCATCCCCGCGCTCGTCGTCGCCGGCGTCCTCTCAATGGCGTGGAACGGGCTTGCCGTCGTCGCCGCCGCAGAGACGGCGGGCGGCGGCCGCGTCGGCGCCGCGATCGGCTTTCAGCAGACGCTGCTCGGCATCTTCGTCGCCGCGTCGCCGCCCGCGTTCGCCGCGGTAGCGACCGGCTCGTGGCGGCTCGCGTTCGCCCTCTCGGCGCTCGGGCCGGTCGTCGGCGTATTGGCGCTGCGCGCCGTGCCGGAACCTAGGTCAATCGGGCGAAGACCCGAAATGTCGGCGATCCCGCCGGCAGCTCGTTGAACTCGGGATTGACGCAGCCGAGCTCGCCCGCCCTGTGCTCGAAGCACGGGTCGATCTCCGAGTGGCACATCGGCAGCGGCCGCTTCGTCGCGCGCACGGCACCGAATCCCTCCCGCCGCCGCTCGGCCGCGCGCACCATGTCGACGTCGATCTCCACCTCGAAGATCTTCTGCATGCAGCCCATGAACGTGTGGCCGTGCTCCTCGTATGCGTACACGAACGGGCACGACCGCTCCATGCACGTCGACGGGTAGACGACCTTGTCGCAGTGCACCTCGCACAGACGGCACTCGACCTCGTCCTGGGGTCGCAGGGTCAGCGGGCTGGCCGCAAGCTCAGTCATCTCGACACATTGTGGGGGCGGCTTTCGGTGTCTCGCAAGACTTGACATGTAGCCGAGTTGGTGCTTGCGCAAACGGAGTCGCGACTCACGACGCCTGCAGACGGCGGACGATCGTCAGCACATCCATCTGCGTGAAGGCCTGGAAGTCAGGCTCCGGCCCCTCCGGATCGTCGTCGGCGCGGAACCACAGCGCCTGGCACGTGCGCAGTCCGAGCGCGGCCGCTCCGGCGATGTCCGTCGCGAGCGTGTCGCCGACGAACAGCGCGTCCGCCGGCTCGACCCCGAGCGCCTCGAGCGTCCGCAGGAAGAGCTCCGGTGCGGGCTTGCGCCGCCCGACCTCCGACGAGAAGAACGCCGCGTCGAGACGCTCGGCGATGCCGAATCGCTCGAGATCGCGGTGCAGGAGCTCCGCCGGATCGAACGCGTTCGACACGAGCCCGAGCGCGAGCCCGCGCTCGCGCAGCGCTTCGAGTAGCGCATGCGTCGTCGACGCGAGCTGCACCGCCGGCCCCCACGCCGCATGTTCTGCCTCGAGGAATCGCACGAGCTCCTCCTCTGACACGTCCTCGTCGAACTCGGCAAGCAAACGCCGCACCTGCGCGGGATATTCGATCTCGTCGATCAGCCCCGGCTCGAAGAATGCCTTGAGGTAGCCGTCGCGGAAGCGTTGCGTGATCGTGGGCACCGGTTCGCGGCCGATCGCGGCGAAGCCGGCAGCATGCCCGGCTTCGAGCAGATCGTCGTCCGGCGACCAGCGCATCAGCGTGTCGCCCCAGTCGAAGAGGACCGCGCGCAGCACGGGCGGATACGCTACCCGCGCCTTGGCTCGCAGGCTCCTCTGGGCGCTCCTTGCCCTCGCGCCCATAACGATCGTCGTCAATTACGCGACGAACGCCGGCAAGGTCTCGCTCTTCATCCTCTCGTGCGCTGCGCTCATCCCGCTCGCCTGGCTGATCGGCGAGGCGACCGAGCATGCGGCCGAGCACACCGGCGCAGGCATCGGCGGCTTCCTGAACGCGAGCTTCGGCAACGCACCGGAGCTGATCATCGCGATCTTCGCGATCGATTCCGGCCTGCCCGAGGTCGTGCGCGGATCGCTCGCCGGCTCCGTCATCTCGAACCTCCTGCTCGTGCTCGGGATCGCGCAGCTCGTCGGGCCGGACGACTCCGCCATCGACAGGCGCTCGCTGCTCGCGCACCTCGGCCTGTGCGCTGCCGGCATCGTGCTCGCGCTGCCGGTGATCGTGCTCGGCTACACGGGCTCGCCCGAGCGTCACGTCGCCGTCGTCGTCTCGATCCCGGTGTCGATCGTGTTGCTCGCGCTCTACCTCGTCGTCACCATCCGCAACCTACGCCGTCATTCGCAGGCTGAACGAGACGAGCCGACGGCCGGCGCGTGGACGCTTCCTCGGTCGCTCCTCGCGCTGGCGATTGCGACGGGGCTCACAGCGATCGTCAGCGAGATCCTCGTCCACTCGCTCGATGCGTTTGCGAAAGCGGTCGGCGCGAGCGAGTTCTTCATCGCGGTCGTGATCGTCGCAATCGTCGGCAACGCCGCGGAGCACGGCGGCGCCATCGTGATCGCGCGCTCCGGCAAGATGAAGCTCGCGAGCGAGATCGCAATCTCCTCGTCGGCACAGGTCGCGCTGCTCGTGACGCCGGCCGTCATGCTTCTGTCCCTGTTCTTCGCGCATGCGCTTCCGCTCACGTTCCGCTGGGAGGAAGCGGTCGCGGCAGCGGCAGCGGTCGCGTTGACCGTTTTCGTCGTGAGGGACGGCCGTTCGAGACGCCGTGACGGCGCGCTGCTCGTTGCGGTGTACGCGCTCGTCGTTCTCGGGTTCCTCTTGGCCGGAAATCGCTAGCCTGCGCCGCATGGCCGTCAGCATCGAGGGCGTCCCGGCCCCCGCGCAGCAGGGCGTGGTCGTACGGGCAAGCGATCTCACGCGCCGCTACGGCGAAGGCGCGACCGCGGTCGACGCATTACGCGGCGTGTCGCTCGACGTCGAGTCGGGGCAGCTCGTCGCCGTCATGGGGCCTTCGGGCTCGGGCAAATCGACGCTCATGCACATCCTCGCAGGGCTCGACAAGCCGACGGCGGGCACGGTCGAGATCGCCGGCACCGAGATCACATCACTTGCAGACGGTAAGCTGACGCGCCTGCGCCGCAAGCACATCGGCTTCGTCTTCCAGTTCTTCAACCTGCTGCCGATGCTCACCGCCGAGGAGAACGTCGTGCTGCCGCTCTCGATCGCGAGCGAGGAGCCCGACAAAGCGTGGCTCGACGACCTGCTCGGCCAGACAGGCCTGAGCGACCGGCGCAAGCACCGTCCGTCGGAGCTCTCGGGCGGGCAGCAGCAGCGCGTCGCGCTCGCGCGCGCCCTCGTGACGAAGCCGACGATCCTCTTCGCCGACGAACCGACCGGCAACCTCGACTCGAAGACCGGCGGCGAGATCCTCGAGCTTCTCCGCCGTTCGGTCGACGCGTACGGCCAGACGACGGTGATGGTGACGCACGAAGCCCGCGCCGCCGCGATCGCAGACCGGATCCTCTTCCTCGCAGACGGCCTGATCGTCCGTGAGCTCACGGGCGCGAGCGCCGCCGACGTGCTCGACGTCATGGCCGGCCTCGGCTCGTGATCGGAGTCGCGCTCAAGGGCCTCGCAGGACGCAAGCTCCGCGCCGCACTGACCGCCGTCTCGATCGTCCTCGGCGTCTCGATGATCAGCGGCACGTACGTCCTCACCGACACGATCAAGGCCGCGTTCAACACGGTCTTCACGCAGGTGTACAAGAACACCGACGCCGTGATCACCGGCAAAAGCGCGATCGGCGGCAACCAGAACCAGGGCATCACGCCCCCGTCGCTGCCGGAGTCGCTCCTCGGGAAGGTGCGCGGGCTGCCCGGCGTCGCGGAGGCGGAGGGCGGCATCTCGGACGAGGCGAAGCTCGTCGGCCGGAACGGGAAGGTGATCTCATCGAACGGCGGCGCGCCGAGCCTCGCCTTCAGCGTCAACCCCAAAGGCGACCAGCGCTTCAACCCGCTCGTCCTGACCACGGGCCGCTGGCCGGCCGGGCCGAAGCAGATCGCGATCGACCAGAAGACCGCAAACGGAAAGCACTACGCGGTCGGGGACTCGATCGGGGTGCTCACCTCGCGCGGACCGGTGCAGCAGTTCCAGATCGTCGGCACGGTCCGGTTCGGCGGCATCAACTCGCTCGGCGGAGCGACGCTCGCGATCTTCGACCTGCCGACCGCGCAGCGGATCTTCGACAAGGCCGGGGAGCTCGACTCGATCGGCATCGCCTCGAAGCAGAACGTGACGCCCGACCAGCTCGTCGCCCAGGTGAAGCCGCTCCTGCCCCGCGTCGCGCAGGTGCGGACCGGCGCCCAGGAGGCGAAGCAGGCTGCGAAGGACACGAACGGCTTCCTCAGCTTCCTCGAGTACTTCCTGCTCGCGTTCGGGTTCATCGCGCTCTTCGTCGGCTCGTTCGTGATCGCGAACACGCTCGGGATCACGATCGCGCAGCGCTCGCGCGAGCTCGCGACGCTCCGCACGCTCGGCGCGACACGGCGGCAGGTCTACTGGTCAGTGGTGCTCGAGGCGTTCGTGATCGGGCTCATCGCCTCGACGATCGGGCTCTTCCTCGGGCTCGCGCTCGCGAAGCTCCTGAACGCGCTCTTCGTCTCCTTCGGAATCGACCTCCCGCAGGTCGGGACGGTGTTCAAGGAGCGCACGGTGATCGTCGCGCTCGTCGTCGGCGTCGTCGTGACGCTGATCGCCGCGGTCCGGCCGGCGTTGCGCGCGACCCGGGTCGAGCCGATCGCCGCCGTGCGCGAAGGCGCCGTCCTGCCGCCGTCGCGGCTCGCGCGTTTCGGCCCGTACATCGCGATCGTGGTCATCGCCGCCTCGCTCGCGCTGATGCTGATCGGCCTGTTCGTCGGCGGCCTCAGCACGAAGGCGCGGCTGCTCTCGCTCGGCATCGGCGCGCTCGGCGTCTTCGTCGGCGTCGCGATGCTCGCACCCACGCTCGTGCCTCCGATCTCACGCGTGCTCGGCTGGCCGGCGGCGAACCTGGGCGGCGCGCCGGGAACCCTCGCGCGCGGCAACTCGATTCGCAACCCCTCGCGGACGGCGTCGACCGCGTCGGCGCTGATGATCGGCGTCACGCTCGTCACGCTGGTGGCTGTCCTCGCTGCCGGCATCAAGTCGACGTTCGAAGACTCGGTCAACAAGCTCTTCACCGCCGACTATGCGCTGACGTCGCAGAACGGATTCACGCCGACCTCGGTCGCTTCCGAGAAGGCACTGCACGGCGTTCCCGGCGTCCTCGTCGTCAGCGGCGTCCGCGCCGGTGAGGGGAAGACGTTCGGCGGCCGGGTCAGCGTCACCGGCGTCGAGCCGAACGTGAGCAAGGTGATCGACCTCAAGTGGAAGGACGGCAGTCCCGCCACGCCCGCACAGCTCGGGCTGAACGGCGCCTTCGTCTCGAAAGACTGGGCGAAGTCGAACCACCTCCAGGTCGGCTCGCCGATCAACCTGACGACGCCCGACGGCGCCGTGCTCCACCTGACGCTGCGCGGGATCTTCAGCCCGCCGAAGGGAGGATCGCCGTTCGGCGACGTCTCGATCTCGACGGCGCGCTTCGACCGCGAGTTCGCGAACCCGCAGGACGTGTACTCGTTCGTGAAGATGCAGGGCGGCGTCACCGACGCGAACACGAAGCGGCTGAACGCAGCGCTGACGGGCTTCCCCGACGCAAAGATCCAGACGAAGGCGCAGTTCATCAACCTGCAGGAGGGCGGCATCCGCTTCCTCCTGCGACTGCTCTACGTCCTGCTGTCGCTCTCGATCCTGATCAGCCTCTTCGGGATCGTGAACACGCTCGTCCTCACGGTGTTCGAGCGCACGCGCGAGATCGGGATGCTGCGCGCGGTCGGGATGACACGGCGGCAGGTGCGCAACATGATCCGCCACGAGAGCATCATCACCGCGCTCCTCGGAGCGGCGCTCGGCATCCCGCTCGGCATCGTCCTCGCGCTCATGGTCGGCAAGGCGATCAGCTATCCGGCGTTCACGATCCCGTGGGTCACGCTGCTCGTCTTCGTCGCCGGCGCGGTGATCGCGGGCCTGCTCGCGGCGATCTTCCCCGCGCGCCGCGCAGGCCGGCTCAACGTGCTCGAGGCGCTGCAGTACGAGTAGCGCCGACGACCTCCGAGACGGCCTCGATCGCCTGGTCGATGTCGTCGTCGGAGATGTCGAGATGCGTGATCGCCCGCAGCATTCCCGGCCGCAGGTTGCTGACGAGCACGCCGCGCTCGGCGATGCGCGCCTCGCCGTCGCCGGGATCCGGGAAGGCGACGAAGTTCGAGTCGACGACGCTCGCGTCGAGGCCGATTCCCTCGGCGAGCCGCCGCGCCCGCGCATGGTCGTCGGCGAGCCGCTCGACGTTGTGGTCGAGCGCGTAGATCGCGGCGGCGGCGGCTACCCCCGCCTGTCGCAGCGCACCGCCGAAGAGGTACTTGCTCTCCCACGCCCGCTCGATGAAGGCGGCCGGGCCGGCGAGCACGGCGCCGAACGGGCAGCCGAGACCTTTCGAGAAGCAGATCGTCACCGAGTCCGCATGCTGCGACCACGCGGACGGCGGCAGGCCGGCACCGACCGATGCGTTGAAGAGCCGCGCGCCGTCGAGGTGCAGCGCGGCGCCGCGCTCGTGCGCCGCGTCCACCGACGCGCGGAACTCGTCGAGCGGCCAGATGCGCCCACCCGAGCTGCGATGCGTGTTCTCGAGCACGACGACGCTGCCCGGGCCGAGCTCCTCGACGGCCGCGATGTGCTGGGGCGTGACGCGCCCGGCCTCGGAGCGCACGCCGGTCATCACGAGGCCCGAGTGGATCGCAGGACCGCCCCACTCGTAGATCAGCATGTGCGTGTGCTCCTCCGCGAGCATGATCGAGCCCGGCTTGCTGTGCGTGCGCAGCGCGGCCTGGTTCGCCATCGTCGCCGTCGGCAGGAAGAGCGCCGCCTCGTGGCCGAGCAGCTCGGCCATCCGGCGCTGCAGCTCGTTGACGGTCGGGTCCTCGAGGTACTGCTCGTCGCCGACCTCCGCGGCCGCCATCGCCGCGAACATCTCGGGCGACGGCCTGGTGACCGTGTCCGAGCGCAGGTCGATCATGCGGCTTCTGCCTCGGCGTCGACCTCCGCGAGCGTCTTGCCTCTCGACTTCGAGATGCGCTCGTAGCGCTTTGCGAACTGGCTCGTCGCGAAATCGACGAAAGCGGACTGCTCGAGCCCGAACGGCGTGATGCCGTTCTCGTAGCGCTCGAACGTCTCCGTGACGACGCCGATCGCGTGCGGGAAGAGCTCGTTCATGCGCGCCTCGATCACGTCCCAGATTGCGGCGTCAGCCGCGACCAGCCGGCTGAGGAGATAGATGCCGTACGCGATGTGGCGCGACTCGTCGCGCTTGATCTGGACGAGCGCGGCGCAGAGCCCCGGCAGCAGGCCGTTCGCGGCGAGCGATTCGAGGTAGCTCTCGTAGCCCGTCTCGGCAAGCACACCCTCGACGATCATGTTGTACGTCACGGACGCCCGGGCGAGCGCCTCCGGCGAGGTGTCGGTCAGCAGGCGATTCATGGCGGTCGGCAGCTCGTCGTAGAAGATCGTCCGGTACGACGGCACGTGGTAGCGCTCGAGATCCGGCGGCGACCCTGCGACCTCCGAGAGGAAGCGTGCGAAGAGCTCCGTGTGCTTGCCCTCCTCGAAGAGGAACGTCGTCAGATAGAGCTCCTCTTCGATCCGCCCCTCGCGCGCGATCGCGAGCACGAGCGGGAGCAGGTCGAGCGTGACCGCCTCCTCGCCGGCCGCGAAGAGGGACGTGAGCGAGAGAATCGTCTCGCGTTCGAGCTCGCCGAGCGACGCCCAGTCCCCGCGGTCGCGCGTGAAGTCGATCGCCGCCGGATCCCACGTGCCGAGGCGCTTCGCCTTCGCGTACAGGCGCAGCGGGAACGAATCGCGCAGGCCGCCGCTCGTCGATCTGAAGCCTTCACGGACGGCCATGGCAGGGACGCTACCGTAACCCCGTGGACCTGACGCTTCTCGAATCGACGCTGCGCGAGCTGGGCGAGCCGCCGTATCGCACGCAACAGGTGTGGGAGTGGACGGCGCGCGGCGCGAGCGGCTACGACGCTATGACGAACCTGCCGCGGACCTTGCGCGAGGAGCTGGACGTGACCGTCCCGTTCTCGACGCTTTCGGTGGAGATCGAGCGCGAGTCGCGCGACGGCACGGTGAAGACGCTCTTCCGCACGGCCGACGGGCACCCCGTCGAGGCCGTGCTCATGCGCTACCGCAACGGTCGGCGCACGCTCTGCCTCTCCTCCCAGTCCGGCTGTCCGCTGACGTGCACCTTTTGCGCGACCGGGCAGATGGCGTTCGGCCGCAACCTGACGGCGTCCGAGATCCTCGACCAGGCGCTGCACTTCCGGCGCTTCGAGCCCGTCGACCACGCCGTCTTCATGGGCATGGGCGAGCCGATGCTCAACTTCGACGCGGTGCTCGGGGCCGCCCGACGGCTGCCCGCGCTCGGGATCACGCACAGGCGAACGACGATCTCGACCGTGGGCTGGCTCCCCGGTCTCAAGCGCTTCGTCGACGAGGTCGACGAGCCGATCCGGCTCGCGCTCTCGTTGCACGCGGCCGACGGGCGGCTGCGGTCGCAGGTCATGCCGGTGAACGACCGCTATCCGCTCCAGGACGTGCTCGCGGAATGCCGCCGCCACGCGGCTACGGTCAACCGGCGCGTCTACGTCGAGTACGTGATGCTCGAGGGCGTCAACGACGCGCCCGAGCAGGCACGCGAGCTCGCGGAGCTGCTCGGCCCCGACGATTTCAAGGTCAACCTGATCCCGTACAACCCGACGGGAATGTATGACGGCTCCTCGCGCGGGCGGAT
>Ga0070714_100002097_pt1 | contig 14618 bp, 8 predicted proteins | sample LARL83metaG_FD_65450 | JGI IMG/M metagenome (GOLD analysis project Ga0070714, IMG submission 65450) | Corn, switchgrass and miscanthus rhizosphere microbial communities from Kellogg Biological Station, Michigan, USA - LAR L8-3 metaG | ecosystem: Host-associated > Plants > Roots > Rhizosphere ...
GAGCTGGAACCCGGCGATCGGCTTGCCGAACTGCTGCCGCTCCTTGGCGTAGGCCAGCGCGTGCTCGTAGGCGCCGCGCGCGCAGCCGACCGCCATCCAGGCCACCCCGGCCCGGGTCAGCCTGAGCACCTTCGCGGTGTCACGGAACGAGTTCGCGTTCTGCAGCCGGTTGGCCTCGGGCACGCGCACGCCGTCCAGGGTGATGGTGGCGTTCTGCACCACCCGCAGCGCGATCTTGTCGCGCATCTTGGTGGTCGAGAACCCGGCCGTGGGCGGTTCCACGACGAAGCCCTTGACCTGGTTGTCCTCGACGTCGCGGGCCCAGATGATCACGCAGTCGGCGAACGTGGCGTTGCCGATCCACTTCTTCTGCCCGTCGAGGACCCAATTGCCCCCGTCCCGACGGGCCGTGGTGGTCAGGCCGCGGGCGGCGCCGGAGCCGACCTCGGGCTCGGTGAGCCCGAACGCGCCGATCTTCTCCATCCGGGCCATGGCCGGCAGCCAGCGCTGCTTCTGCTCCTCGGAGCCGCACAGGTAGATGGAGCCCATGGCCAGGCCGCTGTGCACGCCAAAGAATGTGGCGATGGATGAGTCGACCCTGGCTAGCTCCATGGCCAGCATGCCGTCGAGCAGGTTGCCGCGCCCCGGGCAGCCGTACCCGGTGTAGGGCAGGCCGGCCAGGCCCAGCCCGGCCAGGGCGGGGATCAGCTCGTGCGGGAACTCCTCGCGGGTCCAGTGCCGGTTGATGACCGGCTCGATCTCCTTCTCCATGAACTCCCTGACCCGGTGCACCAGCTCCCGGCCGGCCGGGTCGAGCAGCAGCTCGAGTGAGTAGAAGTCGCTGTCGGACGCGTCGGTCATGGGTCTCTCCTCGGATCGTCCGCGGCCAGGAACCCGTCCACCACCGGGGCCAGCTCGGCCGCCTCGGTGACCAGGCTCAGGTGCCCGCCCGCGTAGACGTGCAGCCGTGCGTTCGGGATCAGGAAGCGCAGCAGCGTCGCGTTGGCCAGCGGGATCAGCGGGTCGTCGTTCCCGGACATGATCAGTGTGGGCTGGCGCAGCAGCGGCAGGAACGGGATGCTGGTCCATCCCGCGCCGGCGCTGAGCTGGTACAGGTAGCCGCGCCGGGACCCGACCCTGGTCAGCCCGTGCATCAGCGCGGTCACCCGGTCCGGGTCGGTCCGGGCGGTCCCGCCGTACAGGAGCGGGGCTATCTGCTCCAGGTACCTGGGGTCCAGGTAGCGCCGCGGGGTGACCATGTGAGCCAGCACCCGGGGCGCGGCGGGCACCATGATCGCGCCGGTCCCGGTGGCGACCAGCACCAGCCGCCGGCAGCGGCGGCGCTGCGCGAACGCAAAGTGCTGCGCCAGCGCGCCGCCCCAGGAGATGCCGAGCACGTCGACCGCGCCGTACCCGAGCGTGTCGAGCATCCGGGCGGCCAGCCCGCTCAGGCTGCCGAACCGGTAAGGGAGCGCCGGCAGCGGGGAGCCGCCCACGCCGGGCACGTCGAACCGGATCACGTCGAGCGACGGGTCGAGCTCGTCAACGAACGGCTGCAGCAGGTCGAGACTGGCCCCGATGCCGTTGCACAGCAGCAGCGGGACGCGGGTGCCGTCGCCGCGGCGGACCGCGACCCGGAGCTGCTGGCCGCCGACGGAGATGCTGCGCAGCTCGTCCCGGTCGCCGACCGCGGTGGGGGGCAGGTCGCTGGTGGTCACGGCCGCCTACCGGTCGAGCACATAGCTGCCGGGCGCCGGCTGCAGCGGGCGGAAGCCCTTCCGGCCGAGGCGGCGGGGGCGGTCCTGCTGGCCGCCGCTGCGCTGGGCGAGCCAGGCCGAGTAGTCCGGCCACCAGCTCCCCGGTACGGTCTGCGCGGCCCGGAGCCAGGCCCGCGGCTCCGCCGGGTTGGCCGGCCCGCCGCCCGCGTCGTCCGGCGTGACGCTGTCCGGGCCGGTGGTGTCTGGCCCCGGCCGGTCGGTCAGGGCCTGGAACGTAGCCTTCTGGTTGCTGGGCGGGTTGACCATCGAGGCGATGTGCCCGCTGGTGGACAGCACGAACCGGGTGTGGCCGCCGAGCAGCTGCGTGGTGCGGTAGCAGGACTGCCAGGGGCACAGGTGGTCGGCGATGCCCGCCACCACGTAGGAATCGATGTCGACCTTGGACAGGTCCACCGGCGAGCCGAGCATGGTGGCCGCATCCGCCTTGGTCAGCGCGTTAGTCAGGCCGATCTCGATGAAGTCTCTGTGCACCGCGGCGGGCAGCCTGGTGGTGTCGGCGTTCCAGTACAGGATGTCGAACGGCGGCGGGGACAGGCCCCGCAGGTAGTTGTTGACCCAGTAGTTCCAGATCAGGTCGTTGGGCCGGAGCCAGGCGAACACCTCGGCCAGCGTGCGGCCGTCCAGGTACCCACGCGCCTGGGAGGCCGCGGTGGCCAGCGTGGCGGTGCGCCGGTCGATCATCGCGGCCGCGGTGCCCGCGCCGACCTGGTCCAGCACGGTCACCCCCAGGCACAGGCTGGCCAGCTCGTCCAGCTGGCCGACGGCGCTCAGGTGCGCGGCCACCATGGCCGAGGCGATCCCGCCCGAGCACAGCGCGCAGATGCTGGCCTGCTCGGCCCGGCAGATCGAGCGGACCGCGCCGAGCGCGTCGACGATCGCCGCGCCGTAGCTGTCCAGGCCCCAGTCGCGATGCCGCGCGTCCGGGTTCCGCCAGGACAGGACGAAGACCTGGTGCCCCTGGCTGGCCAGGTACTCGATCATGCTCCGGCCGGGGGCCAGGTCGGTGATGTAGAACTTGTTGATCATCGGCGGGACGATCAGCAGCGGGTACCGGTAGACCGAGGCCGCGGCGGGCTCGTACTGGATGAGCTCGCAGATGTCCCAGCGGGCCACCACCGCGCCCGGCGTGACCGCGAGGTCGCGGCCCACCTCGAACGCGTCGGTTGCGACCATCGCGGGCACGCGGGGCGGCGCGGACAGGTCCGAGGCCAGCGACCTGAGGCCGCGCACCACGCTGAGCCCGCCGCTGTCGATGGCCGCCTTCCAGGCCACCGGGCTGATCAGCGGGTTGTTGCTCGGGGCCACGGCGTCGATGAGGTTGCTCAGCACGAACCGCATCCGCTCCTGGTCGCGCCAGTCCAGCTCGGCGTCGGCCAGCAGCGAATCCACGGTGCCCGCCCAGGCCAGGTAGGCCTGCACCAGCCGGGCCAGCAGCGGGTTGCTGGCCCACCCGGGATCGGCGAAGCGCCGGTCCTTCTTCCCCGGCGCGATCGCCGAGCGGCCCGCCGCGATCCGGGCGATCTCGCTGGCCAGCGACGTGGTGCGGCGCGTCACGGTGCGGGGTCTGCGGGCCAGGCCGGCCGCGAACCGCAGCGTCGACGCGCTGGGCAGGAACCTGCGCACCACGCCGAGCGCGGCGTCGGAGAGCAGCAGGTCGAGCGCGCTGGCCGCGTCCTCGGCCTCGAACAGCCCGGCGTCGGGGTCGCGGCCGCCCGGCTCCGCGGTCATCGCGGTTCCTGGGCGGCGTCCCCGGCCGGCCGGTCCGCGGCCGGGGCACCCGCGCCTGCGCCGTCCGGCCCGTCCGCGGCCGCGGCTTCGCGGCCCGGGCGGTGCACCTCGCGGCGCAGGATCTTGCCGGTAGGCCCCTTGGGGAGCTCGTCCACCAGCCACACCTGGCGCGGGTACTTGTACGCGGCGACCCGCTCCTTCACAAACGCCTGCAGCTCCTCCGGCGTGGCCGACGCGCCCGGCTTGAGCGCGACCGCGGCCCCCACCTCCTCGCCCAGGTCGTCGTGCGGCATCCCGACCACCGCCGCCTCGGCCACCGCGGGATGCTCGTACAGGACCTCCTCGATCTCCCGCGGGTAGACGTTGTAGCCGCCGCGGATGATCATCTCCTTCTTCCTGTCCACGATGAAGAAGTAGCCGTCCTCGTCCACCCGGGCCAGGTCACCGGTGCGGAACCAGCCGTCGGGGATCGCCTCGGCGGTCGCGTCCGGCCGGCCCCAGTAGCCCTTCATCACGTTGTGGCCGCGGATCGCGATCTCACCGACCTCCCCGCCGGGGACATCGGCGCCGTCCTGGCCGACCACGCGCATCTCGACCCCCACCACCGGCGTCCCGATCGACCCGGGCTTGCGCTCCGCGTTCGGATGGTTGAACGAGGCGACCGGCGAGGTCTCCGACAGCCCGTAGCCCTCCAGGATCATGCAGCCGAACGCCTTCTCAAACCCGTGCAGGATCTCAACCGGCATGGCTGCCCCGCCCGATATGCAGGTACGCAACGACGACGTGTCCGCGGCCGTCCCGTCCGGATGGTGCAGCATCGCCGCATACATCGTGGGCACTCCCTCGAAGATCGTGACCCGGTCCCTGGCGATGATGTCCAGCGCCTTGCCCGCGTCGAACCTGGGCAGCAGGGTGAGGGTGCCGCCGCCGGTCACGGTGGCATTCAGGCCGCAGGTCAGCCCGAACACGTGGAACAGCGGCAGGCAGCCCATGACCACGTCGTCCGGGCTCGTGCCGAGCAGGGTCTCAGCGGTGAGCTCAGCGTTCCTGGTGAGGTTCGCGTGGGTCAGCTGGGCGCCCTTGGGCTGGCCGGTGGTGCCCGAGGTGTAGAGCACCACGGCGTCATCGTCGTCGTCCCGGTCGACCCAGGTGTGCAGCGCGAACCGGCCGGCCAGCAGCGTGGTCATGTCGGGGTCGTCGACCCGCACCACCCTGGTGCCGGTGGCCGCGGCGCCCTTGGCCGCCTCCCCGTCCGCCGAGTACCACGCGAACAGGACCTTCGCGCCGGAGTCGCTCAGGTAGAAGGCGACCTCCCGGCTCTTCAGCATCGGGTTCATCGGCACCACCACGGCCCCGGCACCCAGCGCGCCGTAGAAGGCCAAGGGGAACGCGGGGACGTTGGGCAGCATGATGCCGACCCGGTCCCCCGCCGCCACCCCCATCGAGGACAGCAGCGAGGTGACCCGGCCCGCGGCCTCCCGCAGCTCCGCGTAATCCAGCACCAGGTCATCCAGGCGGATCGCCGGGTGACTGGCGTGCCCGGCCACCGTCCGGTCGAGCACGGAACTCAGGCTGGCCATGATGCCTCCCGCGATGATGTTCGGTTATCCCCGTACCAGCATCATGCTCCGAGATCGACGCGGCCAACAGACCTGCGTGAACGCGGCGGCCCGGCCCGCCGGGCGGGGAATATCGCACGTTTGATCTGACCGCGCCGGGGAAGCCCCTATTGCCGGTCCAGGTACGTAGATGCACCATTAGCTATTAAGTGCGGCAAACGTTCGCATAACCGCACTGCCCCACGCGCTACGGCTTGGTTGGGGAGGGACAGGCCGCCCGCGCACGACCCTGAGAGGATGCGATGGCCCAGTCCACTCCCCCGGGCAAGAGCCCTGCCACGTGGGTCGCCGTCACGATCCTGCTGCTCATCGGGATCTTCGGCACACTGTGGGTACCGATTTACGCACGCACCACCCCGATGTGGGGTGATTTCCCCTTCTTCTACTGGTACCAGCTGATCTGGGTGCCGGTGGTCGCCGTCCTGTCCTATATCTGCTACCTGCTGCTGCGGACCAAGCCCGCGTCCAGGCCTGGCGTCAGCCCGCCCCCGAGCGGAGGCGACGCGAAGTGAGCAACGTCAACGCCGTCTCGTTCACCATCCTCGTCGTCCTGTTCGCGATCGTCACCGTGTGCGGCTTCGCCGCGGCCAGGTGGCGCCGCGCCGAGGACATGATGCACCTCAACGAGTGGGGCCTGGGAGGTCGCGGGTTCGGCACTTTCATCAGCTGGTTCCTGCTCGGCGGCGACCTGTACACGGCCTACACGTTCATCGCGGTGCCCGCGCTCGTTTACGCCGTGGGCTCGGCCGGGTTCTTCGCGCTGTCGTACACGATCATGGTCTTCCCGATCGTGTTCGTGTTCGCCCCGCGGCTGTGGTCGATCGCCCGGGTGCACAACTACGTGACCCCGGCCGACTTTGTCCGCGGCCGGTACGGCTCGAGCGGCCTCGGGCTCGCGGTGGCCGTCACCGGGATCCTCGCCACCATGCCCTACATCGCGCTGCAACTGGTCGGCATCGAGTCGGTGCTGATCGTGATGGGAGTCGGCGGCTCATCGAGCAACACGTTCGTGAACGATCTGCCACTGATTATTGCGTTCATCATTCTGGCGGCCTATACGTACCTGGCCGGCCTGCGCGCGCCCGCGATGATCGCGTTCATCAAGGACACGCTGGTCTACGTGACCGTGATCGTCGCGATCTTCTACATCCCGGCCAAGCTGGGCGGCTGGGGGCACATCTTCAGCGTCGCCGACGCGCACCTGAAGACGACCAACCCGAAGACCGGCAAGCCGTTCGGCTCCCTGGTCCCGACGCCGGCCGGGTACTGGGCCTACGCCACCCTGGCGCTCGGCTCCGCGCTGGCGCTGTTCATGTACCCGCACGCGATCACCGGGGTGTTCGCGGCCAAGCGGCGCGACGTGATCAGGCGCAACATGGCCATCCTGCCCGCCTACTCGCTGGTGCTCGGCCTGATCGCGCTGTTCGGCTACATGGCGCTGGCCACGCCGGGCGTGAGCCAGATCGTGAAGAGCCACGCGAGCAACACCCAGCTGTCCGTGCCCGCGATGTTCCAGCAGATGTTCCCCAGCTGGTTCGCGGGGATCGGGTACTCGGCCATCGTGATCGGCGCGCTGGTGCCCGCGGCCATCATGTCCATCGCCGCGGCGAACCTGTTCACCCGCAACATCTACAAGGAGTACTTCCGGCCCAACGCTGACCCGGCCGAGCAGACGCGGGTAGCGCGCTGGACGTCGCTGGTCGTGAAGCTCGGCGCGCTGATCTTCGTGCTCTCGTTCAGCAAGACGTTCTCCATCAACCTGCAGCTGCTCGGCGGGGTCTGGATCCTGCAGACCTTCCCGGCGATCGTGGCGGGCCTGTACACGCGGTGGTTCCACCGCTGGGCCCTGATCATCGGCTGGGCGGTGGCGATGGTGTACGGCACGGTCGAGGCGTACCGCACGCCAGGGAACGGCCAGCTACACTTCGGCTCCTCGACGGCGCCCATCCTCGGGCACATCATCTACATCGCGATCGCCGCGTTCGTGCTCAACCTGGTGATCACGATCGTGCTGACGCTGATCTTCCGCGCGGTCAAGCTGCCGGCCGGGGTCGACGAGACCCAGCCCACGCAGTACAGCGCCGACCCCGAGGGGGCTCCCGCGGCCACGGTGCCCACGCCGGCCGGCACCGGGGCGCCGTAGCGGCCGTCACGGGCTCCGGCTACGTCCGCGCCTCGGTCGCCTCGAAGCGGCTGGTCATGAGGTTGACCAGATCGCTGGCCGAGACGCGGATGTAGCGGGGCTCTTCCTTCTTGGTGCCGACGACGATCTTGCCGAGCGCTTCCTCGGCTCCCGCCTCGCGCACGAAGCTGTTGTCGACCTTCAGCGTGCGCGGGCCGAACCGGAACTGCATGTCAGCGTCGGCCCGGAGGCACTGGCCTTCTGGGATGCTCACGTCGGCGAACAGGAAGCCCGCCAGCCGGGTGAACTCCTGGCGCACCGTCCGCAGGGCGTACGTGCGGGTGCCGGCGCCGTAGTCGGATCGCTCCACCAGCAGGACGGGCGCCTCGTGGCCGCCGGCCAAGACGCTGATCGCGGTCTCGACGCCGGGGGGCACCGCCTCTGGCGGTACCTGCACGCCCTCGGGGACGGCCAGGTAGACCAGGAAGCCGCTGCGGAAGCCGCGCTGGCGGCACCAGGCGGACAGCCGGTACAGCTGGCCCAGCTCGCCGGTCACCGGCAGCCGGCCGCTCAGCCCGCCGCTGACCGCGTCCTCGAGGGACGCGCCGGCGGGCAGGGTCACCGTGCCCTCGGCCAGGACGCGGTCGAGCGCGGCCCGCATGGCGGCCTGGCGGGCGGGGGTATCCAGATGCCGGAACGGCGAGGCGCCGGACTCCTGCCCTGGCCGGGGATCGAGCGACCCGCTCAGCGGGTAGGCGCCGGTGACCGCCAGCAGCTCCTCCGGGTAGGCGCCGAGCTGCACCTCACCGGTGTCGCGGGCCTGGGCCAGCAGAGCCGGGTCGGGCTTGGGCCGATCGCGGCCGAACACGGCTTAACCTCCGAGGACGGCCCGCACGGCCCGGCGGTGCCGACGGCGCGCGGTGAACAGCGAGAGCAGGTAGCAAGCCGGGATCAGGGCCACGAACAGGCCACCGATCACGATCTCGGCCCAGGCCGAGGACTTGTCGCCGATGTCCCCGGCCAGCCCGACGACCCCGGGGTGCTCCGGGTCATAGATCACGAGGACGGGCTGGCCGGTGCGGTAACGGCGGTCGCCGACGTTGACCGTGCCCTGCACGGTGCTGGTTCCGGCCTGGTAGATGACCTGAATGGTGTCGCGCCCGTAGCCGTGGGTGGCCGAGACCAGCGCGGTGGTGGAGACACCGCGGACGGCCAGGACGTTCTCGTGGTGCAGGCCGGAGATGCCCAGGCCGATCATCACCGACCCGTAGATCAGCACCGACGCGGCCGCGATGACCCCGGCTACCTGGGCGGCCCGCCTGCGCCCGCGGCGCCTGCGGCTCACGCTGGCCGCCGGGCCCGCCATCCCGGTCGTCTCCGCCACGTAGCGGAGCCTACTGCGCATGTCCGGCGTTCCGCCCGGTCCCCCGCCGCCGTCAGCGGCCCAAGGTGTCGGTGGCGCAAGGCAGGATGGGTACGTGCCCGTTTCCTCGCCGGCCCAGGCCCCGGCCCTGGGCGGCTTCAGCGAAGCGACCAGGGCCTGGTTCACCGATGCCTTCGCCGAGCCGACCCCGGCCCAGGCCCAGGCCTGGGCGTCGATCGGGAACGGCGAGAACACGCTGGTGATCGCGCCCACCGGGTCGGGCAAGACGCTGGCCGCGTTCCTGTGGGCCATCGACAAGCTCGCCACCGAGCCGGTCCCCGCGGACCCGCAGCAGCGCTGCCGGGTGCTGTACATCTCGCCGCTGAAGGCGCTCGCGGTGGACATCGAGCGCAACCTCCGCTCGCCGCTGACCGGCGTCGGCCACGCGGCGCGCCGCCTGGGCCTGGCCGAGCCCGACATCAGGGTCGGGGTGCGCACCGGGGACACGGCCGCGGACGAGCGGCGCAAACTGGCCGGCAAGCCGCCGGACATCCTGATCACCACGCCCGAGTCGCTGTTCCTGCTGCTCACCTCCCAGGCCAGGGAGACGCTGCGCAGCGTCGAGACCGTGATCATCGATGAGGTGCACGCGCTGGCGGGCGGCAAGCGCGGCGCCCACCTGGCCCTCTCCCTCGAACGGCTGGATAAGTTGCGCCAGAGCGATGCCCCAGCCACCGACTCGGCGAAGCCGGGCCAGCCGCGACGGCCGGCCGGAGGTCGGCCCGAGCGGATGGCACCCGGGGGGGTCCTGGGGGGTCGTCCCCCCCGGGCAACACAACGGATTGGGTTGTCGGCTACGGTGCGGCCGCCGGAGGAGGTGGCCACGTTCCTGGGCGGCGCCCAGCCGGTGACGATCGTGCAGCCGCCTAGCCACAAGCGGATCGAGCTGCAGATCGTGGTGCCGGTCGAGGACATGGCCGACCTGGAGACCGCCGACGGGTTCACCGTGCCGGGCACCGAGCCAACGCGGCCCCCGGGCCCGAGCGGGCCCAGCGTCAACGGAGACGGGGAGCCTCAGCCGCCGGACGACCCGGCGCGGCGGCGCTCGATCTGGCCGCACGTTGAGGAGCGGGTACTGGACGAGATCCAGGCCCACAGCTCCACGATCGTGTTCGCCAACTCCCGGCGGCTGGCGGAACGACTCTGCGCCCGGCTCAACGAGCTCGCCGCCGAGCGGGCCGAAGACGGCACAGGTCCGGACCCGTCCCAGCCGCCCCGGCGCCCACCGGCCGAGATCATGGCCGAGGCCGGAGCGGGGACCGGGGCGCCCGCCGAGGTGGCCCGCGCGCACCACGGCTCGGTGTCCCGGCAGGAGCGCACCCAGATCGAGGAGGCACTCAAGGCGGGCCGGCTGCCGGCCGTGGTCGCCACCTCCAGCCTGGAGCTCGGCATCGACATGGGTGCGGTCGATCTCGTCGTCCAGGTGGAGTCGCCGCCGTCGGTGGCCAGCGGGCTGCAGCGGACCGGGCGGGCCGGTCACAACGTGGGCGACGTGTCCCGCGGCGTGTTCTTCCCCAAGTACCAGGGCGACCTGGTCCAGGCCACGGTCGTGGCCCGGCGGATGCTCGAAGGCGCGATCGAAGCGCTGCGCATGCCGCGCAACCCGCTCGACGTGCTGGCCCAGCAGATCGTCGCGATGACCGCGATGGATGACTGGGAGATCACCGATCTGGAGCAGACGGTGCGGCGGGCCGCGCCGTTCGCCAGCCTGACCCGGCCGGTACTCGAGGCGGTGCTCGACATGCTGGCCGGCCGCTATCCCAGCGAGGAATTCGCCGGCCTGCGGCCCCGGCTGGTCTGGGACCGCACCACCGGCATGCTGCACGGCCGCCCGGGGGGCCAGCGGCTGGCCGTCACCAACGGCGGGACGATCCCCGACCGCGGCCTGTTCGGCGTGTTCCTGGCCGGCGGCCAGCGAGACCGGTCCGGCCGGCACTCCCGGCGGGTCGGCGAGCTGGACGAGGAGATGGTCTACGAGTCCCGGGTCGGCGACGTGTTCGTGCTCGGCGCGAGCTCGTGGCGGATCGAGGACATCACCGCGGACCAGGTGCTCGTCTCGCCCGCTCCGGGGCAGCCGGGCCGGCTCCCGTTCTGGCACGGCGACGCGCCCGGCCGCCCGGCCGAGCTCGGCCGGGCGATCGGCCAGTACTGCCGTGAGATCGGCGCGGTTTCCCCTGAGAACGCCACCGAGCGGCTGCGCCGCGACGGCCTCGACGATCTCGCCGCAGCCAACCTGATCAGGTACCTGGCCGACCAGCGCGAGGCCACCGGCTACCTGCCCGACGACAAGACCCTGGTCATGGAGCGATTCCGGGACGAGCTCGGGGACTGGCGGCTGGTGCTGCACAGCCCGTACGGCGCGCGGGTGCACGCCCCTTGGGCGCTGGCCATCGCGGCCCGGCTGCGCGACCGATACCAGGGCATGGACGTGCAGGCGCTGCACACCGACGACGGCATCGTGATCAGGGTCCCTGACGCCGACGACCCGCCCCCGGCCGGGATCGCGGTGCTCGACCCGGACGAGCTTGAGCAGCTGGTGACCGCCGAGCTCGGCGCGTCCGCGCTGTTCGCGTCCAGGTTCAGGGAGTGCGCGGCCCGCGCGCTGTTGCTGCCGCGGCGGCAGCCGGGACGGCGGACCCCGCTATGGCAGCAGCGCCAGCGCTCGGCGCAGCTGCTCTCGGTGGCGAGCCAGTACGGGACGTTCCCGATCGTGCTGGAGACCGTCCGCGAGTGCCTGCAGGACGTGTTCGACGTCCCTGGCCTGACCGGCCTGCTGCGCGACCTGGCGGCGCGCCGGGTCCGGATGGTGGACGTGGAGACCAGCGCCCCATCCCCGTTCGCCCGGTCGCTGCTGTTCCGGTACGTCGGCGCGTTCATGTACGAGGGCGACACGCCGCTGGCCGAGCGCCGGGCCCAGGCCCTGGCCCTGGACTCGTCGCTGCTCGCCGAGCTGCTGGGCCAGGCCGACGCCCGGGAGCTGCTGGACCCGGAGATCGTCGCCGACGCCGAGCTCGACCTGCAGCGCTTCCCGCCGCGCCGCGCCTGCCGGGACGCCGAGGGAGTCGCGGACATGGTCCGGGCCATCGGGCCGCTGTCAGCCACGGAGGTCGAGGAGCGCTGCACAGAGCCCGGGGCCGCGCCGGGCTGGCTGGCCGCGCTGGCGGCGCAGCGCCGGCTGATCCAGGTCCGGGTCGCGGGTGAGGAACGCTGGGCGGCGGTCGAGGACGCCGGCCGGCTGCGGGACGCGTTCGGGGTGGCGCTGCCGACCGGGGTGCCTGACGCGTTCACCGAGCCCGTGCCCGACCCGCTCGGTGACCTGGTGGGCAGGTACGCCCGCGGGCACGGGCCGTTCACCGCGGCCGCGGTGGCGCACCGGTACGGGCTCGGGATCGCCGTGGTCACCGGGACGCTCAATCGCCTGGCCGCCGAGGGCCGGGTGGCCGAGGGTGAGTTCCTGCCCGGCGGGCGCGGGACCGAGTACTGCGACACCGGGGTGCTCCGGCTGCTGCGCCGCCGCTGCCTGGCCAAGCTGCGCAAGGAGGCCGAGCCGGTGCCGCCGCAGGCGCTCGCGCGGTTCCTGCCCGCCTGGCAGAACGCGGTGCAGCGGGCGGGCGGGAAGACCAGCCGCTCCCGCCGCCAGGCCGGCCCCGATGCCGTCTACGACGCGGTCGAGCAGCTGGCTGGGGCGGCGGTTCCAGCCTCGGCGCTGGAGACGCTGGTGCTGCCCGGCCGGGTGCCCGGCTACTCCCCCGCCCTGCTCGACGAGCTGACCGCCGCGGGCGAGGTGGTGTGGTCGGGGGCCGGCGGCCTGCCCGGCGGCGACGGCTGGGTCGTGCTGGCCCCGGCCGACGCCGCGCCGCTGCTGTTCGGTGAGCCGGGCGAGATCACGATGACACCGGTGCACGAGGCGCTGCTCACGGCGCTGGACGGCGGCGGCGCGCTGTTCTTCCGGGCGCTGGCCGACCGCGTGGACGCGCAGCTGCGCGCGGCGGGCGAGACCGCGGGCCGCGGGCCGGCGCTGGTAACCGACCAGGCGGTGGCCGCGGCGATCTGGGACCTGGTCTGGGCCGGCCGGCTGACCAACGACACGCTCACCCCGCTGCGCACGGTGCTGACCACCGGCCGGCCCACCGCCGACCCCAACCGGGACACCCCGGCGGCGCGGATGGCCGACGGGGTTACCGCCAGTACGCCGCTGACCAGCGCCAACGGCCTGCTCCCCGCGGGCGCACCGGTCCGGCCTGGTGGCGGGCGGCCCAGGCCCGCCGGACGGGCCGGGCGCACGGGCTCCCGCAGGCCGGGGTACGGGCGGGCGGTGCTGCCGTCCCGGAGCGGCCCGCCCACGGTCAGCGGGCGCTGGTCGCTGCTGCCCCCGGCCGAGCCGGACCGGACCAGGCAGCTGCACGCGCTGGCCAACACCCTGCTGGAGCGGCACGGCATCCTGATCCGGGGCGCGGTGATGGCCGAGCGGGTCACCGGCGGGTTCGGGGCGCTGTACCCGGTGCTGAGGGCCATGGAGGACGCGGGCCAGTGCCGCCGCGGCTACTTTGTCGAGGGCCTGGGCGCGGCGCAGTTCGCCCTGCCCGGCGCGGTTGACCGAATGCGCGCCCTGGCCGCCGACCCCGGCCAGAAGGCCGCCGCCGTCCCCCCGACCGATCCATGGGCCTCGGCTGGGCCCGAGGCGGCGCCCACGCCGGCCGCCGGTGACCGGCCGGTCGTGGTGCTGGCGGCGGCAGACCCGGCCAACGCCTACGGCGCGGCGCTGCCCTGGCCAGCCCGGCCTGACGAGACCCCGGGCGGGCACCGCCCGGGCCGCAAGGCGGGCGCGCTCGTGGTCCTGGCCGACGGCCAGCTGGTCCTCTACGTCGAGCGCGGCGGCAAGACCCTGCTGTCCTGGACCAGCGACCCTGACCTGCTCGGCCCGGCCGCCGCGGCCCTGGCCGACGCCGTGCGCGACGGCGCGCTCGGCCGCCTCACCGTGGAGCGGGCCGACGGCGGCGGCGTCTACGATTCCCCGCTCGCGCAGGCCCTGGAGACCGCCGGCTTCCGGCCTACCCCGCGCGGCCTGCGGCTTCGCGCCTAGCGCTGCACCCGCAGGCGGGACTACGGTCGCGTCATGGGCCGTGACATTCAAGCGATCAAGATCAGTGGCGAGGACCGGCGCAACTACCGGGACAAGCTCCGGCGGTCGCTGGACGTATTCGCCCGGATGCTGCGGGAGCGCATGTTCGAGGCCGACCCGTCACAGGTCGGCCTCGAGATCGAGCTGAACCTGGTCGACTCCCGGGGAATGCCGTCCATGCACAACGAGGCCGTGCTCGACGCGATCGCGGATCCGGCCTGGGCCACCGAGCTCGGCCAGTTCAACATCGAGATCAACGTGCCGCCCCGGCACCTCGAGGGCGGCTCGGTCGCGGACCTGGAGCAGGAGGTCAGGGCCAGCCTCAACACCGCGGACAGCCACGCCCGCGAGACCGGCAGCCGCCTGGTCATGATCGGCATCCTGCCGACGCTGCAGAAGGACGACGTGAACGAGAGCACGCTGTCGTCCAACGCACGCTACCGGGTGCTGAACGAGCAGATCTTCGCGGCGCGCGGGGAGGACATGCGCATCGCGATCGACGGCACCGAGAAGCTGCTCACGTACGCGGACAGCATCACCCCCGAAGCCGCCTGCACCAGCGTGCAGCTTCACGTGCAGGTCAGCCCGGACGCGTTCGCGCGCTACTGGAACGCGGCCCAGGCCATCGCGTCCGTGCAGGTCGCGCTCGCCGCCAACTCGCCGTTCCTGTTCGGCAGGCAGCTCTGGCACGAGACCAGGATCACGCTGTTCGAGCAGGCCACCGACACCCGGCCGGACGAGCTCAAGCAGCAGGGGGTGCGGCCCCGGGTGTGGTTCGGCGAGCGCTGGATCACGTCGGTGTTCGACCTGTTCGAGGAGAACATCC
>Ga0070714_100002098_pt1 | contig 14612 bp, 9 predicted proteins | sample LARL83metaG_FD_65450 | JGI IMG/M metagenome (GOLD analysis project Ga0070714, IMG submission 65450) | Corn, switchgrass and miscanthus rhizosphere microbial communities from Kellogg Biological Station, Michigan, USA - LAR L8-3 metaG | ecosystem: Host-associated > Plants > Roots > Rhizosphere ...
CGTCGGTATCGCGACCGCCTCGCAGATGTTCGGCATCTCACGTTTCATCGTCGTGCCGATCGCGCTTGTCGCCGTCTTCTTGTTCATCCTGCGCTTCAACAACAAAGTCGTCGAGCGCACCTTCGTCGTCTTCTCGCTGATCTATCTCAGCTACATCGTCTCGGCCGTGCTCGCGCATCCCGACTGGCATGCCGTGGCAATGGGCACGATCGTTCCGGATCTGCACTTCAACAACGTCGAGTATTTGGTCGTGGTCGTCGGCCTCATCGGTACGACGATCTCGCCCTACATGCAATTCTTTCTGCAGTCGGCCGTCGTTGAAAAAGGCACGGACGAGCAAGACCTCTGGATGGCGCGCACCGACGTGGTCACCGGTTCGATTCTCGCAATTGCGCTCGCCGGCTTCATGATCGTCGCGAACGCCGCCACCATCTACATGGCGAACATCCACGGCGCGCATCTGGCTCCGTCACAGGCGGCGGATTTTGCCATCGCGCTTCGGCCGCTTGCGGGCGAATGGGCGTCGGTCATCTTCGCGCTCGGCATTCTGAACGCCGGATTGTTCACCGCAACCGTGCTGCCGCTCTCGACGAGCTACATCGTCTGCGAAGCGTTCGGCTTTGAAGCGGCCGTCGACCGCAAATTCTCCGAAGCGCCCGTCTTCTTCACGCTCTTCGGCGTGGGTCTGCTCGCCGGCGCGGCGATGGTGCTCATTCCCGGCCTGCCGTACCTGAAGTTCACGATCTACGCGCAGGTCGTGCAGGGCATGCTCCTGCCTCTGGAACTGGTGCTCATGCTGCTCATCATCAACAAGCGCAGCGTGATGGGCAAATACACGAATTCCGTGCTTGCGAATGCGATCGGCTGGGCGACGGTCGTCGTGATCGGCGGGCTATCGATCTTCTACGTCGTTCATTTGATGCTGGGATCGTAGAACTGCCACTGGTTGCGCCCCGCGCGCTTGGCGCCGTAGAGCGCGCGGTCGGCGCGATCCATCAATTCGTCCGTCGTCTTGCCATCCTGCGGATAGAGCGCGATCCCGATGCTCGTGTGAATGACCTGCTCGAAGTCCTCGATCTGCAGCGGTGACTGCATCGCCGCGACGATCTTTCTCGCGAGATCGCCTGCATCGCCCGGCCCGTTGACCACCGGCTGCAATATCACGAACTCATCGCCGCCGAACCGCGCGACGGTGTCGCTCTCGCGCAGCGTCTCGACGAGCCGGTCGGCGACCGCTCTGAGCACGAGATCGCCGGCGGGATGTCCGAAGCGGTCGTTGATCTCCTTGAACTCGTCCAGGTCTAAGTACATGACCGCGAAACCGCGATTGTAGCGCTTCGCGGCGCCCATCGTTTGGCGAATGCGATCGTTGAAGAGCACGCGGTTCGGAAGGCCTGTCAGCGAATCGTAGAACGCAAGCTGCTCGATGCGCTCGGCGTGCTGCGCGCGCTCGAGCGCCGCGGCGACGAAGAGCGCCATGAGCTGCAGCAGATCCCGGTCCAACTCCGCGATACCGCCCGGCCGCGAGTCTCGCGACGCGAAGACCAGCGCACCGAATTCGCGCGAGCCGACCAGGAGCTTCGTCCCGAAATAGGACCTCCACGGCGCGCTCTCGCGCGCGGCATCCTTGTCCCACGGCGGTTCATCGAGATCCGGTATGAACAGCGTTTGGCGTTCGCCGATGAGGTGGCGCGAGAGTGCATGCGGCTTTGGAAACACGGTGCCGGCTTGCACGGCCGAGCCGTCGCCCGCGGCGTTGAGAATCGTGATCGTCGTTTCGTCAAATCGCGTGAGGTAGCCGTAATCGAAGCCGAAGAGACGGCATCCCAACGCGAGCGTATTGTCGATCTGCGCTTCGATGGACTCGCCGCGCGCGGCCGCGGCAATGTAGAGTTCGCGAATGCGCTCGCCCTGCAGCGCGATGGCGCGCTCCGCACTGCGCTGCGCCATCACGTTTTTCGCGATGGCGTACGCGCCTTCGATGCGTTCGGACACGCGAAGCGGCACGAGCTTCATCTGCACGTCGATGCGGTTGCCCAGCCGGTCGAGCAGATACGAGTCGAACTCCGTCGCCTCACCCCGCGAGGCCAAGCGAAACGCATCGAGTGCTTCTTCGCGGCACTCGGGCGCGATGAGCGCGCTCCAATCTTTGCCGATGACCTGCTCGCCGTAATAGCCCGTTGCCGCTTCGAGCGCCACGTTCACGCGCGAGATCGATCCATCGCTCTTGAGCGCCATGATCGCGTCCGGGTGATATTCGAAGAGCGATCGAAAGCGCTGCTGGTTCAGTTCGAGCGACTGCTCCGCGGCCCGCAGCGCGAGCATGTCGTGCGCCTGCGCGAAGACGCCGGCGACCTCGCCGTTTGCCGTGGCGGGAAAGAGATGCACTTCCACGGGAACGTCCGCGCCGGAGCTCGCGCGCAGCATCGTCTCGAAATGCGCGATGAATCCGCCGAGCGCCGATGCGAACGCTTCGTCGACGGCGCCGCGATCTTCGGAGAGAATGTGGCGGTGGTAATGGGTGCCGGCCATCGCGGTTTCGGAAAACCCTGCGAGCTGCCGCGCAGCGGGATTGCACGATACGAAGCGGCCGTCGCGGTCGTAGAGGGCAATAGCATCAGGACAGCCGTCGTAAAACGAGGCCAGCAGATCGGAGAGCTGCTGCATATTCCTTTGCATGCTCGAGAGCATCTTCGCCGAAGAGGCCGGTATGACTCCCGACGAACTGGTCGCGTTCGCCGAAGACTTGGCCAAGGTCGCCGCCGCGGGCGGCGGCTGCAAAGCCTTGGCCGATCTGTTGGCGCGGCGGGGTCAGGTCGGAGTGTTGGTCGAGGACTCCGAGTGGCGGCATCTCGCCGCCGCGGGCGAGCAGCGGCTGCCAAGCAGCGTTCGTCCGATGCTTGACGATTCGAGCCGCGGATACGCGCAGCTCAAGAACGGACACGCGGGGCGTACCCTATCGATCAATGCCGGAGACCGGCGTCTGGGCCAGATCTCCGTTTTCGGCGACGCGGATTTGAGCGCGCTCGAGCATCTCGTGCGGCTTACCGCCGGAGCGATCGGCGTGGAATTGGCACGCGAGCAGGGCGGGCAGCCGGGCAGGCGGCGCGCGTTCTGGGAACGCTTGGCCACGCAAGCCTACGTCGATGCGTCGGCGGCGCGCGACGATGCGGCCGCCCGCGGCATCACGCTGGCGACGCACTACGTCGCCATCGCGCTCGAGCCCGAGATAAGCGATGCGCAAACCGCGGCCGCCGATCAGGCCGCACTGCGCGATGCGGCAACGCAGACGTTCCGTTCGAGCGACGCGGACGCCGGTCTGTGGGAGCGCGGCGCGACGCTGTTCTTCTTCGTGCCGGCGACCCGCGAGATCGATTCCGCCAACGCGCGCACGGCGGCCTCGCTGCTGGCGAAGAGTCTGACGAAAAAGCATCCGCATCTGCGCGTGGGCGGCGGTGTCGGCACGCGCGTTGCGTTTTTCGATCTGCACGCCTCGATCGCGCAAGCCGGTGCGGCGCTGACGATCTCACGGCGCCTGTACGGAACCGGCCGCATCGGCATTCACGACGAGCTCGGCGCCTATCCGCTGCTGCTCTCCGGTGCGCAGGCTCCGGCGCTGCGCGAGTTTGCCGCGCGTACGCTCGCGCCGCTGCGCGCGTACGACGAGAAGCACCAAACCGAGCTGGAGAAAACGCTGCGGCTCTATTTCGCGGTCGGCGAAAACGTCAAGATCGCCTCGGAAGCGCTCAACGTGCACCGGCACACGGTCTTCTACCGCTTACGTCAGATCGGCGAGATCTGCGGATGCAAGCTCGACGACCCCCACGATCAACTCACTCTGCGAATGGCGATGGCAATCGATGCACTCACAAACTAAGAAAGACGTTCTTCGCCTGGCGAAGGAACGCGACGTGCGGTTCGTGCGTCTGGCGTTCGCGGACGTGCTCGGCGTGAGCAAGAACGTCTCCATCCCGGTCAGCGAACTGGAATCCGCACTCGAGGGCAGAGTAACGTTTGACGGCGGATCGATCGACGGCTTCGTGCGCGGTGAAGAACTCGACATGGTGCTGCGGCCCGACCCGTCGACCTTCGCGCAGTATCCGTGGCCCGGCAACGAAGCTCGTTTGCTCTGCGATATCGCCATGCCCGACGGATCGCCGTTCGAAGGCTGTCCGCGCACGACGCTCAAACGCGCGGTCGAAGAATGCCGCGCCATTCCCGATCTGCGCGTCAGCCTGGAAGTGGAGTTCTATCTTTTCGACGCGCAAGAGACCGAGTACGGCTCGACGCGAACCGCGGACGTGGGATCGTATTTCGATTTCTCCGCGAACGATCGCGGCGAAGATGCGCGCAGCGCGATCGTCTCCGCGCTGCAATCGATGAACGTCGCGGTTGCAAGCGCGCACCACGAACACGGCCCCGGCCAGCACGAGATCGATTTTCCCCACACCGGCGTGCTGGAAGCGGCGGATGCGCTGCTCACGCTGCGCACCATTGCCAAGCACGTCGCAGCCGGCTACGGGCTCGAGGCGACGTTCATGCCCAAGCCGCTCGAAGATCGCGCCGGCAGCGGCCTGCACGTGAACTTCCGCGTCGGCGAAGACGAGAAACTCTACGCGATCGGCGGCCTGCTGCAGCATGCGCCGGCGCTTACCGCGGTCTGCAATTCGACCGTGAACTCCTACAAGCGATTGGTGGCGGCTTGGGACGCGCCGATCTACACCGTCTGGTCCGAGCGCAGCGCGAACGCGCTCGTCCGCGTGCCTCCGCACGAGCAGCCGCCGCAAGTCGAGATGCGCAGCCCCGATCCGGCCTGCAATCCGTACCTCGCGCTGGCCGTGCTCACCGGCGCGCTCGCCGACGGCATCGAGCAGCGAACGTTACCGGGAGATCCGCTCGTGGGTTCGACGTACGATCTCACCGATCGCGACCGGCGCGAGCGCGGCGTCGGCACGCTCCCCAAGTCGCTGCGTCAAGCGATTACCGATCTCGACGGCGATGCCGCCGTGCGCGCCGCGCTCGGCGATCACATCTATCATGCGTTCCGCGATGCAAAGCTCGCGGAGTACGAACGCTACCGGCGCGCGGTGCATCCGTGGGAGCACCGCGCCTATCTACGGCTCTACTAGCTGTTCTTGCGCGGCCGGCGCCGCAAGGCGTGCGCGATCCGCGAGTTCGATTGCGTGCTGCAGATCCGATCCGAGAAACGGATTCGGCAGGGTAGCATTCCATTGGCCGCCCTTCTGCGCGCCGTTGCTCGCGATCGCGATGAGCCCGATGTGGGGGCGCGCCTGTTTGGAGCGTTTGAAAAGCGACGATGGATCGGCCGTCACGGTGTCGCGATCGACGATCACGATGTCGGCTTCTTCCACGCTCAGGCGCTCGAGCGCGGCGGTGAGCGTCTTGTCTCTGCGCGACGCATAGCCGTGCGTACGCAGTTCGTGCAGGACGTACGGCCCCAGATTCTCGTCGCCGGTGACCACGACGATGCGCAGCACGCCGCCCACGCCGTCGCGCATGCGCGGCAGAACGATGGTGAACGTGCTGCCCTCGGCGAGTTTGCTCTGCACCTGAATGTTGCCGCCATGGCGTTCGACGAGCGTCTTGGCCAGGTATAGCCCGAGACCGGTGCCTTTGATCTTCGAGCGCTTGGCATTCGACGCGCGCGTGAATCGCTCGAACAAAAACTTCATCTCGTCCGAGGGGATGCCGATGCCGCGATCGTGGATCGCGATGCGTACCGTGCGATCCGTTTCGCTGATGCGAACCTCCACCGGCTCGCCTTCCGGTGAATATTTGATCGCGTTCCCGACGATGTTCTCGAAGACTTGGCGCAAGCGCGCCGGGTCGCCGCGAACCACCGGATCTTGCGTTTTGAAGATCGTTTTGATCTGTCGCTGCGGTGCGAGCGTTTCGACCGCTTCCTTCATAATGTCGACGACGTTGACCGGGTCGGTCGCCAGGTTGAGTTCGCCTTGCTCGACGCGCGAGAGCGCGAGCGTATCGTTCGCGAGATCGGCCAGGCGCATCGCGGATTGCCGGATCGTGCGAAGCGCGGCATCCCCGTCCTCGCCTTCGAGCGCGTGCTGCTCGAGCAGCTCGGTGAAACCGATGATCGTCGTGAGCGGCCCTTTAAAATCGTGCGCGAGCACCGCGATCAAGTCGTCTTTGAGTTGATTCAGCTGGATGACGCTTGCGCGCTGCGACTGCAGCTCGCCGAAGAGCGCAACGTTTTGAATCGCAATCCCGATATACTGCCGCAGCAGTTCCAGCGCGAAAACGTCGTTCTCGCCGAAGAGCCGGTCCGCCGCGGCGATGTCGAGTATCCACTCGTTGCGCCCGCTCGTTCCGGGAATCGGGAACGCCAGACGCGAGCGATCCTCGCCGAGCACCGGCTTTCGCGAGCCGAACGCGTCGAGCAAAAAGCGATCGGGCTTGCGGCGCTCTCCGGTCGCTTCCGCGCACACCAGATCTCCGGTGGATCGAAGCGCGTATAGTGCGACGCTGCCGCCCCACAGACGGCGCGCTTCGGCCGCCAGCAGCCCGACCACGGCGCGCACGTCCAAGGTGGCGAAGACGCGCCCAGCGGCATCGGTCAGCCGGCGAAGGATGACGTTTTCTTCCTGCAGGCGCGCTTCGCTTTGCGCGATGCGGTCCAGCAGCTGCTGCCGTTCGATGGCGTAGCGCAGCGAGCGGCGCAGCGAGACGTGATCGACGTGCCCTTTGATCAGGTAATCCTGGGCTCCGGCTTGCATTGCTTCGGTAGCGACCGACTCGTCTTCGAGCCCGCTCAGAATGACGATGGGAACGCGCGGCACGGCGGTGCGCATGCGGCGCACGGCATCCAGCCCTTGTGCGTCCGGCAGAGACATATCGAGCAGGATGACGTCGAGCGCGGCCGTCTGCGCTATGGCAAGCGCATCGGAAAGCCGCGTGGCAGTGTGAACTTCCCGCGCTGCTGAGTCGCGCTGGAGGTATCGCTGCACGATGGTCGAGTCAGTGTTGCTGTCCTCGACGATTAGGACGCGCATGCACTAGCGTTAGCCCAAGCGGTCGGCCATACCTCGCAAAAGCTGCCACGCGACCGCGACGTCGTCGCGGTTGGTCCGCAGATTTCCGATGGCGAGGCGAAGGGCGTACCGCTCTCCCAATTTCGTATGCGAGATGAACGCCTCTCCGCTGCCGTTGACCGCCTCCATGATCGAAGCGTTCAGCGCTTCCAATTCTGCCTGGCTGCGGCCCGGCGGCGCATAACGGAAGCAGACGACCGAGAACGGATGGGGGGCGAGGATCTCCCAGCCCGGCGCCGCTTGCACCCACGACGCGAACTCTTGCGCGAGCGCGATATGACCGCGCAAATGCTCGCGCAGCCCCTGCGCACCGAAGTATCGCAGCACGAACCACAGTTTGAGCGCGCGGAAGCGCCGCCCCAGCTGCAGCCCGTAATCCATGTAGTTGCGCACCGACTCTTCGGGACTGCGCAGATACTCCGGCACCAAGCTGAACGTGCGCCGCAGCAATTCGAGGTCGCGTACGTACAGCGCGGAGCAATCCATCGGCACGAACAGCCATTTATGAGGATTGACGACGATCGAATCGGCATGCTCCGCACCAGCCAGCACCCAGCGGAACTCCGGCATGATCGCGGCAACCCCGGCATATGCGGCATCCACGTGCAGCCAAATCTTACGCTCGCGCGCGATACGCGCAATATCCTCGATCGGATCGCGCGAGGTCGTCGAGGTCGTCCCGGCCGTCGCGACGATCGCCATCGGTCGCATGCCCGCGGCAATATCGGCATCCACGCGCGCCGCCAAATTTTCGGGCGACATGCGAAACTCGGCATCGCTCGCAACCCGCACCACGTTTTCGCGCCCGACGCCGAGCGCAATACAGGCTTTCTCGATATGCGAATGCGTGTGATCCGTAATATAGACGCGAAGCACCGGGAGCGCGCGCCCCGTCATGCCATGCTCGCGAATTCCCAGATCGAGCGACTCGCGCGCAGCCGCGAGCGCCGTAAATCCCCCGATGGAGGCCGTATCGTAGATGATCCCGGTATACGATTCAGGCAGCCCCATCAAGCGCCCGAGCCACCGCATCACGACCTCTTCGAGCTCCGTCGCCGCAGGCGAGGTGCGCCAGAGCATCGCCTTGACGTCCAGCGCCGCCGCGAGCGCCTCCGCCGCAACCGCAACCGGCGCCGCGCTCGTCGCGAAATACGCAAAAAACCGCGGACTGTTCCAATGCGTGATTCCGGGAACGACGACGCGCTCGAAGTCTGCCATCAAACGCTCGAACGGCTCGCCGGCTTCGGGCGCACGCTCGGGCAACTGTGCCGCAATCTCGCCCGGCTGCACTTGCGAGAGCACCGGATACTCGCGCGCATCGGAAAGATAGCGGTCTATCCATTCGGCGACCGCGGCGAACTCGGTTTCGAACGTCTTCACGAGCGGATTGTACCAGCTGAGGCTTGAATCGGCCACGCCATGATACGCACCGACAAAGCACCGGCGCCGATCGGGCCGTACAGCCAAGCGATTCTCGCAGGCAGCGAACTCTTCTGCTCCGGCCAGATCGCCATCGATCCCGCAACCGGCGAACTCACCGGCACGGACGCCGCATCCCAAACGCAGCAAGTCTTGAAGAACCTCGGCGCCGTCCTAGAAGCCGCCGAAATGACCTACGACAACGTTATCAAAACCACCATCTTCCTAACCGACATGTCCGACTTCACATCGGTCAACGAAGTCTACGCAAAATACTTCAACAACTCCAAACCCGCTCGATCCACCGTAGCCGTCGCCGCCCTCCCCAAAAACGCAAGAGTCGAAATCGAAGCGATCGCCAAGAAATAATTCGGAGTAACACGCGAGGGCGGCATATCGCCGATCGGGCGCGTGTGAATTGCGCGCGGAGCCAGGATGGCGTGAGCGCGCAAGAGGCGAGGTCGCCTTTTTGCACGACGCAAAAAGGCGACCGTCGACCGAACGGCGATATGCCGCCCTCGCGGGTTACGGCTATGGCTTAGAGAGCTGCGGTTTCGAAACGTGCAAAGCCGCCACACGCTGCTGCGCCAACTTCTGCACGTCCGGGTCCAGATCGTCCGAACTCGCCGCGAGTTTGTATTGCTGCTCGGCCATCGCTTCGTTGCCCTGATGCTGATACGCATCGCCGAGCAAGAAGTGCAGCCGCCCGTCGAGCGGCGCGACGGCAAGCCCTTTGACCAGCGCCGCCTGCGCGAGCTGATAGAGCCCGTGCATGTTGTACGTGTAGCCGAGATCGATGTACGCGTCCGGCGAGTACGGATACACCGTCATTGCCTGCACGTAGAGCGAAATGGCCTTCTTCCAGTCACCGTTCACGTCGGCGAGATAGCCCAAATTCACGAGCGCTTCGCCGCGTTCGGGCTCCAGCCGGTGCGCGCGATCGAGCACCGCCCCCGCTAGCGGGAAACGCGCGCTCTCCAGATACGTGGCGCCGAGATTGTCCTCGCACGCGTAATTGTATTGATCCAGCCGCAAGCACGCGTTGAACTCGCCGATCGCGTCGTCGTAGCGGTTTTGATCCATGTCGGCAAGGCCCAATCCATTGAGCGCGAGCAACGAATTCGGATCGTTGTCGAGCGCGCGCTGAAAGTACTGCTTGGCGAGCAGCGGTTGGTGCAGCGCCTCGTAGACCTGCGCGAGTTCCAGTTGCGCTTCCGCGTCCGTCGGAAAATCGCGCGCTGCCTTTTCGCGCTCGACCCGGTACGATTTAAAGTCGCCTTTGCGCAGATGCAGCTGCACCAGATCCGGAACGGAATCGGTGCCCGGCAGGCTGCGGTTGAACTCCGCAATTGCCGCATCGATCTTGTTTTCCGTTGCGTACACGGAGCCCAGGCGCGCGTGCGTTTCTTTATCGAGCGGCGCGTACGCCAGCACCTGGCGGTACGTATCCTCGGCTTTGCGCAGATCGCCGCGCCGGTAATACAGATCGCCCAGCAAACGCTGCGGACCGACCTCGCCGGAATGCCCGGCAACGTAGGTTGCAAGCGCGGCGATGGCGCCGTTCAGATCGCCGGCGGCTACGCGATCGCGCGCACGATCCATCGCACCTTGCGGGTCCGATGGAAGTTGCACGCGGGTCTGCGGATTGACTTCGACGTTGGTCATGCCGGGCGGAGCGGCACGAACAATTCCAAACGCGCCGCACGACAAACATACGGCGATCGCGAGCAGCCAGGGTAATCGGCGCATTGCACCATCCTCCGAGTCCGGACCGACCTTTATCTTAGCGCGAAAACGTCTCGGGAGTAAGGTCTGTGACGGAACGTCGCTCGCTTGGATTACTTGACCAGCGGCAGCACGTTGCTCGGAGTGAGCGGATAGAACGTCATGATGACCACCAGCGCTACGCAAATTGCCATCGTCACGTAGGCTAACGGCAGCGGGGCCACCGCGGATTCCTGCGGGCGGGCGTGCCGGTCGTACATCAGGCGAATGACCTTGAAGTACGCGTAGAGCGAGATCGCGGTGCCGGCAATCAGGAGCGCAGCCAGCCACGGGAAGCCGGTCGTTACGTTCGTCGACAAAATGAGAATCTTGCCGAGGAACCCGGCCGTGGGCGGAAAGCCCGCGAGCGCCAGCAGGAAGAACGTCATGACGGCCGCGAGCGCCGGACGGCGCAGCGCCAGACCGTGGAACGCTTCGATGCGCGATCCTTCGTCCTGTGCCGAAGGGCTGAGCAGTGCGACAACCGCAAACGCGCCCAAGTTCATGAACATGTACGCGACCAGATAATAGATGGCATAGCGCACGCCCAGCGCCGTCGTGCCTGCAAGCGCGGCTACGATGTAGCCGATCTGCGCGATGCCCGAATAGGCGAGCAGGCGTTTCATGTCCGTCTGCGCGAGCATGCCGAGGTTCCCGGCGATCATGGAGATGCCGGCGATGATGAAGAACGGCAGGAGCAGCGCGTGCGAGGCGCTCGCCGGAATCGCGTAGGCGAAACGCGCGAACACCGCCAGAGCGCCGGCCTTCGTGACGACGCTCATGAACGCGGTGATCGGAAGCGGCGCACCTTCGTAGACGTCCGGCGACCACACGTGGAACGGCACGAGGCTCAGCTTGAACGCAAGCCCGACGAGGAAGAGTCCTCCGCCCAGCCAGTACAGCGGATTCGAAGCGACGGCCGCGTTTGCCAGCGAAGCGATCGTCACGCTTCCGGACGCGCCGAAGAGCATCGCCATGCCGAAGAGCAAGAAGCCCGACGCGGTCGAGGAGAGCATCAGGTATTTCAATCCCGATTCGCGCGAGGTCGGCCGCTCGGAGAGCGCGCACAGGCAGTAGAGCGCCAGCGAGAGCAGTTCCAGACCGAGGAAGACGGTCATCAGATTCGCGGCACCGGCCATCAGCATCGCGCCGCTCGTCGCCCACAGCACCAGCGCCACGATGCCGCCCATGCGTTCGGGACGGCGCGTCGCGTGAAAGAGCACCAGCGAGAAGATCGCCGAGATCAGGATGACCTCTTGCAGCACCACGGCAAAGCCGCCCTGGATGAACCCGCCGTAGAACGCGTTGTGCGCCTGCTCGTAGTTCTGTGCGGCGTAGACTGCCGCGGCGATCAGGCCGGCGATGCCGAGCAGTATCGAGACCCAGCCGTTCGCTTTGCGCATCACCAAGTCCGCAAGCAGAACGAGGACGGCGACGCCGCCCACGATGAACAGCGGCAGCACCGCGCTCCAGTCGGCCCACGTATAGGGATTGGTTATCATCGGGCGACTCCCACGAGCGAAGCGGCATAGAGCACGGCGTGCGGATACACGCCCAAAATAACGAGCGCGGCGAGCAGCGGCGCTACGGCGAGGCCTTCCACCCATGTAAGATCGCGGCGCTCCGGAATGTCCTCACGCAAGGGTCCGTTGATGATGTCCTGCAGCAGGCGCAGCATGTACGCCGATGCCAGCACGATCGGAATCAGCGCGATGAGCGCGGGCCAGAAGTAGCCGTTCTTGAAGACGCCCGTGAGAATGACGATCTCGCCGACGAATCCGGCCAGGCCCGGCAAACCGAGCGCGGCGAGTGCCGCAATCGTGAACGCTCCGGCGAGCTTGGGATTGATCTTCCCGAGGCCGCCAAGACGCACGAGCGAACGCGTGTCCTCGCGCTCTTCGATGTAGCCCAGAATCAGAAACAGCGCGGCGCTGAACAGTGAGTGGGCGACGATATAGATGAACGCGCCTTGGATCGCTATCGGATTCTGGCTGAAGATCGCCAGGATGATGAGGCCCAAGTGCGAGAGCGAGGAGTACGCGACGATGCGTTTGGCATCAGTCTGCACGAGCGCGATCCACGCGCCGTACAGCAGCGAGATCAAGCTCGCGATGATGAAGATCCATTTCCACGCGCCCATCGCATCGGCGAAGAACGGCAGGCCGATGACCAGGAACCCGAAGAGGCCCGCTTTTGACTGCAGCGAGCTCACGAGTGAGACCATCACCGGCGGAGTATCGCTGTAGGTGGCGGGCATCCACGTGTGTAGTGGAAAGAGCGGCGTCTTCACCGCAAAAGCGATGGCGAAGCCCGCAAAGATCCACGGCGCCCACTGGCCGACGAGTTGATGCGTCGTGCCGATGACGTCGGTCGAACCGTAAAGCACGCCGAACGCGGCGGTCGAGAGCAGCAGCAGCAAGCCGCCGGAGAAATTGTAGATGAGGTAGCGCCACGCGGTGTCGCGATGCTCGCCCCAGCCGACCAGTGCGAAGAACGGCGGGATAAGCATGAGATCCCAGAAGAGCGCGAACGCCAGGATGTCGCGCGCCATAAACACGCCCATCATCGTACCTTCGAGCATGAGCAGCAGCGCGACCATGGTGCGCGTCTGCTGCATGTTCGTGGCGAGAATCGCGCAGAACGTGCAGAGCGCGAGCAGCAGCACCATCCAAAACGCAAGGCCGCCCCACGCCCAGTGCAGCGATGCGGTGAACGGTCGCGAGAGCCAGCGCGCCGCAAACGTTCCGTCAGAGCCGGCCAGGAGCGGCAGGAAGAACGTGATCGCAGCGACGACGCAGCCCGTAACTCGGCTAATCGCGCGGTCGGCGCGCGGCACGAAAAAGAGCGCGCATCCCGCTAGAACCGGCAGCAGAATCAGGACCAAACTCATCTTAGCGCATCGCTCCTTCCAGCGCGTAGTACACCGCGAAGCATGCGGCACCGAAAACAATGATCAGCGCGTACGCGCGCAGCAGACCGGTTTGGAAGCTGCGCACCAGCGAGCCCAGGAAACGGTTCGTCAGCACGACCTCGCGCACCACGCCGTCGACGAAATGCGGATCCATCCACCGGCCGAAGAACTCGCCCAGCGCCTGCGATGGTTTGACGAACAGCCACTCGATGAGATCGTCCCAGTAGTAGAGGCGCACGAGCACTGCGGGCAGCGTTTCGCTCTCGCGCTTCAGCCGCGCCGGCGCATTCGCGAGCGCTTCGCGCGTGCCGTAGCGCCAATACGCGACGGCGGCGCCGATAATCAGCATCAGGATCGCGATGCCGGTCGTAACGCCCTCGCTGATCGTCGCCGGCGGCAGCGACTCGTGCGGGAACGAGCGGTCGAAGAACCGCGCCCAGGGCGAACCGGGACCGATCATGATGTAACCGGCAGCGAACGAGAAGAATCCGAGAATCGCGACGGGCACGCCCATGATCCAGCCCGGAGCATGATCGTGATCCTCAGCATGCGGCTCGTGCGTTTCGTGCGCGATGGCCGCGGCCGAGCCGGCAACCTCCGACTGGATGCCGACGGCAGCCGGATTCATCTCGCCGCGATACGTGCCGAAGAACGTCACGATGAACAGACGCAGCATGTAGTACGCGGTGATGCCGGCCGTGATTAATCCGACGGCCCACATCCAAGCGTAGCCGTGCTCGAGCGCGCCGTAGATCACTTGGTCCTTACTGAAGTAACCGGCAAATCCGGGAACGCCGCTGATCGCGAGCACTGCGGCACCCATCGCCCAGAAGGCCACCGGCGTGCGCGTGCGCATGCCGCCCATCAGGCGGATGTCCTGCTCGTCGGAGAGCGCGTGAATGATGATGCCGGAACCCAGGAACAAGCACGCTTTGAAAAACGCGTGCGTGAAAAAATGCGCGACGCCCGCGCTGAACGCACCGACGCCCACGCCCATGATCATGTAGCCGATCTGCGACATGGTCGAGTAGGCGAGAATGCGTTTGATGTCCCACTGCGCGACGCCGAGCAGCGCGCCCGCGAGTGCGGTGAGTGCGCCGACGGCGCCGACGAGCGTTTGCGCGTCGTGCGAAGCGCTCCACAGCGGCGCGCAGCGCGCCACCAGATACACGCCGGCCGTGACCATCGTTGCGGCGTGGATGAGCGCGGAGACCGGCGTCGGGCCTTCCATGGCGTCGGGAAGCCACGTGTGCAGCGGAAGCTGCGCCGATTTCGCCGCCGCGCCGATGAACAGGAACACGCACGTCCAGAACAGCCACGGATCCAGTGCGTGCGGATTCGCGAAGACGTCGGCAAAGCGAATCGAGCCGGCCTTGGTCACGATGATGAAGACCGCGAACATGATGCCGACGTCGCCGACGACGTTGATGACGAACGCCTTACGCGCG
>Ga0070714_100002102_pt1 | contig 14607 bp, 12 predicted proteins | sample LARL83metaG_FD_65450 | JGI IMG/M metagenome (GOLD analysis project Ga0070714, IMG submission 65450) | Corn, switchgrass and miscanthus rhizosphere microbial communities from Kellogg Biological Station, Michigan, USA - LAR L8-3 metaG | ecosystem: Host-associated > Plants > Roots > Rhizosphere ...
GCGGTTCGACGCGGTGCGCTCGGCGTGTGCGTAAGGTAGGCGCGTGCGTATCGCTCGAATCGCCCAGCCGGACGGGTTCGCCTTCGTCGCGATCAACGGCGCCGGGACCGATCCCGCCGGTCTGGTCGCCGCCGAGATCTCCGGCAATCAGGTCGCGGACCCGTCCTTCACCGGTAAGACCTGGCCGGTGGCCGACGTGCGGCTGCTCGCGCCGATCCTGCCGTCCAAGGTGGTCTGTGTCGGCAAGAACTATGCCGATCACGCCAAGGAGATGGGCGGCGAGGCACCGGCCGACCCGGTGATCTTTCTCAAGCCGTCGACGTCGATCATCGGGCCGAACGTGCCGATCGAGTTGCCGCCCAGTTCCAGCCGTGTCGATTACGAGGGCGAACTGGCCGTCGTGATCGGCGTCGCGTGCCGGGACGTGCCGGCGGAGCAGGCGCACAGCGTGGTCCTCGGCTACACGATCGCCAATGACGTGACCGCTCGCGACCAGCAGGCCGCGGACGTGCAGTGGACCCGCGCCAAGGGCTACGACACGTTCTGCCCGCTCGGCCCGTGGATCGAGACGTCCCTGGATGCCACGGACCTGAGCCTGCGCACCGAGCTGGACGGCGAAGTACGGCAGGACTCGCGGACATCGTTGCTGCTGCACGACGTCGGCGCGATCATCGAGTGGATCACGCGGGTCATGACCCTGCGGCCGGGGGACGTCATTCTGACCGGCACCCCGGCCGGAGTCGGGCCGATGACGGCCGGACAGACCGTGTCCGTCACGATCGAGGGCATCGGCACCCTGACCAACCCGGTCGTCAACCGCTGACGCGGCGGGCGAACGCGGGAGCGCGTTCCGGACGGATGCCGATGCCGATCAGGTAGGCCGGCACGTACCGGATCGCGGGCAGCCGGCGCAGCAGCATGACCAGTGCCTTCGGTGCGGCGGCGACCTTGCCGTCCATGATCGGCTCGAACATCGCCTTGTGCAGTCGCCGTTGCAACGCCTGGATCAGGGACGTCTGAAGGCGCCGCCTGCGTTGTACCTTCGCCAGGTCCGACGTCCGAACCCGGTGCTGGCGCAGCGGTTGCGCCAGCAGGCGCGCGGTCGCGACCGCGTCCTGGATCGCCAGGTTGATGCCGACACCACCGGCCGGTGACATGGCGTGCGCCGCGTCCCCGATGCACAGCATGCCGTCCACGTACCAGGTCGGCAGGCGGTTGAGCCGGACGTCCAGGAACTTCACCTCGTCCATGTCCGTGACGTCGTCCAGAACGCCGGCGAATTCGGGGAACATCGCGGCGATCTTGGCCCGGAACCCTTCGACGCCGGCCGCACGCAGTTCGGGGTCCGCGCCTTTCCGGCCCAGCAGGGCGATCTGGAGGTACTTCGTCCGGTTGATGGCCAGGCCCATCACGTGGTCGCCGACCCGCGCGTCCAGGCCGGGACGATCGGTACCGTCGCCGTCCAGGGGCAGCCGGAACCACCATGCGTCGATCGGAACCGGATACTCGTGCGGGCGCAGGCCGGCCGCCCGGCGCAGCGTCGACCAGCGGCCGTCGGTGGCCACGGTGAGGTCGGCCAGCAGTTCACCGGTCTGCCCGTCGGCGGTCTCGTAGCGCACGCCGACCACCCGGCCGTTGCGCACCACCGTGTCCGTCACTTCGGTGTTCATCCGCAGCTGGAACGAAGGTTCTTCCTTACCGGCCGCGGCGAGCAGGTCGAGCAGGTCCCACTGGGGCACCATCGCGACGTACTTGTGGCGGCCCGGAAGCTTGCGGAAGTCGCTCACCACGACGCTGCCGCCGTCCGCCGTCGGGATCTCCATGCGGTCCAGGCGGCTGGCCGGCAGGCGGGCGAACCGTTCGCCGAGACCGAGGTCGTCCAGCAGGCGCAGCGTGCTCGGGTGCACCGTGTCGCCCCGGAAGTCACGCAGGAAGTCGCCGTGCTTCTCCAGCACCGTCACGTCGATGCCGGCCCGCGCCAGCAGCAGTCCCAACACCATCCCGGCCGGCCCGCCGCCGGCCACGACACACGTCGTTCGTTCGGTCATCGTCCCCAGCTCCCCTTTTCAACGGTAGTTGAATAACTACAGGGTGGCCCGGCGGAAACCGGGTGTCAAGGCAGATACGCTGAATGGGTTATGACTAGCGACCTTCGTCCGGTCCGCGCTCGGTTCTCCCCGTCGCCCACCGGCATCCCGCACGTCGGCCTCGTCCGCACCGCGCTGTTCAACTGGGCCTTCGCCCGGCACAACGGCGGCACGATGGTCTTCCGGATCGAGGACACCGACGCCGCCCGCGACTCGCAGGCCAGCTACGACGCGCTGGTCGACGCGTTCGACTGGCTCGGCCTCGACTTCGACGAGAGCCCCGAGCTCGGCGGGCCGTACGGGCCGTACCGGCAGAGCGAGCGGCGCGCCATCCACGCCGACGTGGCGCAGAAACTGCTCGCGGCGGGCGAGGTCTACGAGTCGTACACCACGAACGACGAGGTCGACGCGCGGCACAGGGCCGCCGGCCGCGATCCCAAGCTCGGTTACGACAACTTCGACCGTGACCTGACGGAGGAGCAGCGCGCCGCCTACCGGGCCGAAGGTCGCGAACCGGTGCTGCGGTTGCGAATGCCGGATGAGGACATCACGTTCGCCGATCTCGTGCGCGGCGACATCACGTTCAAGGCCGGCACCGTGCCCGACCCGGTCCTGGTGCGGGCCAACGGAGTTCCGCTCTACACGCTCACCAACCCGGTGGACGACGCGATGATGCGGATCACGCATGTGCTGCGTGCCGAGGACCTGCTCCCGTCGACGCCCCGGCAGATCGCGCTGTACGCGGCGCTGCGGCGGATCGGCGTCGCCGAGTGGACGCCGTCCTTCGGACACCTGCCGTTGGTCAGGGGCGAAGGTAACAAGAAACTGTCCAAGCGGGACCCCGAGACGAACCTGTTCCTGTACCGGGACCGGGGTTTCCTGCCGGAAGGCCTGCTCAACTACCTGGCACTGCTGGGCTGGTCGATCGCGGACGACCGGGACGTGTTCAGCCTGGCCGAGATGGTCGAGGCATTCGACGTGAGCCGCGTCAACGCCAATATGGCGCGTTTCGACCTGAAGAAGGCAGAAGCGATCAATGCCGCGCACCTGCGCACACTGCCCGTGGACGACTTCGTCAATCGTGTGACGCCCTACCTCACGGCCGCCGGACTGTTGCCCGCACAACCAGATCCGGCGCAGCTCGCCACGCTCACCGCGATCGCGCCGATGGTCCAGGAACGGATCACGGTCCTGTCCGAAGCGGCCGGCATGCTCGCCTTCCTGTTCACGGCGGAGGAAAAGTTCGCACCCGAACCGGAGTCCGCGGCCAAGGCACTCGGTGCGGACGCAGCGCCCGTGCTCGACGCCGCCATCGAGGCGCTCGACACGGTGCCGGAGTGGACGGTCGGCGCGATCGAGGGGGCGCTGCACCAGGCGTTGATCGACGGGCTGGGACTCAAGCCGCGCAAGGCGTTCGCACCCGTACGCGTCGCCGTGACGGGACGCACCGTGTCACCGCCGCTTTACGAATCCATGGAGTTGTTGGGGCGGGAGAGGACGATGGGTCGCCTGCGTCGCGCGCGGGGGTAAGGGGTAACCCACATGCAGGTTGCACAACCACCGTCTGGACCGAACCAGCCTTCGAAAATTTCACCGCGTTGGGCGAATCGAAGCCAACTGACTCGGGCATAGCCTCCCCGGGTGACATACGCGGCTGCCCGTCCCGTGCCCGACCAAGGCTCACGGACGGAAGGTCCGCCCGGTATCCGTGCGGTCAGCATGGACGTCGACGACACCCTCATCGCCCACAGTGCGGCCAGCCGGGCCGCGCTCACGATGTTGCTCGGGCAGGACAGGGCGTGGCCGCTGTGGGAACAGATCACCGATGATCACGTCAGACGAGTGGTCGCCGGCGAGGTCGACGCGGACACCATGCGCTGGCAACGCACCCAGGACTTCTACGGCTGCCTCGGCCAGTCCCTCACCGACGACGAGGCCCAACGCAAGGAAGACGTCCGCGTCCACGCGATGCGCGCCGGATGGACCCTGTACGACGACGTGCTGCCGTGCCTGGAATGGCTGGCCGCTGTCGGCGTGCGTATCGCGGCCGTGACCAATGCGTCCAGCTCCTATCAACGCCGGAAACTCGCCGAACTGGGCGTCGCCGGATTCATTACCGAAGTCGTCATCGCCGGCGAGTTGGGCGCCGCCAAACCCGACCCCGTGATTTTCCACACGGCATGCGACCGCCTGGGATTCGCACCCGACGAGGTCGTTCATGTGGGGGACCGGCTCGATGTGGACGCCATCGGGGCGCGGGATGCCGGGCTGGCTGGCGTGTGGCTCAACCGGACAGGCCCCGTAGCGGGGCGGCTACCGGCCGGTGTCTCCATGATCACAAGCCTCGACCTACTGCCTGAGCTGCTGGTCTGCGACCTGGACCTAGCCCTCCGGTAACCCGATTTCGCCCGACCCCCAACCATGGTCTACCCTACCTCAGGCAGGCCAAGCAGCCCGCAAGATCCGTGTTGGGGTATGGTGTAATTGGCAGCACGACTGATTCTGGTTCAGTTAGTCTAGGTTCGAGTCCTGGTACCCCAGCCAACTGAAAAGAAGATCCTGGCCCCGTCGTCTAGCGGCCTAGGACGCCGCCCTCTCAAGGCGGTAGCGCGGGTTCAAATCCCGTCGGGGCTACGCGATTGGGCGATCCCTGTCTGCGAAGAGAGCAGACAGGGATCGCTTCGCCATTGCCTTGTGGGGCCCAGCCCCCACACTCCAGCCGGCGGGGCTGGCGCCCCCCGGACCCCCCGCCTTGCTTTGGCCTTCTGCGGTGTTTGGGCGGGTCTTTGCCTCTTGGTTGGCTTCTTGCTTCCGGGTGCGGTTCTCGGGTCGGGACCGGCGCCAGGAGTGGCCCTGCGGCCTTCTGGACCGCAGCGGACCGCCTCCGCCAACCCTCCTCGCAGCCGCCTCCTGGAACAGCGGCGGACTGCCTGGCCACGCTGGTTCCTGACCGCCTACCGAGACGGAGAGGGATCGCTCGAGCCGCCCGCGACTGGAACCGCCTCGTCCAACGCTGAGGGACCACCCCGGCCCAGCCACCACCGGAACCGCCTCCTAGCAGCCCACAGGCCCTGAGCACGGTGAACAGACAGGGCGAGCTGAGCAGGTCCCAGCCCCTCGGACATCTCCGATCAACCAGTCTTTCCTGCTCCGCCCCAACCGTTCACGACAATTGCAGGATCTGGGTTGAGCGGGACCTAGCCGAGCACCGGTCTACAGACGGGCCTGCAAAGCTTCGGCGGCGGCCAAAAGATCGGCTGCCCATCGGACACCGGGACGGCGGCCCATTCTGTCCACGGGGCCGGAAACGGAAACAGCGGCTACCACTTGTCCGGAACTGTCACGAACCGGTGCCGACACCGACGCGACGCCCGGCTCTCGCTCCGCCACACTCTGCGCCCAACCGCGCCGCCGGACCTCCAACAGCGTGCGTTCGCCGAAGACGGCGTCCGACAACACCGCCCGCTGCGTCGCCTGATCCGACCATGCCGCCAACACCTTCGCGCCGGAACCGGCCGTCATCGGCAATCGACTGCCCACCGGGACCGTGTCGCGCAGGCCCGAAGGCGGCTCGGCGGCCAGGATGCACACGCGCTGCATGCCGTCGCGGCGGTACAGCTGGACGCTTTCTCCGGTGATGTCTCGCAACCTGGGCAGCACAGCGCCGGCCGCGTCGAGCAGGGGATCTGTTGCGCCGCCTGCCAACTCCGCCAAGGCGGCGCCGGGGCGCCAGCGGCCGTCGGAACCTCGGCGTAGCAACCGGTGTACTTCCAGGCCCACAGCGAGGCGATGGGCCGTCGCGCGTGGCAGTCCGGTCCGGTTGCACAACTCGGCCAGGCCACACGGCTCCTTGGCGATCGCCTGCAACACGGCCACGGCCTTGTCCAGTACTCCGATCCCGCTATGCTGTCCCACAACTCGATACTAGCTTCCCGGATGATGGGAAGTCCAGATGCCGAGACGGCGACCTGAAAACGGGGTGAACTAGATGGGCCACACGCTTGCCGAGAAGGTGTGGCACGACCATGTCGTGCGCGCGGGCAACGGCACCGAGCCCGACCTGCTCTACATCGACCTGCACCTGGTCCACGAAGTGACCAGCCCGCAGGCGTTCGACGGCCTTCGGCAGGCCGGTCGGCCGGTGCGCCGGCCCGACCTCACCGTGGCCACCGAAGACCACAACGTCCCCACCACCGCCATCGACCTGCCGATCGCCGATCCGGTGTCGCGCACCCAGGTGGACACGCTGCGGCACAACTGTGCCGAGTTCGGCGTGCGGCTGTTCCCCATGGGGGACACCGAGCAAGGGATCGTGCACGTGATCGGTCCACAGCTCGGGCTCACCCAGCCGGGCATGACGATCGTGTGCGGCGACAGCCACACCTCCACGCACGGCGCGCTGGGCGCGATGGCGTTCGGCATCGGCACGTCCGAGGTGGAACACGTGCTGGCCACCCAGACCCTGCCGCTGCGGCCGTTCAAGACCATGGCTGTCAACGTGTCCGGCCGACTCCGTCCCGGAGTCACCGCCAAGGACATCATTCTGGCGCTGATCGCGAAAATCGGTACCGGCGGTGGCCAAGGGTATGTCATCGAGTACCGAGGTACGGCCGTTCGGGCGTTGTCGATGGAAGCGCGCATGACGGTGTGCAACATGTCGATCGAAGCCGGCGCGCGGGCCGGGATGATCGCGCCGGACCAGACCACGTTCGAGTACCTGAAAGGGCGGCCGTACGCGCCATCCGGGGCGCAGTGGGACGAGGCCGTCGCGGCATGGGAACAACTGCGCACCGACGACGACGCCGTCTTCGACCACGAGGTCGACCTGAACGCGGACGACCTCACGCCGTTCGTCACGTGGGGAACCAATCCCGGCCAGGGGCTGCCGTTGTCGGCGAACGTCCCGGATCCGGAGCTGATGGCCGACGAGAACGACCGGATCGCCGCCGCGAAGGCGCTGGCCTACATGGACCTCAGGCCGGGCATGCCGCTGCGGGCGATCGCCGTGGACACCGTGTTCCTCGGATCGTGCACCAACGGCCGGATCGAGGACCTGCGGGCCGCGGCCGACGTGCTGCGCGGGCACAAGGTGGCCAACGGGGTCCGGATGCTGGTGGTGCCCGGGTCGATGCGGGTCAAGGCGCAGGCCGAGACCGAGGGCCTGGACACGGTGTTCACCGCGGCCGGCGCCGAATGGCGGTCGGCGGGCTGCTCGATGTGTCTTGGCATGAACCCGGACCAGTTGGCGCCGGGGGAGCGCAGCGCGTCGACGTCGAACCGGAACTTCGAGGGCCGGCAGGGCAAAGGCGGACGTACCCACCTGGTGTCGCCGCTGGTCGCGGCGGCGACGGCGGTACGCGGGACCTTGTCGTCGCCCGAGGACCTGGACTGAGAGCGGAGCGAGAGATCATGGAAGCCTTTACCTCCCACACCGGCGTCGGCGTCCCCCTGCGCAGGTCCAACGTGGACACCGACCAGATCATCCCGGCGGTCTACCTGAAGCGGGTCACTCGCACCGGTTTCGAGGACGGCCTGTTCGCGGCCTGGCGCGGTGACGAGCACTTCGTGCTGAACCAGGACCCCTTCGTTCGAGGCTCGGTGCTGGTGGCGGGCCCGGACTTCGGCACCGGTTCCTCCCGCGAGCACGCCGTATGGGCGCTGATGGACTACGGGTTCCGTGTCGTGATCTCGGCCAGGTTCGGCGACATCTTCCGCGGCAACTCGGGCAAAGGCGGCCTTCTGGCGGCCCAGTGTGACCAGTCCGACATCGAGTTGCTGTGGAAGCTGCTCGAGAACGAGCCGGGGACCGAGGTAACCGTCGACCTGGCGGACAAGACGGTACGCGCCAAGGACTTCGTCTGTCCCTTCTCGATCGACGATTACACCCGCTGGCGACTGCTCGAAGGACTGGACGACATCGGCCTGACCTTGCGAAACGTGACCGACATCGATGCCTTCGAGCTGCGTCGGCCGTCATGGAAGCCGGCCGTCCGGACCACCACTACCGGGTGAAGCGGGCGGGATTCCCGTGCCTGGCGCGGGTAATCCCGCACCCGTTCCACTGACCCGCCAGAGGCGCCGAAACCGCCGGAATCGTCCCTCGGTGGAGGGGAATCTACCCCCGACAACAAAAAAGTGGGCGTGGCGCATGGCATTCCGGATGCTATGGGCTTATCTTGGCGTGCAGTCGGCCCGAAGGGGGCCGTAGTTGTCAGTGTGGTCTCTGGAGGGACTAACAGTGAACAAGGCCCAGCTCATTGAGGCGCTTTCGGAACGCCTTGGCGACAGGAAGACCGCGTCCAGCGCGGTTGACGGTCTGGTAGACGTGATCGTTCGCACCGTCAACGGTGGCGAGAAGGTCAACATCACCGGCTTCGGCGTCTTCGAGAAGCGCGCCAGGGCCGCTCGCACCGCGCGGAACCCGCGCACCGGTGAGACGGTGAAGGTGAAGAAGACCAACGTGCCCGCGTTCCGCGCCGGCACGAACTTCAAGGAGGTCATCAGCGGGGCCAAGAAGCTGCCGCGCGTGACCGCCGCGAAGGCCGCCGCCACGAAGACCGCCGCTGCCGCGGGTACCACCACCACGCGGACCCGCGCGACCGCGACGACCACGCGTGCCGCCGCCACCCGTACGACGGCCGCGAAGCCGGCCGCCACCAGGGCGACCCGGACCGCCGCCGCGCCGAAGGCCGCTGCCACCAAGGCAGCTCCGAAGGCCGCCGCTGCCAAGGCGACCACCGCCAAGGCCGCCGCCCCCAAGGCGGCGCCGAAGAAGGCGGCACCGAAGGCCACCTCGGCCGCGGCGAAGAAGACCACTCGCAAGAAGTGAGCTTCTGTGTCAGTAGTAAGTAAGTAGGAAGTAGCAGAGCAGCGGCCCGGCGTACCAGCGCCGGGCCGCTCTCGTATGCGTGGGTAGCGATACGGTTCGGCGGCCGAAACATGGGTTCGACCTGGGGAGTGTGCCTGGCGGGTGCAGGAGCCATAATGGGCCTTGTGCATATCGGGTTCGGAGTGCCGATGGCCGGATCGTGGGCCACGCCGGAGAACCAGCTCGTGGTGGCCCGGCGGGCCGAGGAACTGGGCTACCGGTCGCTGTGGACGTTGCAGCGGATACTCAACTCGCCCGATCCGGCCGACACGTCCTACCGGCAGGTTCCGGATCCCTTGCTCACGCTGGCCTACCTGGCCGGCCACACCAGCACAGCGCGGCTCGGTGTCGCTGTTGTGAACATTCCTTTCGTCTCGCCCGCCCTGCTGGCCAAGCAGACGGCGACGCTCGACCGCTTGTCGCACGGTCGCCTGGATCTGGGGCTGGGCCTTGGTTGGATGCCGGCCGAGTTCGTCGCGTCCGGTGTGTCGACACAGGGACGGGCGGCACGGGCGCGGGAGTTCCTCGACGTGCTCACGGCGTTGTGGACCGGGCACGCCGGTGCGTACGAGGGCGAGTTCTACACGCTGCCCGAGGTCACGTCGTCGCCGACACCGGTGCAACAGCCACGGCCGCCGATCCTGTTGGGTGGCGGGAGTGACGCCGCGCTGCGCCGGGCCGGGCGCCTGGCCGACGGATGGATCTCCGCCAGCCGCCACGATCCCGACCAACTCGGACCGGCCGTCGCCACGGTGAAACGGGCTGCCGAGGAAGCCGGCCGCGATCCCGACGCACTCCGGTTCGTCTGCCGGCTCGCCACCGGCGGTGCCATACACGGCCCCCATTCGCCGCTGGGCGGTTCGTACGCCCGAATCCGGGGTGCCGGCGCCTGGCTCGCCGAACGCGGCTTCACCGAGTTGTTCTACGACCCGAACTTCGACCCGGCGATCGTCGGCGCCGACGTGCCGCCCGATGTGGCGTTGGGCCGGGCGACGGACATGATGGCCGAGCTCATGGGCACGGCGTAGGCAGCGCGGTGGCGATGTAGTCGGCCGCCACCAGCGTGGTTCCGGCGAACGACAGCACCCAGGTGCTGCCCTTCTTGCAGGGCAGATCGTGCAGCGGCAGTCCCGACCGCGCCGCGATTCGCCGGATCAGGGCCGGGATCGTGCGGCCCTGCGAGCAGATCACCGGCACCCCCGGCCCGCTCGCGATGTGCGACAGGCGTTCCACGGCCGCGTCCGGGTCCTGCTCGAACGCCTCCTCGGTGAACACGGGCTCGACCGTCACCGGCACGCCGAGATCGTCGGCCAGTCCCCGCACGGTCTCCACGCATCGGGTCCGGTCCGCCGCGTGCACGCGTGCCGGGCCGAACAGCGGCAGCATCGCGCGGAGCGCCTTGGCCTGATCGGCACCGGCGGCGGACAGCGGGCGTTGCTCGTCCGGGCCGGTCCAGCCGGACCTGTGGCCCGCCTTGGCATGCCGCACGAGCAGCACGATGTGCGCGTCGGCGGGCACGGCCGTGAACCGTTCGAGGATGGTGCGGTCGGTGTCGTAGTCGAGCAGACCGGCGGCTTCGGACGGTGGCAGCCAGCGCAGGTCGTCGACCTCGTGATTGGGCGCGAATGGCGATTCGACGGCCCGCGCCGCGAAGTACGTGACGATTTTGCGACCGGGGCGGGGCCGGAACACGGGATAGCCGACCTCGCCGAGCGGCCGGTGCAGCACCGCCCGGGAACCCGTTTCCTCCCACGTTTCCCGGGCGGCGGCCGCGGCCGGTGTCTCGCCGTGCTCGAGTTTGCCCTTGGGCAGCGACCAGTCGTTCAGCTTCGGCCGGTGGACAACGGCGATCACGATGCCGTCGGCGCCGTCGTCCACCGGTCGCCACAGCACCGTGCCGGCCGCGCGCACCGTGCCGCTGGACACTTCTCAGTCCTTGTTCGCGTGGCGGCGCATCAACTCGACCTGGTGGTCGCGTACCAGCGAACCATCGGCCGGCCGCGGCTGCCATTGCCCGTCGGACTGCAACACCCAGCAGCGGGTCGCCGGATCCAGCGCGGAGTCCAGGATCGCGTCCAACCGCTCGTACAACCGCGGGTCCATCACCCGGACCAGCACCTCGACCCGGCGATCCAGGTTGCGGTGCATCATGTCCGCGCTGCCCAGCCACTGCTCGCCGGCCCCGACGAACTGGAACACCCGTGAGTGTTCCAAGAACCGGCCCAGAATCGAGCGCACCCGGATCCGGTCGGACAGTCCCGGCTCACCCGGCCGCAGCGCGCAGATACCCCGTACGACGACATCCACCTGAACCCCGGACCGGGACGCCCGGTACAACGCGTCGATCACCTGCTCGTCCACGAGCGAATTCACCTTGATGCGGATGCCCGCCGGGCGACCGGCGGCGGCGTGCGCGATCTCGCCCTCGATCCGGTCCACGATGCCGCGCCGGATCCGTTGCGGCGCCACCAGGAGGTTGTTGTACCTCGTCTGGCGCGAGTAGCCGGTCAGCACGTTGAACAGGTCGGTGAGATCCGCGCCGATCGTCGGTTCCGCGGTGAGCAGGCCGATGTCCTCGTACAGCCGGGCGGTCTTCGGGTTGTAGTTGCCGGTGCCGATGTGGCAGTAGCGCCGGATGGTCGAACCCTCCTGCCGCACCACGAGGCACACCTTGCAGTGCGTCTTCAGACCGACGAGGCCGTAGACCACGTGCACGCCGGCCTGTTCCAGCTTGCGCGCCCACTTGATGTTCGCCTGCTCGTCGAAGCGCGCCTTGATCTCCACGAGCGCCACGACCTGCTTGCCGGCCTCGGCCGCCGCGACGAGCGCGTCCACGATCGGCGAGTCGCCCGACGTCCGGTACAGGGTCTGCTTGATGGCCAGCACGCGCTCGTCGGCCGCGGCCTGTTCGATGAACCGCTGCACGCTGGTGGAGAACGAGTCGTACGGGTGGTGCACCAGCACGTCGCCCTCGCGCAGCGTCGCGAACACGCTCTTGGGCGTCTCGCGTTCGGCGAACGCCGGATGCGTGGCCGGCACGAACGGCGCTTCCTTCAGGTCCCGCCGGTCCAGGCCGTGCAACTGCCACAGGCACGAGAGGTCCAGCGGTCCGCGCACGACGACCACGTCGCCCGCGTCCACCTCCATCTCGCGCATCAGCAGTTCCAGCATGTCCTCCGTCATGTCCTCGCCGACCTCGAGGCGGACCGGGAGGCCGAAGCGGCGCCGCGCGAGCTCGCGTTCCAGCGCCTGCAACAGGTCCTCGTCCCGGTCCTCCTCGACCTCGAAGTCGGCGTTGCGGGTCACGCGGAACCCGTGCCACTCGGTGACGTCCATGCCGTCGAACAACTCGCCGAGGTGGTTGGCGATGAGTTCCTCCATCGGCAGGAACGTCGCCGTCCGGCTGTCCCGGTTCGGTTCGACGCGAATCAGGCGCGGCACGTTGTCCGGCACCTTGACGCGGGCGAAGTGCCGGGTGCCATTCACCGGGTCGTGCACGGTGACGGCAAGGTTCAACGACAGCCCGGAGATGTACGGGAACGGGTGCGACGGGTCGACCGCGAGTGGCGTGAGTACCGGGAACACCTGGTCGGAGAAGTAGTTCGACAGGCGCAGCCGGTCGGCGTCGGTGAGGTCGGACCAACCCACCAGACGCACGTTGTGCTGGGCCAGTTCCGGGAGCAGGTGGTCCAGGAAGACCGTGGAGTGCTGCTGCACGAGTTCCTGGTTGCGCTTGGCGATGTAGTCCAGTTGTGCGCGCGGGGTCAGGCCGTCCGCGCTGCGTACCGACAAGCCGGTCTCGTCGCGGCGTTTCAGGCCGGCGACCCGGACCATGTAGAACTCGTCCAGGTTGGACGCGAAGATGGCCAGGAACTTGGCGCGTTCCAGCAGCGGCTGTGAGGTGTCCTCGGCCAGCGCGAGCACCCGGGCGTTGAAGTCGAGCCACGACAGTTCGCGGTTGAAGTAGCGGTCGTCCGGCAGGCCGTCGGCGACAGCGTCGATCGTGACCGCCGGCGGCGCCGTGGGCACGCCGCGCGGCTCCGGCTGCGAATCAGGCTGCGGTTCGGGCGCTGTCTCGGGGGCGTTCGCTGGCTCGGTCACCACTGCATTGTCCCCGATCAGCGCCGAATGACGAGTTGTCGCCGGGTGAATTCTGCGGAGACTGCCAGGTCAACAAGGCCCTGCGCAATATGGATCACCGACGAGAGACGCGGTCTCGCGCCCGAGGCCGAGTTTGCTCGCGATCGCCAGATCACCCGCGGTGTCCACATCGCAGCGCAGCGATGCGAAGGCGTCGCCGATCCGAATCGCGCCGGACCCGGCGTGCGCGGCCGCCGATCCCGGGCCGAAGCGCGGGTCCAGCCGAGTACCGGCAGCGGCGATCAGCAGCGTGGTGCCGGTGCCCTGCCGGTCCGCGCAGTACGCCCGATGCCCGGCGGCCTCGGCGATCGCCTTGGCCAGTTCCTCCGGTCGCAGTGCCGGGAGGTCGGACTGGAGCGCGGCCACCGTGGCCAGCGGGTCGGCGGCCAGCAGCAGGTCGGCGCCGTGGGCGAAGGCCGCGTTCAGGCCGCGGTCGGGCGTGTCCGGTGTGGTCGGTACGCCGTCGCCGGCCAAGCGCTCGCGGATCACCGGGTCGGACGTCACGACGAGGAGCCGCCGCACGTTCGGCGTGGCCATGGCCGCGGCCGCGGTGTCCCGGACCAGGGCCAGCGCCAGCGCCTCGTGCGCGGCCCGGTCACCGACGCCGCGGTCGGCCGCGCCGACCAACCGGGACTTCGCCCGGTCCAGCGGCTTGACCGTGATCACCACGTCGATCGCCGGGTCGCTCATATCGCCCACGTCGCCATACTGCCTGATGTCGCGCCGGGCTGGACCTGGGCGGGGCGGGCGGGAAGACTCACGGCACGATAAGGGCTGGCAGAGGCAGACCGGGTGAGTCGAGAGGAGTGGCCGTGGGGCGCGAGAAGGGTGGCTTCTGGGTCTGGTTCGCGGCGACGTTCTTCTACCCGCTGTGCTGGCTCCTGGCGCGCCGGGCGAATCGGGGGACGGAACGGGTTCCGCGTACCGGCGCCGCGATCCTCGTGCTCAACCACATCTCGCACATCGACCCGATGTACGACGCTGTGTTCGTGCACAAGCAGCGCAGGGTGCCGCATTTCCTGGCGAAGGACTCGCTGTTCAAGCCGTTCTTCATCCGGCAGGTGCTCTACGGCAGCGGCCAGATCCCGGTGTACCGCGGCACGGCCGACGCCAAGGAGAGCCTGCGCGAGGCGAACAAGGCGCTGGCCGAGGGCAAACTCGTGGTCGTCTATCCGGAGGGCACGATCACCAAGGACCCGGACGGCTGGCCGATGTACGCGCGGACCGGCGTGGCCCGGCTCGCGCTGGACAACGACGTGCCCGTGCTGCCGGCGGCGCGCTGGGGCACCCTGTCGATCCTGGACGGCTACCGCCGGAAGTTCCGCCCGTTCCCCCGGCACGACGTGGTCACCGTGGTCGGCGAGCCGGTGGACCTGTCGAAGTACCGGGGTAAAGAGGTCGGCCAGCGGGACATGCGCGAGGTCACCGACCTGCTGATGAACGAGATCACGCAGATGGTGGCCGAGGTGCGTGGTGAGACACCGCCGGCCACGGCGTTCCGCCCGCCGCCCT
>Ga0070714_100002103_pt1 | contig 14604 bp, 9 predicted proteins | sample LARL83metaG_FD_65450 | JGI IMG/M metagenome (GOLD analysis project Ga0070714, IMG submission 65450) | Corn, switchgrass and miscanthus rhizosphere microbial communities from Kellogg Biological Station, Michigan, USA - LAR L8-3 metaG | ecosystem: Host-associated > Plants > Roots > Rhizosphere ...
GCCGCCGCCAAGAAGAACGTGAAGGTGCTGGTGGTGGGCAACCCGGCCAACACCAATGCACTGATCGCATCCAGCAACGCGCCGCGCATCCCGGCCAAGAACTTCAGCGCCATGATGCGCCTGGATCACAACCGCGCCATGTCCCAGCTCGCCGCCAAGACGGGCTCGCACGTGACCGACATCAAACGCATGACCGTGTGGGGCAACCATTCCTCCACGCAGTACCCGGACATCCGCGCCGCCACGGTCAAGGGCAAGGCTGCATCCAAGCGGGTGACCCAGGATTGGATCAGCGGCGATTTCATCCCCACGGTGCAGCAGCGCGGCGCGGCCATCATCAAGGCGCGCGGCGCTTCCTCGGCGGCCTCCGCCGCCTCCGCCGCCATCGATCACATGCGCGACTGGGCTCTCGGCACGCCGAAGGGCGACTGGGTGAGCATGGCGGTGCCCGCCGACGGCAGCTACGGCATCAAGAAAGGCATCATGTACGGCTACCCCGTCACCTGCAGCAAGGGACAATGGAAGATCGTGAAGGGCCTGAAGATAGACGAGTTCTCCAAGCAGCGCATGCAGGCCACGGAGCAGGAACTGCGCGAGGAACGCGAGGGTGTGAAGGACCTGCTGCCGGTTTGAAGCTCTTGAGATCTTAGAGATAGGGAGGCCGTGGGGCTCAGTCCCACGGCCTTTTATCTATATAAGGAGTCATCATGCCCCGGGTCGAGATAGAGCTGCCCGCACGCTTCGCCTTCAGCACCGAGCTGGAGGTCCGGGTCTCGGACCTGAACTACGGCAACCACCTGGGCAACGACGGGGTGCTGAGTCTGATCCACGAGGCACGCCGCCGTTACTTGCTTTCCCTCGGGGAGGACGAGATAGGCCAGGATGGTCTGGGATTCGTGATCGCCGATGCGGCCCTGCTGTATCGCGCCCAGGCCTTCTACGGCGACCGGCTCACGCTGCAGGTGGCGGCGGGCGAGTTCCAGAGCCGCAGCTGCACGTTCTTCTACCGGATCAGCAAGGCCGACGTCACGGTGGCCGAGGCACGCACCGGCGTGGTGCGTTTCGATTTCAAGGCGCAGAAGGCAGTGGTCATGCCGGCGGCGTTGCTGCAGAAGCTTGGGGCCGCCTGAGCGCTTAAGCGGGCAGCGCCGGAGTATATTTAGCAGGCGTAGCCGCCTCCCTATACCCAAGAAACGGGAAACCCCATGCTGATCGCCCTGCTCTGGCTTCTGGTGTTCATCGGCGGCAGCGTGGCTCTCACCTATAACCGCGTGCCGCTATTGCTCTCGAGCTTGGCCTACGCGGCCTTCTTCCTCGTGTATACGGCAGCCGGCATGGGGCCGGATTGGCTGAAGCTCCTGTTCTGGGTGGTCTTCCTCGTGACCGCCCTACCCTTGAACGTGCCGGCGCTGCGCCGCGCCTGGGTCTCCAAGCCCTTGCTGGACGTATTCCGCAAGATCATGCCGGAGATGTCCCAGACCGAGGCTGACGCGCTTGAGGCCGGCAGCGTGTGGTGGGATGGCGAACTATTCAGCGGCCGCCCCAACTGGACGCGCCTGCTCAACACGCCGGCGCCCACGATCAGCGCGGAAGAACAGGCTTTCCTCGACCACGAGGTGGTGGAACTGTGCGGCATGCTGGACGAGTGGAAGATCACGCATGAGTGGTGCGACCTGCCGCCGGAAGCCTGGGCTTACCTGAAGAAGAAGGGCTTCTTCGCCATGATTATCCCCAAGCGCTACGGCGGCCGGGAATTCTCGGCGCTGGCGAACTCCGAGGTGCTGGCCAAGATCGCCACCCATAGCGCCACCTGCGCCTCCATCGTGGCGGTGCCGAACTCGCTCGGTCCCGGCGAACTCCTGCTGCGCTACGGCACCGAGGCACAGAAGGATCATTACCTCCCCCGGCTGGCTTCCGGCCAGGATGTGCCCTGCTTCGCGCTCACCGCGCCCAACGCCGGCTCCGATGCGGCCGCCATCAAGGACAGCGGCGTGGTGTGCAAGGGCACGTGGGAGGGCAAGGAGATCGTCGGCATGCGCTTGAACTGGGACAAGCGCTATATCACGCTCGCGCCCATCGCCACGGTACTCGGCCTCGCCTTCAAACTTTATGACCCTGATCACCTGATGGGCGACAAGGACGAATACGGCATCACCTGCGCGCTCATCCCGCCGCAGCTGTCGGGCATCACCATCGGCCGCCGGCACTTCCCACTGAACCTGCCGTTTCAAAACGGCCCCACCCAGGGCAAGGACGTGTTCGTGCCGCTGGAATTCATCATCGGCGGCACCAAGATGGCCGGCCATGGCTGGCGCATGCTGATGGAATGCCTGGGCGCCGGCCGCGCCATATCCCTGCCTTCCAACACCACCGGTGCCGCGCGCCTCGGTGTCTATACCACCGGCGCCTACGCGCGCATCCGCAAGCAGTTCCGGCTGCCCATCGCGCGCTTCGACGGCGTGGACGAGGTGCTGGGCCGCATGGGTGGCACGCTGTACGCCATGGAGTCGGTGCGCACCATGACTGCGGGCGCCATCGACCAGGGCGAAGCCCCGGCGGTGTGCGCCGCCATCTCCAAGCTGCACGTCACCGAGATGGCGCGGCACGTGGGCAACGACGCCATGGACATCCACGGCGGCAAGGGCATCCAGCTCGGCCCCAGGAATTACCTGGGACGCGGCTACCAGTCCATACCGATAGCCATCACCGTGGAAGGCGCCAACATCCTGACCCGCAACCTCATGGTCTACGGCCAGGGCGCGATCCGCTCCCATCCCTTCGTGCTGAAGGAGATGCGCGCCGCGGCGGACGATGATCACCATCGCGCGCTCATCGAGTTCGACCAGGCGTTATTCGGCCATATGGGCCTGGCTTTCAGCAACGCAGCACGTTCGCTGTGGATGGCGCTCACCAGCGCACGTTTCACGCGCGTGCCGGTGTCCACGCCCACGGAGCGCTACTACCAGCACATCAACCGCTTCAGCGCCGCCTTCGTCTTGGCCTCGGACGCGGCGATGCTGAGCTTGGGTGGCGCCTTGAAGAAGAAGGAGAAGCTCTCGGCGCGCCTGGGCGACATGCTGAGCTACATGTACATCGCCTCCGCGGCCCTCAAGCGCTTCGAGGATCAGAATCGCCCGGCGGAGGATCTGCCGCTGGTCGAATACGCCTGCCGCGATGCCCTGTACCGCTTCCAGGAATCCATGCACGGCTTCCTGCGCAATTTCCCGAACCGATTCGTGGCGGCGGTGTTGCGCTTCCTCATCTTCCCGCGCGGCCGCAGCTATTCGGCGCCCAGCGACCAGCTGGGCCATGAGATCGCGGAGCTGATCACCACACCGGGTCCCTCGCGGGACCGGCTCACCCGCAATACCTACACCGGGGACTTGAGCGGACCGGTGGGTATCTTCGGCGAGGCGCTGGCGCTGGCCGTGCGCCTCGAGCCCGTGGAGCACCGCATCCGCGACGCGGAGAAGGCCGGGAAGCTCAAGGGCGGCCGTGGCGTGAATCCCGCGATCGCGGCGGAGGAAGCCGGCATCATCAGCAGCGAGGAGAGCCGCGCCCTGCTGCGCCTGGATGAGCTGACGGCGAAGATCATCGCGGTGGACGACTTCGATCCGATGGATCTGGGCACACATCCCTTCAAGGTCGCCGCCCGCGCATGAGTTCGCCGCTGGTCTATGAAGTCACGCTCGACATCGACGCCGGCGCGGCGACGGAATTCGACGGCTGGCTGAAGGAGCACGTGCGCGAAATGCTGGCGCTGCCCGGCTTCCATGACGCACGCATCCTCAAGCCAGAGGGCGCGCCGCCCGGCACCGAGCGACGCGTGGTCCAGTACACCCTGGGCAGCCGCGCGGAGCTCGACCACTATGTCGCTGAGCACGCACCGCGCATGCGCGAGGACGGCGTGAAACGCTTCGGTGACAAGATGAAGGCCAGCCGCCGGGTATTCGACCTCGATGTCCCCGCCGCCGGCACGCTGTCGCTGCCGGGACTGGTGCTGCCGCCGGAGGGGCCGCGCTGCCGCAACTGCGGTACACCGCTCACCGGCAAGTTCTGCATGGAGTGCGGGCAGAAGAACCACACCTATGTGGCGCCGCTATGGAACGTGCTGCATGACTTCGCTGCCACTCACTTCGGCTTCGACACCAAGTTCTTCCACAGCATCGTGCCGCTCTTGTTCCGCCCCGGCTTCCTAAGCCGGGAGTATTGCCTCGGCCACGAGGAGCGCTACGTCAAGCCGTTCCGCCTGTACCTCTTCACCAGCATCGTTTTCTTCTTCCTGGCGGCGATCTTCTGGCCGCAACTCGGCGTGAACGATGGTTCGGGGGGCGAGCTGCATTCCAAGCTTCCGGGAAGCGCGGTGGCGCACAAGCAGGATCCGGACCTGACCCGCGCCGCGATCCAAAAGGCCTTGCTGCAGATCGATGCCGAGCCGATCGCTGAAGCGAACAAGACGTTCGCCAAGTCCGTGCTGGAGGAGGAACTGGCGGCGCTGAATGTCCCGTCGGTAACCGGTAAGGCCAAGCCCGTCGCGGCCACAGGCACACTCGCAAAGGCGATGCCCGGGGCGGCTTTGCAGGTACCGTCCACCTCCAGCAGCGGCATCGACATCCAGACCGGCGACGCAGACGACGGCATGATCCGCGTGGATACCAAGCGCGCCACCAGATCCGGGAGCGACAACCGCTTCACCCAGATGTTCATGGCGGTCAAGAACAATCAGGATGAGTTCAAGAAGCGCTTCGTGCAGAACCTGCCCAAGCTCATGTTCGTGTTGATGCCCTTGATCGCGCTGTTCCTGAAGCTGTTCTACATAGGCTCGAAGCGCTACCTGGCGGAGCACTTCGTGTTCACCCTGCACTGTCATGCCATGGTGTTCGTAGTGCTGTTACTGGTGATGCTGGCGGGCTCCCTGAGCCACCATTTCATATGGGCGGCACCGCTCAAGTCGGCCGGCACCGTGGCCGGCTGGTACATCGCCGTCTACCTGTTCCTGGCCCTGCGCTTCTTCTACAAGCAGGGCTGGTTCATGACTGGCCTCAAGTTCTTCATGTTGTTCGTGAGCTACAGCATCGCCTTCGGCCTGACCTTCGCCGCCGGCGTGGTGCTGACAGCCGCGGAGATCGCCGGACCTGGGGTGTGAAATGGCGGGTACCGGCGCCGCTGCATCGTCTGCGTGCTTAGATGAATTCGAGTATCCCCCGCTAACTGTTTGTCCCTGGTAGATTTCTCCGATATATCATGCCCGCGACCTATCGCCGCGGTAGGCAGGATGAGCGCTTTGGCCTAAATTAACTTAATACAGGATTGACCCCTCCTTCCGGGAGCCGGGCCGACCGCAGGAAGCGAACTCCAGACGCGACCCAGACGGCAGGTGCCAGGCGTGAAGCTCGCCAGCGCATTCAACGGCTCTTCCAGCCTCGTGGCTTTGACCCGCCTCGTGGACGGCCGCTTCGTGGACGTGAACGACAGCTTCGAACGCGCCCTCGGCTACTCCCGCGACAGCCTGATCGGCAAGACCTCGGTGGAACTGGGCATCTGGGACGCACCCCAACGCGAACAGTTCGTCCGGCAACTGGTCGAGCAGAGCCACATCCTGACGCGGCCTATGAGCTACCGCCGCAGCGACGGCAGCCAGTTCGAATGCCTGCTGATCGCTGCCTTGGTCACCGTGGACGGCGAGCACTACGTGCTCGGCATACTTGAGGATGTGCTGCAGCAGGAAGCTAACCGCGCCTTGCAGCGCCGCGCCGAAGCCCGTTACCGCAGCATCTTCGACCACGCGGTCGAAGCCATCTACCAGAGCAGTCCCGACGGCCGTTTCCTCGATGCGAACCCGGCCCTGGCGCGCCTGCTCGGCTACGCCTCACCCGAGGAACTGATGAAGGACGTGCGGGACCTGGGCCGCAGCCTTTACGCGGACCCGAACGCCCGGGCCGAACTCACGGCGCTGCTGCAGCGTGAAGGCCGCTTCGAGAATTGCCAGATGCAGGTGCGCCGGCGGGACGGCAGCCTGATATGGGTCTCGGAGAATGCCCATGCGGTGAAGGGTGAGACAGGCGAGCTGCTCTACTACGAGGGAAGTTTCGTCGATGTGGGCGCGCGTCACGCCGCCGAACTCGCGCTACAGGTCTCCGAGGAGAAATACCGGACCCTGGTGGACCACAGCCAGGACGGCGTCTTCATCACCCAGGAAGGCAACTACACCTACGTCAATCAGGCCTATGCCGCCATGCTCGGCTACGCGGTGGCGGAGATGGAAGGCACACCCTACATGCGCTTCATCGCGCCGGAGGACCGGCCGTTCTTGGAGGAGCTGTGGCGGAAGCGTCGTGCCGGGCAATGGGAACAGCATGCCTATGAGGTGCATCTGCTGAAGAAGGACGGCGAGACCCGCATCCTGGCTTCGGTGCGCTCAGGGCCCATCACCCTCGGCGGCCAGCTCGCCAGCACCGGCACCATTCGCGACATCACCGAGGAACGCCGCACCCAGGGGGCGCTGCTCGCCGCCGAACAGAAGTTCCGCGCCATCTTCGAGAACGCCGTGATCGGCATGTACCAGAGCACGCCCACCGGCCAGTATCTGCGCGCCAACCAGGCGCTGGCCGACATCTTCGGCTATGCCTCGCCGGAAGCGTTGCTCACCAGCGTCAAGAACATCGGCGAGCTCTACAACCACCCCGACGAGCGGCGCCTGATCAACAATGACCTGGAGCATACCGGGCGCGTCACCGGCCGCGAGGTGGAGCTGCGCCGCCGCGATGGTCACGCCATCTGGGTCTCCTTGAGTGCGCGCGTGGTGCGCGCTCCGGACGGTTCGGTGGCCTACTACGAGGGCTCGTTGCAAGACATCACCGCCCGCAAACAGGCGGAGGCCGCGTTGCAACGCTCCGAGCAGCGCTATCGGCTGCTGGTGGATCACGCCCAGGTGGGCGTGTTCATCAACGAGAATGGCTACTACACCTATGTGAACCACGCGTTCGCCGACATGCTGGGATATAACGAGGCCGAGCTCACCGGCATGAGCTATCGCGACATCTTTCCGCCGGAGGAGCTGGCCGCCGCCGACGAGCGCTTCCGCCGCCGCCAGCGCGGCGAAGAGGTGCCCAACGACTATGAGTCGGAGCTGCTGCGCAAAGACCGAAAGTCGCGCATCCATGTCACCCACAGCATCGGCACCATCGACCAGGATGCGCGACGGCTTATGATCGGCACGGTGCGCAACGTCACCGAGCAGAAGCGCTTCGAAGCGCAGTTACGGCACAACGCCACCCACGACCCCCTGACCGGCCTGCCCAACCGTACGCTATTCATTGAGCGCCTCGCCAGGGCCATGGAACGCAGTCGCCCTCAGGGCGCGCCGGGTTACGCGGTGCTGTTCATCGATCTCGACAGCTTCAAGGTGGTGAACGACAGTTTGGGGCATGCCGCCGGCGACGAGTTGCTGGTGCAGGTCTCGCAGCGCCTGAAGCGTTGTCTGGGCCCCTGGGACACCCTCGCCCGCCACGGCGGCGATGAGTTCACCGTGTTGGTGGGCCAGACCGAAGATGCGGATGACGCCGTGGAGGTAGCGGAACAGGTGCTGGCGGAACTGGTGCATCCGGTGCGGCTCGGTGACAACGAGATCTACACCAATGCCAGCATCGGCATCGCACCCGGCCACGCCGACTACGCCAGCACCGATGAGCTCTTGCGCGACGCGGATACAGCCATGTATCGCGCCAAAGCCGCCGGCAAGGCCGGTTATGTGGTCTTTGACCAGAACATGTACGCGAGCGCCCGCTCACGCCTGCGGGTAGAGACCGAGTTCCGCCAGGCGGTGGACAACAAGGAACTGCGCATCCACTACCAGCCCATCGTGTCGCTGGGGAGCGGCAGGCTCCTGGGGTTCGAGGCGCTGATGCGCTGGCACCACCCCAGCCGCGGACTGCTGGGACCCGACGAGTTCCTGCGCGTGGCGGAGGAGACCGGCTTGATATTGCCGGCAGGGTGGTGGTTGCTGGGCGAAGCTTGCCGGCAACTACAGGCCTGGCGACTGGGCCATCCGCAAGGACGGGAGCTCACGGTCGCCGTGAACCTGGCGCACAAGCAATTCATGTACGCGGGGCTGCCGCAACAAGTGAACGCCGCACTGCTGGATAGCGGTCTGCCGCCAGAGGGCCTGCATCTCGAGATCACCGAGACGGTGTTCCTGGAGAACCCCAAAGCCGCGGAGCACACCCTGCGCCGGCTGCGGGGGCTGGGCGTGGCCCTGCATCTCGACGATTTTGGCACTGGCTTCTCGTCCTTGAGCTACCTCGCGGCACTGCCGCTCGACACCTTGAAGATCGATCGCAGCTTCGTGGTGGACATGCAACAGAACCCCAAGCACGCTGCCATCGTGCGCACCATCATCGATCTCGCCCGCGAACTCGGCATGCAGACCATCGCCGAGGGCATCGAGAGCCGCGGCCAGTTGCACCTGCTGGATACCCTGGGCTGCCGCGCCGGTCAGGGCAACCTGTTCGCGCCGGCGATGGACATCAAGCGCACCGAGGCGCTGTTCCAGCTGGAGAACCTGTGCCTCAGGCCGGCGGATGAGGGGAGCGGGTTCGCCCCCGCGACCCTGTTCAGGCGCACACGCGATTTCTTCCGCCGCGCTTAGCCTCGTAGAGCTTCTCGTCCGCGGCGGCGATCAACGCGTCCACGTCATAGGAAGGCGGTCCAGCCGCCACGCCTACGCTCAAGGTGACCGTGAGCCCAGGTTGCAGCTTGGACCAATCGTATTCCTCCACCTGCTTCCTGATCTTCTCGCACACCGCGAGTGCATTCTCCTTGGCGGTCTCCGGGAAACAGAGCAGGAATTCCTCACCGCCGTAGCGGGCAATGATGTCGATGGAGCGGCATTGGGTGCGCAGGATATTGGCGATGGTGCGCAGCACATCGTCGCCCACCATATGCGAATGCTGGTCGTTGACCCCCTTGAAGCGGTCCACGTCGGCCATGGCCAGCGCGATCTGCCGGTTGTAGCGTTCGGCACGCTTCACCTCAAAATCCAGCCGGCTGTCGAGATAGCGGCGGTTGTAGAGGCCGGTCAGGCCGTCCTCTCGGCTCTGGCGTTCCAGTTCCGAAGCTTGCTGCTGCAGCCGGCCCAACAGTTCTTCTTTCTCGCGGTTGGCGCTGCGCAACGATTCGGTCAATGCGTGCAGCTCATCCTTCTGCAATGCCAAGTCGTGGGTGCGCTCCACCACGCGCCGCTCCAGTTCGTTGCGGCCCTGCTCCAGTTCCTGGAACAGGCGCGCATTGGCGATGGCCACCGCCACCTGCCCCGCAAACGTGACGACGAGCTCGAACTGAGAGTCGCTGAACATGTCGGGGATATAGCCCTGTACCGACAGCACCCCTAACACCCGCTCCCGATAGGTGATGGGTACGGCGATGAAAGACTGGGTCTGGGGGGTGTCACCGATATGGATCATCATGTCCTTGAATTCGCTTTCATCCGCGCTCCAGTCGCGGATGAACACCGGCTTGTTGTTGGAAACCACCCAACTCAATATGCCCTCACCCAGGCGGCGACGACGGGTGGATTGGCGGCCACTGCGGTTGTGGTGCAGACGGATGTCCAACTCACGGGTGGATTCGTCGTAGAGGGCCAGCATGAAGGAGTCCGATTCCAGCAGGTTCTTGCTCTCGCGAAAGATGAGCTCGATGAGGTCATCCAGCACCAGGGCGCCGGACACGGCGCGGCCGACGCGGTTCAGGGCTTCCAGCTCATCCTTCTTCACGGCCAGCGTGGTCTGGGTATCAGCGATGTGCTTGACGATCCAGATGATGAGGAAGAGCACCACCAGGAACAGCCAGAATACCGGCGTCTCCAGCCGGTTGTAGACGATGGCTGTAAACACCGCCAGCGGCACCGCGGCGATGTCCACCGCGGCGCTGAAGAAACCGAAGGCCTTGCGCCAGTCGAATCCCTCCAGCCAGGCAATCACCGCCACGAAACACATATTGGCGAACTGCATCACCACGGCCAAGATCAGCATCAGCAAGCCGTCGTGGAGATTGAGCCCGAGCATCGGCACGTGGCCGCCGAAGTATTGATATAAACCGCCGACGGCCAATACCAAGAAGATGATCATCCCGGAGTTGTGGAAAGCCCGCAGCAACGTCAGGCGCATGTCTTGGTTGCGATTCGCGCCCCAGGGCAGGAATGGCCAAATCAAGGAAGAGATTCCGGCGATCCATGCCGCCTGGAGGGTGCCGAAGATGAGGATGCTGGAGATCTGCACCACCCGGTCGAGCGATACGTGGCCCACGTGCGGCGCCGGGAAACCGAACAACACCACTACGATGCCGAACAGGGTGAAGCCCACCACTGCCGCCACGTTGGCGACTTCCAGCTGGCTGTGCACGGACAGATAGATGAGCAGCGGGAAGCCGGCGAAGGCCAGTGCCGCTGCGTAAACCACCGAGACTTGCCGCGCGTTCTTCATGTGAGGCGTGAGTTGTCCTGTCTAAGCGCAGTTTTTACATAGGCTTGGGCCAGGCGCAAGATATTGTTTGTATACTAAATATATCCGTGGCCGGCACCTCAAAATCATCGTGCTAGACTGCCCCTGATCCTGCGAGGCATACCGTCATGTCCATTGATTTCAAAGGCTTTTTACCGAAATTCCTGCTGCCGCTCCTGGCCGGCGTGGTTTTGCTCAGCGCCTGCGCACCCAGGATCTATGTGGACCAAGCCCCAGATGCCAAACTTGGCGCTTACCACCGTTTTGCCTGGCTCTCGCCCCCGCCGGCGCCGGTACGCAATCCCATCCTCGACAGCCAGATCCTCGATGAACGGGTACACAAGGCCGTGAGCGCGGACTTGAAGGCGCGCGGCTACGACGAAGTGGCACCGGACGCCAATCCCGACTTCCTGGTGACCTACCACACCAGCGCCAAGCAGACCCTGCAAAGCACCGGTCCGTCCTTCAGCTTCGGCTTCGTGGACGCCTTCCCACATGGTTTCGGCGCCGCGGCCTTCCCGATCGGTCCGGATGTGGAGACTCGTGACGAGGGCACCCTGATGCTCGACGTGCTGGATGCCCAGAGCAAACGCCTAGTGTGGCGCGGTTGGACCACGCAGCTCCTGAACCAGGATAACTACAGCGACTCGGCGGTCGCCGGTGCTGTCAAAGATATCTTCGACAAGTTCCGCGTCCACTGATCCCCGAGACGTGCCTGGGTTATGATGCCGGCGCGTCTCATCGCCCATGTGGACATGGACGCCTTCTATGCGTCCGTCGAGCAGCACGACGATCCTACTCTCAAGGGCAAACCCGTCATCGTCGGCGGTATCGGCAACCGCGGCGTGGTGACCGCCGCCAGCTATGAAGCTCGCGTGTTCGGCGTGCGTTCCGCCATGCCCATGTTTGAGGCGCGCAGGCGCTGTCCCCAGGGGGTGTATATCCAGGGACGCATGTCCCGCTACAAGGAAGTGTCGGCCCAGGTATTCCAGATATTCGAGACCTTGACGCCGGTATTGCAGGGGCTGTCGCTGGACGAGGCCTTCCTGGACCTGACCGGCGTGCCGGGTTGCGAGGATCCGCGGGCGCTGGGAGCGCGTATCAAGCAGGATATCCGCGCTGCCACCGGTCTCACCGCCTCCATCGGCCTCGCACCCAACAAGCTGGTGGCCAAGATCGCATCCCAGCACTGCAAGCCGGACGGCCTGTTGCACGTGCGTCCCGAAGAGGTCCAGGCGACGCTCGATCCTCTGCCGGTGGTCTCCATCTGGGGCATCGGCCCACGCACCGGCGAGTCTCTCGCCAGAGAAAGCATCCACACCATCCGCGACCTGCGCCTGGCGCCCGAGGCGATGCTGAAAGCCTTGTTCGGTTCCCAGGCGCTGCACTACAAGGCCTTGGCCGAGGGTCGCGACGAGCGCCCCGTGGACGGCAGCGGCGGTGAGCGTTCCGTGAGCCAGGAGACCACCTTCGCGCGCGACCTCACCGACCTGCGGGACCTCGAGCCGATCTTGCGTGCCCTCACCGAGGACCTGTGCCGCATCCTGCGCAAGAACGCGCTCAAACCCCAGACCCTGGTGGTGAAACTGCGCGAAGCCGACTTCACGCGACATACCCGCCAGCGGCGCTTCACGCCGGCGGACGCGAGCTTCGACGCCCTCTATCCCATCGGCCGCGGCCTGCTGGCGCGCTGGCTGGACGAGCATCCGCTGCGGGCGCTGCGGCTCTTGGGCGTCGGCGCCCGGGATTTCGCCGGCGACGAGCAATCGGACCTGTTTGACGAAGGCCGCGCACGCCGCGAGCGGCTGGAGGCCGCTTCCGACGCGGTGCGGGAGCGTTTCGGTGCCGAAAGCCTGCGCCGGGGCGTATCCTTGGACGACGATCCGGACTGACCCTAGCGCATGTACGCGAACTACTTCGGCCTCAACGACAACCCGTTCGCCATCACGCCGGACCCGCGTTTCCTATTCCTCTCGGCGCGGCACACCGAGGCCCTGGCGCACCTGCTGTATGGCGTCACCGCGAGCGGCGGCTTCATCCAACTCACGGGCGAAGTCGGCACAGGCAAGACCACCCTGGTGCGCACGCTCCTGGAGAAGCTGCCGGACAACGTGGATGCCGCACTCATCATCAACCCGCGGGTCTCGGTGCTGGAATTCCTGCGCAGCATCTGCCGCGAGCTGGACCTCGACTGGAAGCAGAACCAGACGCCGCAGGATCTGATCGACGCCCTCAACGCGCACCTGCTTAAAAGCCACGAGAAAGGCCGGCGCGTGGTGCTGATCGTGGACGAGGCCCAGGGCCTCTCGGCGGAGGTGCTGGAGCAGGTACGGCTGCTCACCAACCTCGAGACCCGGGAACAAAAATTGCTGCAGATCATCCTGGTGGGGCAGCCCGAACTGCGCGAGCTCCTGGCCCGCACCGAGTTGCGCCAGTTGGCGCAGCGGATCACCGGCCGCTATCACCTGACACCATTGTCGGGCACCGAGACGGTGGCCTACGTGAACCACCGGCTCACGGTGTCCGGGGCCATGGCGCCGATCTTCACCCATTCGGCGTTGCGGCGTCTGCAGCGCATCAGCGGCGGCATACCGCGGCTGGTAAACGTCATCTGCGACCGGGCCCTGCTCGGCGCCTACACCCAGGAACTGCGTCAGGTAGATGCAGCGCTGGTGAAGCGCGCGGCCCATGAGGTGCTCGGGGAGAGTACCGCGGCACGCCGCTCCTGGCGTCCGGCACTGGTGGCTGCGCTCGCAGTGCTGGCAGCGTCAGCGGCCGGCGCGGCCCTATGGAGCTGGGCGCCGCCAGCGTCTCCTCCCACGCCGACGGTGAAGCTGGCGAAGCCGGCGGCCCCGACCCTCAGCGCCTGGCTCGGCGATGCCGCGCATCCCAGCGACACCGATGCCGCCTTCGGCGCGCTCTTCTCCCTGTGGGGCGCGAGCTACAGTCCGGGCGCCGACGCCAACGGCTGCCAGGAGGCAGAGCGAGCCGGCCTGCGCTGTCTCTATAGACGCGGCACCTGGAACAACCTCAGGGGCTTCGACCTGCCGGCCATCGTGACCCTGACCGACGCCGGCGGTACCGCCCATCAACTAGTGATGACCCACATCGACGACAGCAGCGTGACCCTGCGCGCCGGTGCCGCCAGCGCCCGCTTCCCCTTGAACGAAGTGGAACCGCTCTGGTATGGCGAGTTCCTGGTCCTGTGGAAGCCCGATGCCCACGCGACCCATCCCCTCACTCCCGGCATGAGCGGCAGCGACGTCATGTGGCTGCGCTCGCAACTCGCCAGCCTGCAACTCATCCACGACTCCGGGAATCCGCAATATGATGCGGAACTCACGACCGCAGTCAAGCGCTTCCAGGCCCAGCAGCACATGCAGGTGGACGGCATCGCCGGAGAGGAGACCCTGGTGCGGCTGTCCACCGCGCTCGCCGCGCCCGGCACGCCGCTGCTCGCGGGAGTGCACTGATGTCCTTGATACTCGACGCCCTGCGCAAGTCCGAGCGCGCCCGCCAACAGAGCCTGACCGGACAACTCGGGTCCACCGAGACGCCGCCCGGACCGGGGCGGCTGCCGGTGCCCTGGGTGCCGCTCATCGCCGCGTTGCTGGTCGCGAATGCCCTGTTGCTGTTCTTCTTCTGGCCGCGCACGCCGACACCCGTGGCAGCGGCGGTCGCCACCCCCGGGCCGGCCCCCGCCTACCACCCGGCGTTACGCCCCTTGGCGGACGAAGCGGGAGAGGACGCCTCCACTGTCGCTCCGGGAGGCCCAGAGATCGGTCCGGCGGCATCCGCTATGCCTGCGGACCCACAGTCCCAGACGGCAAGCGTCAATCCGCCGAGCCAGATACCGGCCACGGACAGCGCCTCCCTGCCGACCTACGACGCGCTAACTCCCGAGCAACGCCAATCGTTGCCGGCACTGCATATGGACGTGCACGGCTATGCGGGGAATCCGAAGGACCGCTTCGTGGTCATCAACCTGAAGCAGTACCACATCGGCGACGTGCTCGAGGAGGGCCCGACCCTCAAGGACATCCTGCCCCAGGGTGCGGTGCTGGAGTTCCAAGGCATCAGGTTCCTGTTGCCGGCGCATTAGAAAAGA
>Ga0070714_100002104_pt1 | contig 14602 bp, 12 predicted proteins | sample LARL83metaG_FD_65450 | JGI IMG/M metagenome (GOLD analysis project Ga0070714, IMG submission 65450) | Corn, switchgrass and miscanthus rhizosphere microbial communities from Kellogg Biological Station, Michigan, USA - LAR L8-3 metaG | ecosystem: Host-associated > Plants > Roots > Rhizosphere ...
CCGGCTGCGCGCCGCTCGGGAATGACCACTCCGTCAGCCCCGGATGCGTCCGCCGTGCGTAAAATTGCACCCAAATTGTGAGGATCTTCCACGCCATCCAGCACGATCACCAGCGCGTGTTCACCGCGTTTCGCCGCAATCACGTCGTCCAGGTCCACATAGGCTTTCGATGACGTGACTGCCACCACTCCTTGATTCGAAGCCGTCCGCGCCATGCGGTCGAGTTCCGTCCGCGGTAGAAATCGCACCGCAATGCCAGCATTGCGGCAGTCTTGAATGAGCTTCTGCAGCCGCAGATCGCTGCGCTCCTTGGCAACTCCCACCCACTCAAAAGCCCGTCCGCGTGACTTCAACGCCTCGGCGACGGCGTTGATTCCGAAGATGACATTCATTAAAGCTAGTGTAAATGTTTGGCGTTTCTTGAACTGCGAGAGCGCCGTAGCCTTTAGCTATCTAATGACCCAGTGCCTACATTCGTAAGTGGCGGCGGCTCATCGACTATACTTGTGAAGTAAGGAGAGGAAAGTGCCACTCTCGACCTTGATCGTAGATGACGAGCAGCTCGCACGCGATGAGCTCGCTTATCTCCTGAAAAATATTGGCGACGTTGAGGTTGTGGCGCAGGGCAAGAATGGCCTCGAAGCTGTAACTCTCATCCGCGAGCACAACCCCGATCTAGTCTTCCTCGATGTGCAAATGCCCGGCCTCGATGGTTTTGGCGTAATCAAAAAACTGCTCGATAAGAAGATCGCTCTTCCGAAGATCGTATTCTCCACCGCCTTCGACCAATATGCCGTCCGCGCGTTCGAAGTAAATGCGGTCGATTATCTATTGAAGCCATTCGATCGCAAGCGCGTGGCGCAATCGGTGGAACGCGCCCGATCTATGGCGGAAGCCAACAGCCCCTCAGACAAGCTGGATGCGCTCGTCCGCATGCTGGAATCGCAGAAGCCGCAAGCTTCCAAAATTCTATTGAAGGCCGTGGGCCGTCTTTTTCTAGTAAATCAAAAAGACATCTGCTTTGCCTCCATCGAAGACGGAATCATCACTGTTGTGACCAGTGGTGCCAATGGAATGGAAGGACAGTCGAACTGTCGGACGCTGGAAGAGCTTCTCGACAGCCTTGACCAGAATCTTTTCTGGCGCGCACACCGCTCCTACCTGGTGAACATCAATCGGATCAAAGAAGTCGTTCCCTGGTTTAAGAGTTCTTATCAGCTACGAATGGACGACAGGAAGCAAACCGAAATTCCCGTCAGCCGCGCGCAAACCAAACGCCTGAGAGAGTTGTTTGGATTGTGAAAAACAGCTGTTTGCCTTTAGCTCCTAGTTTATTTCCGTAGCCAGTATTGCTGGCCTGCTGCTCCAAGAGAATCGAAGGCCGGAAGCAAGAGCTGAAACCAAACCTAAAGGCTAAGAGCTAAAGGCTACAAAAATGCGGCCGGGGAGGAGGCTCCGGCCGCCAGCTTACTGCGAGCAGTCCTTCAAACGGCCATCGCTTCAAGCGCTGTCCGGTTCCTAATTATTAGGGTTGTTCCATCCAGCCTAATCAGGTCCTTCTTCCTGAGTTCACTCAACAAACGCGTAACCGTCTCTCGTGATGCCCCGATCCTTTGTGCCATCTCTTCGTGGGTGACGGGAGCATGGATTCGTACCTCCCGGTTTTCCTTTTCCACTCCACTCATCCACGAAAGCAACAATCGCGCAAGCTTGCCCGAGGAGGACCGCGCCAGCACCAGTTCGTGAATTTCACGATATGCGTATTGAAATTCGCGGCTCACGGCCTGCGCGGAGCGGAGTCCCAGTTCTCCGCTCCGCTCCATCAGCCGGAGCAGCCCGTCGCCATCAACAAAGTTCACCAGGCAGGGCTCCAACGTCTCGGCCGTAATCTCATAGGCCTCGCCCGAGATCACCGCGCTCAATCCGATCACTTCTCCAGGATCGACAATTTTTAGGATCAGAACTTTCCCTTCCCTCGACGTGGTTGAGAGCTTCACTTTGCCCGAGCAGAGCACGAAGGCGCCGCGAGGCATCTGTCCTTCAATAAATAGAATCGCCCCTCCGGGATAGGTCGCCAGATGGCTTGAGGCGCTGAATGAATTGAGCAGACCACCCGATAGATGGCAAAACCAGTTCTCTTTTCGCAAAGGACAATGCATGCAGTCTTCAACCACCGGCAGCCCATATGGCGTAATCATCTCCTGCCCTTTCGGCGCCTGGCCAATTTCAAGAGAAGCAATTCCGGCCCAGGCCAGCATTCTTAGTCCACTTCGCGTACGTCGCAGGTCTCGCACCAGCAAACGCCCATTCTCAGTTTCAGCCAGGAGTTCAGCAGCCAAAGCACGAGCTCCGCGGTCATTCGAGCGCATCGCCTGCACTAATTCCCATCCTGACGCCGTTTCCCGAGACTTATGCCACTTCAGCCCGCAATAGAAAAGATAAAGTGGATCTAGTCTGGGGTACTTTCGCTGCGCAGGTCGCCCAACTGTTGGTTGCACCGGCAGAAATGCCGCGGCCGCTACCGACCGGCAGGGCTTTTTGACCGGAAGCGTACGCAGCGCGGCAACCGGAATTTGTGCGTGAGTCCCTGCAGAAAGCCCCAACGCTCCCCTGAATGGCATTGCGCTCCCAATCGCGTGCGAAGTTACGATAGCTAAAGCATTCGGGGTACCAAAGGCGCATGTCTTCGTAAGTACCAGGAAAGTAATGTCTTTGACACATCACAACTATGTACTATGCCGCACTTATTGATGTTCGATGACGACCTACAGGCACAAGAGCCGAATCTCGTCGGCACTCCAGCTCCCGGTCAATTGAGATTCGCAACTTTGAGAGTCGACTTCAGCTCGCATATTCTTCCCTGCTAATGCCAAGCCTCTGCATTTTGGATTGCAGTGTGGTGCGCTTCATCCCCAGGCGCGCTGCGGCGCCTCGCGAACCAGAGACCACCCCACCTGCCTGGCGTAAGACCTGGACAATATATTGTCGTTCCAGCTCTTCGAGCGTCCCTTGCGGCTCCAACATCTCAGGTTTGGTCGGAGCAGCTCCGGATGTTGCGCCCGCTGACGTGGCAACCAGTTCACCCTCGGGGACTCGCAACGTGACGCCTTCAGTCAAAATCACGGAACGCTCCAAAAAATTCTCCAGCTCGCGGATGTTCCCCGGCCAGTCCCACTTTTCCAGCGCCCACATGGCCTCTGCCGGAATACTCTCGATTTTCTTGTTCATACGGCGAGCAAACTTCTGCACGAAGTAGTGCACCAATACGGGAATATCTTCACGTCGTTCACGCAATGCGGGCAATCGAACTGGGAAGACGTGCAGCCGGTAATAGAGATCGCTGCGAAATTCGTGGTTGGCGACGGCTCTCGACAAATCGCGGTTAGTAGCAGCTAAGATTCGCACACTCACCCGAATGGTTCGCGTTCCTCCCAGGCGCTCAAACTCCTGATCTTGGAGCACCCGGAGTAGCTTGGGCTGGAGTTCCAACGGGATATCGCCTACTTCATCCAGGAATAACGTGCCTTTATCGGCCAGCTCCAGTCGGCCGACCTTTTGACTGACCGCGCTCGTAAATGCACCTTTCTCGTGCCCGAATAGTTCGCTTTCCAGCAACCCGGTAGGGATTGCCGCGCAGTTGAGTTTCACAAAGTTCGCACTGGAGCGCGGGCTTAACTTATGAATGGCGCGGGCGATCAGCTCTTTTCCAGTACCGGTTTCACCAAGAATCAGTACCGTGGCACTGCTGGGCGCCACCGTTCTTGCCTGCTCCAGAACGCGTGCCAGCTCCACACTTGGGCCGACGATCTCGCTCAAATCAAATGTTGGGTGGGTCTCCGGTTTGGGGCGTATATTCTCCTTCGCCAATTTCAGTTTCAGCGAAGCGATCTCGTCGAATATGCGAAAGTTGTCTACTGCCATCGCGACTTGGGGCGCGATTTGCTTCAGCAGCTCGACTTCGGCATCTGCAAAACCACTCTCTCGCTTGCTGGCCACGCCCAGGGTCCCGAGAATCCGCCCCCGGCTATTCAGCGGCAGGCAACACATCGAGTGGATCCCTTCTGCCAGCAGGTTCTTTGCGAAAGCGGAGCCGATTCGTTCCAGATCTTCCCGATTGAAAATTGTTGTTTGTTGCGCGCGAAAAGCAATACCAGCCGGGCACTCTAAAATTCGCGCCCTGCTTTCCAAGGTAATCAAACCGCATCCCTCTGGAAAATCCAGCCCATTAATCTGCACAGTGTCAGTGCTGGCATCACAAAAGGTCAAGTCGGTGTAGTCCTGAGCAATCAGCCGCCGCAGGGATGCGGACATGTCGCGCACCAGCGCCCGCGAATCTGAGCTTAACGTCAGCGCTCGACTAATCTCCAATAGAGTTTGCAGACGCTCCACTTCAACATGCGCTTCCCTTTGCGAGTGTTCGTTTGCAAGGCAAACCTCTGTGTCGCCTCCTTCATGCCTTGCCAGCTCTGGCGACGTTTTTGAGCACCCACCCTCCGGCCCGCTTCCTAAATGCAAATCTCTACCCTCCTGATTCGCATTGCGCACTGGAGCCGTTATAGACGGAAACATTTGCCGAAGATCAAGCCGCGATGCCGCCAATGCGCTTTGTATTTCAAGCACTGTTTCTAGCTGCTGTTGCTCTCTGCGCAAAGCCTCATGTGCCGCCGCGCTCCGCTCCGACAGTTGAAGGCGGATCGCTGCAAGGTCCCGAAGTTGTTCTTCTTCGCTTATGAGTGCTCGTTTGATCACTGGGACGTCCAGCGACAAAGAGTTCTCGAGTGCTAGTCCCACCAGGCTGGCAAGTCGCTCCAGGAAATACAGGACCTCGTCATCGTAGTGCGTCGGCTTGGTGCTTCCGAAGCAAATGGTTCCCAGGCGCCGGCGAGCGGTCGTAATTGGCAAGATTACTAGTGAGTGGAAGCCCCTGCTCGCGTACAGGTCCAGCACCGGCCGGAACCGGTCGTCCAACTGCGAGTCCGAGATCACAAGCGGCTGTTGCTGAGACCAAACCCAGCCTGCGGGCGATTCACGCGTAGAAAACTCAACCGGGTCCGGAGCGTGCAGGTTTTCGTCGACCATACGCACTTGCATCAGGTCCGAGAGCCCGTCACGGATCGCGTAATTCAGGAAATTGAAATCGAAGAGCTCGCGCAGAAGCTGCGACAGTTCTTGAAGCAGATCGGGAAACCCACGTCGCGCCGCCAAGTCGGTCGCGTGCAACAGGACTTTATACCGCCGAGAAAACTCGTCAAAACTGGGATGACTGGCAGTCGCGGTCTCTATGTGACGGTCAGGTACCTCTTGCATCGTTCATCCTAAACTCCCCTCGATGCAAAGGCCTTATCAGTTAACTAGATATTAAACTCAAAATTTACGAATTGATCATCGACCAGGCGGGTGTTTCAAAAAAAATATGGCACCAACGGGCGATGGCTGAGCGCCAATAATTGCTGTACTATCGCGGATTTCCTCGGTTTCCCTGAGCGTGCCCGGTTTCGTGGTTCTTTAAAGAATGTTACCCAGAACAGTAAGACTTTAGTTATTCCGCGGTCTCGGTCAGTGTTGCCGTATAATCAACAACACCCCCCATGAAAGCTTACGTCTATGTTTCATTGAAGCGGAGCGTTCTGGATCCCCAAGGCAAGACCATTCAGGGTGCGCTCCAAAAACTGGGTTACCAGGGATTGCACGATGTGCGGCAAGGCAAATTTTTCGAGCTCACGCTGGATGGCGGGCTCGACAAGTCCCAGGCAGAAAACGCCGTTGGCCGTATCGCGAGGGAAGTCCTGACTAACCCGGTGATCGAAGAGTTCCGGTATTCAATTGAAGACTAAGCGGATCCAGTTCGCGTTCAGTTCCTCCCCACATATTTGATAAGTAGGAGTTGCTGGCATGTGTGGAATCGTCGGATACGTTGGCAAGAAGCGAGTCGTTCCCGTCATTCTTGATGGCCTCAGGCGGCTCGAGTACCGCGGCTATGACTCTGCCGGTATCGCGGTTTGTGGCAACGGAGAGGGCCTCCAGATTCGACGCGCCGAGGGCAAGCTGCGCAACCTGGAAGAAGTCATTCGCCTCAAGCCGCTCGATGGAACTTACGGCATTGGCCACACCCGCTGGGCCACACACGGCCGCCCCACCGAAGAAAATGCTCATCCACACCGTGATTGCACAGGCCGCGTCGTAGTTGTACACAACGGCATCATCGAGAACTACGTCTCCCTGAAGAAAAAATTGGCCGAAGAGGGGCATCGTTTTACCACCGAAACCGACACCGAAATTGTCGCGCACATGATTGAGAAGCATTACGTGCAAACTGGAAACGGGCATCGTCCGTCTCTGGAAGAAGCCGTGCGCAAGACTGTGACCCAGCTTACCGGCGTTTTCGCGCTGGCCGTCATATCGGTGGATGAGCCGAACAAAATCGTCGCCGCCCGCAACGGCCCGCCTGCTGTAATCGGACTGGGCAAAGACGAATACTTTGTCGCTTCTGACGTTCCTGCGATTCTTTATCACACTCGCGATTTATTTTTTCTTGCCGACGGCGATCTAGCAGTGATCACGCTGGAAGGCGTGCGCCTAACCGATTTCAATGGTCAGCCTATTATTCGCCAAGTGCAGCACGTGACCTGGGACCCCATCATGGCGGAAAAAGGCGGCTTCAAGCACTTTATGCTCAAAGAAATTTATGAGCAGCCGCGTGCCGTCCGCGACACCACTCTGGGAAGAATCTCGCAAGAAACTGGCCATATTTTTCTTGATGAAATGGAAATCACCGAAGCCGAGTTTCGCGCTGCCAAGAAGATTAACATCGCCGCATGCGGTACCAGCTGGCATGCTGCCCAAGCCGGTAAATTCATGATCGAGCGGCTGGCGCGCATTCCGGTCGAAGTGGATTACGCCAGCGAATGGCGTTATCGCGATCCGATCGTACCCGCGAACACTATCACTTTGGTGATTTCACAATCTGGCGAAACCGCCGATACCATCGCTGCGCAGCGCGAGGCCAAAGCTAAAGGATCGAAGACTCTGGCCATCTGCAATGTTGTCGGCTCCATGATCACGCGCGAGGCTGCAGGTACGATCTATACCCACGCTGGTCCGGAGATCGGAGTTGCTTCAACCAAGGCCTTCACTGCTCAATTGACGGCGCTATATTTGTTCGCGCTCTACATCGGCCAGGTACGGGGCGCAATTTCTACCGAGCAAGCCAAAGACGCTGTTCAGGAACTGACGCGGATTCCCGGCAAGCTCGAACATCTGCTCACCCACGAAGAAGACTGCGAAGATCTCGCCAAGCAATATGTTCGCTCGCAGGATTTTCTCTTCCTCGGCCGTGGCATCCATTATCCGATTGCACTCGAAGGGGCGCTCAAGCTGAAGGAAATTTCCTATATTCACGCAGAGGGGTATCCTGCCGGAGAAATGAAGCACGGGCCCAACGCCCTGATTGATGAGAATCTTCCGGTCGTAATCATTGCGACGCGGGACCCGAAGGACGCGCTGTCGATGGTGCGGTACGAGAAGACGCTCTCCAACCTCAAAGAAGTGAAGGCCCGTTCAGGCCAGGTAATCGCGATTGCAAGCGAAGGCGATGATGAAATCAAAGAAGCCGCCGACCACGTGATTTACATTCCAGCGGCGCCGGAAGAGCTTCTCCCCATCCTTGAAATTGTTCCGCTGCAACTGTTGGCTTATCACATTGCAGTCCGCCGCGGCTGTGATGTTGACCAACCGCGAAATCTGGCGAAATCGGTGACCGTTGAGTAAGAAGTTTTAAACGTCCCCCAATTCTTACCGTTCGGCCAGATCGAGATCCGTCCGTTTAAAGTCATTCCCTTTGCAGAGCAGTGGCTCGCCGGTTGTTTTCGCCAGAGCGTAGGCGAAGCAGTCTCCTAAGTTCAGGCCCGCTCGATGCCGCCCTTTTCCAAAATCGCGATACGCTTCGCGAGCGATTCTCGCTTGCTCCGGCGTAAATGGCTCAATAGCGATTGAAGCTTGGCGGAGAAGTTCGTCGAATCGCCGACTGAGCACCGCATCTCCATTGCTATCGGTGACGATGGCGGCCTCAACATAAGTCCCCGTGGACATGCGCCGAGTGGGAGCTCGTTCCAAGGCTCGCGCCAAGGATGATGCGTCAGCTTCCTCCCTCAAGATTGCAATAATGACGGAGGTATCCACGATCATTTCGGCAGACCTTTTTCGTCATACAGAAGGTCGCCATGGTCGATCGAGCGAAACGGTTCCTTCCAAAGCGGTGCAGACTTCCTCGCAAGCTTCATGATCCGCTCGCTCATACTGTTGACGGCCTTCTTAGTACGAACTCTGTCCAGGCGTTCTCCTATGGCCCGGGTAACCGCCATAGCCATGCTTTCTCCAGTGATTTCGGAGAGCTCGCGTGCCAGGCGATGCGCTTCCTCATTTTTGATGTTCAGGCTCATGGTATAACTCTACCATACTGATGGTAGATTCTACCATTTTTAATGTTAAATACAGCAAACCGGCGATTGCGGCGCACCAAATGGCAAACGCCACCTTCACCACCCACTTCGGCGCAGCTCCTATACGCCGCAGCACAAATGGCAGAAAATTCCAGCATGTGATGTGTTGGTAGTCCCACTGATCGTATGTCATCGAATCGGTGTTCAGATTCCACGCGTTCATTTTGCCCAGCATAAACGCAACAATATTTCTAAACCGCAGCCAGATCACCCATTGCGGATGGCCGAAGTCGTCGCCCTGATAGATTTCTAGGGGCAGCCAAAATGCGAGGGATGCAATCTGAATGACAAAGCTGCATGCGATTAACCCCACTCCCGCGATCCACACAAATCTGCCCACTTCGCCACAATACTTCATGAGAATCGGTACCGAAATAAACGCTAGCAGCTCGACAGCCGTCGAAACATATCGATCACCCCATGCGAAATCTCCGCTCCAGACGGTGTAGCGTGCGTACAGGCAGATATAACCAAGCACCAGCAGAAGCGTCGCGATCACATAACTCTTAATAGCCGGGTTAAAACGGCGCCACGCAACAGCCGCTAGCAGAATCGTTAACACAATTAGCGGATCGAAAAGGAAGATGGACTTTTCCGGTGAAATCAGGGGACCCAAAAATCCTACGTGAAACGGCGTTTCCCACGGATACTTTGCAGGCAGAGTAGGATCATGCAGCCGGCGCTCCAGAGTAAAGTAATGAACGTAAGTGTCCGTCCAGGTGCCGAACCGGTGAAATTGATATAGCCGGTCTAGGGCGAAAAAAAACAAGTAAACCGGAAATGCCGTCTTTAAATAACTCACAAATTTTCGCCAGAATTGTCTGGGATCTGTTCCTTCGAACGACAAAACCAGTAACAGGAAAACTCCTCCAAAGAACAGATCCACCGCCGAAGTCAACCGCGTAAGCAGGTTCAGTCCAAAAGCCCCCGAACCAATCAGCAATGCCTTTCTGCTTCCCGACCGCAACCATTCATACTGATAGCAAAATCCGGCTAGGGTCAGCAGGCAGATGTAATTGTTCTCCATCATGTTCTGCGTGTAGTGCAGGTGCGTGGTGCAGAACAAGAGCGCCAGAACTCCGGCAAGTGATTGCGAAATCGTAAATTCGAGGAGTTGCAGAAAACGAAAACAAGCCAGCGCAGTAAGAACGCTTAGCAAAACATTCGTAAAGTAGGTGACGAAAATATTGCGAACCGTGGGATCATTTCCCCGATAGTTTGCAAATATCGGCAGCTTCTCTAGATATGTTCCAACAATATCCGCCGGCAACATCAGTAAGGGCTGGCCGATGCCATACCAGTCATAGAGCTTGCCTCCCCGACCGTGCACGCCGAATTCCGGATATTCATTGGGAAAAACCGCAGGGTCCGACGTCCAGAAAGAATGTGCCGTCTGCAACCGGTGCATCGTGTCTGCCGATCCCAATTCGCCCGACTGTGCGACAAAGGCCAAAAGACCAGCCACAAGGCAAAGAAGCAATCGGGGATTGCGGCCACGAGACCCATTACGCATTTCCCAGCAATCATAATGTAAGGGACGCATGTCCCTGCCCGGCACAAAGGCCTAGTCCGGAGTTTTCCTCTTGCGCTCACAAGCCGGACTGCGTGAACATGACGGAAAGGATTTCCACCTTCGCAACAATGCCGTCGATCGCAAAATCGCGCACTGGAAAGCAGCTTTCCGCTTCCACCCTAAAACTGCGCCTCCTTAAACGACTGCGATGCACGTTGAAGTACGAGAAACTGGCCTGGGGATCGGGCGCAAAACTTGTTGCCGGCGTTGATGAAGTCGGACGAGGATCGCTGTTTGGTCCAGTTGTAGCTGCGGCCGTGGTATTAGATCCGTGTTATCGAATTCGGGGATTGCGCGATTCCAAATTGCTGCTGGCGGACCGGCGGGAAGTACTCGCCGCACGCATTCGCGAACACGCCGTGGCTTGGGCAGTCGCAGCAGTCGATGCCGCCCGCATCGATCAGATCAACATTTATCATGCCTCGCGCCTCGCGATGCGTGAGGCAGTTTCCCAACTCAGCCCATCCGCCGATTACTTGCTCATCGATGCCATGCGCCTCGATTGCGATTTGCCGCAACAGCCCATCATTCACGGTGACGCACTCTCAGCTTCCATCGCCGCCGCATCCATCATCGCCAAGGTTCATCGCGACAACATGATCAGCCAATGGGACCCAGTGTTCCCGGCCTACGACCTGCGATCGAACAAAGGCTATAGCACTCCCAAGCATCTGACGGCCTTGCGCGAGCATGGGCCATCGCCGCTGCATCGGCAATCATTCGCCCCCGTGTGGAATGCGCCCGTCCCACAAGAAGTGCTACAGTTCATGCTGCAAGACTCCGGCACTACCGCCGAGCAAACCGCCTGAGTCGACGCCCATCGAACATTTCGAGTCGAGCACCTATACGCCCGCGGTGGCCACCTGTTCCCGGTGCGACATCGCTAATTTTTCGCTGATGTGTTTTGCCAGTTCCTCAATTTTTTGCAGTCGTACGCGGGCAGCGTCGCTCAAGCTCGTTTCCTCCAACGCGAGCCCACACGAAAGCAGCAGCACGGTCATCTCGTCTTTCAGTTCGTCCCGCAAAGCCTGGCGGGCGCTATGACGCGCCAAGACGGTTTCCAATCCGCGCCTCGATAATGCCGCGCGTAGCTCTCGCAAAATCCTCTCGACACTGCTGATTCCAAAGTTCACAAATACCGGCACAGCCATTCCCAGGTGTTCAAAGACAACGCTTGCTGGCTCAGGCTCTGCCTCGGTTATCCATTGGTCGATTACGACCGCCGAATATTCTCCTGATCGCAGCCGTCCCACACCTTCGTGGAGACTGGACGCGACCTGCACTGACTCCTGCATTGCATGTTCAATTGCACGGGCACATTCCTTCGCCTTCCCCGAATTCCAAATAATAAGGATCATGCGAGAAGGTATCGCAACTGTGGGGCCAAAAGCTCGCGCATGAAAAGAAAGCATCGGCGGGCCGCGAACCCTTTCGCAGCTCGCCATTTCGGGAAGATCGTCCCGCTTTGGTTACAAGTCCACGCCGTACTCCTTGAGCTTGCGGTAAAGCGTCGTCTTGCCGATCCCCAGCATCCTCGCGGCCATTAGCTTGTCCCCGTTTAATTGCGCGATCGCGCTCAAAATGGTCTGTTTTTCCAGATCGACAAGGGGGACGATCCTGCTTTCCGGGGCTTCAGTGACCAGTCTCGCTGGTGCGCCAGTGATTGAACTCGGCAAATCCACAACATGAATGTTCTCGCCGGATGTAATTGCACAACAACGCTCCAGGCAGTTTTCCAGTTCCCGTACGTTGCCCGGCCAGTCATAAGCCAACAATGCCCGCATGGCATCGTCGCTGAGCTCGCGCGTTCTTCCGGAGTTCTGCGACAAACGCTCCAGAATATGCCCTGCTAGCAGCGGAACATCCTGTCGCCGCTCGCGCAAAGGTGGAATACGCAGGGAAAGAACATTCAAACGGAAATACAGATCGCGCCGAAAGGAGCCTTGCGCCACTGCATGTTCCAAATCGCGGTTGGTAGCCGCGAGTATTCGTATGTTTATGGGCGCGGTCTTCGTGCTTCCTACGGGCCGGATTTCTTTCTCCTGAAGTGCGCGCAACATCTTCGCCTGCAAGTCCACTGGCAGCTCGCCGACTTCATCCAGGAAAACCGTCCCTCCCTCGGCAATGGCCAGCAGTCCGGCCTTTGATTGCGTGGCGCCGGTGAACGCTCCTTTTACGTAGCCGAACAGTTCACTTTCGATCAGAGTTGGCACCAGGGAGCCGCAGTCCACGGGAATAAACGGCTTGTCGCGATACGGGCCAGAATAATGAATCGCCCTCGCGACCATTTCTTTTCCTGTTCCACTCTCCCCGAGAATGAGCACCGGATGACCGCTATGCGCAGCTTTGGCAATGATGCGATAGAGCTTGTCCATTTCCGGAGCGCGCCCAATGATGCTCCCAAAGCCCTGCTTAGACTTGATTTTCTCGCGCAGAATGCGGTTTTCAGTCTTCAGCTTCAGATGCGACGCGACGCGTTCCAGCAACAGCTTCAGTTCCTCTAAGCTGAACGGCTTCGTCATGAAATCGTAAGCACCGGCCTTCATGGCCTGCACCGCAGACTCCACGGTGCCGTGCCCCGTCACCACGATTACCTCGAGGTCTGGACGCCGGCTTTTGATCTGGCGCAGTGTATCGAGCCCACCCGCGCCCGGCAGTTTCAAATCGAGGAGGACCACATCAATGCTTTGAGATTCCAGTAGACGCAGCGCCTGCTCGGCTGAGTCCGATGCCCCGGCACGATACCCAAGAACCAAAGCGGCCTCTCTGGCTGCTTCTCGCACCGCCCGCTCATCGTCGACAATGAGCAAGTTCAACAATGCCGGATTATCAACCGGTCGCGGCACCGGGGCCACAAATGTATTTGGCGCAATTGCAGCAGTCATAGAGAACTCCTCAAATTTTGTAGGCTGGTTTCCCTGAATGAAACGCTCCGATTTTCAAACCTGGAAGCAATCCCTGTTTGGGGATTCTATGGGCCGGCACGTTCTCTGTTTAGGACGGTTGAACAGATCAACTGTGACGAATGAACATCCGGCTACTCCGCAAGCTGTGCAAGAAACTTCAGCACCTCGCTCGGCTCCGGGCGTTCCGTGTAATCGGGATTCACTGCTGCGTAGAGGACGGTGGATTCGTGGTTTATTACGTATGTGGCTGGGACAGGTAGCTCCCAGGCGGGGTCGCCATTCACAAATGGCAAGTTGACGAAAACCCGCTGATAAATTTCCTGCTGATAGTCAGGCACCCGATAAACCAACCCGAATTGCTTGGCCACCGTGTTTTGTGTGTCGCTAAGGAGGGGGAAATGCAAGCGGTGCTGGTCAGCCATAAGGTAAGACTGGTGTATGGTTTGGGGCGAGATGGCAATGAAACGTGCGCCTCGCTCTTTTATTTTCGGATAGATTGAGTCCATCGCTTCCAACTGCCCGACGCAAAAGGGACACCATCGGCCGCGAAAAAAGCACAACACGAGCGGACCTTCCTGCAATAAGTCAGTCGAGCGAACCAGAGTTCCGCTGTGATCGGAAAGCTCAAAGCACGGCGCAGTGTTTCCAGGCCGCAGCGTTCGCTCCGCAATTCCCGACTGTCTCAGTTCCGAAATCGCACGCGCATGAATGGATTGAATTTCTGCGGTAACGTATTTCGCGATCATTTCCTTGCGCTCGGCGAAAATCTCGCGGAGCGGACGGGTCCCAGCAACTGGCGACGCTTCTTCGAGAGACCGCCATCTCATAAATTAACTTCGCTCCGGCGTGCCGGCTGCGCTTCGCTTCACAGTGTACCCGCGAAATACGGGATAATCTTAAAGTAATACCGCGACTCATCCCCGGCAATTACGGGATTTCAGCCACTCCAAATTGCATCTAAGTCGTCGCGCAAAAAATGACGTGAGGGTGTGAACCATGCCCCAGCAACCGCGAGTGCTATTCCTCGATGACGAAGAGAGCATCCGGGCGACACTGCCACTCATGCTGGAAACGTATGGCTTTGCGGTGACCTCCGCCGCAACCGTTCCGGAAGCGTTGCGGCTCATCTCCCACGAAAAATTCGACGTGCTTATAGCCGACTTAAATGTCGGCAATGCTGGGGACGGTTTCACCGTCGTCAGCGCTATGCGCCGTACGCAACCGCAGGCCGTGAACTTCATCCTGACCGGTTATCCGGCCTTCGAGACTGCGCTCGAAGCCATTCGGCAGCAGGTGGATGATTACCTCACCAAGCCGACCGAAATTGAATCTCTGGTGGATGCGATCAACTCGAAGCTTGCCGATAGGAAGCCCTCTCACGGAGTTCAACCCAAACGACTACCCGACATCATTGAGCAGCACCGCGACTGGATCGTCAAGCACTGGCTGGTCGAGGTCAATAAAGACCCGGAGATCGGAGCGATTCCGCTTTCAGATTCGGAACGCCAGGACCACATTCCCCATCTGCTGCAAGAAGCTTTGGAAAGGACAAAGGGAAGACATCTTACGCCGGAAGACACCAAAGCGGCAGCGCTTCATGGAACCCTCCGCCGCAGGCAGGGTTA
>Ga0070714_100002105_pt1 | contig 14600 bp, 8 predicted proteins | sample LARL83metaG_FD_65450 | JGI IMG/M metagenome (GOLD analysis project Ga0070714, IMG submission 65450) | Corn, switchgrass and miscanthus rhizosphere microbial communities from Kellogg Biological Station, Michigan, USA - LAR L8-3 metaG | ecosystem: Host-associated > Plants > Roots > Rhizosphere ...
GATCTTTTTCCAGGCGCCTACGGTCGCGGGCCTGGCCGAGGCGATGGAACACGCCTCAGCCGGGGCGCCGGGCGCGGGCGAGGCCGACCTGGCGGCCCTCATCGGTGAGATCGAAGGCCTGTCCGACGAGCAGGTGCAAGCCGAGCTTGACCGACTGGAATCCGCGACTGAACGAACCCGGAGGGAAACATGAGCCCACCACCTGACTTTGCGGTCAGCACGATCCGCCGCCGAGCCGTCCAGGCCGCCGCCACCGGGCTGATCACGGCCCAGCCGCCGCAGGCCGGCCGGAGCCTGCCGCTGATCGTGCGGCCAGCCCTGGCCGGGATCGACCTGTGCGCCTGGGCGCAGGAGCAGAAGCCGTGGCTGGAGGAACACCTCGCCCGCCATGGTGCCCTGCTGCTGCGCGGGTTCGACGTCGCTGATGCGGCGGCGTTCGAGCAGCTCATCGACGCCACGTCGAGCGGGCAGCTGCTCGAGTACACCTATCGTTCCACTCCGCGCAGCAACGTCTCTGGCCGCATCTACACCTCCACCGAGTACCCGCCGGATATGGCGATTCCCCTGCACAACGAGAACTCCTACTCGCGCCAGTGGCCGATGAAGCTGTACTTCTTCTCCGCCACCGCCGCGGCACGGGGCGGGGAGACGCCGCTGGCTGATTCCCGCCGCGTCTACCAGCGGATACCGCCTGAGATCAGGGACCGCTTCGCAGAAAACGGCGTGCGGTACGTGCGGAACTACCGCCCCGGTCTTGACCTGCCCTGGCAGAAGGTCTTCCAGACCGACGACCCGGCGCAGGCCGAGGCGTTCTGCCGCCGGAACGGCATCGAGTTCGAATGGCGGGACGACGGAACCCTGCGCACCAGCCAGGTCTGCCAGGCGGTCGCCAGGCACCCGCGGACAGGGGAGATGGTCTGGTTCAACCAGGCCCACCTGTTCCACGTCTCGGCCTTGCCCGCGGAGATCAGGGACAGCCTCCTGTCGCAATTCGGGGAAGCTCACCTGCCGCGGAACGCCTACTACGGCGACGGGACGCCGTTCGAGGACCGCGTGCTGGACGAGATCCGGCGGGTCTATCAGCAGGAGCAGGTACTGACTCCCTGGGAGGAGGGGGACGTGCTGATCATCGACAACATGCTCGCGGCCCACGGCCGCATGCCCTACGAGGGTGCCAGGCGCGTCCTCGTCGGAATGGCGGAGGCGGTGGGCGACCATGGCTGACGGCACGGTCAGCGGCTACCCGCTCTCGCCCCAGCAGCGGCGCTTGTACGCCCTCTCTGACGGTGATGGCGCCTTCCCCTACCGGGCGCGATGCCAGGTGCTCATCTCCGGGCCGCTCGACCCGCGCCGGCTGCGCCGCGCGGCCGAGGAGACGGTCAGCGCGCACGAGATCCTGCGGACGGCTTTCACCCCGTGCCCGGGGCTCGCCTTCCCGCTGCAGGTCATCTCCGAGGCTGAGGCGTTCTCCCCGCGCTGGTCGCCGGACCGCGACCTGTCCGGGCGGAGTGAGGACGAGCGGCAGGCGGTCCTCGATTCGGCGTTCGAAGAGGCCGGAAGCCGGGCGGCAGGCCCTGGTGGCGGCCCGCTGCTCGAGCTGGCACTGTTCAGGCTGGGCCGCGAGCGGCACGCGCTCGTCCTCGGCCTGCCCGCCCTGTGCGCGGACGCGGCCGGGATGACCAGCCTGGTGCGCGCCATCGGGCAGCGCTATTCCGGTCACCAGGACCCCGCGGAACCCCTGCAGTACGCCGACCTCGCTTCCTGGCTGAACGACGTGGCGGAAGCGCGGGAGGCGGCCGGTGCCTGGCGCGACCGCGCCAACGAGATCGCGGCCGGCGGCGTCTCGGCGCCCTTCGAGCGGCCCGGCTCGCCGACCGCGTTCCGGCCCGGCTCGGCCGAGGTCCCGCTGCCGCCAGGAACCGCGGCCAGGCTCGCCGCGCTGGCCGGGCAGGCGCAGGTCTCCGTCTCGAGCCTGCTCCTCACGGCCTGGCTGACCCTGCTCTGGCGCCACGGCGGCGCGGGAATAGCCGTCACCGCCGACGGCCGGGATGACGAGCAGCTCGCCGGCGTGGTCGGCCTGCTCGCCCGCCAGCTGCCGGCCCCGGTCGAGGTCGACGGCCGTGAGTCGTTCCGCGCGCTGGCGCGGCGCGTCGAGCAGACGGTCCGCGACCGTACCGGCGAACAGGCCAGCTTCAGCTGGGACCATGGTCCCGGCGGCGGTCCGCCGCGCTTCTTCCCGGTCGCCTACGAGTTCGGCCGCGAACCCGCTCCCTGGAGCGACGGCGGCATCGGCTGGGAAATCGCCCGGCGGAGCGCGGACGTGGACCGCTACCGGCTACGGCTGACGGGCCGCGAGCACGTCGGCGGCCTGACCGCCACCATCGGTTTCGACACCAGCTGCTTCAGGGCGCAGGACGTGCGGCAGCTGGCGGACCAGCTGCGGGTACTTCTCGGTCACGCGACCGAGGACCCCGGCGCCCCGGTGGAGCAGCTCCGGCTCCTCAGCGACGGCGAGCGCGGACGCTTGGTGACCGCGTTCAACGCGACCGAGGCCGCGATACCCGAACGCACGGTCGCCGAGCTGTTCGGCGAGCAGGCCGGGCGCACGCCGGACGCCCTGGCGGTCGTCAGCGGTTCGGCGGCTCTGTCCTACGCCGCGCTCGAGACGCGCTCCAGCCAGCTGGCGCACCGGCTGCGGGAGCTTGATGTCCGGCCTGAGACGCCGGTGGCCATCGTCATGGAACGCTCAGCCGAGCTGCTGGTGGCGATCCTGGGCGTGCTCAAGGCGGGCGGGGCCTTCGTCCCTCTCGACCCCAGCCACCCGCCGCAGCGGCTGGCGTTCCTGCTCAGCGACGCGGATCCGCGTGTTGTCCTCACTCAGCGATCGCTGTCGGCCCGCTGGGCGGAGGACCCGCTGGTGCCGTACCGCGACCGGGCCGTATTCCTGGACACGTCCGGCGCGTGCCTGTCCGCGGAGCCGCTGGCGCCACCGCTACCGCCGCGCAGTCCCGACGAGATCGCCTATGTCATCTACACCTCCGGCTCAACCGGCGAGCCGAAGGGAGTCCAGGTCACCCACCAAGGCTTGATCAACTACCTGACGTGGGCGACCGGGGCCTACGACGTCTCGCGCGGTGACGGTGCGCCGGTAGACGGGCCGGTCGCCGTCGACCTGGCCATCACCGGGCTGCTCTGCCCCCTGCTGGCGGGCCGGACCGTGGTGCTGGTACCGGGCGGCCAGGCGACCGGCCGGGTGAGCGATGTGCTGCTCGACGGCCACGACTACAGCCTGGTCAAGCTCACGCCCCTGGCCCTGGATCTGCTGCGCGCCGAGCCGGACGCGGTCCAGGCCGCCCACGGCACCCGGGCGTTCATCATCGGGGGAGAGAACCTGCCCGCCAGCTCGGCGGCATTCTGGCGCGAGCATGCCCCCGGTACCCGGCTGGTGAACGAGTACGGGCCCACCGAGACCGTGGTCGGCTGCTGTGTCTATACCGTCGGTCAGGAATCGCCGGCGACAGGATCCGTCCCCATCGGACGGCCGATCGCCAACATGCGGCTCTACGTGCTGGACCCGGCCATGCAGCCGGTACCGGCGGGTGTGGCCGGGGAGATCTACATCGGCGGCGCGGGGGTTGCCCGCGGCTACCGGGGACAGCCCGGGCTCACGGCCGGGCGGTTCGTCCCCGACCCGTTCTCCGCCGCCCCGGGCGGACGCCTCTACCGGACCGGTGACCTGGGGCGGTTCCTTCTGGACGGGAATCTTGAGTGCCTGGGCCGCAACGACGACCAGGTCAAGATCCGCGGCTACCGAGTCGAGCCCGGCGAGGTCGAAGCCGCGCTGCGCAGTCACCCTGAGGCTCGCGGGGTCGTCGTCACCGGCCACGAGTTCGGACCCGACGACCGGCGCCTGGTCGCCTATGTCGTGGCAGCCGGATCCGCCGATGCCGACGAGTTCAGGCGCTTCCTCACCGAACGCCTGCCTGAACACCTGGTCCCCTCCGTGTTCATGCTGGTCGACGCGCTTCCGGTGGCCGCGAGCGGGAAGGTAGACCGCAGCCGCCTGCCGGAACCCAGGCCGAACCGGGATGCCGTCGACCGCGAGTTCACCGCGCCGCGGACACCACTGGAAGTGGAGATCGCCGCGCTGTTCGCCGACGTGCTGCAGCTGGACCGGGTCGGGCTGAACGACAACTTCTTCGAGCTCGGCGGGACCTCGATCCTGATCGTGCAGCTGAACAACCGCCTGGCCAGCTCGTATGGCATGGACCGGAACATGACCCAGATCCTGCGCGCGCCCACGGTGGCGGACACCGCACAGATGATCTCGATGGCTCAGCAGAGCGGGCGTGACGCCGTCCTGGGGACCGGGGTGGACCTCGCGGCGCTCGACGCCCGGCTCGACGAGTCGATCGACCCGGACTACGGGCCGGCGCACCTGGATGAGGCAGTGAGGTGACCGGGGCCGTGACCGTGACCACCGAGGCTACGCACGGGCCGCGAGCCCGGCCACCGGGCGCGGGTCTCCATGAGCTGTTCGAAGCCCAGGTGCTGCGTACGCCGGATGCACCCGCGGTGACCGCCGGCGACACCGTCGTCAGCTACTCCGACCTCGACCGGCAGGCCAATCGCCTGGCCCGGTGGCTGCTCAGGCAGGGGATCGGGACCGAGTCGCGGGTAGCCGTACGCATGCGGCGCTCGCCGGCGCTGGTCGCGACGCTGCTCGGCGTGCTCAAGGCCGGCGCTGCCTACGTCCCGCTCGATCCTGAGTACCCAGCCGAACGGCATGCCCTCATGCTGAACGACTCCGGCGCGGCGCTGCTCGTCGCCGATGAGCCGGTGACGGCCGGCCAGGTGCCGTCCGGCCTGCGCGTCCTGCAGTACCCACCCGGCCCCGCCGCGGACGAGGCCGCCGCCAAGCCCGAGGTGAGGCTGGCCCCTGGCAATCTGGCGTGCGTCTTCCACACGTCGGGTTCCACCGGGCGGCCCAAGGCGGTCATGGTCTCGCACCAGGCGGTCAGGAACCACACGGAGTGGTTTCAGGAGACGTTCCGGCTGGACGCGGGTGACCGGCTCCTGCACAAGACCCCCATCGGTTTCGACCCGTCCATCACCGAGTTCATGGCGCCGCTGGTCGCCGGCGCGCAGCTGGTGCTCGCGCCCGACTACGCGCACCGGGACCCGGCCGCCCTGGTCGAGATCGTGATCGCCCAGCGGGTAACCGTCCTGCAAGTGGTGCCGACTCTGCTCCGGCTGCTGCTCGACCAGCGGCGCCTGTCCGAATGCCGCTCCCTGCGGCTGCTGCTGTCCGGAGGCGAGGCCCTGCCGGCCGACCTGGCCGGGCGGCTGCGGGCGCTGCTCCCGGTCGAGGTCCACAACCTCTACGGCCCGACCGAGGCGGCGATCGATGTCACCTGGCTGGACACGGCCGAAGCCCGCGGCGGGAGCATCGTGCCCATCGGCCGTCCCATCGCCGGCACCGGGATCCGCATCCTCGACGCCGGACTTCGTCCGGTTCCGGCCGGGGAAACAGGCGAGCTCTATATCGGCGGCGTACCGCTGGCCCGGGGCTACCTCGGCCGGCCGGATCTCACCGCGGAGCGCTTCGTGCCCGACCCGTTCACGTCCTCCGGCCGTCTGTACCGGACCGGTGACATGGGCCGGTGCCTGCCGGATGGCGTCCTGGAGTTCGCCGGCCGCGCGGATCAGCAGCTGAAGCTCCGCGGGGTGCGCGTCGAGCCGGGAGAGATCGAGGCCGTGCTGTGCGAGCATCCGGCCGTGGGCGATGCGGCCGTCATCGTCGTGCCCGGCCCGGCGGGTGACGACCAGCTGGTGGCCTACGTGGCCGCGCGGCCTCATCAGGACCACGGCGGTGACCTGGCGGAGCAGGTCCGCGGTCATCTTTCCGGCCGGCTGCCCAGCTACCTGGTGCCCGCGTCGGTCAACGTGCTTGACGGGCTGCCGCGGACCCCCAGCGGCAAGCTGGACCGGCGCAGGCTGCCAGGCGGCCCGGCCAGGGGCCCGGCCACGGCCGGGTTCACCGCCCCCCGGACCACGCTGGAGAAAGAGATAGCCGACGCCTTCGCCGCCCTGCTCGGGATGGACCGGATCGGGGCCGATGACCTGCTGTTCGAGCACGGGGTGGATTCGCTCACCGTGGCCAGGCTCGGCACGCACGTCATGAACACCTACGACATCAGCCTGCCATTGTTCCTGCTCTTCTCGGTTCCCACCGTGGCGGGTGTGGCGGAGACGGTGGAGGGCTATGCGCTGCACGGCGAAGACCAGGCGGTGACAAGAAGCACCTCGCTCATCAGGTCGGAGGCCGAGCTCGATCCTGGCCTGGTGCCGGAATGGAAGGACGGATAATCATGACGACCCCACTCGACCGCTACCGGGACCGGCTGCTGGACCCGGAGCGCGTCCTGGTCACAGGAGCGACTGGCTATGTCGGCTCGTTCCTAGTGGAAGCCCTGCTCAGGGAGACGGAAGCCGAGATATTCGCGCTCGTCAGGGCCGGCTCGGAGGAACAGGGCTTCGAACGGATCCGGCAGGCGATGAAGGGGTACCGGGCGTGGGACGATGCCTTCGCGAGCCGGATCCGCCCCGTTCCCGGTGATCTCGGCCAGCCTCAGCTCGGACTCACGGACAGCACCTTCGCCGAGCTGGCCGAGAAGATAGACGCCATCTACCACAACGGCGCCCTGGTCAACTTCGCCTATCCGTACTCGGTGCTCAAAGGCCCGAACGTGCACGGCACCCAGGAGATCGTGCGGCTGGCCTGCCGGGCCCGGCCGAAGGCGGTCCACTATATGGGCACCATCGACTCCCTGATGGCCGCGCACATGCCGCGCCCCTGGCTCGAGGTGGACCCGCCCATGCAGCCCAGGCGCGACGCTCCCGACGGCTACATGCTCAGCAAATGGGCCGCGGAGGCCCTGGTCGTCGCGGCGCGGGACCGTGGCGTCCCGGTGACCATCTACCGGCCCACCTGGATCATCGGACACACCAGGACGGGGGCGACGTCTCACCACAACTTCCTGCTCATGCAGCTGAAGTGCTACCTGGAACTCGGCATCTTCCCGGACATCCCCGCTACCGAACCCTATGAAGGCGCGCCGATCGACTACGTAGCCCGCTCGACCGTGCACCTGTCGCGGCAGCCGGACTCGCTCGGGAAGATCTTCCACCCGTGGGGCCCGAACCGGGTCTGCTTCAGCGAGATCTACGACTGGGTCGCGGATCTCGGCTACGAGTTCGACGTGGTGCCCCGGGTGCAGGTGGTCGAGCGGCTGAAGGGCCTCGAGCCGACGAACGCCTTCTACCCGCTGGTTCCGCTGCTCGAGCGGATGTGGGGAGATCCTGACCAGGATCACGGAACCGAGCTGTACGGCCGTGACGTCGAGTGCGCCAATGCGATGGCCGGCCTGGCGGGCAGCGGTATCGAGTGCCCGCCGACGGACCGCGAGCTGGTACAGGGCTGCATTTCGTACCTGATCGAGACGGGCTTCCTCCAGCCGCCGTCGTCGCTTAATGCCCGGCGGAAGGCCGAGTACGTGTCATGACCGCGCAGGAGGCCCATATCCGGGCCGATGACCGCCTGCTCGCCGCTATCGGGAACACGCCGATGGAGTCCGTCGACCTCCGCATCGACGGGAGGTGGAGGGATATCCGGCTCAAGCTCGAGGGGGCCAACCCGTTCGGGTCGATCAAGGACCGCACCGCGCTGAGCCTCCTCACCGACCTGGAAGACCGTGACCGCCTGACCGCGGAATCCGTCCTCATCGAGTCCACCTCGGGCAACCTGGGGGTAGCCCTGGCCGGTCTCGCACGGATCCGGCACTACCGGTTCATGGCGGTAGTGGATCCCAAGGTAACGGCGGAAAACCTGGCGCGGATGCAGAGCCTCGGCGCCGCCGTCGAGGTGGTAGGGGAGGCCGACGAGAACGGGTGCTACCTGGCCAGCCGGCTCCGGCGGGTCCGTGACCTGTGTGCTGTCTCACCCCACTTCGCCTGGACCGACCAGTACTCCAACCCGGCTAACCCGCGCGCGCACTACACCGGTACCGGACCCGAGATCGGCCGCCAGGCAGGGCCGAAGCTGGACGCCATCTTCATACCGGTGTCGACCGGGGGGACGCTCGCAGGCATCGGCCGCTACCTCAGGAAGGTGAGGCCGGCGACTCGCATCGTCGCCGTCGACGCCCTCGGCTCGGTGATCTTCGGTGGCCGGCCTCGCCGCCGCCGGCTCACCGGCATCGGCTCTGACCGCCGGTCGAATTTCGTCAGGCGGAGCCTCTATGACGAGCACATGCTGGTCGACGACGCCACGGCGTTCGTCTTGTGCCGGATGCTGGCCCGCGGCACGGGCATCAGGGTTGGCGGGTCGAGCGGGGCAGTGCTCGCTGCCTGCGCTCGCTACCTGCAGGTTCATCCAGCCGTCAGGAACGTCGTGTGCGTCTGCCCCGACGACGGCAGCCACTACGCGACCACGATCTTCGACGACGGCTGGATATCAGGCCAGCAGGTGAAGCGACCATGCGGGTCTCACCTGCCGGTGACCGGGATCAGGCCGGGTCCCGGCGGGCGCGTCCCGGCCCCCGCGGCCGATCCGTGGAGGACGTGATGGGCGCACCCGGGCAGCACATCCTCTACCTCAGCCGGCGTGACGTGCAGGCAGCACTCGCCGGGATCGATCCGGTGGCCGCGGTCCGCGAGGTGCTAGCCAGGCATGCCCGCGGTCAGACCGTGCTGCCGGCCGAGGCCTACCTGGGCTGGAGTGCCCGCGCCGGGCACCAGGCGCGCAGCCTGAACATGCCCGGCCGCATCGCCGGGCCGGCGGGCGTCGCCGGCACCAAGATCATCAACGCCAACCCCGCCAACCCGCGGCGCGGGCTGCCCCGCGCCAGCGGGCTGACCGTCCTTTTCGACCCGGACCACGCGCGGATTTACTGCGTGCTCGAAGCGGCCCGCGTCTCGGCCGTCAGGACGGCTAGCGTCAGCGCCCTGGCCATCGAGCTGCTCAACGACAACCAGGCCGGCGAGCTGGCCCTCACCGGAGCGGGCGAGCTGGCCCGGGCGCACCTGGAGCTCCTGCCTTCGGCCGTCGGCAAGCTGCGCGCGATCAGCCTGTTCGATACCGATCGCGAGCGCGCTCGCGCGCTGTACGGCGACTTCGCCGGGCACCTCGGCGATTCCGGCATCCGGCTGCGGGTGGCGGCGAGCGCCAGGGAAGCGATCCAGGACGCCGACGTCATCGTCACGGCGACGACCACCACGGCCGGCTATGTCGCGCGTGACTGGCTCAAGCCGGGAGCGCTCCTGGTCCACGTCTCCCTGGACGACGTGCTGCCCGAGGTGGTGCTCGAGGCCGGCAAGGTCATCGTCGATGACTGGGCGCTCGTCCGCGACGACGACAAGCGCCTCCTCGGGCGGATGTACCGCCAGGGCCAGCTCGCCGGTCCTGACGGGCGGTCCGCCGCCGGCGAGAGCGCGGCCGCGCGCGTACACGCGGAGCTCGGCGACATCATCATCGGCCGCAAACCGGGACGATCGGCCGCCGGGGAAATCATTCTTGTCAACCCGTTCGGATTGTCTATCGAGGATCTGGCGGTAGCCAGGCAGGTGTACGGGAGTGCCCGCCGCATGGGCCTCGGAGTCTGGCTAGAACCCTAGGGCAGGTGAGCAGAAATGACAGAAGCACGGCAATTGCGGGTACATGATTCCGCCGCCCTGGTGAATGACGGGCGCGAACCATGGAGAGAAGTGGTGACGAACGATCAGGATCGCACTCGGCTGTCCGAGTGGTTCCGGCCCGACATCGCCGCCACGCTGGCGCTCTTCTACCTCTCCACCGCGGGGAACGAGGTCAGGAGGATGCTCAGGCGGAGCCTTACCGCGGGCCGCCGACGGGCCGGGCGCGAACGGTTCGCCCGGATCGAGGACCGGCGCTGGATATCGGACCTGTCCTGGTCGTATCAGCTGCTGCGAGGCGTCGAGAAGGCCAAGACGAACCTGCGCGGCCACGACCTGCCGCCGCTGCACTGGAATGGTGCGGTGCTCATGAAGGACCCGTTCGACCTCGCCATTTACCAGATGCTGATGCAGGAGCTGCGGCCGCGGACGGTCATCGAGATAGGCGCGTACCAGGGCGGGACGGCCGTCTGGTTCGCCGATCTGATGGAACTGCTCAAGATAGATGGCCATGTCTATTCCTTCGACATCAACACCGAGCAGATAACGGCCCGGCATCCGGGAGTGACCTTCGGCCAGGCGGATTCCAACGACCCGTCCAGCTTCGACGAGTCACTGCTCCGCGGCCTTCCGCATCCCTGGCTCGTCATCGAGGACGCGCACGTGAACATCCGCGCGGTGCTCGGCCACTTCGACCGCTACCTGATGGCCGGAGACTATCTGGCGGTCGAGGATACCTTCGCCCCGGCGTATTACATTCCGTTCCGGAAATTCGCGGTGGCCGCCTCTGACCGCTACCGGGTGGATACGCGCTTCACCGACCTGTTCGGTTACAACATCTGCTGGAACCACAATGGATATCTGAAGAAAATCGAGAACCAGGAATGAGGTGGGCGGACATGAATAGCAAGAGGCGCCGGCATCTGCTCAGCCTGGCTGACCTCGCCGATGACGAGCTCTGCCACCTGGTCAGCCGTAGCTGCGAATACGCGGCCTGGCCGTCGGCGGCGGCTCGGCCGCTGGCCGGCTGCGTCGTGGGGTCATACTTCCGGGTCACCTCCACCAGGACCCGCACCGCGTTCAGCAGCGCGGCCATCAGGCTGGGCGCCTCGGTCATCACCTACGGACCGGGTGACCTGCAGCTGAACACGGGCGAGACGATCGAAGACACCGGCGAGGTCATGTCCCGCATGCTCGACGGGCTCGTGGTCAGGACAGCGGGCGATCCGGCCGAGCTGCGGGCCCTGGCCGCGCAGCCTCGCATGTCGGTCATCAACGCGATGAGCGCCGACGAGCATCCCACCCAGGCGATCTCCGACCTGGCCATGATCAGGCAGCGGCTGGGCCAGGTCGAGGGGGTGCGCTGCCTGTACCTCGGCGAGGGGAACAACACGGCTTCCGCGCTCGCGCTCGCGCTGGCCCGCTTTGATGGCGCCGAGATGCACCTGCGGACCCCTCCCGGTTACGGCCTGGCCGCGGACAAGCTCGCGCAAGCCGCTGCGGCCGCGCGGCGGCACGGCGCGCGCGTCGATGAGCAGCACGACCTCCGGGCCCTGCCGCCGCAGGTAGACGTCGTGTACACGACCCGGTGGGAGACGACGGGGACCAGTAAGCCGGACGCGCGCTGGCGGGACGTCTTCGCTCCGTTCCGGGTCAGCCGCGCCCTGATGGAGCGGTACCCGAAGGCCGTGTTCATGCACGACCTGCCGGCGCATCGCGGCCAGGAAGTGGACCAGGACGTGCTTGATGGCCAGGCCAGCATCGCGTTCGACCAGGCCGAGAGCAAGCTGTACGGCGCGATGGCCGTCCTCGAGTGGTCCGTAGGAGGAACCAGATGACCGCCGCTACCGCCAGCCGCCTGGCCGACCTGACCGACGCCAAGCGCAGGCTCCTCGAGCGGCGCCTGGAGACGCTCGACGTCGAGCTGACCGAGATCCCCGTGCTGCCAGGCGCGGCCCGCGACGGGCAGGCTCCGCTGTCCTTCCCCCAGCAGCGCCTGTGGTTCCTCCAGCAGCTGGACCCCGTCGGCACCGCCTACAACCTGGGCTGGGTGATAGGGCTTGAGGGGGCACTCGACGTAGCCGCGCTCGAGCGCAGCATCGCGGAGATCGTCGCCCGCCATGAAGTCCTGCGGACCGCCTTCGCGTGGCGTGACGGAGACCTGGCCCAGGTGGTCAGGCCCGCGGACACGGTGCCACTGCCCGTCACCGACCTGCGCGGGCTCGATCCCGGCCGCCAGTCGGAACGGCTGCGTGACCTGGCCCGCCGTCGTGTCCTGCAGCCGTTCGACCTGACCCGTGACGACCTGGTCCGCACCGACCTGCTGCGCCTCGGGCAGGACAGCTACCGGCTGCTTGTCGTCTCGCACCACATCGTCTCCGACGGCTGGTCTCAGCGGGTGCTTGTGGCCGAGCTTAACGTGCTATACCAGGCGCTCGCGGCGGGGCAGCCGTCGCCGCTCGAGCCGCTGCCCGTCCAGTACCGGGACTTCGCCGCCTGGCAGCGGAGGTGGCTGTCCGGCCCGCGCCTGGACAAGGCGCTGGCCTACTGGAGGCAGCGGCTCGCGGGAGTGCCCGAGCTCCGGCTGCCTGGCAGCCGGCGGTCCCGGGCCCGGCCCGCGGGTCAAGCTGGCCGGGTCGAGGTGACCGTGCCGCAGGAGCTGGTCGCCGGGCTGAGCGCGCTAGCTCGCGACGGCGGGGCGACCGTCTTCATGGCCGTGCTCGCCGGGCTCCAGGCGGTGCTCGCCGCCTACAGCGGGCAGGCCGATTTCGCGGTAGGGGTGTCGATCGCCAACCGGCGGCGTCCCGAGCTGGCCGGGCTGATCGGCTTCTTCGCGAACACCCTGGTGATGCGGGCCGACCTGGCCGGAGACCCGGCCTTCAGCGAGCTGCTGTCCACGGTGCGGGACACGTGCCTGGAAGCCTACGAGCATCAGGATGTCCCGTTCGAGCGGCTGGTCGAGGAGCTGCGGCCGACGCGTGACGCTGGCCATCACCCGTTGTTCCAGGTGCTGCTCAACATGGACGACGCCGCCGCGGCCATGCCGGAGATCCCGGGGCTGCGCATGACGCTCGAGCGGGACGAGGCGGGAGCGGCGAAAACCGACCTGGAGCTGACGCTGGCCGGGAACGAGCGCGGCGATCTTGCCGGACGCCTGCTGTACCCGGAGGGCGTCCTGGAGCGGACCGTGGCCGAAGGCCTGGTCAGCAGCCTCCTGCGGTTGCTCGAGGCCGCCGTCGCCCATCCGGGGCGGCGGCTGTCGGAGCTGGATGTGCTGGGCGCCGGCGAGCGGCGTCGCCTCCTGGCGGAGCTGGCCCGCGGGCGCAGGCTTCAGATCCCGGACCGGTGCGTGCACGAGCTTGTGGAGGAGATCGCCGCCCGGCAGCCTCACGCCCGGGCCGTCGTCAGCGACGGAGAGGTCCTCAGCTACCAGGATCTGGACCAGCGGGCCGATCGGCTCGCCCGGCGGCTGCGCGAGCTGGGCCTGCCGCCGGAAGGCCGGGTCGCCGTGTGCCTGGAACGATCCGCTGACCTGGTGGTCGCGCTGCTCGGCGTGCTGAAGGCCGGCGGTGCGTACCTGCCGCTCGACCCGGCGTATCCGGCCGAGCGCCTGCTCTTCATGCTGGCGGACAGCGGGGCGGGAATAGTCGTGACCGGCGAGGGCACGGGCGAGCGCCTGGCCGGACCCGGCCGTGTCTTGGTCAGGCTCGGCGACGCAGCCCGGGAGGGCAGGTCCGGCCGGCCGGGCGGCACGCGGACAGTCGCGGCGCCCGTGCGGCCGGATCACCTCGCCTACGTGATCTACACATCCGGCTCGACCGGACGGCCCAAGGGCGTGATGATCTCCCATCGCAACCTGGTCAGCTTCCTGCGCGCGATGGCGTCCGAGCTGCCCATCACCGGCCAGGACGTCATCCTGGCCACCACCACCATCAGCTTCGATATCGCCGGCCTGGAGATCTGGGGGCCGCTGACCACGGGGGCCTGCCTGCACGTGGCGCCGAGCCCGCTGTCGGCCGAATGGCAGACGTTCAGGGAACTGGCCGACCGCAAGGAGATCACGGCGATGCAGGGCACGCCGAGCATGTGGCGGTTCCTCCTGGAACGAGGCTGGACGCCCCCGCCTGACCGCACGCTGTGGTGCGGCGGAGAGGCGATTCCCGCCGACCTGGCCGGCCGCCTGGTCCGCGGCGGCTCCCGGCTGTGGAACCTCTACGGCCCTACCGAGACGACCATCTGGTCCGCAGCGGGCCGGGTCGACGGCGCCAGGGAAGACGGCGCCAGGGAAGGCGGCGCCGGTGAGATCGTCCCGCTCGGGTCGCCGATCGCCAACACCGAGCTGTACATCCTGAACAGGTCCCTGCGGCCGGTGCCGTCCGGGGCGGTCGGCGAGCTGTTCATCGGCGGTGCCGGCGTGGCCCGGGGCTACCTCGGGCGGCCGGGCAGCACTGCCGCCAGCTTTGTCCCCGATCCCTTCGGCGGATGGCCAGGCGGACGGATGTACCGAACGGGGGATCTTGTCTGCCGCGGTGCCGGCGGTGCGCTGCACTTCCTCGGCCGGACCGACCAGCAGGTCAAGATCCGGGGATTTCGCGTCGAACCCGGCGAGATCGAGAACGTCCTCACCCGGCATCCCATGGTCGCCGACGCTGCCGTCGTCACCGTTCCCGGCCCGGAGGGAACGCCGGCCCTGGTCGCCTACGTGCAGGATCGCCCCGCTGAAGCCGCCCGTGACCGGGAGGCAGAAGCCGAATGCCTGGAGCACTGGAGGGCAGTGTGGTCGTTCACCTATGCGAACGACACCAGCCCGCCGGCTGACTTCGCCGCCGTCGGCTGGCGGAACAGCTACGACGGCCAGCCGATTCCAGAGCCGGAATTGACGGAGTGGGCCGACGGTGCCGCGCAAG
>Ga0070714_100002107_pt1 | contig 14594 bp, 12 predicted proteins | sample LARL83metaG_FD_65450 | JGI IMG/M metagenome (GOLD analysis project Ga0070714, IMG submission 65450) | Corn, switchgrass and miscanthus rhizosphere microbial communities from Kellogg Biological Station, Michigan, USA - LAR L8-3 metaG | ecosystem: Host-associated > Plants > Roots > Rhizosphere ...
CTGCGCCGGCGTGCGGATGAGCGTCGGCTCCGGGAAGGCGTAGTCGGGGAACGACGATGGACCGTGGCGCGGTTCCTTGCCGCGCGTCTTGTCCCGCAGCGCGCGCAGCACGGCGTGCGGCGCGCACGGTACCTCGTCCACGCGGACACCGACCGCATCGTAGACCGCGTTGGCGACGGCCGGAGGAATGGGGAGCAGCGGTCCCTGACCGACCTCCTTGGCGCCGAACGGCCCGCCCGGCTCCGCCTCCTCGATGAGGTACGATTCGACGTCGCACATCTCGAATGTGGTCGGCGATTTGTATTCGAGCATGCTCGGGTGATGGTGCACGAGGCGTCGCTCGGCGTCGCGGTAGGTCATCTCCTCCATCAGGGCTTCGCCTAACCCCATGTAGACGGAGCCTTCCACCTGGCCGATCGCGAGCAGCGGATTGATGGCCTGTCCGATGTCGTGCGCGATCCAGACCTTGGGAACGTGGACGATGCCCGTGTCGGGCTCGACGTCGACCTCGGCGACGGCGCACGAGTACGAATATGCGGGTGAGGGGCCCACGCCGGCGCCCTTGTACCGCCCTGGCGACCGCGGTGGCGTATACGAGCCCGTGGAGCCGACCGCGCCGTGGCGTGTCTCCGCGAGCTGCACCGCTTCGGCGAAGGAGACCCCGCGCTCCGGCTCCTGCGCATCGAAGACGCGGCGGTCGGCGAACACCAGGCGGTCGGCGGGAATGCCTAACCGTTCGCCCACCGCGCCCGCCAGCGTGGCGCGCGCACGCTCGGCGGCCTGGATGGCGGCGTGGCCCGTCATCAGCGTGACGCGCGAGGAATACGAGCCGAGGTCGACGGGCGTCAGATCGGTGTCGCCGGTCACGACGCGGATGTCCACGGGCTCGATGCCTAACACTTCGGCCACGCAGTAGGCGAGCACGGAGTCGGAGCCCTGGCCGATGTCGGTGCTGCCGCAGAACGCCGCCACGCCGCCCGAGCGGTCGAGCTTGAGCTGCACCGACGAGTGCGGCATGCTGTTCCAGTAGATCGGCAGACCCGCACCCGAGATGTAGGACGAGCACGCGATCCCCACGCCGCGTCCGAACGGCAGGCGGCGGAACTTCGCAGCCCAACCGCTCGCGCGCACGACGGTCTCGATGCACGGGCCGAGTCCCATCGAGCCGATGCGCAGCCAGTTGGCGGTGACGCTGTTCGGCGGCTGCAACATCCGGAGCCGCCACGCAGCCGGGTCTTCGCCTAACTGCTCGGCGAGTTTGTCGAGATGGCACTCGAGGGCGAAGCGCGGCTGCGGCGTGCCGTGTCCGCGCTTGGGGCCGCAGGGCGGCTTGTTCGTGAACACGCGGGCCCCGCGGAACCGGTACGCCGGTACCTCGTACGTCACCGTTTGCAGCGCGCCCGTGTAGTACATGCTGGCCACGCCGTACGACCCGTACGCGCCGCCGTCGAGGATCGACGCAAAATCCATGGCCGCGATCCGCCCGTCGCGCGTCACGCCGGTTTTGATGCGCATGAGCGTGGGATGCCGCCCGCGATGGCAATAGAACACTTCTTCGCGCGTCAGGCAGATCTTCACCGGACGCCCGGTCCGCCGCGCCAGGGCCGCCACCACGATCTCGTGGTTGAACGGATCGGATTTGCCGCCGAACCCGCCACCGTTAGGCGTCGCGACCACGCGGACGTGCGCCGGATTCATCTCGAGCACCTTGCTCACTGCGCGGTGCACGTAATGCGGCGTCTGCGTGCTCGTCCACAGCGTGAGCCGCCCGTCGGCCGACCACTCGGCCAAGGCGGCGTGCTGCTCCATTGGCAGGTGGGTGTTGCCCTCGTAGAAGAACACGTCCTCGCGAACCACGGCGGCGGCGCGCATCGCGTCGTCCACGCCACCGAAGTCGAGCGCCACGCGCTTGTGCACGTTGCCGTCGTCGGCGTAGTCGTGGATCTGCGGCTCCGGTGTCGCGAGGGCATCCTCGATCGACCCGATTGCCGGCAGCGCGTCGTACTCGACGTCGATGAGATCACACGCCGCGCGCGCCGTGTCTTCATCCAGCGCCGCGACCGCCGCCACCGGATCGCCCACGAAGCGCACGCGCTCGATGCACAGCGCGTGTTCGTCCTGCGTGATCGGCAGAATGCCGAACGAAATCGGCAGCGCCTCGCCGGTGAGCACGTCCACGACGCCCGGCAGCGCGGCCGCGCGCGACGTGTCGATGCGCACGATGCGCGCGTGTGGGAGCGACGAGCGCAGCAGCACGCAGTGCAGCATGCGCGGCAGCACCAGGTCGTCGGCGAAGCGCAGCGCGCCGGTCACCTTGGCGACGGCATCCACTTTCTGCCGCGGTGTGCCGATCACGCGGTACGCCGCGAGTCGCGCGTCCACGGCGGACGGTCCGTCGTTAGGCATCGGCGTCGCCCCCGCGGCTCGCCGCCAGCTCGATGGCCTCGAAGATCTTGAGGTAGCCGGTGCACCGGCACAACGCGCCGCTCAACGCCTCGCGCATGTCCTCGCGCGTCGGGTGCGGCGTGCGGTCCAACAACGCCTGCGCCGTGAGCAGCATCGCCGGCGTGCAGTACCCGCACTGCGCTGCTCCCAACTCGGCGAACGCGCGCTGCAATGGATTGAGTGTCGGACCCGTGGCCAAGCCTTCCACCGTCGTGATCGCGCGATCCATCGCGGCGATCGCCAGCACGAGACACGAAAGCACGGGTTCGCCGTCGAGCAATACGGTGCACATCCCGCATTCGCCCAACTCGCAGCCGTGCTTCGTTCCCGTTAGCGCGAGATCTTCGCGCAGAACCTCGAGCAGCGTCTTGTGCGGTGCGATCGCTGCTTCGCGCGTCTCACCGTTCACGACATACCTCGCGTGCACGTTGGCGCGCGCGGGTGGCTCGATGGAAATCGGATTCGACACAGTATGGTGTGTAGTAGCGAAGCGGCCGCCCCCGTGCGTCGTGGCGGCCGATACTCTCAGGATGCGCGGTGCACGGCGCGTCACGCAAGTGACGCCACGTCAACCCGTTCGAGCTTCAAGAGATTGCGCCGTGCGAAAATGAAAGCGGCCCGCGTCGTTTGGGCGGCGCGGGCCATGAACAGCGGGGCCGGGATACGAGCCGTGCTACTCGTAGCGCAGCGCCACGATCGGATCCAACGTGGCCGCGCGCCGCGCCGGCCAAACGCCGAACACGACCCCGACTATTCCCGAAAAGGCGAACGCGAGGATCACCGACCCGCTCGAGACATCCGTGTTCCAGTGCATCGCGCGGTGCAGCACGGACGCGCCGCCCGCTCCGAGGATGACGCCGATCAATCCGCCCAACAGACAGAGCACCACAGCTTCGATCAGGAACTGGAGCAGGATGTTGAGCCGCGTTGCGCCCAACGCCTTGCGAATGCCCACCTCGCGCGTCCGCTCGGTGACGGAGACGAGCATGATGTTCATGATGCCAATGCCGCCGACGAGCAACGAGACGGTGGCGATGCCCGCGAGCAGTAAGCCGAAGACTTGCGTCGTGTCCTGGAACGCGTTCAGGAAGTCCGACTGGTTGCGGATCTCGAAATCGTCCGGACGGCCCGCGGGCAGCCGGTGCTCGCGCCGCAGAATCCGCTGGATGTCTGCCATCGTCTCGGTGATCTGCGTTTCACTGGCCGCGAGCACATTGATGGACCGCAAGTACTGCGTGTCCATCACGCGGAAGCGCGCGGTATTGAGCGGAATGAGCACCTGGTCATCCGGATCGTTGAATCCCGACGCGCCGCCCTTGGGCGCCGTGATACCGATCACCTGGAACTCGATGCCGCTGATGCGAACGTTCTGCCCAACGAGCGAGTTGCCGTTGCCCGGATCCAGGTTGTCGGCCGTGGTGGCGCCGAGCACCGCGACGCGCTTCCGGCCATCGTCGTCGCTGTGGTCGAACATGCGGCCGGCGCCGATCGTGTACTTGCGCACGTCCAGATAGTTGGGCGTGGTCCCGATGACGTTGGTCGACGTGTTGGCGTTGCGCCACTGGACCTGGAGCTGGCGCGACATCTCGGGCTCGACGCCCGCGAAGGCGTTGGCGCCCTGCGGGCCCTTGGTTTCGAGCGCGTCGGCGTCGCTCACCTGCAGCCGCGCGCGGTCGGTGGATGACGCGATGCCGCCCTGGAAGACCTGGCCGGGCACGACCGTCAGCATCGTTGTGCCTAACGCCGAGATCCGGTCCCTCACGGCGAGTTGCGCGCCGCGGCCCAGCGCCACCATCGCGATCACGGCCGCCACGCCGATGACGATGCCGAGCATCGTGAGCAGGGAGCGGAGCTTGTTGGCGCGCAGCGCTCCCAATGCAACGCGGAGGATCTCGCCGATCAACATGACTACGGTCTCCCGCCACCGCCGCCGCGGCCGCCGGCGCGCGGTGTGCTCTGTTGCGAGTTCATGCCCGGAAGCGCCGTGAAGCTCTTGATGCGCTGCTGCCGCGCGTTCTGCGCCTGGAGGAGCATGGCCGTCGTGACGAGCGCGACCTGATCGCCTTCGGCGAGCCCGCTGGTCACCTCGGTCACGTCGTAGTTGGCGGCGCCTAACGAAACGACCCGCGGCACGAACGTGCCGTTCTGCGCCAGGAAGACGAGGCCCGTGTGCCGGGTCGAGCCGGCCCCGAACTCCGATCCAGTCGATACGCCGCCGGCCTGCGCGCCGAAACCGGCCGCGCCAGTCGCCCCGCCGTTGGCACCGCCGCCGCGCGCAGACCGCCGCGCGTTGGCGCCGCCGGCGCTGCTCGCGCCGCCCGCGCCTCGCGCGCGCGCCGGCCGCGCCGCGGAATCGGCCGGATCGATCATCCCTGCCGCCGCGGCGGTGTCGCCGGTCGCGTTAGGCGAAGCGCGGCCGGCACCGGGATGGAGGCTGGCCAGCTGCGTCTTGACCTCGTCGGTCACCTTCGTCGGGTCGAGCCCCAGCGCCTCGGCCACCTGCGCGCCCTCGCGCGGCGTGCGCAGCGCATCGTTGGGCACCGTGAGCACGTTGGTCCGCTGCTGCACCAGCACCGACACGTCGCTGTTCATGCCCGGCATCAGCGCCCCGTCCTTGTTATCGAGGCGAATCAGCACCGGGAACATCGTCACGCTCTGCTGTACCGTCGCTTCCGGCGCGATCTTCTCCACCGTACCCGTGAACGCGCGGTTGGGATACGCGTCCACCTTCACCGTCGCCTTCTGGCCCGGCTTCACGTTGCCGATGTCGCTCTCGCTCACGAGCGTGCTGTCCATCACCTGACCGAGGTCGGCCATCTGCAACAGGAGCGTGCCGCCGCCGGCGTTGTTCGTCGCCGAGCTGATGACCTGGCCTAACGAGACATCCTTCTCGATCACCACGCCGTTGATCGGCGCGGCGATGCGCGCATCCTCGAGCGCGATCTGCGCGTTGTCGAGGTTCGTTTTCGCCGCCGCGACCGACGATTGCGCGTTGGCGTAATTGAGCTGCGCCGTCTCCAGGTCGGGCGCCGTGAGCACGCCGGCCTGCGCGAGCGAATTGGCGCGGTCCAACTGCGTCTTGGTGACGGTCAGGTTTGCTTGCGCGGCCAGGAGCGCCGCCTTCGCTTGGTTGTAGTTGTTCGTCACCTGCCGGGGGTCCACCTGCACCAACAAGTCGCCGGGCTTCACGCGCGAGCCGAGCTCCACCGGCATCTTCATGATCTGGCCCGATGCCTTGGAGCGCACCTGCACGGCGTTGATCGGCTGAATGACGCCGGTCGCTTCCACGTCGACAACGAGATCCTGCTTCGCGATCGTGGCCGTCTGGATCGCGCTCGCCGGATTGGCGCTCTTCTTGGTGCAGCCTGCCACCGCGATCAACGCGGCAACAAGCGGGATGTAGGGTCTCACGAATCGTCTCCTGATCGTCACGCTCACAGGGGTCTACAGATCTCGGCCCACGAGCGCTTCGAGTTGCGCCTTGGCAACGCGATAATTGAACCGAGCCTGAATGAGGGCGGCGCGCGCCTGGATCAGCGCGGCTTCCGACGTCAGCACATCCAATTGTGTGGACGCGCCGTAGTCGTAGCGCTGCCGTTGGACGCGCAGGTCCTCTTCGGCTGCCGCGACCGAGGTCTCGTCGATCTCCACCTGCTTCTGGTTCGTGCGCAGCGCGCCGAAATACTGCACGAAGTTCGCTTGGGCGGCGAGCTTCGCGTCGCGCAACTGTGCGTCGGCGTTGCGCTGTGCGACGTCGGCGACTGCGATGTTCTGCTCGCGTTGCAGTTGGTCGAAGATCGGATAGCTGAGCGCGATCCTGAACTGGTTTTGGTAGGCGTACTGATCGGCCACGAACGCCAAGCTGTTGGTGCTGCCGTTGCCGCTGATGTTCCAACTCGCGCTCAGCGTAGGCAGGTACGGAGCCCGCGCCGCTTTCGCGCCCGCCGTCGATGCGACATCAGACGCCTGCGCCTGCTTGACCGCCGGTCCGATTTCCGCCAACGCGCGCAGCGCCGCGCTGTCCACCGATGCGAACGCAAACTCCTGCGTCGAGTCGTCGGGGCTCGCCGTGACCGTAAAGCTGGTGCCGACGAGGCGCGTCAGCGCCGCGTTCGCGGTGTTGAGATCGTAATTGGCCGTGACGATGGCTAACTGTGCGTTAGCAACCTGGATCACCGCGCGCAGCGAATCCGACCGGGTTGCTTCGCGCGCGTGCACCTTGGCCAGCGCCTGCTTGAGGTTCTCGTTCGCTTCCTCAAGCTGCGACTCGGCCGCCGACTCCGCTTCGCGCGCCGCGAGCACCGCGTAGAACTGCTGCTTCACCGACAGCGCGACCGCGAATTGCTGTAGTACCTCGTTCGCGTTGGCCGCGGTCACGTTCGCTTTGAACGTGTGCAAGTTGTAGATGCGCGAGCCGCCGTCGAACAGTTCGAGGTTGAGCGCCAAGCCGTGCGACTGTTGCCAGGCGTTGCCCGTGAACGGCACGAGCGTGCCTTGTGGATCGAATCGGTCGCCGCCCTGGCGCGATGCCGATGCGCTGACCGAGAGACTCGGAATGAATGCCGCGTATCCCGCCCGCACCTGCGCCTGACTCGTCTCGAGCGTGCCACGCGCCGCGACGGCGACGGGCGACGCCTTTTGGGCGAGTCGCACTGCTTCGTCCAACCGAATGGGACGCGCCGTCGTGTCGACGGGGCCGAGCAATGTCGTATCGTACGCCGGCAAGGTGGTGTCCGCGCGCGGTGCCGCCGGCACGGTGGTGTCGCGCGGTGTCACGGGTGTGGCAGGCTGTTGCGCCGCCAGCACCGCCGGCAGTGCAAACACGAGCACGAACAATTTCGTCAACGCCGATTCTCCTGACTGCTCTGCGATTCGTCGATCATCTGCTGGAACCGCGCGTGCTGGGTCGGATCGAGCAGTTTGAAGATTTCCGCGCGCGCCGCGAGTCGAATCGAATCCAGCTTCGGACGCACCGGTACCAGCGCCGTCTCGAAGTCGCGGTGACGCTTGTCGAGAATGCTGTCGACGGCCGCGCGCTGCGCCGTCGAGAGCGACAGGCGATCCGCGAGAATGTCGACGTTTCGACGGCTTGCGGTACTACACGACCCGTGGACCAGACGGTCCACCGTAAAGCCCACCGCGCCGCCGACGACCAAGACCGCGATGAGGGCGGCAAAGGCGAGCGCTTTCGAGCGCTGCATGGACGGCTCCGGTCAGGGTGAGATGACGTAGCGCAGCGTGGCATCACGGGCAGAACCCGGTGCCGCATCGGTGGCCAGCTGCAACGGCGCGTTGGGCGGCGTCTCGATGACGCCATCGTACGCAATGGCGGTCTGGCGCGCGGCGTCGCGCGACAGCGCGATGCGCGCGGCCACGAGGGCCACGGCCGCCGCCACGAGTCCGATGCGCGCGAATCGTGCTAACGGCTGCCACCATTGCTCGACCGCGGCGTCGCCACCGATGCGCGCCATGATGCGCCCGGCGAGGGAGGCCCAGTATGCGTCGTCCGACGGTGCGGCGTAGAGACTCCGCAGCGCGCGGGTCAGATCATCATCCCGTCCGTGGGGTCCGATGCGAGGTTCGATGCTCATCGTTGACTCCAGAGGTCTCCCAGCGTTCGACGAAGCGCGGCCCTCGCGTGGTGGAGATCGGATCGGGCCGTCCCTTCCGGTATCCCCAGCATGCTGCCGATTTCGCCGTGCGTAAATCCTTCGACGTCGTGCAGGACGATCACCGACCGTTGCCGTTGCGACAGTTCGCCGAGACCGGCTGCGAGGCGGCGGCGAAGCTCGTCCTGCTCCGCCGGATCGCGAAACGGTAGTGCCACCGAGTCGGACAACGTATCCGCATCGCGCACGCGGCGACGGCGCCCGATGTCGAGCGCCGCGTTAGCCACGATGCGATGGAGCCATGCCCCGAACGCCTGCTCGGGCCGGAACCGATCGAGTGCGCGATACGCGTGCAAGAAACCTTCTTGCACCGCGTCCTCCGCGTCTTCATGCGTGGCCGTTATTGCGCGCGCCACCGCATACGCGCGTCGCTGATGCAAGGTCACCAGCTCCGCGAACGCACCGCGATCACCGTGTTGTGCCGCAACAATCAGGTCCCGCTCGCGCGTGCGAGCCGACCATTCGGTCGACGGCTCAGGCACGTGTTGGGCGGTATGAAGAGACAGTGCTGCGTACATGCTCGTCCCGGCAGACGTCCATCTGAGTAACGCGCTCGGCGCGGGAACCGTTGAAGCGCGCCATTTAGCCCCCCGGTACGCCAGCCAACCCAACGGCGTCGGCATTTGCGCGCATCGCGTCGATGACGAATTGGATGTGCGTATCGAGCTCGACCTCCAATTCCTCCGCACCGCGCACGACGTCCTCGCGACTAACGCCACGCGCGAATGCTTTGTCCTTCATCTTCTTGCGCACGGATCGCGCGTCCACTTCGTGCACGGAGCGCGATGGCTTCACGAGCGCGGTCGCGGTAATGAGCCCCGTCAACTCGTCCACCGCGAACAGCGCACGCGCCATGCGCGTGGAGCGCGCGACGCCGGTGTACGTCGCATGCCCGAGAATGGCCGTGACGACATCCTCGGGATAGCCGCGCGATCGTAGGAGCCGTGCGCCCTCCGCCGGATGCTCGGCGTCCGGCGCGTGCGCGTCGTTCGGAAAGCGCTCGTAGTCGAAATCGTGCATGAGGCCGGCAAGGCCCCAGCGCTCGGGATCCTCGCCGTAATGCGACGCGTACGCGCGCATCGCGGCTTCCACGGCGAACATGTGCTTGCGTAGCGACTCGCTGCGCGTGAATTCCTGCATCAGCGCGAGGGCGTCGGCACGCGACGGGAGGTCGGTCATGACCGCGACTGGGAGAGTGAGAGAGGCGAGGGGACCGTTCTCCATAACTTAGGAGCGACCAGTCCCCCGACCAACAGGCGCCGGCGTTCCGCGATCAGTGCACCGGACCAGCCGAGCCGCGGCCTTTGCCGGTCCGGAAGAGGAACAAGAGCGGCAGGGCGGCGCACAGGAGCAGCCCGCTCAGCAGGTAGATGCGCGAGAACGCGAGCACGTTCGCTTGCACCATCACCTGCCGGTCGAGCAGCGCGAGTGCTTGCTGCTTGGCGGCGAGCAGCGACGCGCCTTTGGCCACCAGGCCCTGCGTCAACATGGCGAGCCGCGCCGTAGAACCGGCGTCGGCAGACGCCAGGTGCGACACCAGCGCCGCGCGATTCTGCGCCGCGAACCGGCCCAACAGCGTCGCCATGACGGCAATGCCTAACGATCCGCCGAGCTGGCGGGTGAGATTGAACATGCCGGTGCCCTGCGCCAGGCGCTCGGTCGCGATGTCCGCCATCGTTGCGTTAGTCAGCGGCACGAAGATCAGGCCGAGTCCGGTGCCTCGCCAGATGAGCGGCCAGAACATGTCGCCGGCGCCGGCGTCCAGCGTAAGGCGGGACAGCATCCACATCGAGAGCAGAAAGAGCAGCGATCCGGCGGCCACCGTGATGCGCGCGTCGAGACGCGACGCGTTTCGCCCGACGATTCCCATGGTCACCGCCGATGCGAGCGCGCCCGGCAGAATGATTTTGCCCGTTTGCCACGCGGTCATGCCGTGCAGCTGCTGCAGAAAGATCGGCAGCACGAAGACCGACCCATAGAGCGCGAGGCCGAGCATTGCCGCGATCAACACGCCGGCCGTGAGCTGCCGGCTCTTGAGCACGCGGAAATCGATCACCGGTTCCTCGGCCGTGAGCTCGCGCCAGACGAGCAGTACGCCCGAGACGACGGACACGACGAGCAGCGTGACGATGAACCGCGAATCGAACCAGTCGTACCGCTCGCCGCGTTCCAACATCCATTGCAGGGAGCCGATGCACAGCGCGAGGAGCGCAATGCCGGGCACGTCCACGGTGCGCGCGCGTTCCTGGTGCGACGCGTTCCGCACGTAGGTGAGGACGAGGATGGCCGCGAGAATGCCGAGCGGCACGTTGATGTAGAAGATCCACGGCCACTGGTAGTTATCCACGATCCATCCGCCTAACGTCGGCCCGATGGTCGGACCAACCATCACGCCCGCGCCGAAAATGGCCTGTCCGATGCCGACCTCCTCCGGCGGAAACGCCTCGAAGAGGGTCGCCTGCGCCGTCGACAACAGCGCGCCGCCGCCCACGCCCTGTACGATGCGAAACGCCACGAGCTCGACGAGCGTGTGCGCGGCGCCGCACAGGAACGACGCCACGACGAACAGCATGATCGAGCCGGCGAGATATTTGCGCCGCCCGAAGTACGCCGAGAGCCAGCCCGACATCGGAATGACGATGACGTTGGCGATGATGTAGCCGGTGGAAACCCACGCGATTTCGTCCAACGTCGCGCCCAGGTTGCCCATCATGTCGGGCAGGGCGACGTTGACGATCGACGTGTCGATGAGCTCGAGCACCGACGCGAGCGTAACCGCAATGGCAATCAGATACCGATTGCGATAGGGATCCGTGTCGGCCACGGCCGGCGGCCACGCGGCGACCAAGTCGCCGCGCGCGCCTCCGGCGAACGGTCGAAGGGTAGCGGCCATGGATGTGGTCTCGATGATTCCGTTAGGCGCGACGGCTCAGCCGGTTTTCACGTGCACCACCACCGACAAGCCGGGCCGCAGCGGCAGCGCCGCGCCGCAGCCCTTCGTCACCTCCACGCGGACCGGCACGCGCTGCACGACTTTGGTGAAGTTCCCGGTCGCGTTGTCGGGCGGAAGCAGCGCGAATCGCGCCCCGGTGGCCGCGCTCAGGCTCTGCACCTTCCCTTCGGCGGTGCAATCCGGATACGCGTCCACGTCGATCTCCGCCGGCTGGCCAACGCGCATGTTCGCCAGCTGCGTTTCCTTGAAGTTCGCCGTGACATACGCGCCCGTGTCGGCGACCACCGATAAAAGTGTCTGACCCGGCTGCAGCAGCTGGCCTAACTCGATGAGCTTCTTGGAGACCGTGCCGCTCACCGGCGCCGTGATCACCGTGTAGCTCAACTGCAGGCGCGCATCGTCCAGTGCCGCCTGCGCCGCTTGCGTGCGCGCTTCCGCCACGCGTACGCCGGCCTGCGCGCCCGTCACGCCCGCGTTGCCCGCCGCGGCCTGCCGCTGCACCGCTTCCAGATTCGCGTTTGCCGCATCGGCCGCCGCCTGCGCCGCATCCAATTGCTGGCTCGAGACGATCTGCTTTGCCGCGAGCGCCTTCATGCGCACCAAATCGGATTGCGCCTGGTCCGCCTGCGCGCGCGCGGCCGCGATCTGCGCACCCTGCGCCGCGTACTGACTCGTCGCCGATGTCACCGCCGCCCGCGCCTGACCCGGCGCGGCCGCCGAGCCCACGGTGTAGCGCGCCGCCGTAAGGTCCGCCTCTGCCTGCGCGACCCTCACCTTGTACTCGTCGTCGTCGATCGTCGCCAACGTGTCGCCGGCGTGGACGGAGTCGTTGTCCTGCACGCGCACGGAGCTCACGTAGCCGCCGACCTTCGCCAGGACGGGAATGATGTGGCCGTCCACCTGCGCGTCGTCGGTGCTCTCGTGTACGCGCGCGTAGAGGTACGACTTGAGCCCCCAGCCCAGCGCGACGAGCCCCACGATCGCGATAATCGGCACCACGTATTTCTTCTTCGACGGCGCGGCCGGCGGCTGCTTCGGCTTCGCCGGCGTCTCGTCGGACTGTTTTTCCTGGGTTACTTCATCGACCATCGTCGCCATGTGTGCAATCCATCGTCAGAGGTACTGATCGTTCCATCGCCGATCGTGCGTGTGTCGTGCGTTAGGCCGCTTTCACGGCAGCGCCGTCACCGATCCCACGGCGCGGGCCAACGCAACGCGCGCCGATTGGTACGACGCCAGCGCGTCTACCAGCTGTGTGCGCGAGGTGTTCAGTGTGAGCGACGCCGTGATGACGTCGGCGTTGCCCGACACACCGGCGCGGAATCGATCGCGCGCCTGCGCCACTTCCTGCTCCGTTAGCCGTAATTGCTCGCGCGCCGCATCCACGGCTTCCCGCGCCGACCCCAGGTCGAGCAGCGCGCCGCGCACCTCGATGGCCGTTTGCTGTCTGAGGTCGCGGCGGCGCACGTCGATTTCGCCCACGCGCGCTTCCGATTCCTCGATGCGTCCTTCACGACGCAGACCGTCGAACACGGGCACCGTCACCTGCACGCCCCATTGATACGTGTTCAGCTTGTTGCCGCTGTTCGTGCCCAACCACCCCTCGTCGCCGAACGCGCTGAGCGACGGCAGACGCTCGGCGCGGATCGCACCGGATGTCTGGCGCGCCGCGAGGAGCTGCTCGTCGGCCGCGCGCAAGTCCGGACGGTTCTTGAGCGCCATGGCGATCGCCGCCTGTTCGTTAGGCGCCGTATCCGACAAGGTGAGGCGTGACAGCGTGTCGGCCAGCTCGACCCGGGCGTCGAGCGGCAGCCCGAGCGAGCGAAGCAGATCGAGCCGCGCGCGGTCACGCTCGTTCCGGGCGGCAATGAGCTGCGCGCGCACGGACGCCACCTGGGCCTGCGCGCGGGTCACGTCGAGTGCGACGCCGACGCCGGCCGACAGTTGATCGTTCGCGATGCCGAGGAGCGAATCGGCCAGCACCGAGTCCGCTTCGCGCGCCGCGAGCTGTGCATCCGCGCGCTGTGCCCGCAAGTACGCGAGCGATGCGGTCACCGCCGCCTGCTCGGCGACATCCGAAGCGGTGGCGTTGCTCGCGACGGATGTCGACTTTGCGCTGCGCACCCGGCTCAGCGCCGCCCAGTCGAAGACGGTCTGCGAAAGTTTGCCGCGCACGTCGATCGTGTTGACGGGACCGAGCAGTTGACCGCCGGGATCGAGGCCAGGCAGCGCGAACCCGAACGTCGCCGTATTGATCGTCACGCCGTGCTCCAACGCGTACGCCGACACATTGGGCAGCAGGTCGCTGCGCGCCTGTGTCACTTGTGCCGCGGACTGCGCGGCCTGGAACCGGGCCTCCACGGCGGTGGCGCTCTGATGCGCCGCGAGACGGGCCGCGTCGCCTAACGACAGCGGCCGGGACACGATCGTGTCCCGGTCCGTGTCCTGCGCTGCCGTCGTATGCGTCCATCCGGACATCGCGACAACCGACACCGCCAGCATGGCCGCGGCCAGCCGGCGCCTCACATCGTGCACGCTCATGCCTTGTTCGTTGCGGAAGAAGCAGGCGAGGCCGGACGCGAAGCCGCGTCCCTTCGCACCGCACCCAGGAAAAACTCGAGGAGCTGCGCGAGCACCTCCTCGTCGGTCAGATGCGCGACGAGCGCATTCCGTTCCCGCTGCGCACACCAAATCCCGTGGCTCAGGATCAGCGCCTGGAACATCCGCGCGCTCTCCATCTCGTCCATCTCGCGAAATTCGCCCGTCGCGATCCCGTGACGGAGAATGCCGGCAATCGCCTGCACGTTCCGGCCGGGGACTTCGCGCTGGAAGAACTCGAGCAGAGCGGGGAAGTTGCGGAGCTCACCGATGGACAACCGGTACAGCTTCTCGAACATCGGTGTGCGAATGTGTTGCCACACCGAATGCGCGTAGTCGGTCAATTGATCCATCGCCGACGCGCTGGTGGCGACCGCACGCGCCTGAGCCTGGATGATCGTGTCGCCAACCAGTTGGCGAATCATCTCGCAGAAGAGCGTCTCTTTGTTGGAGAAGTACAGGTAGATGGTGCCCTTCGACACACCAGCACGCTTGGCGATGTCTTCGAGTCGAGCAGCAGCAAGGCCGGACTCGCCGAACACATCCACGGCGGCGTCGAGGATCTGGCGCGGCCGGGCTTCGGGGAGCCGGCGCCAGCGGGGTTCATCAGGAGGAGTGGCTATCATGGTCGTTTGTGAGGTCTTTCCAACTAACCGACTATTCAGTCAGATAGTTTCATGTTGAGCTCGGTTGAACCGGCTTTTCAGGCGCCAGCTTAAGGTTGGGCGCGCATTATTAAATAACTGGACGGTCAGTAATAACTGTCGGCGACGCACCATTCGTCAACCCGGTGTTCGAGGTCGCTCGCGATCGACCGGGGACGGCCGGGCGTGGCTTGCCCATCGCGGCTTTTGTCCTACATCATAGTCGGCCCGTTAGACATCCCCGTTTCAGCGCGGATCCCATGACGACAGCGGCTGCCCCCCAGC
>Ga0070714_100002108_pt1 | contig 14594 bp, 13 predicted proteins | sample LARL83metaG_FD_65450 | JGI IMG/M metagenome (GOLD analysis project Ga0070714, IMG submission 65450) | Corn, switchgrass and miscanthus rhizosphere microbial communities from Kellogg Biological Station, Michigan, USA - LAR L8-3 metaG | ecosystem: Host-associated > Plants > Roots > Rhizosphere ...
GTAACTGGTAGAATGCAAGGTGAGCTTGTGATCATCTGAGTGGCCGAGTAGGGCAGTCATTTCAAGCTTGCTCCAGAAAGGCCCCAGGCCGCTGACTTCCAAATGGCAGACGCACCTGTAAGAAAACCCATGGCAACAACCGCTCCCGCACCCCAGGCCTCGACCATGGCTGTGCTCGCGCCAGCAATCGGTTGGCTCATTCCCGGCGCCGGACATATCATCCAGAAACGCTGGATTCGCGGCCTGCTGCTGATGGTTTCGGTCGTTGCCATGTTCGTGCTTGGCCTGCTGATGCAAGGCCACATTTACAAGCCGAACGGCGGGAACATACTGAACATTCTGGGTTTCATCGGTGATATGGGCGCGGGAGGAATGTACATTGTGTGTCGCGCGCTCGATCTCGGCAATGGTGTGGTCGCGCATGCTACCGCGGACTATGGCACCAACTTCATCATTGTTTCCGGCCTGCTGAACTTCATCAGTGTCGCCGACGCGTATCACATCGCAATTGGGAAAAAGCAGTGATGCGCAAAATTCCTACATTTGAGCACGAGGGAACACCTTGGTCCTGACTCTCTCCCACTTCAACGCAGCACTGCTGTTCTCGATCTTCGCCTCGACGGTATTCGCCATCACCCAGCGCACGACCGCCCGCGACATGTTCCGCTACGGCCTGTATTGCTTCTCGCTGTTTATGGGAGGACTGATCGTCGCCGGCTGGCTCATGTGGGTGCTGCGGCACTAAACAGCTATTCGGTCTTAGCTGATGATCCCAAACGCGTTCACATGCACCAGTACACAGCAAACCTAAGATGTGCTGGTTTAGGCAGGAGCTAGCAGCTAAGAGCTAACAGCTTCTTTACCCTTCCCACACAAACGCATCGAACACGCGCCTGGTCTCGAATCCCAGCCGTTTGTACAGTTCCACCGCGGGACCGTTGGCCTCGGTAACCGTCAGCGACAACCCGCAGAATTTGCGTTGCGAGAGATTCCGTACGCTTGCGGCAATCAGCGCCTTGCCGAGCCCGTATCCGCGATATTCGGGCAACACGCAAACCTGCGTGACGTGTCCCGTGTCGTAGCGCACTCGCGAACACAAAATAACACCCACCAACGCATGGCTCCTACGGTTCACGGCAACCAAGGAAGATTCTGGGTCGAACGTCCCACAGCCGGGAAAGCGAATGATGTTGTTCAGAAAACGTAGCGAGCCGCTCAAAGTGCGGTACTGATCGTTGATCTCGGAATCGACATGGCTGCGGTACGCAGATGTAATCACCGACGCGGAATGCTGGTAATCCTGCTCGGTCCATCGGCGGATTTCGATCTCCGGTGTGAGCGGCGTCTCGCTAATTCGCGCTTGCGCCAGCGGCAGAGTCATAAAGAGCCGTGGGTGCTGGCTGAATCCCTGAGAAATAAACGGTTGAGAAGCCTCTCCGGTTGCGTGTGCCAGAAGTTGCGCCTCGATTCGGTGAATCCCTGGTGACTGCTGCAGGGTCTCAATCACGTGGGTGAGCAGGCGGGTTTCGACTTCCTGCCGGTTCATTCCACTCTCGCCTTGGCTTACGAACAGATCGCCAATCACGCCTTTGTTGCTCTCGTAGACGAAGAACGAATAGCCGAAGACCTTGCCGCGGGAGACCGCCGCGTATCCGGGCAGGAACTTCGCGTCCATGTAGCGGAGGATCATCTCCGCGGAACCGCTGTAGTCCCAACAGAGCAGGTCGCCCCACACCCGAATTTCGTCCTCGAGAAGGGGACGCAGGTCCGCCGAAGTGAAATGCCTGAGATCGAGGACTTCCACCGTCGCTCCTGCGGGATGGCCTGTGCATGCCAGATCCAGCGCGCAGTCTAGAGTTTAGTGTTTGCGTATGAGAGCAATCAAACCGTGGGAACAAGGAAGGACAACGACTAGCGCGAAACATAGAAAATATCGAGCCTTTGCGGCGGGAAGCTCCCCAACAACACGACTTGCCGGCCGGGCACATTCCGCTGCAAGTAGTGCAGGGCACCGGCGGGAGCAACGACCAGATGCTCACCAACCGGCGCTTGCCGCAACTCAAAATGAGTGATGGTCTGATTGCGGTAGAACTGCAGGCCGTATTCCAGTTCCCTGGGAGCGAGCGCCACGACGGGCAGTTGTTCGTGGGATAGTTGCGAGAGTTCCACCGCGAGCGGTCGTGCGGAAAGCGTTTGGTCCAGCACGGGAATGCCGGAGCGAAGCGTCAGCGCAACGACGACGATCGCGGGTGCTATTGCGGCCAGGTGCAGCCCTGCCCAGTTGGCTTTCAGGATCAAAAGAACGGCGGCTATTCCGACTGCAACGGCAACTGACACTGCCACGATTGTCGCGTGATCCCATAGGACTTTGTGTTGCGCCAAGGTTGATGTGAGAGTGATTGATGCAAACACCATGGCAGCCACTATCATCCCGTGCAGTACTGCCGGCGCCGGATGGATTCTGGTGAGCTTCCTTTCTGGTAAGTAGTTCGCGAGCAGCAAAATTCCCGGCGCGATGGCAGGCAGAATGTATCCTGGCAGCTTGGATTTAGAGATGGAAAAGAAAGCCACAACGACAAGGATCCAGATCATCAGGAAGATGTTGAGCGAATCGGCATTGCGCGCGCGCGCGCTCCGGATGGCAAAGACCAGGGCCGCAACTACAAACACCAACCAAGGTACCCATCCGAGCAGCGTCACTGGGATGTAGTACCAGAAAGGCTCGGGATGGTGAAACATATTGGTGCCGAAGCGGGCGAGGTTATGCTCCAGCAGGAACACGCGGAAGAATCGCGGATTTCTGAGCTGAACCAAGACATACCAGGGAAGTCCGACGACCAGGAATACCGCGATTCCTGGAACTGATAGGCTCTTCGACGCGATCTTGAAACTTCTCTGTAGCGCGGCGAAGAGCAAAACCACGACGGCGGCCAGGAAAGGCGCAACCGGCCCTTTGGCCAGCATCCCGAGCGCCAACGCGATATAAAACGCGACCAGCAGACGACGATCGCCACTCTCGAACCATCCAAACCACGTCAGCATTGCGATTCCAAAAGTCGCTGCCAACGGCATGTCCATCGAGGCGGCACGAGCGTATCCAACGAGTCCTGCAGACGTGATCAGCATCAAGGCACCGTCGAGCGCAGAGCCTGGACGGAATCGTCGCAAGAACCAGTACGCTACGAAGACCAGCATTGTGGCATCGAACACCGACGGCAGCCGCGCCGCCCAGTCACTTACGCCAAATACTTTGTAGGCGAGCATGGCCTGCCAGTAATAAAGAGGAGGCTTCTCAAGCCAGGCGATGCCGCCGAGCGTTGGAGTCACCCAGTCATGGCGCGCCAGCATCTCCCGAGCGACTTGTGCGTAGCGTGGTTCGTCGGCGCCGATCAGCCCGAAGGCTGCCAGACGCCAGAGAAAAAAGAATGCGCAGAAGGCAAGAATCAGGATCGGGTCGGGGATGCGGAGGCGATTCAAAGTGTAAGTGGTCAGTGGGCAGTGGCCGGTGGTCAGTTCCGAACCTGTGGTGACGAAGAGTACTGCTGGCCCCAACATCTCTCATCACCAGCACAGATTGTATTGCACGCCGCGCCCCAAGGCACGGATTCTGGCCACTGATCACTGGCCACTAGCCTTTGGCAGCCGTGCTCGAACTCTTCCCAAGACCTGCTCGACGGCAGCATGCAACGGGCCGTCGACGGACAATCCGCTCGCGCACGTGTGCCCGCCACCGCCAAATTCCTCGGCCACCGCAGACACATCCATACCGCCCTTGCTGCGCAGGCTGACGCGGAACCGCCCGTCGGGAAGTTCACGGAAAAAGACCGCGACCTCCGCGTCTCCGATGGAAAGCGCGTAATTCACCAGGCCTTCGCAGTCCTCTTCGATCGCTCCGGTACGCTCCATCTGCTCTTGCGTGACCCAAATCCAGACGAGAGGGCCTTCACGTTGAAGTGCCGACAACGCAGCTCCAAGCAGGCGCAGTTTTGCAGTCGTGTGTCCAAAATAAATCGGACGCGCGCAAAGCGCAGGTTCTGCTCCGGCCAACACCAGTTCTCTCGCCAGCTCAAACGTGTGCGCATTGGTACCTTCAAAAACGAACAGGCCGGTGTCCGTAATCACGGCTGTATAAATGCAGGTCGCGATCTCCGGTGTAATTCTTACGCCGGCAGCGCGCGCTAATTTGTAGATCAGTTCGCCGGTCGCCACGGCGGTGGGATCGATCCAGTTCACATGCGCAAAATCGTGGCCGCTCTTGTGATGATCAATGTTGATCAGGAACTGGTCTTCCAAACCCTCGACCCGGGTTCGCTGGATGCTGTCGCACTCCAGCAGGATGGCGGCATCGTAATGGTTCTCGATCCGGTCGGACTTGGTAACCGTGTCGACGAACGGCAGATGATGATAAACGCGCGGCACGCCGTCATGCAGGACGATGTCCGTCTTCTTGCCCATCTGGCGCAGGATTTCGCCGCAGGCCAGCGTCGAGCTCACGGCGTCACCATCAGGACGAGCGTGTGAGGTCAATACAAAGCGCTCGCGCTTATCGATCTCTTGGAGTACCTTGTCCAGCATCTGTGTGGGGCGGGCGCCTCGCCCGCCAAATCTCTACTTCCTTCGCGTTCTCTTCAGCAGCTCATCCACTCGCGCCTGGTATTTCTCCGATCGGTCGAGAACAAACACCAGCTCCGGCGCCTTCCTCAGGTGGAGCCGGTCCGCGATCTCATGTCGGATGTAGCCCACGGCCGCCGACAATCCTTCCATCGTGCGCCCGGCTTCGTCGTCATTGCCATCGACAACGACCATCACCCGTGCCGATCGTGAATCTTCGGCCAGTTCTACGCTGGTGACGTTCACCAGTCCAATGCGAGGGTCCCCGAGTTCGCCCTCCACGATGGTTTCAATCTCTTCGCGCAGGGCCTCTCCCAGCCGTTCCCGATGGTACTTTGCCCCTCGCTTCTCCACAGTTCACCTCGGAGGAAAACGAATGAGCATATCAGAAAATGGGGGTGTCAGGATTCAAAGGAATGATGCTGGAAATCGATACTGCTGATATGGGTTCTTGCGGGTGACTTGGTAGCCTACAGAAACTCTACCCAAGAATCCGCTACTTCCGCTCCAGCGTTGTTCGCGATCTTCATGGCCTCGCGCTCAACGTTCTTCATCAGACCGTCGAGATAGGCGCGCGAGTCCGAGACGCTGACTACGCCGATCGTCGCGCGGTTCCACAGACCGGAGGCTTCCAGTTCGGCGGTAGCGACATTGAAGTGGACCCGCAGCCGGTCTTTCAGACTGCGCACCACCTGGCGCTTGTCCTTGAGCGATTGCGCATGCTCGATGCGCAGTTCGATTGTGAGGAGCGCCACCATGCGATGCGGAGAATTCTAAACTGGTTTCAACCGTTGGTCTCGGGTGGGGCACGGCCTTCGGCCGTGCCGTAAGTCGTTTGTGTTGGACGTACGGTGCGGCTGCAAGCCGCGCCCTTTCAAACCAAACCCACACCGATTTCTGAAACTACGTTTCGGAGGGCGAAGGCGACACCTCAGCTTCCCACGTTACTCGCCCATCACCTTCACGATGACGCGCTTGTCGCGCTGGCCATCGAACTCCGCGTAGAAGATTCGCTGCCACGGGCCAAAGTCCAGCTTACCTGCCGTGATCGGAACGATCACTTCGTGATGAATGAGTAAGGCCTTCAGATGCGAGTCGCCGTTGTCCTCGGCTGTGTCGTGGTGTCGATAATCCTCGCGGAAGGGCGCGAGTTGCTCCAGCCACTGATCGATATCCTCAATCAGCCCGGATTCATTGTCATTCACATAAACGCCAGCCGTGATGTGCATGGCCGAAACCAGCACCATGCCTTCCTTAATCCCACTCTTCTTCACGATGGCTTCGATCTGCGGCGTGATGTGGATGTACTCGCGGTGCTGGCGAGTGTGGAACGTCAGGTATTCGGTGTGGGATTTCATGGATTTAGCGGCAAGCAATGAGCAGCGAGCAACGAAAAGTTGCTCACAGCTCATCGCCCACTGCTCGCAGCTAATCTACGCGCCGACCAGCGCCGGCTCCACATCGTAAATCGGGAACCAAGACGACGCCGTCTTCAGCTTCTCGTTGACGTTGCTGATGTTCTTGACGCCCTCGGTTTCGAGCCACTTGCGGAATGCACCTGCACCCTGCTTGGCATAAACGGCGATGCCGTCTTTCCAGGTAGCGCGGCCGCAGAGGACGCCGTTGTACTTCACGCCGCTTTCGCCGCACAGTTCCAGGGTCTCGCTGAACTCGGCGTTGCTGACGCCAGCCGACAAATAAATGAAGGGCTTGGTCGCAACCGACGCAGCTTTGTGGAATAGATCAATGGCTTCCTTCTTGCTATAAGCCTTCTGTCCTCCAAATGACGCTACGCCTTCAACGAACTTCATGTTCACCGGAACTTCGACTTTCAGTACGTCGACACCGTACTTGTCCTTGCTGAACTCGCGCATGCTCTCGGTGACGATGGTGGGCTTCTTCTTCGCGAATTCCAGGCCTTTCTCGTCGGCGCCATCTTCGTATCCAACGAACTCGAGGAAAAACGGAATGTCATTAGCGCGGCACTCATCGCCAATGCGCTCCACCCAGGCATGCTTCTGGTCGTTGATCTCCTTCGGATCAAACGGAGTGTAGTAAAGCAGAATCTTCACGCAATCGGCGCCGGCTTCCTTCAGGCGCTTCGCCGACCAGTGGCCGAGCAGATCGCCCAATCGTCCGGGCCCAGTCTTGTCATACCCGGTCTTCTCATAGGCGAGCAGCAGGCCGGCGTTCTTGGCGCGGCGCTTGGCTGCGGGCAATCCCCACTCGGGATCGAGCAGGATGGCGCTGGCATGCTGCGTGAGAACCTCGGTGACCAGCGACTTGAATTCTTCCATCATGGCGTCGGTGACTTCGCCACCCTTTTCCTTCGCCAGCGACTTCTGCAGCGAGCCGCGCTGGTCCATAGCGGCGGCGGCGATCACGCCACGCTTATCAGACACCTTCTTCAGACCGGCCAGTTTGCCGGGGGTGAGTTTCATAAGTCCTCCCAAGTGCACTTCGATGATTAAGCTTCTTGACGCTTTATTTGCAGTGATTTGCGTCTGTGATTGGAGTCACAAGAGTTCAACCTCTATCAGTTTACACTGAAAGAGAATCGTATTCTTCATGCTCAGGAGAACTCATATATGCCATTAGTGTCGATGCGGCAGTTACTGGATGAAGCCGCCAAAGGTGGATACGGCGTTGGCGCATTCAACGTCAATAACATGGAACAGATTCAGGCCATTATGGAAGCGGCCCGCGAGACCAATTCCCCGGTCATTATCCAGGCAAGCCGCGGAGCGCGATCCTACTCGCAAGACAAATTTCTTTATCACTTGATGCTGGCCGCGGCAGAGCTCTACCCGGAGATTCCGCTGGTCATGCACCTGGACCACGGCAACAGCTTCGAGACTTGCAAGTCCGCCATCGACCTTGGCTTCACCAGCGTCATGATGGACGGCTCGCTGATGCCCGACGGCAAAACTCCTTCGAGCTTCGACTACAACGTGAGCGAGACTCGCAAGGTGGTCGAATATGCACACCCGAGAGGCGTGACCGTGGAAGGCGAAATCGGTGTCCTCGGCGGAATCGAAGATGGACACGGGGCTGGCGGGAGCGGTCTGGAGCACGTCACCGATCCTGACCAGGCAGTCGAGTTCGTGGAAAAGACTGGCCTGGACGCTCTGGCGATCGCCATTGGCACCAGTCACGGGGCTTACAAGTTTTCCAAGAAGCCCGACGGCTCGGTGCTGAAAATGGATGTGCTGATTGCCATTCACAAGCGCCTGCCGCAGACGCACCTCGTAATGCACGGTTCCTCGAGCGTGCCCAAAGACCTGCAGGACATCGTCAACGAATACGGCGGCAAGCTGAAGCCAACTTGGGGTGTGCCAGTCGAAGAGATTCAATTGGGTATTCGCAACGGCGTCCGCAAGATTAACGTCGATACTGACAACCGCCTCGCGATCACCGGCGCTATCCGCAAGGTATTTGCCGAAACGCCAGAGAAATTCGATCCGCGCGATTACCTGAAGCCCGCGCGGGAGGCGATGAAGAAGGTCGTAGCCCTACGTATGACACAGTTCGGCCAGGCTGGCCACGCGGGCGACTACAAGCCAGTCCCAATCTCCGAAATGGCGGAGCGGTATGAGGGAGAATTGGCGGGAGTCAGGTAGGTCGCGTGCTACACGGGCAGGGCGCAGTCCTGCCCGCTCGCTCACTACCGAACCGTGGCGATCTGTCTCACGTGTTCGTCGAGCAAGAGCAGGTCATACTTAAATTCGATCGTTCCTGATTTCTGTGGTGTAAGCGTGAAATCGTAAGTCTCGCCAGGAGCGATCGTGAAGGAAGCGGGAGTGGCAACGGATTGGACTGACGCGAGGTCGGCGCCATCCTTGGCGATCGGAATCCATTCCACAGGTTTTCCGTCCTGAACTGCGTTGATCACGATTGAATTATTTGCCAGAATGTCGATGAACCGCAGCCGGTACCGCGTGCCAGCGCGGAATTCAAGCGGTTCTGGCGCCGTCAATCCGTTCAGCAGTAGCTCTCCGTCTTTGCGTTTGCCGTTGCGTGAAAGCAGAAAAACCTTATCGGTCTCAGGTTCGAGTTTCGTTCCCTCGGGCACGACGACGAGTGCACCATAGAGTCCGGAACTCAACTGGGACAGGTCGTTCATGTGGGTGTGGTACATGAACGTTCCCGCGCGCGGCGGTGCGAACACAGCGTCGAATGATTTTCCGGGCTCGATCATGGGCGTGATTTTCGCGCCATCGCCTCCCCATCCTGGTACACCGTCGTAGTAACTCTCCAGTTCGATTCCGTGCCAATGCACGGATGTGGCTTCATCTAGCCGGTTTGTTATGTGGATTGCGACCGGTTGATTGCGGGTGAGCACCATGGTCGGCCCCGGCCCACCGCTAGTCTGCGTTGCGTGTCCGGACTCAAAGATTGAGTAGGTATATTTCTTTGGATTCGACTCATCCTTCGCGATTAGCAAGTCGAGCTTGCGTTTCGGTTTTGGTGGTTTATGCGCCACTAATGCGCCGTTGCGTTCCACAACCGCGATTCCCATGACCAGTCCTGCCATGTGGTTTAGGGGATTGGTGTACTGGCCTCCGTCGTGCATGCTGTCGTGGTGAAAGAGCGATGTTTCCGGGGACATGTGCGTCAGGATGTGGCAGTGAAAGAGCCACCGACCAGTGCGCTCTGGTTTCCATTGCGTGGTCATGGTTCCGCCGATTGCCATGAAATTGGTGGAAACATCGCGAATCCGGGACAGAGGGACCAGGGCGCTCTGCTCCGCGTCGCCCGTGCTTAACACCTGGAAGTACGAGCCATGGATGTGCATCGGGTGCACTAGGCCGCTGGGATTCAGCCAGACCCAGCGCACTTCGCTGTCCACTGGATATTGCAGGCGCTCAGTATAGGGCCATGATTTCCCGTTGATCACGGGAACATCAAACGATTCCTGTGGGAGGCGCCGGTCGCGCCAGGTGCCAATGACGAATATGCGATCCGGCGCTACTTCGCCGGATGGATCCACGATGAAAGCGCCATACAACTGGCTGTCTTCCTTATATGGTCTACCTGACAGCGTGTCGCCACCCGCAGTTGCCCAGTAATAATACGCGCCCGGTGCACCGGCAGAAAATGTTAGGTCGCAGGTCGCACCAATCTTCACTTCAACCGTGTCATCGTTCTTGCCCGGACGCGAATGCATGCCGTGGATCTGGACGTCCCTGGCGATCAGGTTATGTATCGTGACGTGGATTTTCGTATCCTGCGGAACCCGAATCATTGGTCCAGGAATTTGCAGTTCCTTGCCCCGCTCACCGAACGCGAAAACATGGATGTTCGGGCCCGACTCCGCTTCCGGATACAGTGCGCCTTCTCGGATTTCGACTTCCAGTGTGAGTGTGCCCTCAGACAAAACTCCAGCTGCGCGCTGATTTGTATTTGCCGCAATGCGGGGCAACGAGGTGATCTCCTGCGACTCGGAGAGGGCGCCGGGGGGAAATGCAAATGCTAACGTAATAAGGATGGGCGCCAGGACATCGGAGATAGACAGGTGGGACTTCACGGAAGCTGCCATTATCCCTCACTTCTGGCTTGAGAGCGCTGCGCTAAACAGAAAAATGCTCAACTCTGGCGCCTTGCTATACTAAATCTCGTATGCCGATCCTCGAGAACATTGCTGCGATAGCCAAGGGCATGAGCATCACCTTCAAGGAGATGTTCCAGCCGACGGTTGTGGAGAACTATCCCGATGGCCCGGGGCCGCTGAGAGGCGCCAAGTTTCAGGAGCGCTATCGCGGTGTGCACGTGCTCCAGCGCGACGAGAATGGCCTGGAGAAATGCGTGGCTTGCTTCCTGTGCGCCGCCAATTGCCCGTCGAACTGCATCTATATCGAGGCTGCCGAAAATACGGCTGAGAACCGGGTCAGCGGCGCCGAGCGCTACGCCAAGGTTTACAACATCGACTACAACCGCTGCATTTTCTGCGGGTACTGCGTGGAAGCCTGCCCGACGGATGCCATAACGCACGGTCACGGATTTGAGCTGGCGACCTTTAACGCAACGAATTTGATTTATCGGAAAGAGCAGTTGCTGGCGGCAAAGCCGGCGCACCTCGGATCGAATCCGGTGTTCAACACAGCCGAGGTGATTGGCGGAGCGCCAGCCGAAGCGGCTCCGGGAGAGTAGGAAAGACCGTCGTTGGTCGTTCGCAGGGCCCAGGGTTCAAAGATTTTAGTAGGAGAGAAGAGTTCACCAGTTTTGCTGCAACTTCACGCCGGTCCCCTCAAGTGCGGGGCCGGCGTTTGTGTATGAGGTAGCTAACCACTAATAGCTGGGTTTGCCAACGACCAACGACGAACGACCAACGATGGATTTTCTGCCAGGCTGTGAGATAAGTACATGAAAACGCCACGCCATCCCCTCGAACAGATTCTTGCGGATCGCATCGCCATCATTGATGGAGCGATGGGTACGACGATCCGCACCTACGGGATGAAGGAAGCCGACATCCGCGGAGAGCGGTTCAAGGACGCGAAGAAGAGCCTGCTCAATAATGGCGACCTGTTCTCGCTGACCCAGCCGAAGATGATTGGAGACATCCATCGGCGCTTTCTGGAGGCAGGCGCGGACATCATCGAGACCAATACCTTCGGCGCCACCAGCATCGCGCAAAGCGAATTCTTTGTGGATGATCCACGCGAGCACGGGGGTCGGAAGGATCCCGAGTTCTACTCGAAGATCATCGGCGATCCGTTCCTCGAAGGTCTGGCCTGGGACATCAATGAACAGTCGGCGAAGCAGTGCCGTGAATGGGCCGATCGCGTAGGAACCGCGACTTCGCGCCAGCGCTTCGTAGCAGGCGCAATTGGGCCTCTCACGGTCTCTCTCTCGAACTCTCCGGATGCAGATGATCCAGGATTTCGCGTGGTCACCTTCGATCAGGTCAAAACCGCTTATGCGAATCAGGTGAAGGCTCTCATCGCGGGCGGCGTAGATCTCCTGTTGGTCGAAACCATCTTCGATTCGCTCAACGCCAAAGCGGCGCTCGTTGCCATCCGCGAAGTGCTGAATGAGTTGGGGAAGGAAATCCCCGTCATGATTTCCGCAGCGGTAGGGCGTGGTGGCGAAACCATGATCTCCGCGCAAACGCCGGAGGCATTCTGGAATGCCGTCCGGCACGTGAAGCCGCTGTCCGTGGGTTTGAACTGCTCGCTCGGCCCGGACCTCATGTATCCATTTCTGGAGGAGCTCGCGCAGAAAGCCGACGTAGCCGTCTCGTCTTATCCGAATGCCGGGCTGCCGAATCCTCTGTCGGAAACGGGGTTCGACCTGGGACCGGAAGACATGGCGCGCTATCTATCTGAGTTTGCAGACGGCGGCCTGATCAACATTGCCGGCGGCTGCTGCGGAAATACTCCCGAGCACATCGCGGCCATCGCGAAAGCGCTCGAGGGGAAACCGCCGCGCAAATTTGGCGCTCAACTCACCGAAGCCGCCTACGCTCCCACGAGCGAGATTGCGAGTCGAGTGTGAGCGCTTCGGACAGCGCGATCGCCGATATCCCCAACTGGAGACCTCTCCGTCTCTCGGGCTCGCAGCCTTTCACCCAACAGCAAGGCGTCTACATCGTGATCGGCGAGCGCACGAACGTGGCCGGCTCGCCGAAGTTCGCCAAGCTGATCAAGGAAGGCAAGTACGAGGAGTCAGTAGCTATCGCCCGCCAGCAGGTTGAGAACGGAGCCAACGTGCTCGACGTCTGCATGGACGAAGGCATGATCGACGGCGTCACTGCCGTGACTCGCTTTCTGCAGGTGCTGGCGAGCGAACCCGAAGTCGCGAAGGTCCCCATTATGGTGGACTCCTCGAAGTGGGAGGTCATCGAAGCAGGCCTGAAATGCCTGCAGGGCAAGGGCATCGTAAATTCCATTTCGCTCAAAGAAGGTGAAGAGAAATTTCGCGAGCATGCAGCGACCATCCTGAAATATGGCGCCGCGGCTGTTGTCATGGCTTTCGACGAACAAGGCCAGGCCGCCGGTTTCGACGACAAGATCCGAATTTGTGAGCGCGCCTACCGCATTCTGGTCGACGAGGTCGGGTTTCCTCCAGAGGACATCATTTTCGATCCCAACATCCTCACGGTCGCAACCGGCATGGAGGAGCACAACAATTACGCAGTCGATTACATCAACGCGACGCGGTGGATCAAAGCCAACCTGCAGTACGCCAAGGTGAGCGGCGGCGTTTCGAACATCTCTTTCAGTTTTCGGGGCAACAACGTCGTCCGCGAGGCGATCCATTCTGCCTTTCTGTACCACGCCATCGCCGCAGGCATGGACATGGGCATTGTGAATGCCGGCATGCTCGAGGTTTATGAAGAGATCGAGCCTGAGCTGAAGGTGATGGTGGAAGATGTTCTGCTGAATCGCCGCGCAGATGCCACCGAGCGTCTAGTCGACTATGGCGAGACGCTGAAAGGCGCCGGTAAGGCCAGCGAAAAGAAAGCTCATTCCGACGCATGGCGCAACGGTACCGTCGAGGAGCGCCTTGCGCACGCGCTGGTTAAAGGCATCGATACCCACGTCGTAGCCGATACTGAGGAAGCTCGCGTCAAGTTGGGCCGTCCACTGGCCGTGATTGAAGGACCCCTGATGGCTGGGATGGGGATCGTGGGCGATCTTTTCGGCGCGGGCAAGATGTTCTTGCCACAAGTCGTGAAGTCAGCACGCGTGATGAAGAAAGCTGTCGCGCACCTCACTCCCTACATGGAGGCCGAGAAGGAAGCGAGGGCTGCGGCCGGCGAAGTGGTGAAATCGCAGGGAAAAATTATTCTCGCGACCGTCAAGGGCGATGTTCACGACATCGGCAAAAACATCGTCGGAGTCGTGCTCGCCTGCAACAACTATGAAGTGATTGACCTGGGCGTGATGGTCCCCTGCGAAAAGATTCTCGAACGCGCCAAAGCAATCAATGCGGACTTGATCGGGCTTAGTGGCCTGATCACTCCCTCGCTTGACGAGATGGTGCACGTCGCCCGCGAGATGGAGCGCCAGGGTTTCAAATTGCCGTTGTTGATCGGCGGCGCCACAACCAGCCGCAGGCACACTGCCGTCAAAATTGCGCCGCACTACAGTGAACCCGTCATTCACATTGTTGACGCTAGCCGCGCTGTACCTGTCACGACAAATCTACTGAGCGACGAAAGTAAGCCGGCGTTTGTCGAGAAGCATCGCACTGAGTACGAGGCTGTCCGCAAAGCGCATGCCGCACCGAAGCAACCAACCGTCTCGATTGACGTGGCGCGCTCGCGGCGCACTCAAGTTGAATGGCGCGCCGAAGATATCCCTGCGCCCAGCTTTACTGGCGTGCGCGTGCTCAACAACTTTCCGCTTGCCACCTTGCGTGAGTTCATCGATTGGTCCCCGTTCTTCCACGCCTGGGGATTGAAAGGTGTATATCCGCGCATTCTTGAGCACGAGGAACAAGGGACGCAAGCACGCCAGTTGTTTCAAGAAGGCAACGCGCTGCTCGATCTCATCATTGAAAAGAAGCAGGTTACGGCGAGAGCTGTTTATGGCTTGTTTCCCGCCAACGCGGTCGGTGACGACATCGAGCTATACGCAGACGACAAGCGCGACACAACGCGCGAGCGCTTTCACTTCCTCCGGCAGCAGGCCAACAAAGAAGGAAGCGAACCGTGCCGATCTCTGGCGGATTTTATTGCGCCAAAGGAGACGGGGCTGCGCGATCATATCGGCGGATTTGCGGTAACCAGCGGCATCGGACTGAAGGAGTTGTGCGACTCCTACCGCGCCAAGCATGACGACTACAACGCGATCATGGCGGAGGCGCTTGCGGACCGCCTGGCGGAGGCCTTCGCCGAATGCCTGCACAAACGCGTCCGCGAGGAGTGGGGCTACGGGTGTTCAGAAAACTTGAGCACCGAAGAACTGATTCACGAAAAATATCGCGGCATTCGTCCCGCCCCCGGCTATCCCGCCTGCCCGGACCACACCGAGAAG